>Ga0209344_10000353_pt1 | contig 85702 bp, 79 predicted proteins | sample Cruoilmetagenom6_FD_187293 | JGI IMG/M metagenome (GOLD analysis project Ga0209344, IMG submission 187293) | Oil polluted marine microbial communities from Coal Oil Point, Santa Barbara, California, USA - Santa Barbara Oil Seep Sample 6 (SPAdes)... | ecosystem: Environmental > Aquatic > Marine... | reverse complement strand
TGCTCCAGAGGTAATTCAAATTGTAGAAAATAAAAAACCGCTGCCAAAGCCTAATGAGCTTCTAATAAAAATTAAAGCGGCGTCTGCCACACGTGCAGATACTTTAATGAGACAAGGTACGCCTAAGCTCGGTAGATTGTTTTTAGGGGTTTTCAAACCGAAAAACACCGCACTAGGGACTGGGTTTTCTGGCACTATTGAAGCTACTGGAAACAGCGTCACTAAATTTTCTACTAACCAGGACGTGTTTGGTGAGGTGCTATTTGCTAATGGCACAAATGCAGAATATGTTTGCGTGCCTCAAGATGCGGTAGTGTTTCTTAAACCTAAGAATGTATTGCATACAGAAGCTGCGCCTATTTGCGACGGATTTCTCACTTCTTATAGCTTCTTAAGTGACATCGCTAATCTAAATCCTGGGCAACACATTCTTATTAACGGTGCTTCTGGTAGTTTAGGGTCTGCTGCTGTTCAATTAGCTAAACTTATGGGGGCAAAAGTAACAGGTGTTTGTAGTACGTCTAAAGTAAATCTTGTAAAAGCATTAGGGGCAGATATTGTCATAGATTATAAAAAGGGGGATAGCTATAAATCAAAAGAAAACTACGACGTCATTTACGATACTATTGGCAAATTGTCTTACAAGAAATGCAAAAAAGTGCTAGAGCCTAAGGGGCTTTTTATGTCGCCTGTTTTAAATGCCAACATAGTATGGAGGGCTATTATAAGTCCTAAAAAAGTAAAGTTTTCTGCTACGGGTTTAAAAAAACAGCAGGATTTAAAAAGGTTAGTTAATGAATTAATACCTTTATTTAATCAAAATAAACTAAAAACGGTAATCGATAAAACCTTTAACTTAGAAAACATTGTAGAAGCGCACAAATACCTTGAAAGTGGGCGTAAAGTAGGTAACATTGCAATCATCAATTAATCATCATCAATCAAAAAACGAACAGAAAATGTTTTTTAAATCACAACAAGGAAAAGAAAAAATCTTAAAGCTTTATAATCAAAAGCTAAATTCACTTAAAATAAATCATACCGAAAAAACGATAGATACAAAATTTGGTCATACTAATGTCTTAGAGGTTGGAGATACAAACCTACCACCACTAATACTTATTCATGGTACTGGTGGTTGTGCGCCTTTAATTTTAGAGTCGTTTCCTGAACTGCATAAACACTACTGTGTCTTTGCGGTAGATGTCTTAGCGCAACCTAATAAAAGTGCAGAAAACAGACTCGATATGAAGGCTCTAGATTATGGGCATTGGGTCTTAGAGGTCATTATCAAATTAAGATTGAATAACGTCACACTTGTCGGATTTTCTTTCGGTGGCTTAATTAGTTTAAAGGCACTAGAGTTTAATCAAACGGCAATTAAAGAAGTCTTTTTAATTGCTCCTGTATATATCGTTAATGGTAATCCCTTTCTTAACTTATGGAAAATGTTTATCCCTCTAAAAAAGTTTATTAAAACAAATAATAAACATAGCATAGAAAAGGTCATGGACGTTCTGTTTTCTGAATATGATGAGTTTGCGCTACAATTTTTGTCTGCTACGTTTCAAAATTGTAACATGGATTTTTCGCCATTGCCTGTTATCTCTAAAGGGAGTGCTAAAAATATTCAAGTGCCTATTACTATTTTTGCCGCAGAAAACGATATCATGTTTCCTGGTAAAAAATTGATAAGAAGAGCAACTTCTATATTCCCATCCTTAAAAAATACCGTCTTGCTAAAAAACTCAAAACATGTTCCTAGCCTAGACAATTTTAAACGCATTGAAAATGAGATAATAAACAACCTTAAATAGCAACTGTAAATCTAGCCGAGTGCCATCCATACCATCACTAATCGCTAGGTCTATTGGTATATGCAATAAATGCCAAACCTATTATAATCAAAAACACAATACCAAACACCCAATAAATAATGCTTTTTAAATTTGTCACGATGGTCTTGGCTAAGCTTAACGGACTTGTTCCTGTTCTAGGACCTACACGGTTTGCTGCTCGTTTAGGAATATAAACATAGTACGCCAAACTTTGTTCGGCTTCTTTAACTTTGGTGTAGTACTCATCATAATCCTCAGGGGCTACAAAACTGTGTTTATTATGATACTCATAATTAAGATACAAGATATCTTTCGAGCGACTCGATTTTACCTTCATCGAATAGTCAAAACTTTTAGAACGCACATGTGTTTCGCTTTTAGCAATGGCCCATTTACGTGGTAGCTTTACTGTAATCTGATGTTTTTTACGGGCAGGATAATAAAGCTCAAACGGTGTCTTACGTACATTTTCATCTGGTGACATAAAAATATCGGTTATACCGTATGCCGTAAAATTAGCACTTAGCTTAGAGTGGTCTCCTACTAATGGTGTCCATATACTATTAATCTTATAAGATTCTTCTACCAGCAGTCTATTTGCCAAACTATCATCATCAAAAACTGGGGGTTTTAATACTTCAACACCATCGTAAAGCTCACTATAATAGTCCTTAAAATCTTTGCTTAAAGATGACAAACTATTCGACTTATATAGTGAGCGCATAGCATCGGCTTCTGCATCCCGATAAACCGTCATAACATTTAGCGTACCTGGGCCACCAACAGTAGGCAAATCAAAAGTATCAAAGACTTCTACCAAATCGTCTTGCTTTGGTACAATCTGTTCCAATGCGTTTACACCTTGTTTTATAATCAAGGCTTTTCCATAATTAGGAAACGAAATCCCCTTATACCCCCCAAACTGATTGTTGATCGTTGGGTCATAAAAACGCTTAGTATTCGTACTATCAACAACATTCACCACCACATGATCAAAAACCGTTGGCGAGGGTAAAAATTCATGTAAAGATTCTCCAAAGGTGGTATTAATAAGCACAGGATAAGCCTTAATGCCCATCTGCCTTAACATCGTAACCATAAGCCAACTCTTATCTTTACAGTCGCCAAAACGTTGGCTCAACACTTTGCTGGGCGAAAAGGGTTTGTAAGCACCAATCCCAGACTCTAAGCCTAAATACCTAATCTCTTCTTGCACAAATTTCAGCGTAGCCGTGATGCGTTCGCCTTCACTATCGGCATTGGCTTTTATAAACTCTATTTTTGTTCGTAGCTCCTCAGACATTTGTGCATCCATTTCAAAAATACGTAAGGCCCAATCTACAACAGCATCCCATCGCTCAAAATCAGATATAAAGACACTGGCATACGTCAAATACCAACTTGGCATATTATCTTCAAACAACGGTGGTGCTGCCAAATTCGTTTGCCAATGATAAGTCCTATAACCCTTATAACGCCCTATGTCGGGTGTTACAGTGGTGTTTACTGCTTTGTAATGCAGTTGCTTTGCAGAGACAAGATAAAAGTTAATCTTACCTACTGGCTCATATGAATTCAGTGAAGTTATTGTCGAAAACCGACCTCCATGTATGGGGTTAAACCCTTTTATGGTATAACTTACATCTATAAAATCTCCTTTTCTAATATCTGCCAAATGGGCTACAGCATTAAGACTCCCATCATAAATATGGCTTTCAGAGTTAGACTCTTGTCGTATAATCTGAAAATCCTTGACATTAAGCTTATCAATCACAGCACCATTTCTAACAACACGAACCTCATGTAAATAAAGCTGCTGAAAACTCGGGTCATAATTTATAGATACCGTAGAGCCTTCTTGCACACCAACACCATCTGTAATATGCTGCACCAAACGCATATACCGTTCTTGTTTAGCAATATGAACTTGCTCATCACTAAGTAAAGTAAGCAAACCGTATGAAATCTCCTGCAAATCAATAGCTGGCGCTGGGTCATAACTTTGTTTTACAACCCATTCTGGGGTGTTACTAATCTTAAGTTGGGCAAAACTCTTGCCGAAACTAATAATTAAAAGTAGAAAGATTAAATAGGGCTTGGTGGTGATTACATTCATAGGGTTGAATATAACCAAATTATGTAAAAGTCATAAAACAAAATTGAAATTATTTTCGATGAAATCTCAAAGTGACCATAGGCAGTATAGAAACCTATAAGGTGATTATTAAAAAATAGGGATTAATTTTAGGGCTTGATTTTTTTAAGAGAAATGTAGTATTATCAGAGCATACCATTATAAATCGCGACGTCTATTATTATAAACAACAAAAATGATTAAGCTAAGAACAATTACTGCCGCAATACCTAATATGACAAGAAATACGTCGGTAATGTTCGAAAACATTGCATCAGAAAATAAAGGCTTAATAAAACGTTTGCTTGCAGTTTCGCTTTTAGGAGTGTATAGCATCCCAAGTTTTATATTCGCTAACAAATACATTTTGATTAGGCACAAGTACACATAAAACCCTACTCTAGAAGATTTATCAAGCTGCTAGAGTAGGGTTGTTTTGGATTAAGAAAAGATACCTATCCTGTAACAGCTACCATCATGGTGTTGCCTTGAGCAAAATCATATAAGTTTCCATTAATATCTTGGTAAAATACAATACCAATACCAACAAATACAGATGAACTGGCAGGTATGGCACCAAGAGATGATAGGTCTACCTCTAATGCAGTGTCACTACCTACCATACCACCAAGCGGGATTGGTGCGCTATAGCTTGTACCACCATTGGCATTAACGGTGTCCTCTTCTGGCTCGTAGCTGCGCATTACAGGTATGTATTCGTAATTGCTTACATAGCCTGTAGCTAACACCAATTTAAAATGTGTAGCACCTTCTGGAGCTGTAATAAAAGCATCTGTATCGAAATCTGTGACTAACCAGTCTATGATATCACGAGATGCATTGATGTTAGGAAGTGCATAAGGTGCATAAAAGATACTTCTAAACGGGAGTTTAGTATTAAACTCGAAGCCTTTAAGGAGGTCTCTCATGCTAACCAGATCTATGTCACGTTCTCCACGTTTACCTGCGCCAGCGCTGATTATTCGTCTCATGATACCACTTAGGCGTGAGCTTATATAGGAATCTCCCATAAGTTTAACCATGTTGGCGAAGCCATCTCTAAAGGCTTTTCCTGCTTTAGAAGCACCAGAGAACTCCATCATGTTTTCACGTGTACGTTTAAACGCAGGATCGTTCATGATGCGTTGTTTACTAATTCTGCTTTGGGTTTTCACCAAATTCTGTCCGTTTTTTCTGTAAAATGTGAGTCCGTCTAGGGTACCATCTAATTTTACAAATGAATTGTTTCTTGCCATAATAAAAGGTTTTACAAGTTGCTGTAAAGGCAAATAAGGTTTACAATAACTTAGGTTAATATTAAGGATATAGACTTGGGTCTGATCCTGTTTTTGGGTTATTTATACCCAGGGATTATGAAAGACTATTAGGATTTAAATACTCCAGACTGATAGCACCGCGAATACTAAAAGTATAGATTATTTTCTCAAATATACAAAAACAATTTTAAATGAAATTGTATTTTAATTAAATGATTATCAGTTAAATACATAAATTAATACACAAACGGTAAATTATTATAGAAAATAGTCTATTATTTTGTAGTATTCTCATTAGTAGCCGAATACCTTATGAGAATATGATAAAAATGCACAAAAGTGAAAAAAAGTGTTTATACCCGAATAAACCCGAAAGAGACCCGAAGTAGCGTTGGTGGAAATGAGGTGGATTTAGAATTGTAAAGGATATTTAAGTTTACAATAAGCTAGCTTTTATTAATGTTTATTTTAAGGATGCCACAATTAGCTTTTACATAATTACTCACGCATTTTTATATTTTAATTTATGGAGTTCGTGAATCTTTGTACCTCGATTTGGTAAAAAGCGAAAGTTTTATACTTCTTTTTCTTTATTTTTTTCTTCCTAAAACTTTCTTCTAAGATGTTAATGGAACACTCTTTTTACGTAGCGACGATAGGAGCATAGTGGAATGTGTGTGGAATGAATTCAATTTACATTAGAATTTATAAAAATAAATCATATTTTAGACATAAATTATAATAAAATAATGATCTATTTTCATCAATGTGAAGCATATGAAAGAGTTGTACTACCTGAAGTCGATCTTTCAATAAGAAGTTTCATAAATATATACAAGAATAAAACAAATCTAAAGGGAATTGGTAAAGTAACTGCTTTTACCAAAGGTATTTATATACTAAGAATTAAAACACCTTATTCTGAAACAATTTTAGAAGAAAGAAATATTAAGATTAATGACGAAGAATTACTTGTATATTTTATTAGAGGATATAAAAGTGGCTTAGATGATTATGTCTCTATTCGAGATGGAAAATGGTTGAAAAATAACCCATTACCAAATGAAGAAATCACTAGATTTATAGATGATTTTAATAAAAATAAAATAGAAACTAAGTCTATTTCTAAACCACCTCAAAATCTTTTAACTTGGCAAAGTGATTACAAACTTAAAGTTGATTATGATATTTTTGAAGCATCAAGTTGGGTTAAATTTTCAATAAGCACTTCTAGTTCGAATGGAATGAAAAGTGATGAGTCTAAGTTATATTTATTAACTCTGAAAGAAATAGTTAATGAGAATGATGTCAATAGAGAATCAATTAGGAAAGTAAATAATTATGAAATTTTCAGTACTGTTTTTAATGATATAGGAATTATTTATGCCAAAATAGTTTTAAATGAAGATAAGTATTTCTTATTATTAAATGGTGCTAATATTTTAACCCAAAAAACACATTGGGAAATAATAATGAAATCTAAATTTGATGAGTTAACTAATTTTAGGGAGTATAAAGACATTTGTCGTCAATCCTTAAAAGCTTACCCCAAATGGACATTAAACGATACAGAATTATGGGTTAAAATTGAAAAAAATAATGAGTTAGGTAATCTTTCATTACTACCAGAACAGACTGAATTTCTTAAAGATTTTCGTTTTCCAAAATATATTAACGGACAAGCAGGAAGTGGTAAATCTACGATGCTTTATTATTTGTTTTCTAACGTTTATTATTATAAAATTGCTGGTGAAATTACTGGAGATATTGTTTTTTTAACAGAAAACGAAAAACTCTTAGAGCACACTAAGACAGCTGTCTATGATTTATTAATAAACAACCCCCAATTTGATTTATCATCAGAACCTGACGCTATAGTTGATATAGATAAACATTTTCATCCTTTTAAGAATTTTTTATTGGATATGATTCCAGAAGGAAATGAAGATTTTCAGTCACAAAATTATTTAGATTTTTCAAAATTCAAAAATTTATATAAAAATTCTAATCTTCCTGAATATGTTAAATCAAAATATTCTGCGGAATTAGTTTGGTTTACCATAAGTACCTATGTTAATGGAAATAGTTTGAGTTTTCAAATTACCAGTGAAAATTATGACGATAAAATGCCTAAAGAAGGTAAAGAACTAATTTCTAAAGATGATTTGAAAGGAATAGAGGATACAATTATATATCCATTTTATAATAAACTAATTGCAGATGAAAAATATTGGGACAAAATAAAACTGATTAAGTATATAACTGATAATGTTTTTATTAATAAAACTTATGATGTGATTTTTTGTGATGAAGCTCAAGATTTTAGCAAAGTAGAATTAGAGTTTATAATTAATTTATCAACTTATAAGCAATATGATTTATCTAAAGTAGATCAATTTCCAATTGTTTTTGCAGGTGATGCACTACAAACTGTAAATCCAACAGGATTTAGATCAGCTGTTTTAACATCAATGATATATAAGGAGTTAACAGATATTGAAACTGGTTATAAACTAAATTCTGAAAATTTAGTTTTTACGCCTACATATAATTATAGATCTTCACAATCAATTGTAAATGTAGCAAATGCAATACAAAATTATAGAAAAGAGGAATTAAATGCCGACGTTCAAAGCCCACAATTCTCAAAGAGACCAGTTATTAATCAAAATGAACATTTAAATGTTTTTGTAGATTTTGATATTTTTTCAGAAAATATAGAATTACAGAGAAAAGTTGAATTTAAAACTATAATTGTTCCTGTTAACAGAGATGAAATAAAACAGTTTAAAGAACAATATCCCATTTTAAATAAATTTAAAAATATTATATCTTCAGTTGATGCTAAAGGCTTAGATTTTAATGAAGTTGTTGTTTTTGGGTTTGGAGAATATATTTTAAATAATATCTCAATAGATCGCATCTATGAAAAGCGTTTTTTTTATAATAAGTTATATGTAGCTGTCACAAGAGCTCAAGCAGAATTAGTTATTATAGATAGTAAGATTGCAAAAAATGATTTTTGGCTAAATCTGATAAATAAATATATAATTTCAGATTGGGCTAAAGAGGTTACTAATGATTTAGAAAAATTCGAAGATTTAATAATTTTTGATGCTAATGAAATAATAGAAAGCTCTGAGACTATTATAGAAGCCGATGCATTTAGACAGAAAGGCCAAGGAATTATTGAAAAAAACACTCCTTTATTGCAAGTAGCTTCGAGTCACTTTATAAAATTAGGAAATAAAAAAGAATATTTTTTATGTTTAGCTGAAATTGAAAAAATTAAAGCGAATTGGGATAAAGCTGCCCTTTTTTATTTAAAACCAGATATTGGTGCTGAAGGAATAAATTTGGCTCTCAATTGTTATTGGAATGGTATGAATTGGAATGATTTACTAAAAATTTCCATAGCTGTTCCAAGTGAAATAAATACCGTTCGTAGATTAGTTGCTAAACTATTTTTAGAAGACAATTTATCACATACAGATCTTAAAATTCTTTATGAAAAAAGTAATGTTTTGAGAAAACAATTACAATCATTAAAATGGAGAAAGGATGTTATTCTTGCAATAACAAATCTTTTAAATGATTTATATGATAAGGATGAATTAATTTTAGTATGCAATATTTTAGAGGAAATATTAATTGAAGAAGATAGAGACACATACCATGTAATTGCTGAAAAATATTATTCTATTGGAAATTATCAATCATCTGTTAAAATTCTTGAAAATATTGGCATTGAAGATCAATTATACCTTAAAGTTAAACTTGAAATTGCAAAAAGAAAGAATAGCATAGAAGAGATCATTGTGTTCATGGGGAGAATTGCAATTGAAACTGATTGTGATAAAATTGAAATAGCGAAAGAATTGTTGGAGGTTTATATTCTTAACGAACAATATGTAAATAATCTCAAAGATATTTATGCTAATTTATATGTTTTAATATCGTATTTAGTTGTCGACCCAAATAACAAAAAAGTACTAGGTATAGCCCAAAAAGTTGAAAAATGGTTCAATGAAAAGAATAGAACATTAGAATTATCCGAATCTTATTTAATTCTACTAAAAAATAATTTAATAAAAAAAGACAACTATAATTATATCCTAGAAAGGTGGATTAAGAACAGTTTTGAAGCAGGCAATACTTTAGATAATATTAACGATGAATATAAAGAATTAGTAAATATTAATTCTTATCCATTTATTCCTTTTACTGAAGAGGAAATAATAAATATCGATTTAATCCCAACTAAACTAAAGAAAATGGCTCCAGATCATTTTTATAATATAAACATTGAAAACTTTAGAAGATTTAAAAAAGTTGAGATTAAAAATTTAGGCTTAATTAATCTTATTGTTGGAGACAATAATGTAGGGAAAACTTCATTATTAGAAGCCCTTCTTTTTACTCCAAACAGAAAAGAATACTTAGAAAGGTTAGCATTTGCATATGTCGACAGAACAAATTTACACCCAGATAAAGAAGAATCATCAAACGATATTAATTATTATTATAATTTAAATCCTGAATTTCTATCAGAATATAAAAATTGTAATAATTATAATGATCAAACCCATTTTAACATTTTTGAAAAAAGGGAATCATGGAGTTATAAATTTGATTACTTCTCAAAAGATAATATTAATAATCAAGTATTCTTTAATGAGCAAGATTTAGAATCATTAGATTATCTTCCTTATGAAGATGGAACAAAATTACCCTATATTTCATATGGTAAAGGTTACAGTTATGACTTATCAATAATATATGATTCTGAAATAAGGCCAAAAAAGGCAATAGAGGAAGAGTTTTTGGAACATTTAAGAGTTTTCATTCCCAAAGTTCGAAATGTTTATATAAGAACAGATGGTACTATAGATATAAGAGATGATGATTATTTAGAAGACAGGCCTTTAAGCCAATATGGTGAAGGTGCTAATAAGCTTTTCCGAATTCTAATATTATTAACTCTACACAAAGGAAAAAGATTATTGATTGATGAAATTGATGCTGGTATACATTTTTCAAGATTTAAACAATTTTGGCGAATTCTTTTAAAAATTGCATTGAAAGATAATACTCAAATCATAGTAACAACCCATAATGATGAGTGTATTAGATTTTTCAATGATGTATTGAATGAAAAAGAATTTGGAGAAGATTATCAGAAAATCTCAAGAGTAGTTCAAATGAAAAATATTAACAGTTTAAAAATAAGATCATTAGAGTATAGTAGTTTTAATTTGGCTTTTGAAGATGGTGTAGAAATTAGAGGAGGAGATAGTAAATATGAATAATTTATCAATATTTTGTGAAGGAGTTACGGATCAATTATTCTTAGCTGATTGTTTAGAGTTTTTTTATGGTTTTAAATTCGAAAGAAATTTTGATACAAAAAAAATAAAGATATTCAATAAAAGCAGAAAAATAGAAATTATTGATGTTGGAGGTTGTACAAAACTTTCAAATGACTTGTATTTAAATCAACTTAAAGATAATATAGAATATGGCATTAGAAATGTTGTTATTTTTGATGCTGACACAACTGGAAAGACGAATGGTAATAAAGGTTTTAAAGCATGTACACAAAAACTCAATGATATAAAAAAAAACAATGGTGTTGACTTTGAATATTTTATATGGCCAAACCATAAGGATGATGGGATTATTGAAAATCTACTAAAGAATTTGATTCCTGCTAATAAAATGAACGTATATAATTGTATTGAATCACATCAAATCTGTTTATCTAGTTTAAATGATGAAAAGATAAGGATAGCAGACCTAAAAGAAAAAATTGGATATTATTTATTTACTTGTAATTCTGATTCTAATGTAAAAAAAAGGAATTATAAAGATACTGATTTTTGGAATTTAGATTTAACAAATACTGAGCTTATAAAACTAAAATCATTTTTAGATAGTTTTGTATCCGAAATTTAATTTTAATGTAACTAAGTCCTTTTAAACGACCTCATAAAATTTTGGTAAAACAATAGGAGAGAGGAACGTAATATTATAGACTATACAAATGCAATTTCCTAATCGCTGTTTCTTTTGCTATCTTAGTATATATATATTAATTAACCATACACAAACACTTTATCAGCTATTTTTGATTCATGACTGTTGTCCTTGGCCAAATAGAATCTTTAAAAAGGATTAGAGAAACCTTAGATCAAAAAGGAATCACTAGATTTAATTCTATAGGTGATATCAACAAATTCATTAAAAATTATAACAACGAAAAAGAGGAAGCTTTCTTTAAAATTCAAAATGACGTCGATCTTGAGATAGATGTCTTACAAGCTGAATGGCATGAATTGAAAAAAGAATATGACACTTTACAATCAAATGCAATAACAACACTAGAAGATAGAATAAGCAAACTAAATACCAAATGTATTTCGTTAGGAACTACTACTGCCAAAAATGTATTTATAGAAGTGGCCAACTGGTATCGATTGCTGTTCTTTATACCAATAAAGTTTCTTTTAGAGAAAAATTTCAATAGACTCATTAGTTGGAAGACTAATAAAAAAGGAGGGATTCTAAAATCTAAAATAAAAGAAATAAAGGCAAAAATGCCAAATAGACAAGCAACTATTACAAAACGTTTCACCAAAAAGCTTAATGAACTTGAACATACAAAGGAAGTCGCCTATTCATTAAAACCATTAATTGCAGGAGCAATTGGTGAAAACTTGGTAGAAAAAGAGCTAAAAAAATTATCTGATACGCATGTACTATTCAATGACTATTCTTTAAAATTCAATAAACCAATTTACAATAGACGTGAGAATGACCATATATACAGCATTCAAATCGATCATCTTTTAGTTAGCAGAGCTGGTGTTTTTATAATAGAAACAAAGAACTGGAGTAAAGAATCCATTGCAAGGTCAGATATGAGATCACCAGTTAGTCAAATACGAAGGGCAAGTTTTGCACTTTTTGTTATTCTGAATAGCAACAATTCTGAAGAGAGCAGTTTTCTCAATAAACATCATTGGGGAGATAGAAAATTACAAATAAGAAATCTTATTGTAATGATTAATAATAAACCAAAGGAAGAGTTCAAATTTGTAACTATTAAAGTATTAAATGAGTTAAACGAATTCATAAACTATTTTGAGCCTATATATGATGAATCAGAAGTTGAAAGTATTGTTCAACATTTAAAATGCATTAATAATTAAAGCATCCTGTGGTGGATTGGATTTGGATACAATTGTGAGTTTATACCCATGCGATGCATTGGCAAACTGGTGTAAAATATTTTTTAATTTAGAAAATTTTCTGTAACTTACAGTAAATTTTCTAAACAACACCAACATGACCAAACTAAGATTCACCATCAAAGACCCTTTTGGTAACGACATCAATTTCACAACCTACCAACTCAATGGTAAAACCGTGACGAGGCGTTCAGCACCACCTAACAAACAACGCATCAACAACGACCCAGCATTCCATAAACAAAAAATGAACAGCCAAGAGTTTGCAGCAGCTGCAATACTTGGTAAAGCCTTCAGAAACCAAGACCTAAAAGAAACATTAGAACACTTTAAAGACACCTATATGTCATCGCGTTTAACTGGAGCCTGCCTTAAAATCATTCAAAAGGGTAGTGGTGAGCATGGCAAACGCGAGGCATGTATCGCAACAAATGGGAGCACATTAGAGCAGTTTCCACTCCACAAAAATAAGCCACTAAGCTATTCCTTTAAAGCGCCTTACAACATATTAGTATCACCAAACCGAGACACGATAACCCTGCAAACCAGCCTATCAAAAGCAGTAGTTAATGGGCAACCAAAAACCGCAACACACGCCATCTTTACACTAGCTTTAGCTACAGTGTCCAAGCATACCTATAATAACAAAACCAAGAGCTACCAACCAGAGCATCCCAATCAAAATGGCATCGGAGTCGTAACAGAAAGCCAACCTATCAAACTCACAACATCAGAAATCCCAGTACAAATAGAATTAAAAGTACCAGGCAATGAGCCTTTAGCAAATACAACAGGCATCGTGGTTGCTCTTGGCATCACCTTTGGCGTACAAGAACACAATGCGGTGTATGGCATTCTAACAGGAAAAGCTATGAATATTATAAAAATTTTGTAACTTGCTCACTGTTAATGAGTTTTAAGCAAGTCTTAGCATAAACATGCACAATTCAAAAACAGTAAAACCATTCATAATCCCAATACTGAGTATCCCATTCAGTCATAAAACACCCATAGTTCAGGCATAGTTTACTCATAGTTCACCCGTAGTCCAATCGTAACAACTTGCGGTCTAAGTCATATCAAAGCAAGGTCAGCGTCAGGTCAAAGTCGGGTTAACTTAAGGTCATATCAATATCACATCCATAGTAAATAAAAGTTTAAGTATTGCCAAAACCAAAAGATTCCAATAGCAGACTTTCGTATAAGTCCTTCAAATCCTAATAATCTACCTAGTATTCAGAATATCAAATTCTCATAAGCCTTAAAAGATCCTAAAATCCAACCAGCCTATAAATCGCTCAGAATTTTAGTTTTGTAACATAATACAGAATATGCGATTTATTTACAGCTTAATTAAAACTAGAAACGATCAGTCAGCAACATTCAGTTGTAAACTTGATAATGTTTACAATAGCTTTTGTAAAACTTCAAATCCCAATGGTTGTGAACTACATAGTAATCTTGAGAACCTATAATTGTATGTCGCTAAGAATCGCGTATGTCGTTATATCTGTACTAGATTACAGAATATCACAATTATACTGCGATTCACTCAATCAACTAAATGTATTATAATTTATATTATGTAAAATAGAATTATTTGGAGTTAAGCGTGCATTCCCTTAATATGAATATCTACAATTAAACCCTCTCGTGGTTCTCTTCTCAATAGTATGTGAAATTTAAATGAATCAACGAACTATCATTAATTCATGGTTTATAAAAACGGTTTTCAAGTTCTATTCAGACACTAACTGTTCTAAGTCCGTTTTATACGTTTGTAAATCCAACTTAAAGGCTTCTAAAATTTGTCCGTAGCCACTAACATATAAAAATCGTAACGAAGCAATTCTTGATTTGTGTTGTTCATCATATTGCAAATACTTAATGCAATCGTTTTTACATACAAAATCTGTAATCAATGCTGTATACCAATCTTGTGTGCGTTCTATTTCAGCAAGATTGTCCGTTAATTTTTTAAAGATTACATCTTCAATATCCTCTATACTCTTCAAATACAATTTAAAAGTACCATTAAGTTCTATCAATTTTTGAGATGCTTTACGATCATCTAATTTAGAGTTGTCTATTAAATTAGACAGATGTCTGTCTAGCGACAAGGTCTTAACCGAAAATAAAATGGTAGAAAGCATCCCATTGGCATTCACCATTTGTTTATCATACTCACGACCTAATACTTTCCGATAGATCTGATTTAAAGTGTCTAAATCTATCTGAAAAGCTTCAATATAAGCAATGTCTTTATCCAATTGCACTAACACCTTCTTCTGAAGATCTAGGTTTGAGGCTTCTAGCTCCCGTTGCTGATTCCAATTATTAATCCCTAAAGCAATTAAAATCCCTATAATAACTAAGATAATCTCTCCTACAGCATATACCAAATAGCGTTGAAATTGCTTTCCTTTCAAAAGTTGAAAACGCTGTGCGTTAAATATCTTCATATCATTTTATTGTGCTTAGTTTCAAATATAGTTTAATGTTATGACAATTAAAAAGCACAAAATAATTAACAATCGCTAGTTAATAAAAAATACAGCTGTAAAAAGTCCATAATCGATTTACCTCCGTAGATATCTATATAACTTAAAACTCTAATAGAAACATTATGAAAAGAATTTCAGTAATTGTATTATCAGCTTTGTTTTTAACCGCTTGTGTATCAAAGAAAAAGTACGTAGCGCTTCAAACCGAGAACGGCCAGATCAAAAGTGAGCTTACTAAAACACAAGTTGAAAAAGAAGATCTCGAAACTAAATTCACGGCCATTCAAGCGCGTGTAGATAGTTATAATTCTAAAATCAATTCACTTACCGAAGACAACAATGCTAAATTAGTCAATGTTGATGGTGTCGTTATTTCTGAAAACCAGAAGGTAGCCCTAAGAGAATCCCTTAAAAACGTCCCTCCTGCTTATTTGTCTACAGCTAAAACCTTAAAAGATTCTATGAATCTTGCTGTACAATTCAACCTAAAAGAGTCAATGGATAACATTGAAGAAGATGAAGATATCTCTATTAATATCGAAGAAACAGTAGTAATGATCTCTATTTCAGATAAAATGTTATTCAATTCTGGAAGTTATAAAATCAGTAAGAAAGCCAACGAAATCCTGCAAAAAATAGCAGATGTCGTTAATTCTGAAGAGAGTTTAGACATCATGGTCGAAGGACATACTGATAATCAAACCTTAAAAAGTACAGCGTCTGTTAAAGACAACTGGGATTTAAGTGTGTTGCGTGCAACCTCTGTAGTTAAAAAGCTTCAGAATGAACACAATGTTGATCCTGCAAAACTAATAGCTGCTGGTCGTAGTTTCTACCAACCGCTTGTCGCTAATGACAGTAAAGAAAACAGAGCAATTAACCGTAGAACGCGTATTGTTATTTTACCAAACATAGACAAATTCTTTGCGCTTATGGCTTCAAAGGAATAAGATACAACCCCTCAATACATAGTATTATTAATCCATTTAAAGACTATTGCTACTGGCAATAGTCTTTTTTTATACTACTAGCACATACATCTCTTCTACTAAAATCCTTAGGCATTGTATATAGCGCACCTAGGTTTCAACCCTAAATACCACTGATGTTAAAATATTACAAATAGCTAACAGCCTAAATATTAGGTGTTTTCATTAAAAACAGATAGTATTTCCCTTTGTCAACTCGAAAACTTTTATACTTTTGAAGTATTAATAATAATCTACCAATTGCCATGAAAAAAATTATACTCCTCATATTGGTGCTTTGTTTTGTGATGCCTACCGCTATTGCACAGCAGTCTGTTGCTCGCGAATGGAATGAAGTTTTATTAGACGCCGTTCGTTCAGACTTTGCACGTCCTACAGTTCATGCTCGAAATTTATTCCATAGCTCTGTAGTCATGTACGATGCTTGGGCTATATTCAATTCACAAGCCGACCCTGTGTTTTTAGGACAAACCTTTAATGGCTACACCTGTCCGTTTAATGGAATCGCAACGCCTGCAGATCCTGACGCTGCAACTCACGAAATTATAAGCTATGCTATGTTAAGATTACTAAAACATAGATTTGGTTCGTCTCCAGGACTTACCGAAATTACCATAGAAATCGATGACCTCTTCGCTAGTTATGGTTACAATGAAGCCATAACTTCTGAAGATTACAGTACAGGTTCTTATGCCGCTTTAGGAAACTATTTAGCAGCACAAATGATTGCGTTTGGCCTAAATGATAATTCTTTTGAACAGTTTAATTATGCCAATGTGTTTTATACGCCAGATAATCCACCACTAATTTTAGAACTATACCAAGACAACACAGCTATTAATCCAAACAAATGGCAGCCTTTGGCTTTTGCAACCTTTATTGACCAAAGCGGAAACATTTTACCAGATGAAACTCCTGCCTTTTTAAGCCCTGAATGGGGACGAGTTAAACCGTTTTGCCTAGTACCAGAAGATTTACAAGTTTTAAATGACGGATTTAATTGTTACGTATATAATGATCCAGGTCCTCCTGCTTATATCCAAAACTCTAATGAAGATGGTATTGATGATCCGTATAAATGGAATTTTGCTCTAGTTGCTTCTTGGTCATCGCATTTAGATCCCAACGACCCTACATTGATCGATATCTCTCCAGGTGCAATTGGTAATTTCGACCTGACTAACTATCCTGAAACCTTTGAAGAATATAAAACCTTTTACGATTTTACAAACGGTGGTGACGCTAGTACAGGTCACGCTTTAAATCCTGCTACCGGAATGCCTTACGCTCCAAATGTCGTGAAACGTTCAGACTATGCAAGAGTACTTGCCGAGTTTTGGGCAGATGGTCCAGACTCTGAAACACCTCCTGGACATTGGTTTACTCTAATGAATTATGTAAGCGACCATCCTGATGTAGTTAAAAGAATGGGAGGTCAAGGTTCTGTATTAAGCGATTTAGAATGGGATGTAAAATGTTATTTAACACTTGGTGGTGCTATGCATGATGCTGCAATAAACACATGGGGAATTAAAGGGTATTACGATTATGTTCGCCCTATTTCTGCCATTAGATATATGTGTGGTAAAGGTCAAAGTAGCGATGCTTCCCTATCTAATTATGATCCACATGGTATGCCATTAATTCCTGGTTTAATTGAACAAGTGCAACCGGGTGAAGAACTCGCTGGTGGTAGTGATGAAAACGTTGGAAAAATAAAAATACATGCTTGGAGAGGCCCAGACTTTATTAGTGATCCAGAAACAGATGTTGCTGGTGTTGATTGGATTTTAGGTGAACATTGGTGGCCTTATCAACGAGGTACTTTTGTTACACCTCCTTTTGCAGGCTACTTATCTGGTCACTCTACATTCTCAAGAGCTGCTGCTGAAGTCTTAACACGCTTAACTGGAGATCCTTTTTTTCCAGGTGGTATGGGAACATTCGATTTAACACAAAATGACTTTTTAGTATTTGAAGTGGGTCCTACCGAAAACATGACCTTACAATGGGCAACCTATCGCGATGCTTCAGACCAAACAAGTTTATCGAGAATTTGGGGTGGAATCCATCCGCCTATTGATGATATTAGAGGGCGAATCATTGGTGATAAAATAGGAAATGAAGCCTTTAACATGGCTTTAGATTATTTTGAAGGTACCTTAAGTAATACATCTTACCCTATTGAAGATGCAATTAGCCTCTATCCTATTCCATTTAATAATGAATTGACAATATCGAATCGTGGTAATCAAACATTACACATAGAATTATACAGCCTTGATGGAAAACAAGTTTATCTATCTGATAGCTTCCAAAACAAAACTCAGTTGCAGTTATCATCGTTAAATTCAGGCTTGTATTTCGCTAAATTTATAGATAAAAGTAACAATACTGTATTAGTTAAAAAAATTGTTAAAAACTAGATAAAATAAAGAACATAAGGTACTTTTGCACTCAAATTAGTACCGTATGTTTACATTATTTAATAGCTTTAAAATTATAGCCTTACTAGAAGGAATTTCTTATATTTTATTACTCTTTGTTGCAGTGCCAATCAAGTACTTGGCAGACGATCCTCAATACGTGAAACTTCTAGGAATGCCTCACGGATTATTATTTGTGGCTTATATTATATTAGCTGTTATACTTGGCTCAAAGCTTAAGTGGAATGGTAAAACCTTATTAATTGTACTAGCTGCTTCAGTAATTCCATTAGGAACATTTTATGTTGATAGAACGTATTTGAAAAAAGCAAAATAAATGAAACAAATACAGTGTTTTTTTTATGACCACTTTATGTCGTTAGGACTCTCTGAAGTCTTAGCAAAGTACCTTAATATGTTATCTTTATTAATCATATTAGCGATAATTCTTTTTATTGCAGATAGGATTACTAGAAGGATTATTGTTAATTTTTCTAATCGCTTTTCAGAAAAAACTAAAACAAATTTTGATGACTTATTAGTCAATCATCGTGCGCCAAGACGTGTTGCGCATTTAGTACCTTTAGTGCTTACTATTAAGTTATTTCCTGTTGTGTTTCATGATTTTCCACATTTTGAAACCTATATCATTATGATTATTAATGTCTATGGTATTTTATTAACCATATGGATTATTAGAAGTGTTCTTAAAACCTTTGAATCATATTTTAAAACCTTACCAAGACTAAAAGACAAACCGATAGACAGTTATATTCAAGTCGCAATGCTGTTTATTTGGATTATTGGTATTGCTTCTATTTTAGCCATTATAATTAACCTATCATTCATTAAGTTCTTTACAACACTTGGTGCAGCTTCTGCAGTGTTATTATTGATATTTAAAGATACGATTCTCGGTTTTGTTGCCAGTATTCAAGTGGCAATAAACGATAGTGTTCGTATTGGTGATTGGATAACTATGGAAAAATATGGTGCCGATGGTAGTGTCATTGAAATCAACTTATCGACAGTACAAGTTCAGAATTTTGACATGACCATTACCAACATCCCAACCTATGCTCTAATATCAGATTCATATAAAAACTGGAGAGGTATGCAATCTTCAGGTGGTCGACGCATTAAACGCTCTATTATTCTGAAGGCAAAAAGTGTTCATTATTTACAGGAAGAACATATTGAAAAACTAAAGGATATTCAGTTAATATCAACTTATTTAGAATCGCGTCAGAAAGATATTTCTAGCTACAATACTAGTAAAAACATCGACAAATCTGTTTTAATTAATGGTCGTAATATGACCAATTTAGGAGTGTTTAGAAAGTATATGCAAACCTATATTGAAAATCATTCAGGAATAAATAAAGACATGACCATTATGGTGAGGCAATTAGAGCCAACACCACATGGCCTTCCGTTAGAGATTTATTGTTTTAGTAGTGATAAACGCTGGGAAAATTATGAGTACATCATGGCAGATATCTTTGATCATGCATTAGCTGCTGTTTCCTTCTTTGAATTAGAAGTCTTTGAATATCCAACTAGATTTATGGATATTAAATAAGCAATTATTTATCTTCTAATCGGTCTTTTACAAACTCTATTTCTGTTTTTCCGTGTGGCTTTGGTTTACCGTCTTTACCAAGGTTGACCATAATGATATTATCGACTGTTAATATGGTTTCTCTTGTCATTTTGTTTCGTACTTCAGACTTTAGCGTTAATGACGATTTACCAAATTTTACGACTTCAATTCCAATTTCTACAATATCACCTTGTTTAGCAGATGACATGAAGTTAATTTCAGACATATACTTGGTTACAATCTTTGAATTCTCTAATTGAATTATTGTGTAAAGTGCTGCCTCTTCATCAATCCATGCTAATAGTTGTCCTCCAAATAAGGTTTGATTAGGATTTAAATCTTCGGGTTTTACCCATTTTCTTGTGTGAAATCTCATAGTTATAAATTGTGTTGTGTTTTTATTAGTTATTAAGTTGAACTAGTTCTTTTACTTTTCTTAAATTTTAAAAAAGTGTATTCGGTTCTTCGTTTGGTATTTTAAGATTATAACCCATTTCGGCATTTAATTGCTTAATAAAATAAGCAGATAATAAAGGAGATTCTTTTTCAATATTTTGATGAATAAAGAAATCAATTTCTTTGATGCCTTGTGCCTTCCATTCTTTTAGTCGCACAATCCAATCGTCTAAACGTGAATAGTCACTGTCATGATTTGCACCAACATAGCGAACAAAAGCAGTAGGATTTGTTAATCGCATGTGCATTAAATCACGCCTTCCTGCAGTATCAACAATGACGTTTGAAATGTTATTTTTCTCCAGTAAATCGTATAACTGATTAGAAACACTGTCGTCATTATACCAATTGGTATGTCTAAATTCAATGGCTAAAGCGATTTCTTTTGGCCAATTTTCAACAAAATGAACCACTCTGTCAAAATCTTTAGGCGCAAAATTAGAATGCATTTGAAGAAAGATAGTTCCGAGTTTTTCTTTTAGATGCATAGCATTCGATAAATAATGCTCAACAACAGCATTGACTTCATTCAAACGTTTCCAATGGCTAATGTCTTGATTCAACTTCGGAAAGAACTTAAAACCTTTAGGCGTTTTATGATACCAAGTTGTAAATTGTTCCGCAGGAAAAAACCTGTAAAAGGTAGCATTGAGCTCAATAGAATTAAACTGATTGGAATAGTAACTCAATTCATCTTTGGTGCCTCGTGGATAAAACCCTTTAAGGTCTGCCCTATTCCATTTCGCACAGCCTACATAAATTTCAGGACTATTATCATCTTTAACCTTATCTAAAACTCTTACTGTATCTATATGATCTTGAGGTAAGCTCAAATCTATATCTCCAGGATTATCTACGCTTCCAAACTTCATGTTTTCTTTTTATCAAAGATAATCGTTTGTGATTTTAAATAGAATATATTGACATTACAATAATCTATTCTTTAATATAAAAATGGTATTTGTTAATAACACAGTTAACAAGATATAACAGACATAAGAGATAAACGTGTCATAATCTTTATTTTTAGTTAAAATTAAAGCCATGAATGATCGATCTACGAATTTAAAGTCCATTAGACCTGTTATTGCTTCTGCTCAAGTTAACGATACAATGTCTGCCGATGAATGCTTTCAGAATGCCACATTGCGTCCTATTATTAAAATGCAAAATCACTTGCTTATTTCAGTTTTTAGAAATTATATTTTTAAACGAAAGAATGTATTTTATGATTTGTCTTTACCGAAACAATTGGCATATATAGAGAATGCAATCAATAAAGACATGAAGTTTAGGAATTCAGTAAAAGGGATGATTATTGGCCAGTTTACTGTTGAAGAATACGAGCTTTACATTCAAAATTCGTCTGCCTTAAACAAACGGATGATGACAATTGTTAAAGAGCGTTTGGTTAGTAATATTCAATTATTTGCACAACCTTTAGCCAAAGCGATTTAGATTAAATTATCGATTCACCATTTAGATTAGTCGTTAGAACGTCGCTCATATAATCAAAGAACGGTCTTATGGCCTTAAATGATGTATTTACATCTTCTAAAAAGTCATCACTTAAAACGTCTTTATCTGTATATTTCTTAGTAAAGATGAATTGTTTCTTTCGAATTAAATCAATAGCAGGATGCGTTTTGTCAAAATCTCTGGGAGCTGTTTTAAGTTCATCACCTACAAATTCTCCCCAAACTGATTTGAAGGATTTATCGGTAATGATTGCTCTTATTTCATCGTCGTCTTGTTCAAATTCACGTCTAATTCTTAATAAATCTTCTTTATTTGGTTCCCAAAATCCAGTGGCGATAAACGATTCATTATTAGGTTGAATATGTAAATAATAACCACCTCTTAATTCTGGTTTTTTTCTAGAGAACGAACCACCAAAGTGTGTTTTATAAGGGAGTTTGTTTTTTGAAAAACGGACGTCACGATAAATACGAAACAACTTAAAGGCATCTACTTGGTCGTGCTTGTTTAAAGAATCGTAGATGTATTTATAAGCCTCTTTAGCTTTAGCTTCAATAGTTTTAAATTCTTTTTTATGCTCGTTAAACCAATCTCTATTATTGTTTTTTTCTAGTTTTTTAAAGAAGTCTAGAATCTCTTTTGAGAATTTTGGAGTTGCCATAGATACCTAATAATTTACCGAATAAAAGTACAAAAAAAGTCTCGACAATTGGGTCGAGACTTTAATATATAGGAGAATTTATTTTAGAATTTAGTATCTGTTTTGAACTCTTTAATTACTAATCTTTCAAGATCTGAATTATAATATTCAACGACAAAGTATCCTTCGTTATTAAAATATCCAACTCCAGAATAATTGTTCATATTCAGAATATAATATTGATTATTTGATGAGCGAGCAGCATATCCAATGCTATTTTGTTGAGCATCACTCATTGTAAATCCTTTTTTATTAGATGTAAATAAGTATGTTCCATCATCATCTGTGTAATATACTATTTTGTCTGTTGCTTCGTAAAAAGGATCGTTATCATTATCGATACTTATGGTTTTAGTAACTTTAACTTCAGGAAAGACCCTTGTATTATTAATTGTACTATTGTCTTTCTTTTGAGTAATTACTGATTGCTCTTTAGTAGTTGTTACCTTTACTTTGTTTTCAACGATTTTTCCGTCTTTTTTAACTTTTATCGTTTTAGTTTTAGTTTCCTCTACTTTATCAACTGGTTTATTTTGAGCATAAGCTCCAGTCACCATTAGTAAAGAAAATGCATAAATTAAATGTTTCATTTTGTTTGTATTTAATGGTTGTACTTTAATAATTAGTCGTTCTAATTATTCATGATCATCAACAACGTCTTCTATTTCATCTCCAACGTCATCTGCTGCATCTTCAATTGCGTCACCTGTATCTTCAACAGCTTCTTCTACTTTTTCTCCAGTGGTTTTTTCTTCTCTACAACTTGTAGTCATTAGACTTAGTGTAAATAATGCGATAAATAAATATGTGATTTTTTTCATTTTGAATGGTTTTTAAGGTTAAAAATATTTTGAAAGGTTTAGTTACTATTTCTTCATTAGCCCTTTTAATAGTGATAATACAAATAGCACTATAAAAATGAAGAAGAATATTTTAGCAATTCCTGCTGATGCTCCAGCAATTCCACCAAATCCTAAGACTGCAGCGATGATTGCTATAATTATAAATGTGATTGTCCAACGTAACATAATTTTAAAGTTTTAATAATTAATATAATTGAGTATCTGACGTTCAGAACTCTTAAAATAAAGTTGTAATAGTCCTGCTCTATGAACTAAATCATAGAAAAGAAGACTTATATAAATTAAGTTTTAGTTATTGGAGTAAGCCTCTTGTAATTCTGAAGCTTTAATATTCAGTTTGTTATCAAACTGTAGCGTTCTAATTGGGAACGGAATATTTATTCCTGCTTTGTCGTAGGCTTTTTTAATCTCAATAATTGCTTTTGTTTTAGCTTTCATTTTTTCTAACATACTTTCAGCATCTATCCAAAATCTGCACAAATAGTTTATAGAACTATCTCCAAATTCTGTATAATAAAATTCTACATCATCAGTACGTTTTACTTGATCGAAAGTATCTGCAATAGTTGACTTGGTTAATTTTTCAACCAATTCTAAATCTGATTCGTAACCAACGCCACATTCTATAAACACTCTCATTTTAGTGGTTAATGAATAGTTCTTAATTGGATTTTCTAATATCATTTTATTAGGCACGACAACTATATTGTTATCGGCTTCTTTTAAGATAAATGTATTCAAGTTAATATCCATGACCTCACCAGAATATCCATTAGTTTCAACCCAATTTCCTATACTGATTCTATTTCTAAAGGACAATACAATTCCCGAAACAGTATTTGATAAAGTGCCTTGTAATGCAAGACCTACAACTAGACCTATAACACCTGCACCTGCAAGAAGCGAGGTTAAAGCTTGACTTAAATTGAGGATTCCTAAGGCAAGAAATAAACCAATTAAAACTGTAATTACAGACGCTATTCTAGAAACGACTAAACTAATAGATTTTTGTTCTGCTCGTTTGCTTACCAATTTTTCAATTAATTTGCTCACGTATCTTGAAACAAAAAATGCGGCAGTAAATACTAATATAGCTAAAACTAAATTGGGTAGATTCTCTATAATAGCATTAAACCAACCTAAAAGTTTATCTTTTAAATTATTAAATGCTGTACTTAATTGCTCTTCCATTATATTTTTTAAGTTTTTAAAGGTTGTTATTAAAGAATGATTTAAACTATCAAACCAACATTACAAATGTCTATATATTGGTTTGATAGGTTTTGCTTATATCGTTATTATATTAACTCTTTTGAGCAAATAGTGGAACTTTAAGTATTAAGATTCAATCATATCTACCTTCAGTTTATCGGAAGTATTCTTAGTCCAAGCATTTAGCATCCAACTAGATTTTTCCATCTCTCTAATGTAAGCACCAATTAAATCTATAGTACCTTCATCTGAAGCCTTTTCAGCTTTTTCAATAACAGTACTCATTTGCTTTAGTAATATTTTATGGTCGTTAAGAACTTCTAAAACCATATCTCTATCAGACTTTAAAGGAGAGACTTCTTTAACTTCTGAAATTTCTAAATAATCACTCAATTTACTCATTGGATGGTGTCTTAGTGTTAAGACACGTTCAGCAATATCATCAATTTTAGTTCGAGCATCAGTGTATAACTCTTCAAACTTATTGTGTAAATCAAAAAAGTTTTCTCCTAAGATATTCCAATGGAAACTTCTTAATTTTTGATAATACACGTGATAGTTTGCCGATAATGTATTTAATTCTACAACTACTGGTATTAAATTTTCATCTTTCATGTTCAAATAACTCATTTTGTTTATTTTTTAGTGTTAATAATTAATTACACTATATAAACTAAAGGGTATTTGAGATTTGTCAAGTGGTTTAACGACCTTTAACTATATTAAGATTCGTTTAACTTAAATTATGTTAAAACCATTTCTTCTTTCTAAAATAAATTAACATTATAACGAAAAGAATAAACATAATAGCTAGTAAAATAAAGTATCCATTTTGTGATTGAAGCTCAGGCATATTAGTGAAATTCATCCCATAAATGCCAGCAATAAAGGTTAAAGGAATAAAAATAGTAGCTATAATGGTTAGCACTTTCATGACTTCATTCATTTTATTACTAATGATTGTCATATATATATCCATTAAGCTCCAAACCATTTCACGATACAAATCAATAGATTCATTAACTTGTATAATATGGTCATATAAATCTCTAATGTAACTTTGAGACTTTTCGTTTATAATTGTGCTATCTAATTTTTCAAGTCTATTAATAACTTCTCGTAAAGGAAAAATAGATCGTCTTATTTTTAAAACTTCTTGTTTTAAGTATTGAATTTGGCTAGGTGTAGCTGTGCTATTCGTTTGTGATTCAAAAATAGTAGCTTCTAAATCTTCAATTTTATCGCCTACAGCTTCAATAACCATAAAGTAATTATCTACTATAGCATCTAAAATGGCATACATTAAGTAATCTGCACCTTGAGAACGAATTCTACCTTTAGAAACTTCTATTCGGTCTCTAAGATCGTTAAATACATCGCCATCAGATTCTTGGAAGGTTAGTACGTAATCTGGACCAACAACCATGCTTAAATGTTCATATTGTAAATCATTATCGTCATTAAAATAAAGCATTTTAAAAACAATAAAAAGATAATTCTGAAACTCTTCAAGTTTTGGACGTTGGCTGGTGTTTACAATATCTTCTAAAGTTAAAGGGTGTAAATTGTAATGTACACCTAGTTTTTCAATATCACCTAAGTTATTGAGACCGTTTATGTTAATCCATGTAACTTGTTCGTTTCCTTCAAAATGAAATCCGTCTTCAACATCGTTGCTATCAATTTTTTTATAAGTTTGATTGGAATAATTTACTATGTCAATTACGGTTTTCAAAGACACTTTTTCTCCCTTATAAGCCATCGTTCCAGGAGGTGGGTTTGAAGCTTTATAAGCTTTTTTTTTCTTTTTTACTTTCATTGAATATTAAATTAATGACTATAGTTAAAAGTATAAAAACTTTTTGGTATAGCATTAGTCAATTTATTAATAACTATTAGTTATAAGAAAAGCAATTTAGTTATTACTTAAAGATTTACTTTTGATTAAATATAGTAAGGCTTGCATATTTATTATATTTTCACTAATATGCAAATTCAATCCTTCATAAAATATTACACATGGGAAGACCTCCAACGAAACCGATAAAATTCAGAGATGGATTTTATATAGAATTAAGAAACAAAGGAAAAAATACTGGTATTAAACTACATAGAGATACTAAAGAACAGATGCTAAGGACGATCAAAGAGTATGAATTAACAAAAGACGTACTTATTCTTGGTGAATCTAAAAATGGAAAATGGGTAAATAAAACACCTGTTTTGCATGTTGTAGAAGATTAAAAGATATCTTTTTTTATAAGCTATTCCTTTCTAGTTTTTACGTTTTACGTAATTACTAGAAAGGTTTTTTTATGTTTTATTATTTATTTTCATAAATTGTTACCAATAACTAACTAAAATATAAATATTATGACAGATCTTTCAAACACGAAACCACCTATATGGTTTTGGATTATTACAGTTGTTGCGCTTATTTGGAATGGTATGGGAGTTATGATGTACCTCACTCATGCTTTTATTACAGATGAGATGATTGCTGCATTACCAGAAGAACAACAAGCAGAATTTTTAGTAGAGCACCCAGCATGGTATACCGCTCTATTTGCTTTGGCTGTATTTTGTGGTGCTTTGGGATGTTTAGCTTTATTAATTAGAAAAAAATGGGCTTTTATGCTCTTTGTTGTTTCTTTTGTAACTGCTACAATTCAACAAGTATACATAATAGCTACAGTTGAAGACGCAAGCCCAGTAATGCCATTAATGGTTATTATTGTTTGTGCATTCTTGGTTTGGTTTACAAAAATGGGTATAGCTAAGCGATGGCTTAAATAAGCAATTACAAATGAAAATCATAAAAAGGTATTAGCTAAACACTGATGCCTTTTTTATTTCAATTTAAATATTAGATTTGTTAAACTAACATTTCAACTTTAACTATGACTATCTCTACACTTGATTGGGTAATTATTATTTCCTTTTTAATACTTTTTGCAGGCATAGGTATTTATGTTTCTAAACAAGCTGGAAAAAATTCAAAAGCATTTTTTCTTTCAGGACGAAACATGCCTTGGTGGTTACTTGGTGTTAGTATGGTTGCTACGACTTTTGCAGCAGATACTCCAGGTTTAGTTACGCAATTGGTAAGGCAAAATGGTGTTTCTGGAAACTGGGTTTGGTGGGCCATGTTACTTACAGGAATGCTTACCGTATTTTTCTATGCAAAACTTTGGAGAAAAAGTGAGATTACTACAGATTTAGAATTTTATGAATTGCGTTATAGCGGAAAAATTGCTGGCTATTTAAGAGGCTTTAGAGCTATTTATTTAGGTGTTATCTTTAATGTTATCACTATGGCAGGTGTTTGTTTGGCAGGTGCTAAAATTGCAAATATACTTTTAGGAATTTCTCAAGGGGAAATGCTCCTCTACTCCTCTATTATTGTCGTTATTTACTCTGCTTTTGGTGGTCTTAAAGGTGTTTTAATAACTGATTTTATTCAGTTTATTATCGCTATGATTGGAAGTGTTTGGGCAACTATTTATATAGTAAACTTGCCAGAGATTGGTGGTACATCAAATTTATTATCGCATATTAATGTGAGTGATAAATTAGCATTTTTTCCTGATTTTAGTAATACAGAAGGATTAGTAACAATGTTAATCATTCCTTTAGCTGTTCAGTGGTGGAGCACATGGTATCCAGGAGCAGAACCTGGTGGAGGCGGTTATATTGCGCAACGAATGCTAGCTGCCAAAGATGAAAAAAACGCAACTTGGGCCACGTTGTTTTTTAATGTAGCCCACTACGCTATTCGTCCTTGGCCTTGGATTATTGTTGGTTTGGCATCGTTAGTTGTATTTCCAAGTTTAGATAGTATCAATCAAGCATTTCCAGGTTTATCAGCTTCAATGCAAGGAGAAGATGTTGCTTATGCTGCAATGATGACCTATTTGCCTTCTGGATTAATAGGAATTGTTTTATTATCACTTATTGCTGCATTTATGAGTACAATTTCAACTCAGTTAAATTGGGGAAGTTCTTATATTGTTAACGATTTTTATAAGCGTTTTTTAAATCCGAATGCTTCAGATAAAGATGAAGTATTAGTTGGACGAATTTCTACTGTAGTACTTATGGTATGTGCTGCTTCATTTTCATTTTTTTTACAATCGGCTGGTGAAGTTCTTAACTTATTACTACAAATTGGAGCAGGAACAGGATTATTGTTCATTTTAAGATGGTTTTGGAGTCGAATTAATCCTTATAGTGAAATTGCAGCTATGGTTATTTCATTCGCCATTGCTGTTTTCTTTTTTATTAATGGAAAACTAGAGACTCCAATGATAGATCTTGCTAGTCATTGGCAATTAGTGATTGGTGTTATAATCACAACTATTGGATGGCTAACTGTTACGTTGTTAACTAAGCCAAGTGATGCTGAAACACTTCAATCATTTAATGCGCTAATCTTTGGAAAAACCTCTAAGTTTAAAGGCTTTGGAATGAAAATTCTTGGGTTCTTTAGTGGTGTTATAGGTGTGTATTGTACACTTTTCGCTATTGGAAACTTTATTTACGGTAAAACCGCTTTAGCTTTTGGATTATTAGCAATAACAGTAGTATGCGCTTTAGTGATTATTAAATCGTTCAAGTCTGAAACTAAATAGCTTTAATTAATAGCTCTGCTGTAGCTGGATTAGTCGCTAAAGGGATATCATGTACATCACATATACGTAAAAGCATTAATACATCTGGTTCATGAGGATGTTTTTCAAGAGGATCTCTAAAAAATAAAACCATATCGCATTTACCTTCAGCTACTCTGGCAGCTATTTGAGCATCACCACCTAAAGGACCAGAAAGCAATCTCTCTACTTCAAAGCCTGCTTTCTTAGCTTTTTTTCCAGTAGTTCCGGTAGATACAAGATTAATTTTTTTTTGCTGTAATAGCTCTTTGTGCTCATTTAAGAATTGAACCATTTCTGCTTTCTTTCCATCATGTGCTATAATTGCAATTTCCATAGTTTATAATTGATTAGTGTGATAGGATACGAGACCTTCTATTGGTCGTCTTTCAAAATTACCAACTGTAAATCCGAGCTCATTAGCAACTTGAATTATTTCATCTTTAGCGAAATATGCTATAGATCCTGCAAAATGAACTGGAACAGTTTTTAATTCTTCTTTAAATTGAAAAATCATATGTTCTGCAAAAAGACGGAATCCTTTTTTTATTAATTCGGTAATGTATTCAGAATCTTTATTTAAAAACATGAATTCAGCAAAATTGGCTAAGTATGCATTTGGGTTTGGTTGTTTATAAAGGTTGTATTTGATATAATCTGCCTCTACATTATATTTATGTTCAAAAGCAATTTTTATGTCTTCTGGCATTTTATTAAAGTAATAATCTCTAATTAATTCTTTACCATAATAATTTCCTGAAGCTTCATCCATTAAAGTATATCCTAATGATACAACACACTGATGTAATTTAGTACCATCAAAGTAACTACAATTAGAACCTGTTCCCATAATACAAACTACAGCAGCTTCTTTGTTATGATTAATAGTAGCTCTTACTGCAGCCATTGTATCTTCTTGAACATCAATAATTGCATTAGAAAATATAGATTCTAAAATTTCAGTGAGTGTTAATCTAGGTTTAGCTGTACCGCAACCTGCTCCATAGAAAAAGATATGTGTTACTTTATCTTTAAACTGCATTAACTCATCACTATTTCTAATTATTTTATTGAGTTTTTTTTCCTTTAAAATTGCAGGATTAAGCCCTTTAGTTCGAATTTTATCGCACAATTGATTTCCTTCATTATCAATTGCTATCCAATCACATTTTGTGGAGCCGCTATCTGTTATTAAGATCATAGTGGTAAGTTTAAAAAAATAAATCCGTAGGAAATGAAAGCATATACTTCATCAACTACGGATTTAAAATGAATATTATTTTATAAAGAATTAACCTTTTGAGCTAAGTCGACTAATTTATTTGAATATCCAAATTCATTATCATACCAAGCTACAAGCTTAAAGAATTTTGAATTTAATTCAATTGAAGCATCAGCATCAAAAACACTAGTTCTTTCTTCGCTAACGAAATCTTGAGAAACAACAGCGTCTTCAGTATATCCTAATACACCAGCCATTGAGCCTTTAGATGCTTTTTTTATAGCAGCTTTTATGTCTTCTAAAGAGGTTTCTTTTGACGTTTTTACTGTTAAATCAACTACAGATACATCTACAGTTGGTACTCTAAATGCCATACCTGTTAATTTACCATCTAACTCAGGAATTACTTTTCCTACTGCTTTAGCAGCACCTGTAGATGTTGGTATAATATTATTGATTGCACTACGCCCTAAACGATAGTTTTTACGTGAAGGAGAATCTACAGTATATTGTGTAGATGTTGCAGCGTGAATTGTTGTCATTAATGCTTCTTCAATACCAAAGTTGTCTTCAATTACTTTAGCTAAAGGTGCTAAGCAATTTGTTGTACATGATGCATTGGAAGCTATAGTATCACTAGCTGTTAATTTATCGTCATTGACTCCCATAACAAACATTGGAGCATCTTTACTTGGAGCAGAGATTACCACTTTCTTTGCGCCACCATCAATATGGTATTGAGCAGTTTCTAGTGTTGTGAAAATACCTGTACATTCAGCAACAACGTCAACACCTGCTTCATCCCATTTTAAATTTTTAGGATCTCTTTCAGCAGTTACTCTAATTATTTTACCATCAACAACAAGATTACCATCTTTAACTTCAACTTCGCCATCGAATCTTCCATGAACAGAATCATACTTTAATAAGTACGCTAAATGTTCTACATCTAATAAATCGTTTATTGCTACAACATCAACGTCATTACGTTTTACAGTTGCTCTAAATACGATTCGACCAATTCTACCAAATCCGTTTATTCCTAATTTCATTTTTTTTGTGTTCTAATGTTAATATTAATGTATTATAGATATTACTTATATAGACATGATATCTGATACTCGTAATAATTCTAAATTTATTTTTGATTTTCCTTTTACAGCTTGATCTAGAGGAGTTAATGTCATGACATCATTTTTTAAACCAACCATGTAATTTGTTTTTCCAGTAATCAAACTTTCAACAGCTTTAACTCCCATTCTACTTGCTAATACGCGATCGAAACAAGAAGGCGCTCCTCCTCGTTGCATATGACCGAGAACAGAAACTCGTACTTCGTATTCAGTCATATGTTCTTCGACATAATCTTTGAGTTCGAAAACATTTTTTCCTATTTTATCACCTTCAGCCACTACAACAATACTAGATGATTTTCCAGATTGTTTACTGCGTCTTAGCGATTCTAAAAGGCGCTCTAATCCAAGATCTTCTTCGGGAATTAGAATTTCTTCAGCTCCTGCTCCAATACCTACATTTAATGCAATATGTCCTGCATCTCTTCCCATGACTTCAACAAAAAACAAACGGTTATGAGAACTCGCTGTATCACGAATTTTATCAATAACCTCTACAACTGTATTTAAAGCTGTATCATATCCTAAAGTATGAGTTGTTCCGAAGATATCATTGTCAATAGTTCCTGGAATACCCATTACAGGCATGCCATATTCTTGACTAAAAATCATAGCACCAGTAAAGCTTCCATCTCCACCAATAACTACAAAAGCGTCAATACCAGCTTTTACAAGTTCTTCGTGTGCTTTTTTTCTACCCTCTTCTGTTCTAAATTCTTTAGAACGTGCAGATTTTAAAATGGTACCACCTTTATTGATAATACCTTTAACACTACGAGCATCCATAGACTTGAAATCGCCTTCAATCATACCTTCATAGCCTCTATAAATTCCGATACATTCAATACCATGAAATGCACAAGCTCTTACTACTGAACGTATGCCAGCATTCATTCCTGGAGAATCTCCTCCAGAGGTCATGACTCCTATTTTCTTTATAGTACGCAACATAAAATGACTTTTGTTTAAGTAAAATTAGTAAACATAAACAACAATGACTGTTGTATTTGTGATAATTTAACAGCACGAAAGAATTTCAAACGTTTTCGTTAATAACTATTTGGAAATTATGAAGAAAATGGAAAGTTTAATTGTTTTTTTTATCTTTTTCTGAATTCATATTTATGTAATCTGGAAGTAATTTTTCTTCTGTATTTTTAGATTTTTCTTCTTTAGGTTTGTCTTTCTTTTTGTTTTTACCAGTGAAGATAATTTGTATTAATTCTTTAAACGTATCAAACTCTACATTATAAGATAAACCAACACCTTGTGTGTAACCTATTTCTTCTCCGAAATTTCTAATATTATTTTCTCTATTAAAAAACTTGGCAGTTAGTGTGCCTTCTTCATTTAAAAGCACATCAATTTGAACATCTCCTGCGATAACAGTTTCGCTGACGCCTCCAATTGGCACACCTACTTTTCCATTAACAAGCACTCTGTCACTAATTTTAGTACTCAATGTTAGACCTATTTCATCGCTAGTTTCATACTCCGTAGTTTGCTGTCCTGCTTGGTAATTCACACCAATATTAATTTTATCACTACCATCATTACCTAGAATACTATTAAACAATGAATTTACACGATCTGAAATTGTTCCATAAGCACTTTGCCCTAAATTAAACTCACTAGCAAAAGTACCAAATGACAACATGTTTAGTGCCTGGAACTCTCTGGACTCTTTAGTCTCTAATCGGTATTCTAACTCAGATCTGATATTAGAATCTACATTAGGGAACTCGAAAGTGAATTCTGGTTCTGGCTGTTCTAACTGTCCAGCTAGATTTATTTTAACTTCAACATCTATATTTCTATTGATAGGATTGTCTAATAACACTGAAGGATTTGCTTGTGTTTTGTATATTGCTGACAATCCAATTTGGGCTTTTAAAGGATCACCTTCCCATCTAATTGAACCTCCAGGAACAACGGTTAATTCTTTTTGAACTAATCCACCATACGCAAAATTATAAAGCCCTTCAGTAATTTGGAAATCACCAAACATTTGGAATTTTCCATTGGTATTAATATCAAATAATAAATTACCATTTCCTTTGCCTTGAATTGTACTTCCTGAGTTCTTATCAATAACAATTTCAATATCTGCATGTGGGTTTACATACAAATTAAACTCTAACTGCAAGCCTTTAAAAGCGTTATCACTTATTACACCTCCATTTTTCCTCGCATTCTTTTCTTCAGGTGTTAAAAAGCGGATATAAGAATTGTCGCCATAAGTTTCCAAGTCACTTAATGGGATTTTAAAAACAGTACCTTCTGCTGTTTTCCCATTAAATTCAATTTTCAACGCATCTGTAGGTCCAGTGATTTCTGCTGTTCCTTCTACAAAACCAGTACCATAATAGAGTTCTTCTTCGTCATATTCAGTATTTAACACCAAAAGTCTTGAGGTTTCTATTTCAAGGCCTAGTTTCCAGTCTGAAAAGTTTTTATGTCCTATAAACCCATTTAGAGTTGCTTTTGAAAAATATTCAGAATCTGTAATTTCTACATCTTGAAAAATGAATTTTTGAGATTCTAACTTTACACGAGAATCAAAATCAAAACTATAATCTACATTCAAATACGGAATGGTAAGTCCAGCATTATCTAATAATAAGTCACCATTGATTTGAGGATCTTTTAAACTGCCAGTAATTTTAGCATTACCAGTAACGAGGCCTCTAATATTGGTGATCACTCCTTCTCCAAAAGGATCTAATGGGTCTAATAAAAATTCATCAAAATTAACATCTAAATTTATATTAGAATTAGTATCGCTTACATCGATAGTTCCTTTGGCTGCTAATGACTTTAAATTGTCATTTTTCAGACTGAGATCAACAACATAATTGGTTAAAGATTGATTACCAGACACATTAGCTTTAAGTTCTCCTAATTCATAATTATTGGCTCTAAGGTCACTAATTGTAACACTTGAACTTGGTAAATAAATACCATCATTTTGAAGGATTTTTAGATCACCATTAACTTTTCCTGCCAATGTTAAACTATCTATACGAGGAGTTATTTTAGTTAAATCTACATCTGTAAAATTTAGGTTGATATCTTTTGTTTGAGCATTCTCTATTTTACCGAAAAGCTTAATTTGTTCTTCAAAGTGAGTCATTACAATAGCATCAATATCAAATGATTCTAGATTTCTATCGAATGTGATTTTATTAGCATTATTTTTTTCTTCATTGATGGTCCATGTATTCTCTTTAAAAGTAATATCCGATTTTCTAAAACCAACAACAGATTTTTGTTCTTCATTTATGGTATAAAATAAACTGAGATCAAAATCGTCTGTATTTTGTTTACCTCCTTTAAATTCAGATTTAATAAATAAGGTGTCTCTTTGCGTCACATTAATTAAACTAAAGTCTGTCACGTTATAGAAATCTGTGCTTAGCGAATCAATTTCAATGTATGTGTTGAATACAGGATTACTATTATCAACTAATACGGATAAATCATTAGCAAAATAATCTTTAAGTTTGATATGAGGTGATTTAAAAGTGAGGTTAAATTTCTTTTGGTCAGTTTCCATTCTACCCTTTATGGTTGTATTTGGACCCAACTCTAAATCATGATAAAACGCTTCAACAATTTTATTATAAATCTTGAAATTAAATTCTACATATTGATCTGTTTCAATTTTGTGAGGCGAATAATTTGTATAAATACTTCCTATTGAATTTTCGGCAAGTCTAGTAAGATCTTCAAATTTGAAGTTACCTTTCATGGTACCTTCAATAATATCTGGAGAGTTTATTTTAAGTGTTCGTTGTTTATCTTTAAAAGTAGATGTTACTATGAAGTCTTCAAAAAAGTAGCTATCATTTTCGTTAATGTAAGTCGTGTTTTTAAAATTCAGCGTTCCAAAAGTATCATCAATATTAGATCCTTTCATCGAGATGCTCACATTGCCTTTAAATACAGAAACACTATCTTTTTCTATGAAGTGAAGTGCTTTTAGATTGGCAAAGTCTACATCAGCATTAAAATCAAAACTTTTAATCTCTTTTGATAAATCTGCTAGGCCATTAAATTTAAATTTAAAATTTTCGTCTTTTGATTCAAGAAGTCCATTAAATACTTGATTCCCTAATTTACCAGAGACATCGATGTCTTGGTACTTGTAATCGTTGTATTCAATATGAAATACTTTACCCGAAACTTGAGTGCTTAGATTTTCAACAGTAAAGCCTTTTCCATCTACATCTAAATCAAACGATGTTGTTTGTATGTTTGAATCGTTAAGCAATGCGCCTAAATCAAATTCATCAAAAACGACATTTCCAGTATAATTAGCATTGTCAATATCGTCTACATGTGTCATTTTCATGTCAGAAACGATAATTCCTAAATCTGTATTAATGTTTAGTTTGGCATCTATAGTTGTGTTTGTAATATATGATGTGCCAGTAATTCTAAAACTACCAAGTTTAGAAAACACGCTAGGTATTGATTCTCCTAAGATGTTTGGTAGCAAGGCTTTTAAGTCATAATAGTTAGACGTAAGGTTGTCGTAACGTCCATTCATAGAAAAATCACCTTCGGTACTACTAAATAGGTTTTTGAAGTTTAAATCACCAAAGATTTTTGTTCTTCCACTTGCATTTAGTTGAAGGTTATTCGCATTCAAATCATTTAAAGTACCTGTTAAATTAACATTTAGAGTAGCTTTTTGATCGACACCAAACTCGTTGTAAAATGTATTTAAATCATTTAAAGCTACTTCAGAATCTGTGAAATCTGCTGTAACTTGTACTTTGTCTTCAAAATATTTAAAGTCTTCACGATTATAATCAAATCGCAGTTTACCTTTTAAAATTGACTTTTCGGTTTTGATACTTAAGTTTTTAAAAGTCATGTATGTTAAGGTATATTCAAAATCTGTCATTAGATTCTGAACATGCGCACCTCTACTATCTTTAAAAGCTAAAGTATTAATTCGGGTTCTTACATCACTACCATCAATTACGAAGTTTGTTGCATTTATATTTAGATCGTTAAATTCTAAAACTTTATGTGTTTCTCTATTTTCGTCAATAAGTCGAAACGTACTATCGTAAATAGAAACATCACTCGATGATAATAAGAATCCGCTTTTTTCAGGACGAGGATTATCTTCATCAAATCTGGCAACAAAAACATCTAGGTTTGTATCGCTTTCTCCTTCATAGGTTTTAATATTGAAAATTAGATTATAAATATCAATATCACCGAAATTAAGTTTGCCATTTGATAAGTTTCCGTAGTTAAGAATAGAAGTGTTTAATTCCTGAATGGCAATAAGTGTATCTTTTTTATAATCTTCAATATAGATTTCTTTAAGTTCCACATCACCATTAAATTGAAGTCCGACTTTACCAATATTGATGTTTGTGCCAAATTCCTCATTAAGCATATTAGTTGCATATTTCCCTAAAGCTGTTTGAACAGCAGGTATAGATAATATGAGCACCAAAATGATGAACAACAGCAAAATAATTGCTACTATTTTGGATAGTATTTTTAGGAATTTTTTGATACGCCTTTAAAGTTATAACTTTGATCTCAAAATTAACAATTATTGTGCCTAATTTATATTAATGAGTTCACAAAATATATATATTCTTGCTATTGAGTCGTCTTGTGATGATACTGCTGCTGCAGTAATGCATAACGGTAAAGTTTTAAGCAACATTGTTGCCAGTCAAAAAATACATGAGGAGTATGGTGGAGTTGTACCTGAATTAGCCTCTAGAGCACATCAGCAAAACATTGTTCCTGTTGTAGATCAGGCACTTAAAAAAGCAGATATTGATAAATCACAACTAAATGCCATTGCCTTTACTCGTGGACCAGGTTTAATGGGATCTTTATTGGTAGGAACCTCTTTTGCAAAATCGTTGGCTTATGGTTTGAACATTCCTTTGATTGATGTCAATCACATGCAAGCACATATTTTAGCCCATTTTATTGAGGAAATCGATTTTGTAAAACCTCCTTTTCCGTTTTTGGCAATGACTATTTCTGGTGGACATACGCAAATTGTTAAAGTGGCAACACATTTTGACATGGATGTTATTGGTGAAACAATTGATGATGCTGTTGGTGAAGCTTTTGATAAAAGTGGAAAAATATTGGGTTTAGGTTATCCTGCAGGACCAGAAATTGATCGACGAGCAAAACTTGGTAATCCGAAAGCATTTCAGTTTACGAAACCTAAAGTTGGAGGATTGAATTTTAGTTTTTCAGGCTTGAAAACACAAATATTATATTTTGTACAGAAACAAGTCAAAGCTAATCCGAATTTTATAGAAGACAATTTAAATGATATTTGCGCCTCTATTCAGTATACGATTATAGGCATCTTAATTGCTAAATTGAAGTTAGCAACCAAAGAAACAGACATCAAACACATTGCAATTGGTGGTGGTGTGTCTGCAAATTCTGGGATTCGTCAAGCCTTGAAAGATGGTGAGCAAAAATTTGGCTGGACAACCTACGTTCCTAAGTTTGAATACACAACCGATAATGCAGCAATGATTGCTATTGTTGGATATTTAAAATATTTAGAAGGTGATTATGCTAACCAAAATGTAATGGCTTCAGCACGATTAAAGATTTAATTTTAATTACTCAAACTCTACAGAATTTAAAATCAGTCCAGAGGCAGGAGCAATAAAATCCATAACTTCTGTGCTTTCAGCCTTTAAGGAATCTTGAATGTAATTTAAGTCTACTTCTCCTCTACCTAATTTAATTAGAGTTCCCATCATTAAACGAATTTGATTTCTTCCGAAGCCTTTTCCTTTTACGATAAGTGTGTAGGTGTTTTTCGGAAAGAAATTAGCAGTATATAAGGTGTTTTCTACTAATTGACAACTTTCTATATTTCTTATGTATAAGCCTTTGTCTGTAGCTCTAAAGCAATAGGGTTTAAAATTATGTTCGCCTTCAAATAATGCGGCACCTTGTTTCATGAGTTCAATATCTAAATCATCAAGAATCGTTGTCATAAGTGGCGCACAAAATGGATGACATTTTTGTCCGAATGTAAACAAATAGAGATATTCTTTAATTTTTGAATGCTGAATAATATTAAATTCAGCGTCGACTTCTTCAATTGCTAAAGCTCTTAAATCCTGCGGAAGGTTGTGGTTAAACAGATTTAAAAAAGCAGTCTCATCTTCAATTTTTTCATATATAAACAACTCAAAAGCAGTTTCATTTGCTGAAACCATAGCATCAGTACGACCAGAACCTAAGGTTTTAAATTCTTTACCTTCAAGAATAAAATTAAGCGTTCTATCAATCATTAAATGAATCGTTTTCAATTTTGGTTGCTTTTGCCATCCATGAAACCGATATCCTAAATACTGAATCTTAATTAAATAATAATAACGTTTCTTATTAAACATGCTAGCAAGAACGCTATTTTATGAGTTTTTACAAAATTTTTGAAAGCTTTGTTTTTGGTCGTTTTATATTGAAGTTTTATTTTTTACGATCTTTTAAAACGTCAATCACATCGTTTAATTTAAATCCTTTCGCTTGTAATAGAATTAAATAGTGGAATAATAAATCGGCACTTTCATTTAAAAACAAATCATCATTTGTGTCTTTAGCTTCTATTATAACTTCAACTGCTTCCTCTCCTACTTTTTGAGCAATTTTATTAATACCTTCAGAGAATAATGAAGCAACATAAGACGTGTCTGTTGTAGCATTATTCTTTCGGTTTTCAATAATGTTTTCTAATTCTGAAACAAAACCGAAATGTTGTGTATTTTCATCATCCCAACAGGTATCAGAACCTTTGTGGCATGTAGGTCCTTTTGGATTGACTTTAATTAGGAGTGTGTCATTATCACAGTCTAACTGAATGCTAACTAGATTAAGAACATTCCCACTTTCTTCGCCTTTGGTCCATAAGCGTTGTTTTGTTCTGCTGAAAAATGTCACCAAATTAGTATCGATGGTTTTTTTAACAGCAGCATGGTTCATGTATCCTAACATTAAAACATTGTTTGTTACTGCATCTTGAATGATTGCTGGAACGAGTCCGTTATTTTTATTAAAATCTATATTCATTTGTTTTTAATTATGTGATGCTGAAATAAATTCAGCATAACGAGCTAAAGTCGTACTTCTATTCTGTTTTCTTTTAATTGTCTTTTTAAATCTAAAATGTCTATTTCACCAAAATGGAATACACTTGCTGCTAATGCTGCATCGGCTTTTCCTTCTGTGAAAACATCTATAAAATGTTGAACGACTCCTGCTCCTCCAGAAGCAATAATTGGAATGTTTACAATTTCAGATAATACAGCCAAGGCATCATTCGCAAAACCTGATTTGGTTCCATCATTATTCATAGATGTGAATAAAATTTCACCAGCACCACGTTGTTCAACTTCTTTTGCCCAATCGAATAATTTTAATTCGGTAGGAATAGTTCCTCCAGCCAAATGAACAAACCATTCATTTTCAATTTGTTTAGCATCGATGGCGACTACAATACACTGACTTCCAAATTTACTTGACAACTCATTAATGAGCTCAGGACGCTTTACAGCACTAGAATTAATTGAGATTTTATCTGCACCACAATGCAATAAATCATCAACATCTTCAATTGATGAAATTCCACCTCCAACTGTAAAAGGTATATTGATGTGTTCAGCTACTTTTAACACTATATCATGCATGGTTTTTCGTCCTTCTAAAGTTGCTGAAATATCTAAAAACACAAGTTCATCTGCGCCAAGTTTAACATATTTTTTTGCCAATTCAACAGGATCACCAGCATCACGTAAATCAACAAAATTGACACCTTTTACGGTTCTTCCGTTTTTGATATCTAAACAAGGGATAATTCGTTTTGTTAGCATCCTATTATGAATAAATTTCTAAATCACTTAATCTAATATGACCTTCGTAAATCGCTTTACCTATAATAGCTGCTTCGCAACCTATGTCTTCTAAGGCATTTAAATCATCTATAGACGTCACGCCTCCAGACGCTATAAGTTTGATATCTCTAGATTCTTTTAAAATACGTTTGTATAAATCAAATGATGGACCTTCGAGCATACCATCCTTAGCGATGTCTGTACAAATCACATATTTTAATCCTTTATCTTCATAAGATTTTATAAAAGGAATGACATCCAGGTCACTTTCTTCTTGCCAACCATTCACTGCTATTTTTTCATTTTTACAATCTGCTCCTAGAATAATTTTTATACCACCATATTTTGAAAGCCATTTTTCAAGGACTTCAGGTTTTTTAACAGCGATACTGCCACCTGTAATTTGTTTAGCTCCCGAATTAAAAGCGATGTGTAAATCTTCATCAGATTTTAAGCCTCCTCCAAAATCAATTTTAAGATTCGTTTTTGATGTAATTTGTTCTAAAACTTTATAATTCACGATATGTTTCGCTTTTGCGCCATCTAAATCTACAAGATGTAGATATTGAATTCCAATACCTTCAAATGTTTTAGCAACTTCTAAAGGGTTTTCATTGTATATTTTTTTTGTACTATAATCACCATTTGTAAGACGAACACATTTTCCGTCTATAATATCTATTGCAGGTATAATTCTCATAAGTCTAAAAAGTTTTTTAATAGTTGTTCTCCTTTAGTGTTGCTTTTTTCGGGATGAAATTGTACACCATAAAAGTTATTATTGTTTAATGCTGAAGCATATTCTAATCCATAATTTGAAATGGCAATAGCTTCAGAGCAATTTTCTGCATAAAAACTATGTACAAGATACATGTAATCGCCATCTTTAATCCCTTTAAACAAGTCTGATTTTAATTTATTTACAGTGTTCCATCCCATTTGCGGAACTTTCACATGGCTATTGAAGCGTTTTACATTAACATCAAAAATTCCAAGTCCTTTAGTATTACCTTCTTCTGTGTAATTACACATGAGTTGCATACCTAAACAGATGCCTAGAACAGGTTGTTTTAATTCTGGGATAAGCTTGTCAAGTCCGCTTAATTTCAACATTCTCATAGCAGAACTTGCTTCTCCAACTCCTGGAAAAATCACTTTATCTGCGGATTTAATAACATCTGGATGGTTTGAAAGTATCGCTTCAATTCCTAGTCGTTTGAAGGCAAATTGGATACTTTTTATATTTCCAGCTCCATAATCTACAATGACTACATTCATTATAACATGCCTTTAGTTGATGGTAAAATCATTCTTTCAACATCTCGTTTAACAGCCATTTTAATTGCTTTTGCAAATGCTTTAAAAATGGCTTCTATTTTGTGATGCTCGTTTGTGCCTTCAGCCTTAATATTGAGATTACACTTTGCGCCATCAGTAAAAGATTTAAAAAAGTGGAAAAACATTTCAGTAGGCATTTTTCCTATCATTTCTCGTTTAAAATCAGCTTCCCAAACCAACCAATTTCGTCCACCAAAATCTATAGCGACCAGAGCAAAGCAATCGTCCATTGGTAATGAGAATCCGTAACGTTCAATTCCTAATTTGTTTCCTAACGTTGTTGCAAATACTTCGCCTAAAGCAATGGCTGTATCTTCTATGGTGTGGTGTTCATCAACCTCTAAGTCGCCATTAACTTTAAGGTCTAAATCTAATTGACCATGACGCGCAATTTGATCTAACATATGATCAAAAAATGGAATACCAGTATCAATGTTACTTTGACCTGTTCCGTCGAGATTTAAATCGATTTTAATTTTGGTTTCGTTCGTATTTCTTTCAATACTGCCAGTTCTAGCATCTGCTTTTAAAAAGGTGTAAATAGCTTCCCAGTCATTAGATTCTAGTGCAATAAAACTATTTAAAACTTCTCGTTTTATAGTAATTTGATCAGTCCCAAGGTTAGTGTTATCATTTATAAAAATTCCTTTTGAACCAAGATTTTTAGCCAATTCGATATCTGTTAATCGATCTCCAATTACAAAAGAGTTTTCTAAATCGTATTCTGAAGAAAAATACTTGGTTAATAATCCTGTATTAGGCTTTCGTGTTGGCGCATTATCTTTGGCGAATGATCTGTCAATAAATTGTTCTTCAAATACGACACCTTCAGATTTGAACGTTTTCAATACAAAATTATGCACTGGCCAAAAAGTAGTTTCAGGATATACTTCAGTGCCCAAACCATCCTGATTTGTAATCATTACGATTTCAAAATCTAACTCCTTAGCAATTTTACTCAAGCATTGAAGCACCTTTGGGTAGAACTCTAATTTTTCAAAGGAATCAATTTGTTCATCTTTAGGTTCTTTGATTAATGTTCCGTCTCTGTCTATAAATAATACGCGTTTCATTTCAATGTTTTTAGTGCTGTGATTAATTTTATATTTTCAATTTGTGAGCCTACTGTAAATCTTAAACAATTGTTACATAATGGTTGATTGGTTCTGTTTCTAACAACAATTCTTTTACTTATTAATTGTTGATATCTCATATTAGCATCGTCAACTTTTACTAAAAGGAAATTTGCATCAGATGGAAAGACTTTTTCTACATACGGAATAGATTTTAGTTCTAATTGAAGCCAATGACGTTGTTTTAAAATGTTCTGAATATCTTCGGAAACTTGCTCAAGATTAGATAGTCGTTCGAAAGTTTTTTGTTGTGTCAAACTATTGACATTATATGGAGGCTTGATTCTATTTAAAATCGCTATAATTTCTTTTGAAGCATAACAGGTTCCTAATCTTATTCCTGCCATTCCGTAGGCTTTAGATAAGGTTTGTGTTACAATTAAATTAGGAAATTCATTCAGTCTTTTGATCCAGCTCTCTTCATTTGAAAAATCGATATAAGCTTCATCAATGACTACGATACCATTAAATTTTGATAGTAATCGTTCTATTGTTTTTGCTTTAAAACTATTCGAAGTTGGATTGTTTGGTGAGCATAAAAATAGAAGCTTGGTTTTATTGTTTTGAGCATTTAAAATCTCATCTGCTTTTGGTTCGAAGTTAACATTCAATTCAATTTTTAATATATCGATGGCATTTAATTCAGCCAAGACTTCGTACATACTATACGTTGGTGGCAAGATGACAACTTGATCTTTATTTGGTTCACAAAAGATTCTGAAAATTAAATCAAGTACTTCATCACTTCCATTTCCTAAAAGGATTTGGTCTTCTGCAACATCTTTTAAAACACTTAATTGTGCTTTTAATTTATGTTGCTCAGGATCAGGATAGCGATTCATGCCATTCTCAAACGGACTCTCATTTGCATCAAGAAATACCATGTCTTCAGAACTATTGGTGTACTCATCTCTAGCAGATGAGTATGTATTCATGGCTCTTATGTTATCTCTTATAAAACTATTTATTTTAAATTCTTTTATCATTTCTATTTAATTGATTTTGTTTCAGTGTCTCATGATTTTGTGTGATGCTGAAACAAGTTCAGCATGTCGTTATTCTAAATCTTTTAATCTAAGTGAAACTGCATTTTTGTGTGCTTGTAAACCTTCAGCTTCAGCCATAAGTTCGATCGTTTTTCCGATATTTAAAATCCCTTCTTTCGATATATTTTGAAAAGTAATACTCTTTGTAAAACTGTCTAGATTTACTCCAGAATAAGCTTTGCAAAACCCATTGGTTGGTAACGTATGATTTGTTCCTGAGGCATAATCTCCAGCACTTTCAGGTGTGTAATTACCAATAAACACAGAGCCTGCATTTTCGATATTTTCAATATAAAATGCATTATTTTTTGTACAAATAATGAAATGTTCAGGTGCATATTCATTAATTAAATCGATAGCAATTTCATTGGTTTCAACATAAATAAGTTTAGAATTATCGATTGCTTTTTGAGCTAATTCTCGTCTTGGCAGTTCTGAAAGCTGTTTTTCAATTTCAAAAGAGACTTTATCAATTAACGATTTAGATGTTGACACCAAAATCACTTGACTGTCTGCACCATGTTCTGCTTGACTTAATAAATCTGAAGCGACAAAACTTGCATTTGCACTAGCATCAGCAACCACTAGTAATTCACTTGGACCAGCAGGCATATCAATAGCAACACCATACTTGGTTGCTAATTGTTTTGCAACAGTAACGAACTGGTTTCCTGGTCCGAAAATTTTATACACTTGAGGTATTGTTTCCGTTCCAAAGGTTAAACCTGCAATCGCCTGAATACCTCCTACTTTAATGATTTTAGTCACACCACATAATTGAGCAGTATACAAGATTTCGTTAGCAATTTCTCCATCTTTATTTGGAGGAGAACACAATACAATATCTCTACAACCTGCAATTTGAGCAGGAACAGCCAACATTAATACTGTAGAAAATAAAGGCGCTGTTCCTCCAGGAATGTATAATCCTACTTTTTGAATTGGACGCTTTTCTTGCCAGCATTCAATACCTTTTGAAGTTTGAACCGTTATACGTTCGGTCTTTTGTGCTGCGTGAAATTTTTCGATATTTAACTTTGCCGTTTTTATGGCATTCTTTAAATCGGAAGACACGCGTTTTGAAGCGTCTTCTATCTCTTCAACAGTAACTTCTGTATTGGCTAAAGTAGCTCCATCAAATAGTTCAGTATATTTTGAAATGGCAGTATCTCCTCTACGTTGCACGTCATTGAAAATTTCGTTCACTGTATCTTCAATATTATCGACAGTTTGAGTTGGTCGTTCTAAGAGATCTGACCACTCTTCTCTATTTGGATTTATGATTATTTTCATTACAATACCATGTTTTCAATTGGACAAACTAATATACCTTCAGCGCCATTTTGTTTCAGCTCATCAATAACTTCCCAAAATGCATTTTTATTAATTACAGAATGTAAGGAGCTCCAACCTTCTTTTGCAAGCGGTAAAATCGTTGGACTATTCATTCCTGGTAAAATATTTATGATAGCATCTAGTTTTTCATTAGGAGCATTGAGCAATACATATTTGTTTTGTCTTCCTCTTAAAACAGATTGTAATCGAAACTGAAGCTTACTTAAAATGTCTTGATTTTCAGAATTAATAAGCGGAGAAACTGCGAGGACAGCTTGAGATTTTAATAACACTTCAACTTCCTTTAATCCGTTTTTGAACAAAGTGCTTCCGCTTGAAACGATATCTACAATAGCATCTGCCAATCCAATATTTGGAGCAATTTCTACAGAACCATTAATGATGTGAAGATTCGCATTAATCTTATTTTGGTTTAAAAATTGATTGACCGTATTTGGATACGAAGTCGCAATACGTTTGTTTTCTAAATCTTTAATAGATTGGTAGTTTGAAGATTTAGGAACTGCAATAGAAACTTTACAAGTAGAGAATCCTAGTTTTTCAATAATAGAAATGTCATTTCCTTTTTCAATTAAGACATTTTCTCCTATGATAGCTGCATCGACAACACCATCTTTTAAATATTGAGGAATGTCTCCATTTCTAAGATAGAATACTTCTAATGGAAAGTTTTTAGCAGATGCTTTTAATTGGTCTTTTCCATTATCTATAGAAATCCCAACATCTTTTAATAGTTTCATTGAGTCATCGTGAAGTCTTCCTGATTTTTGAACTGCAATTTTTAATTTACTCATTTTTGATTTTTATTATTTGAGTAAATCTTTTAAGAAGAATGTTTTAAAAACAAAAAACCGTTTGATTTACTCAAACGGTTTTTAAAAGTATTTTTGATTTTATTCAATACATTTTCACCTCGCTTGAGCGCTAGTATGAAAATGATGATGTAATTGAATAAAAGTCATTAGTTGTTATGTTTAAACAAAGATTGCGAATTAAAATCTACAATTCCAAATCTTATAATACGTTTTATGATATTATTAATATTTAAAACTCAAATTATTAATTAATCATATTTAGTACAGGTTGTCCATGGATAAGCACAATGGTATTTATAACTTAACCAACCATTAACCGTTTTTTTACCGACGACAAAACTTACCATTGCCCATAAATCAGAAGTTTCAATTATATGAATTGATTTCGCACTATCTATTTTATGAATTTTATTGGATTTGATGGTTGGTTCTTCATAAATATAGATACTATGGTTTTCATCAAAACTAGCAACTGTTATTAAAAAGTCTGAAGTTTTTACCCAATGATTTTCATAGCCATAGTTTTTGTATGAGTTTGGTAATCTTTGGATGTTCTTGATTTTAAACCAGCCATAGTCACTACTAAGTATTGCGATTTTGTACCATGAGTTTTCAGAATCGGAATTCATTAATGTATCAACGATAGTACCATTGATACTATCATAAACATATAGTGGTTTCTTTGTTTCTTGATCGTAAAAGGCTTCTACTAGTTGATCATAATGAATTTCATCGCTTTTCTGAGCGAAAAGATTCGCAGTACAAAAGAACAGAAGTAAAAGAATCTTCACAAAACGCTTATTGGTTACCTAAAATGATCGGTAATCCTGAATCTCCTGAACCAATAATAATAGTTTTGCTGTTAGGTGATTCTGAAAGTTTTACAGTAGCTTCAATACCTTTATCTTGAAGAATTTTATCTGTTAAAGACGCACTTAAAATACGGTTAGCATCTGCTTTACCTTGCGCTTCAATAATTACTTTCTCTGCTTCTTTTTTTGCTGATTCTAGTCTAAACTCATATTCTAAAGACTCTTGTTCTTGTTTTAACTTACGTTCAATAGCATCTTTAATTGTCGTTGGAAGTTTTACATTTTCTACCAAAACACGCTTCACAATTACATATTGTCCATCAAGTTCTATTTTTACTTGTTCTAAAATTTCTAATTCTATAACATCTCTTTTACTAGAATATAATTGCTCAGGTGTATAACGACCTACAACACTTTTTGCTGCCGCATTAATAGCAGGACTCAATAATTCACGAATATAATCTTCACCTTTAGTTTGAATTAATTTACCCAAGTTTTTGTATTCTGGTTGAAACCAAATTGTTCCGCTAACTGTAATATCTAAACCATTTACGGATAACACATTCATATCATCAGAAATTGATTGTTGTCTTACTTTTTGAACAATCATATCATTCCAAGGTGCAACAATATGAAATCCTTCTCCATAAGTTCTCTCAGTATTAATACCATTGCCAAATGGCTCAAATAAAACGCCTCCTTCACCAGGACCAATGGTTACTGCTGACTTAGCTAATAATATAATTAATACGACAGCACCAATGATTACAGGTAATGCTACTTTAGGTAATTTTTCCATAGTTTTTATTTTTATATCAGTCCGTTATATTTTCTAATAAACCACTCCATTGCTAGACTTAAAGCGATGAGTACGAGTAGGTATTTCCAATCGATCAAAGGTACGATTTTTTTACTGCTCTTTTGTATGATTGCAAATCTTGAATCGGATAATAAATCATTTATAATTGTACTTGTATTATCTATAAAATAAGACTTCCCATTGCTGTTAGTCGCTAAACTTTCTAGTTTAGACACATTAGCATTTAAGAATTGTTGTTCGACGTTATAATCTAATATTTTAAGTTCACCAGATTTAGAAATAGTTCCGTTAGATGTTCTTACAGTAAAGCTATACTCACCAGCTTCCAATCCGCTCAAATCTACCTGGTAATTAGTGTTTTTTAATACAAAAGGATACGTTTTTGTGTCCTCTGTTATTTTATTTTTCAGAATAATAGTAATGCTTGCATTCGCATCAAATTCATAGTTTTTATTAAAGTATTGTGCAGTGATTTTTACGTTGTCATTTCCATTGTAAAATGATTCGTAATTCACATTTAATCGTGAGCGTCTTTGCTTAGAACTCAAGTATTGAACTAGTTTTCCTATAAAATTATCAAAGGTGTTGAATGACTTTTCATCTAAATAACTTTGTGCTCTCCATTTCCAAATACCTTCTCCTAATAGTAAAGCCTCTCTTTTATCATTAATTTCAAAAGTTGCTAATAGAGGTTCTTCTAATTCTGTACCATTAACTGTTTTAAAAAGAAGTGCTTCAAAAGGAACTGAAAATTTGGTTTCTCCAAATTCAGATTGTAATGGAGGAAAGGCTTCAAAATTTAAATCATCAATAATAAACGTACTGTAGTTTTGATTTACAGTAGGCTGAAAATTCTCGGTTTGATTTGTGACTTGTTGATTGTAATTCGTTTGTAATTGATTTAATAGAGTCCAATTAGTTTTGGTTCCAGCTACGACAATTTTATTAAGTTTTAATCTGTCAATTTCTTTAAATAAAGATCTAAAGTTATTAGTTGGCTGATACACTATAACTAATTGAAAATCTTCAGATTGATTCAAGAAGTCTATAGTGTTTAAAATAACAGCTTTTCGTTGTTCATTACTTTCAATAGACTTTTTAAAAGCACCTAAATCTGGATGGATAATATCTGAAACAATAGCCACGTTTGTTTTCTGATCGATAACTTCTACTGCAAAATTCTTTACGTTATTAACTGTGTTTTTTTCATTATCTAAAGGAATGATTTCAGCTTTATAACTCCCAACTCCTACTCGATTTGCTGGCAAGTTTAAATTAACAATTTGAGAGGTTCTGCTTTTACTAAAGGTAATCGGTTGAGAAAATACCGTTGTAGTACCAGATTGTATTCTAAGCTGAGAATTTACAGTCGCATTGCCATTGTAAGTCGCTATAATTTCAACAGGAAACTTATTCTTTAAATAGGCATACCTATTAACATTAAGTTGTTGGATTTTTATATCAGTATATGTTGTTGTATCTCCTAATATCACAGGAAATATGGCTTGTTTATAACGTTTGGTCATAAACTCATAATCGTAACCATAAGTTTGATTACCATCAGTGATTAGCAATGTTGGAGATACTGAATTATTATAGACTTCAGAAAATCGATCAAATACTTCTGCTATGTTAGATTGTTTTTCGTTAAAAGCTAACGAATCACTTGGTGTAACAGATTTTCCGAAGGTGTAAAACTCTAGATTAAAATTATCGTTAAGTTGTTCGTTTTGTTTCAGTGTCTTAATTAAATCAGAAGCATTTTGAGATTGATTGAGGTAATTAATAGATTCTGAATTATCGACAGCTACAATTAAATTAGGCTTTTCATCATAAAATGACTGTTTATCAAACTTCGGATTGATTAAAAGTAATAACACTGAAAAGATACTTATAAACCTTAAAAACGCTAGAAACCAATAAATTTTAGTCGTTTTTTTAGATTTGAAGATATACTGAAAAAGCGCTAGTACTAGCGCTAATATTCCAGATATGATGATATAAGTTATTGTGTCTGTTTGCATTTATTTACCTTTCGACTGTGCTCAAGGTGACATTCTATTTAAAGGTTTATTATGTTAGCATTCCACCATCAACATTAAGTGTTTGTCCTGTAACATAAGCACTCATATCACTCGCTAAAAACACACAAACGTTAGCAATATCTTCAGGAGTTCCACCTCGTTTTAAAGGAATTGCATTTCGCCAACCTTTTACAGTGTCTTCATCAAGTTTTGCTGTCATTTCGGTTTCTATAAAACCTGGAGCAATCACGTTACTTCTAATATTTCTAGAACCTAATTCTAAAGCTACAGACTTAGAGAAACCTATAATTCCTGCTTTTGAAGCCGCATAATTTGTTTGTCCTGCATTTCCTTTTACACCAACAACAGAACTCATATTAATGATAGAGCCTTTACGTTGTTTTAACATAGTACGTTGCACTGCTTTAGTCATATTGAAAACGGATTTCAAGTTCACTTCAATTACTTTATCAAAGTCCTCTTCTCCCATTCGCATTAATAAATTATCTTTAGTAATTCCAGCATTATTTACTAAAATGTCGATGCTACCAAATTCTGCCAATACAGTTTCTGCAAGTTTTTGAGATTCTTCAAAATTTGCTGCATTACTCTTATAACCTTTAGCTTTTATTCCTAAAGCATTTAATTCTTTTTCTAATTCGTTTGCAGCTTCTACTGAAGAACTATATGTGAATGCTACGTTTGCACCATGTTGAGCAAAAACTTCAGCTATTCCTTTTCCTATTCCACGGCTTGCACCAGTTATAATTGCTGTTTTTCCTTCTAATAATTTCATGTATAATTGTCTTAAAATAGTTGGTTTTCAAATATAGCAAATTGAAGTTGTACCAAATAAAAAAACTATAAAATTTATAATTTAATTATGAGGTTTGAAAATAGATTTCCTTTGATTTACAAATGCTAATAATCTTATCTGTAATTTTGTAAATTCATGAGTTTAACACACACCCATTTACAACGTTTATACAAAGGTTTTTTGAATACACCATTACTATGGAATTCAAATCCTGTATTAGGTTTGAAGCAGTTTCAAATTAATAATCGCTCATTATTATTTAATAGACCACTACATAAGCCATTACGTCTTGGTCAACTTGCCGAGCAATTTGTGTTCAATCAGTTAGAAGAATTAGAGGATTGTAATATTTTAGTTGAAAACATTCAAATTCAGAAAGACAAACAAACTCTTGGTGAGTTAGATGCTTTAATTGAATTAGGGAAAAAACAGATTCATCTTGAAATTGTCTATAAATTCTATTTATATGATGAAACTTTAGGTGGTTCTGAAATAGAACAATGGATTGGTCCAAATAGAAATGATAGTTTAATAGAAAAACTAACAAAACTTAAAGACAAACAATTACCTCTGCTTTATTCTTTAGAATGTAAATCTACTTTAGAAGAATTTGATTTAAATCATGAATATTTTGAACAATTTGTTTTGTTTAAAGCGCAACTGTTTATACCTTATTTGCAATCTATTACGTGTCGTCAATTAAATAAAAACTGTATTAGCGGTTTTTATTTAAATACACTTCAATTACATGATTTTAACACTTGTGAATTTTACATTCCATCAAAATTAGATTGGTTTTTAGAAGTAAATTATGCTGTTAACTGGCTAGGTTTTGAGTCGTTTAAAGTTGAAGCAGAAGTATTTTTAAAACAATCTAAATCTCCATTAATTTGGATTAAAAAGCCAGAAGGCACTTTATTAAAAAGCTTTTTAGTTTGGTGGTAAAATTCGTTAATAACTCTCAATGCATCTCTTTTCATAAACAACATCAATTCCCTATTTTGCAGTTCTATTTATAAAAAAAAAGGTTCATATAAATGAAGGTCTGTATTGCCGAAAAACCTAGTGTAGCAAGAGAAATTGCCCAAGTACTTGGAGCCAATGTAAAGCGTGATGGCTATTATGAAGGTAATGGTTATGCTGTGACTTATACGTTTGGCCATTTGTGCACTTTAATGGAACCAAACGATTACAAACCCTATTGGAAAAGTTGGGATTTAAACAATTTACCAATGCTTCCAGAAAAGTTTAAAACGAAAGTGGTCAGTAATTCTGGAATTCAAAAGCAATTCAATATTGTAAAATCTTTATTTGATAAAGCAGAAGTTGTTATTAATTGTGGCGATGCAGGACAAGAAGGAGAACTCATACAACGTTGGGTTTTAGATCAAGCTAATTATAAAGGTAAAGTTCAGCGACTTTGGATTTCATCCTTAACAACTGAAGCTATCAAAGAAGGTTTTGAAAGTCTTAAAGATTCCGAAGCTTATGATAATCTCTATTATGCAGGTTTTTCACGTGCTATTGGCGATTGGTTGTTAGGTATGAATGCGACGCGTTTATACACAGTAAAACATGGAGGTTACAAGCAAGTACTTTCGGTTGGTCGTGTGCAAACACCTACATTAGCAATGGTTGTTAATCGTTTTAAGGAGATTGAAAATTTCACACCACAACCTTACTGGGAATTGCAAACCATGTATCGTGAGACGCTTTTTGCTTATGAAGAAGGTCGATTCCTTAAAATGGAAGATGGCGAAATATTAGCTTATAAAGTAAAAGAATCTGATTTTGAAATTGTTTCCACCACTAAAAAGAAAGGAAAAGAATACGCTCCGAAATTATTCGATTTAACAGGATTACAAGTGTATTGTAATACGAAGTTCGGGTTTTCAGCAGATGAAACTTTAAAGATTGTTCAGAAGCTATACGAACAAAAAGTGGTGACATATCCAAGAGTAGATACGACCTTTTTACCAAATGATGTGTATCCAAAAGTGCATGGTATTCTTGAGAAACTGACTAATTATGCTCAGTTAACACAACCTTTGTTAGGTAAGAAAATCAAAAAATCGGCTAAGGTTTTTAATGATAAAAAAGTTACAGATCACCACGCTATTATTCCAACAGGAATTCAGATTAATTTGCAATACAATCAGCAACAGGTTTATGATATTATTGTAAAACGATTTATCGCTGTGTTTTATCCAGATTGTGATGTTTCAAATACAACAGTGATTGGAAGAGCAGCTGATGTTAATTTTAAAACAACTGGAAAAGAGATTTTAAAAGATGGCTGGAAAGTGGTTTTTAAGTTTGGAAAAGAAACATCTTCTAATACCACTGACAAAGATACATTACCAACGTTTGAAAAAGGAGAGAAAGGTCCACATGAACCTTCATTTCTTGAAAAACAAACCAAACCACCTAATCAATTTACTGAAGCTTCTCTCCTACGTGCCATGGAAACAGCTGGCAAACAAGTTGACGATGATGAACTTCGTGATTTGATGAAAGAAAATGGTATTGGTCGTCCGTCAACACGTGCCAATATTATTGAGACGTTGTTTAAGCGTCAATATATTAAACGTAATAAAAAACAAATTCTTCCAACGGTTACAGGTATTGCGCTAATTGATACCATTCAAAATGAATTATTGAAATCGGCTGAACTCACTGGACTTTGGGAAAAGCAGCTTAAGGATATTGAAAAAGGAGAATACAGTGCTAGTTTGTTCATTAAAAACATGAAAAAGATGGTTGATGAATTGGTGTATGAAGTTAGAAGCGAGACCAAACGAGCCAACATTTCTCAAGCTACAGTTGTAAAGCAACGCGAAGTTAAAGCGAAGCAAACTACAAAATCAGGAATTACTTCTGAAGCGTGTCCGAAATGTAAAAACGGAAACCTTTTAAAAGGAAAATCGGCTTATGGTTGTAGTCAATTTAAGTCTGGATGTGATTTTGTATTGCCTTTTAAAGTCTTTGGAAAAAAGATTTCAGAAAAACAATTTACGCGTTTACTTCAAAAAGGATCTACAGTAAATCTTAAAGGATTTTCTTCAGAAGATGGAATTACTGAAGGTCTTATTCGTTTTGATGACGATTTTAAATTGGTTTTAGAGCCTAAGAAACAAGCCGTTAAAATTTCCGAAGTAAAACAAAATGACACATTAAAATGTCCAAAATGTAATAAAGGAACCATTATTAAGGGCAAAACAGCATATGGTTGTAGTAATTACAAATCAGGTTGTGATTTTAAAATGACTTTTGATACTATTCGTGCAAAAGCTAAAGATAAACAATTGACTAAAGCTTTAGTACATTCTATATTAAAAGGTGATATTTAATTATGGAGCATCGTCATTTTAAACTCTTCAAACCTTATGGGTATTTAAGTCAGTTTCAAACCAATGCCAAGCATGAACGCAATAAAAAATTCTTAGGAGAACTGTATGACTTCCCTAAAGGCATAATGGCAATTGGTCGTTTAGACAAAGATTCTGAAGGCTTACTTTTACTTACTACTGATGGAAAAGTGAGTTATGAAATTACAAGTTCTAAAACAGATAAAGAATACTATGTTCAAGTTGATGGTGAAATTACAGATGAGGCTATTTTACGTTTAGAAGCAGGCGTTTCAATTAGTCATAAAAGAGAAACTTATCTAACTAAGCCATGCAACGTATTTCGATTAAAGCAAACTCCTAACTTTCCTGAAAGAGCAAAAAAAATTCGTGACGAACGACATGGCAAAACCACGTGGATTTCAATAACCATTACTGAAGGCAAATTTAGACAAGTTCGAAAAATGACTGCTCAAGTTGGTTTTCCAACTTTGCGATTGGTACGTGTTCGAGTAGGAACGATTACTCTTGAAGCTATGGAAATGGGAAGTGTTGAAGAATTAGATAGCATTCAATAAAAAAAGCCAATGATAAATCATTAGCTTTTTATTTTTATAGGTAAAAAAAACTTATACGAGTTTTACGCGAACCGCGTTCATGCCACGATTTCCTTTTTCTAATTCAAATTGAACTTTATCGTTTTCTTGAATTTCATCAATTAAACCACTAACATGGCAAAAATATTTTTCTTGATCTTCTGTGTCTATAATAAAACCAAAACCTTTAGAATTATCGAAGAATGATACTTTTCCTTTTCTAATTGGATCATATTCTTCCTCTTCACCTTCTTCTTTTTTAGGAATACCAATCACAATATTTTTAGCCTTCACTTTAATTTTTTCAGATGGATCTGGTGGTGTATCTGTAAGGTTACCAAATTGATCTACATAAGCAAATGGAATACTTTCTGATCCATTCTCTTCTTTCTCAAGTTTACGCGCTTCCATCTTTTTACGTTTATCTTCGCGCTTTTTTAAACGTTTTTTTTCTTTTTCACTTTTGTTGAAGGTCTGTTGCGACTTTGCCATTCTTTATACTTTGGATATTTTAATTGTTACAGTGATAATAGTCACTATTTATGTAAAGATACTAGTAATAATTGAATTTATATAGCATTATCGTAATTAGTTAACCTAAAGTTAAAAATAACAACTTTAATAGTATTACTATTATATTTGCGTGTAATTATAGACAATATGAAACATTTACTTTCAAATTTAAAAATTGATATCAATAATAAAATCTATTTAAAAGATCCAGAATCTTCAGATTTAGGCAAGAGAATTATTGAGCATAGTATAAAACTGATTGACAACATTGGCTTTGATAGCTTCACTTTTAAAAAGTTAGGTGTCTCCATTGGTTCTAATGAAAGTTCTATTTATCGTTACTTTGATAGCAAGCATAAGCTTCTACTCTATTTAACATCATGGTATTGGGCTTGGTTAGAATATCAATTAGTGTTTTCTACTACAAATATGTCTAACTCAAGTGAAAAACTAGAAAAAGCAATAGATATATTAACACGAACTATTGAATCTGATTCTACTTTTGCACATATCGATGAAGTTATATTAAGTCGCGTTGTAATTAATGAGTATTCAAAATCGTATTTAACTAAAGAAGTTGACGACGAAAATAAAGACGGTTACTTTTCAATCTATAAACGATTAGTAACGCGATTACATGATATGATTATTGAAGTTAATTCAAACTATAAGTTCCCTAACAGTTTAGCAAGTACAGTCTTAGATGGTGCTTTGCATCAACATTTTTTAAAAGATCATTTTAAAACACTTACAGATTGTGATCAAACAGTGCAACCTTCAGATTATTTTAAACATTTAGTTTTTAATGCCTTAGATACCAAAAAATGACAAAAAACATACTAACATCTTGGCAACGCTTAATAGGTTTATTAAAATTAGATCGTAAAGACATTAAGCAAGTATTTTATTATGCCATTCTCGCAGGTGTTGTTAACCTTTCGCTTCCATTGGGAATTCAAGCCATTATCAATTTAATTCAAGGTGCTCAAATAAGTAGTTCTTGGATTGTTTTAATCATACTTGTGACACTCGGAGTTGCATTTGTAGGGATGTTACAATTGATGCAAATGCGAATCATTGAGAATGTTCAGCAAAAAATATTCACGAGATCATCTTTTGAATTTGCATATCGCTTTCCTAAGATAAAAATGAGTGAATTACGATATTATTATCCTCCAGAATTAGCCAATCGCTTTTTTGATACATTAACTGTACAAAAAGGATTGTCTAAAATTTTAGTCGATTTTCCTGCTGCAATTCTTCAAATTATATTCGGATTATTATTACTCTCATTTTATCATCCATTTTTTATTATTTATGGAATATTACTCCTACTATTAATATATATCGTGTTTAAATTTTCGGCACAACGAGGTTTAGATACTAGTTTAGATGAATCAAAGCAAAAGTACAAAGTAGCACATTGGTTACAGGAAGTTGCGCGATCAATTATAAGTTTTAAACTTTCAGGAAAAACAAGTTTGGCACTTAGAAAAAATGATAGTCTAGTTTCTGAATATTTAGATGCCAGAGAAAGTCACTTTAAAGTATTAATTCAGCAATTCATAAAACTAATTGGTTTTAAAATTCTAGTTACTGCTGGATTACTTGTTATTGGAGGATTCTTGGTGTTGAATCAGCAGATGAATATCGGACAATTTGTTGCCGCAGAAATCATCATTCTTTTAGTTATAAATTCTGTGGAAAAATTAATACTTGGATTGGAAGCGTTCTATGATGTATTGACATCTATTGAAAAACTCGGACAAGTCGTAGATAAAAAATTAGAGCCTCAGGAAGGCGATGTTATTAGTTCTAAAAACAAAACTATAAAAATAGAACTCGATCAAGTTAGTTATAGTGTTCCTGAAAAAAATAGTCCAATTTTAGATGACATCTCTTTAACAATAAAATTAAAAGATAGGATTCTAATTTACGGATCTCATGGCTCTGGTAAGTCAAGTTTATTAAAACTTATTGCTGGAATTAATACTCCATCTAAAGGACATATTTATGTTAATGATATTTCACTAAGCGGAATTCAACTCAATGAATATCGATCACTTATTGGGCAATCACTTCCTGAAGAATCACCTTTTGAAGGCACTATAAGGGAGAACCTAACTTTTGGTGACGAATCTATAACTGATGAAGACATCAGCCTTGTTTTAAAGAAAACGATGTTAGTCGATTTTGTAAAGTCACAACCAAATGGATTACGAACTATCTTATATCCAGAAGGTCAACGGTTATCAAGAACTGTGTCTAAAAAAATTGTTTTGGCGAGAAGTATTCTGAAAAACCCGAAAGTATTATTACTTAAAGATCCTTTAGAGCAATTTGATACAAATGAAGCTAAAAGCATCATAGAGTTCTTAACAGATACAAACAATCCTTGGTCATTAGTGGTTGTAAGTTCTAATATGGATTGGAAAAAAAGCTGTACAAGAGTTCTCAATTTAGAAGATGGTAAATTAATATTAAACAACTAAGATTATGCTTAATATTTCTCACAATAAACTTAATAAAAAAGTAGACTTATCTATGTTTAAGTCTGTTCAAAAAGTATTTCATAAAAGACATTTTAAGCATTTTAATCGTTTTTTGTTAATGTTTGCAATTACAGGGATAATTATTATGTTTTTGCCTTGGACACAAAACATTAATAGTCCTGGTAGTGTGACGACTCTAACACCAGATCAACGACCACAAACGATACAGTCTCCTATTCCTGGACGCATAGAAAAATGGTATGTAAAAGAAGGTGATCGTGTTAAAAAAGGAGACACTATTTTATTCATTTCAGAAATTAAAAATGAATACTTCGACCCTAACCTTGTTAATAGAACAGGTCAGCAAATAAAGGCGAAAGAAGCTTCAGTTAATTCTTATGGCTCAAAGGTAAATTCCTTAAACAATCAAATTGGAGCAATACAAAATGAACGTAAATTAAAGCTTCAGCAAACGCAGAATAAATTATTGCAAGCAAAGCTAAAAGTGAAAAGTGATAGCATAGATTTTGAAGCAACAAAGATTGATTTAAAAATTGCAGAGCGTCAAATTGGAGCAATTCAAAGGTTATATGATGAAGGTTTAAAATCTTTGACAGAATTAGAAGAAAAGCGTTCGAAGTTTCAGGAAAAGCAAGCAAAATTGATTTCACAAGAAAACAAGTATTTAGCATCTAAAAATGAAGTGATAAATGCTATGGTAGAAATTAATCGTGTGCAAGCAGAATACATCGATAAAATTTCTAAAGCTGAAAGTGATAAGTTTACAGCACAATCTAATCAATACGACGCTGTAACTCAGGTGACTAAATTAGAAAGTGATTTTACTAATTATGAAATTCGTAATAATCTGTATTATATAAGAGCTCCTCAAGATGGCTTTATCAATAAAGCTATTAAAGGAGGAATTGGAGAAACGTTTAAAGAAGGAGAACAATTGGTTGGAATTATGCCAGCCAATTATGATTTAGCTGTAGAAATGTTTGTAGATCCAATTGATTTGCCATTGCTTCATATTGGCGAAGAAGTTAGAGTTCAATTTGATGGCTGGCCTGCTATTGTATTTAGTGGTTGGCCAAATGTGTCTTATGGAACTTATGGTGCAAAAGTTGTTGCTATTGAAAATTTTATAAGTGCAAATGGTAAATTTAGAGTACTGCTTTCTCCAGATGAGAGCGACTATAAATGGCCTAAAGCAATTAGAGTTGGTTCTGGAGCTATGACCATTGCATTACTAGAAGATGTACCAATTTGGTATGAGTTATGGCGAAAACTTAATGGATTTCCTCCAAACTATTACCAACCTAAGACTAGCAATGCTTCTAAATCTGACAAAAAATAACCGATTATGAATAGACATTTTAGCATCGTTTTCCTTTTTGTAATTTCGCTTACTTTTTCTCAAGAGCAAACACAAGTTCAGGATACATTAATTCTCGGTTTTAGTGAATATTTAGGTTATGTAAAGAAATTCCATCCTATTGCTAAACAAGCAGAATTAACCATTCAAATTGGTCAGGCAAATTTAATGAAAGCCAGAGGTGCTTTTGATCCTAAAATTGAAGTTGATCACAACCGAAAGACATTCAAAAACACAGCATATTATGATCAGCTTAATGCAGCCTTTAAAATCCCAACGTGGTATGGCATTGAGATTAAAGGAAACTTTGAACAAAATGAAGGTGATTATTTAAACCCTCAGGCTTTTGTTCCAGATAATGGTTTATATAGTGCTGGAATTTCAGCTTCTTTAGGTCAAGGACTTTTTATAAACCAAAGAATGGCAGATGTAAAAAAAGCTAAGTTCTTTAGAGAGCAAACACTTGCTGATAGAGAAATTCTTATTAATCAAATACTTTACGATGCTTCAATCTCTTATTTTAATTGGCTTCAGGCCTATACTGAAGTTAAAATGTATGAAGATTTTTTAGATAATGCAAAACTGCGTGTTGAAGGAATTAAACTTAGCGTTGATGCTGGAGACAAAGCGCAAATAGACATAACAGAAGCAAACATTGCTGTAAAAAATAGAGCTTTAGGATTAGAGCAATCACAAGTGAAACTCATGAAAGCCGCTTTAGATTTATCGACATTTTTATGGCTTAATGATAATATTCCTGTTGAAATTCAAGACAATGTCATACCAGATACTTATATTGAATCAACAATTGATGCTGTGTTAGAAATTGAAGGTTTACCATTAACAGATTTCGTATTAGAAAACCATCCGAAGCTTAAATCATTAGAATTAAAATACAAAGGATTGCTAATAGATAAGCGTTTAAAAGCGAACAAGCTCTTACCTGTTGTAGATATTCAGTATAACTTTTTAACTGAAGATCCAGATATTGCTCGTTCGTTTAATAGTAATACTTATAAAGGCGGATTTAATATTGCATTTCCATTGTTCCTTAGAAAAGAACGAGGTGATTTAAAACTGACTAAATTTAAACTTCAAGATTTGAAATTTGACATTGACAATGAACGTATTACTATTCAAAATAAAGTGTTAGCGATTTACAGAGAATTAGCTTCTTTTGAAAGACAAAATCAATTGATTGCTAGTATTGTTAATGATTATACACTTATGCTAAATGCCGAAGAACGTAAATTTAGTTTTGGTGAAAGTTCGTTGTTTTTAATTAATTCACGTGAGAAAAATTTAATTGATTCCCAGTTAAAAGCTATCGGTTTGCAAAATAAATATTTAAAAGCTAAAGCGAAATTATTTAATAGTCTAGCTAGAGATATTGAAACGCTATAACCTCTTAGTTGTTTTTCTCTTGTTGCTCTTCTTTTTTTGTTTTAGGAAAGTCACTACTCTTGATTACTAAAATCTTGGCTTTCACACCAGTAAGTAGATTCCATCGTTTTGAAGAAACCAAAACTTCATTATCATCATAGACAAGAAATTCGGCTGTATTTGGTCCAGATTCACCTTGATTTAAAGCAATAAATACAACGGTATTAATCCCTTCTTTTAATGGAATATTAAACGATTTATAATTTTCATTTAAAACTAATCTAGGAATAAAAATCTCATCATTTACAAGGACTTGAACCATATCTCCATCAGGAAATTCGTGATCTCTACATCGAATATTTGCAAATTCTGCATTAACTCGAACATCACCTAAAAATAAATCGGACATGGTTTTTATTTTTAAACCTTGTTCTTCCATTTTTGCATTATAGCGCTTATCGAAAATTTCTCCTGGATTTCTTAAGTTATTGTCATCAAACATTGAAAACTCTTTTTTTTGTGGCTTCAATTCTCGAATCTTAATAGGAATACCATTTATGTTTTCATCTGTTTTAGTAATCTCAAGTTTTGTATTTGGCTTAATTTTAAACTGAGTTGGTGTAGAATCTTTTTCTTTGGTTTCTTTAGCAGGAATTTTAATCGATTTATTTTCGCTATCAGGATTAGTTTGTCCACTGACATAAAAAGTCATGCATAAAATAAATACGAATGCTATTTTAAATTTCATTTGTGTTTTAAATTGATAACTATTGAAAACAAAAACCGTTCCTTAATTCAAAATAACGACTTATAGAATAAAAAATTTCAATATTAACACTTTTTTTAGGTGTTATAATTTTGTTAAGTCTAAAAAGGTTTTTAAAACTTCCCATTGAAACTCAGCCTAAGTTTGCGAGTGTATTCCTCTAACAACCAGTCTTTATAGTTTTTAGTACTATTCATAATGCAGTAACAATATTGCTTTATGCGATAACAAATATCATCATGCAATAATTTAGCAAGTTCTCTAGCTTCAAAGACATCTTCACTGTTAGAAATTACTAATTCAGAATGTTGAGCAATAGAGTTTTCAATAGCTTTCATTGACTTTTGACCAAGCCGCGTTACTTTTTTATATTCCTCTTTGATATCAAAATCATCATTAGGATTCTTTTTAAATCGTTTTTTTAATGAATCTGGCATATCATAAACGAAATCTCTTTCAATGTCTTCATCATTTCTGAGGTTTTCTAAATAATAATCAGGATTCTTAAAAATATGTTGCCAATCTACAGGCTGACTCCAAGGACCAAAACGAATAACATTGTTTCCTAAGTCAATAACTTTAAATTCTGATTTATTCTCATGAATTCTAGAGCCTCTACCAATCATTTGAAAATAAAGCGTTAATGATCTTGTAGCTCTATTCAATATAATAGAATCAACTGAAGGTTCATCAAATCCTGTGGTTAATATGCTTACTGAAGTCAAAATACCATCTGGAGTGTTTTTAAACCACTTTAAAATATCTTTACGATCTTGTTTTGAAGATGTATTATCTAGATGTCTAATATTATAACCAGCACGTTTAAATGTGTAATACACTTCTTTAGAGGTGTTGATACCATTATTAAAAATTAAGGTTTTTTTTCCTTTTGATAATTCTTCATAAGCAAATAACAACTTGCCTTGCATTGTGGCATTGGTATAAAGTGCTTCGGAAGATTTTACCGTATAATCACCATTAATTCCAATCTTTAAACTGTTAAGAGAAACATCATAATTATAGACATCTGCAGTTGCTAAAAATCCATTTTTAATTAAAGTAGAAATATCATCACCAACGATAAGTTCTTTATAATTGTCTTTCATTGGGAGTTTGATATTACTACTTAATGGTGTTGCAGTAACACCAAGAATAAAGCAATTATCAAAAAATTTAAATAATTTTCTAAAGGAATTGTAGTGCGCTTCATCTATAATGACTAAACCAATGTCTTCTAAATTGAGTTTTTCATCGTTAAGTCGGTTGTTTAGTGTTTCAACCATTGCCACAAAACACTCATACTGATCTTGATCTGGCAGCTCTTTTACTTTGCTATTAATAATTTTATTATTGACTCCAAATCCATGAAGTACTTTAGATGTTTGTTTGCATAACTCAATACGATGCGTTAAAATAACTACCTTTTTCTTGTGCTTTTTTATATAACGTCTTACAATTTCAGAAAATATAACAGTTTTTCCTCCTCCTGTTGGGAGTTGATATAATAAATTATAATTGTCTGGAGCATTTTCTAAAACATCAAAAATGCGATTAAGATCTGCGATTTGATAGTCGTAAAGACTCTTTTTAGCAATTTTTTTGTTTTCTACTTCTAAAGTTGATGACATATAATTAATAGCTTCTAAAAAAAAATTTTCACAAAACTAACCAATTATAAGGTTATCAAGGCATATTGTTTAAAACAATTGAAAAAAACACCCTTAATATTATAATAACTATTCAACACCTCTATTTGCTACACTTAATTCATGTAATGCTTAAGTTGTAATTGTTAAATTATGTTAAATATGTACTTTGTAATGCATAGTACTGTAACAAATCGTAAATATTGTCGTCTATTAGGTATAATCATCAATCAAAAAACGAATAATTATGAGAACATTAAACAGCAATCAATTAACAAGTGTAAGAACTGAAACAAAAACATTCACTTGGAACCAGAAAAGACGTTATAGATAATTAATCTATAATAACTCATCAATCAAAATCAATCTACCATGAAAGTATTATCTAGAATTATTGACACGTCGCATACGGTTAACGACGATTTAAATACCGTAAAGTAAAGTATCATTAAGTTAGTTTTAGCAAAAAAGGCATTTAAGAGTTTATCTTCTTAAGTGCCTTTTTATATTTAATTATGGTATTATTATTGAGAGTTTATAATGAATTTTAAAAATGAAACTCATGAAAAACTCAAGACATTCAATGCCTCAGGTTAATGCTGGATCTATGGCAGACATTGCATTTTTATTGCTAATTTTCTTTTTGGTTACAGCTATGATTCCGAAAGATAAAGGCCTAAATAGAAAATTACCAGCTCCTTGTCCACCAGGAAACATTTGCGATACACAAGTTAATAAACGCAATATGCTTGAAGTACGTGTGAACTCAAACAATGAACTTTTTGTTGAAAATACTACGATTTCTATTGCTGAATTAAAAGCTATAACCAAAGATTTTTTAGATAATAATGGAGATACATCTTGTGAATACTGTAATGGGTTGAATTTAAAAACCTCTTCTGATAACCCTAAAGAAGCTGTTATTTCTTTACAAAACGACAAACAGACGTCTTATGACTTTTATATTGAAATTCAAGATGAACTTACCAAGGCATATTTTGAACTTAGAGCTGATTATGCAAAATCGGTATTTAATAAATCAACAAAAGAATTGACAAAAGAAGAATTGATAGCAGTGCGAAAAGCGTATCCTTTTATGTTATCTGAAGCTGAATTGAAATAAATTAGTTTTATAAACTATCTGTTAGTTTTTCAACCCTATAACTGATATTAACTTTGCGTCTGCCCCATTTTTTTGCTGCATTGACATCAGTTCCCATATAAATATCTATTTTATTTCTCCATCGAGAATGCATTTTATCTTTAACGAGATAAGTGCCATTCAATCCTTCAACTTTAACTAAAGTATTGTGTTTTAATCCTAATTTTAAAAGATCCCTAGAAACCGCAATGTAGAGAACTCCTGGTTTTAAACTGTCTCCAAAAGCCGTTATAAAAGGATTGCCTCCTGTTTGATATACTAAAGAATTGTAGGCAGTTGCTGTAACTTCAATAGTGTTCCACTCATAATTGTTTTCAATTTCTTGTTTGCAACTATTGATTATAAGCCCTAGGATTGAAAAGATAATTAGTCTATTTATCGCTTTAGAAATCATATCTAAATATAAGATATTGATTTTTAAACAAAGTTGAAGCGAATACTAAATCAATACTATTTTGAATAACACATCAATTCAATAACAATGTTTATTATTGAAACGACAAGCAAAGCCATCAAAATAGAATTCAACAAGAAGGCAATAATTTTTTGTTTAGTCTTGGGTTCGCTTTTAGTTTTTAAAGCAAAAACAAATCCAACGATAGTCATAAAAAATACAAGTAAAATAATGATACTACTAGCAACAGAATAGAAATTAATTCCAACAACTTCAGAATTTGCTAAAGATTTCAGAATTACAAAAAGCAGAATCAAGATCATACTAGTTATGGCTGATTTGAGTGCTTTTTTTGTGTTTGGATTATTCATAATACTAATATTTTAATAATCTAATAATTCTTTTAAAGCCTCTTCAAATCGTCCTTTAGCCATGTATTGGTCTTCCAACTGGTTAATAAATGGAATAGGTGTTTCTAAACTTGCAACACGCTTTACTGGAGCATCTAAATCTTCGAAACAATTTTCCATAATTAATGCTGAAATATCACTAGCCATACCACCAAATAAAGAATCTTCCTGTAAAACAATAGCCTTTCCTGTCTTACGAACAGAATTATAAATAGTTTCTGTATCTAATGGTTGAAGTGTTCTTAAATCAATTAAATCTGCATTAATGCCACTATTATTATCTAGGGTTTCTAAAGCCCAATGCACTCCTGCTCCATAAGAAATGATGGTCACGTCACTACCTTCTTTTAAAAGAGCAGCTTCACCAAATGGTAAGGTGTAATAATCTGTAGGAACGTCTTGTCGAATACTTCTATATAACGCTTTGTGCTCAAAAAACAGTACAGGATTTGGATCATTAACAGCAGTTGCCAATAAACCTTTAGCATCATATGGGAATGCAGGATAAACAACTTTTAAACCTGGCGTTTTAGTAAACCAAGCTTCATTGGTTTGTGAGTGAAAAGGTCCAGCTGCTACACCTCCACCACAAGGCATTCGTAAAACGACATCAGCTTGCTGGTTCCAACGATAATGAGACTTTGCTAAATAGTTTACTACAGGATTGAATCCAGAAGTCACAAAATCTGCAAATTGCATTTCAACAACAGCTTTCATTCCTGCAATAGATAATCCCATTCCTGCTTCTACAATTGCAGATTCACAAATAGGTGTATTTCTTACACGTGCCTTACCAAATTCTTTTAAAAAACCATCAGTTATTTTGAAAACACCACCATATTCTGCAATATCTTGACCCATAATTACTAGGTCTTTATGTTGTTGCATCGATTGTCTTAGACCTAAAGAAATGGCATCAATCAAACGCAGTTCTTCTATTTTTGATTTCGGACTAACTTCTTTATATACAAACGGTTTGTAAACATCGTTTAACTCAGTAGTTAAATCTGCTTCAATAGGTGCTTCATCAAAAGCAATTTGTAAATTTTCATTGATTTCATGAACAATGCCTTCTTTAATAGCGACCTCTTGTTTTTCGGTTAAAATCTTCTCATCCTTTAAATAAGCTTGAAAATTTTCTACAGGATCTTTTTTAGACCATTCTTGCATTAATTCTTTTGGAACATATTTAGTACCACTAGCCTCTTCATGACCACGCATTCTAAACGTTTTAAATTCAATAAGAATTGGTCTAGGCCTTTTACGAATGCTTTGAGCCAGTTTTTTTATTTTAGAATAGACTTCAATTATATTATTTCCATCTATTATAAAAGATTCCATACCATAGCCTTTTCCTCGATCTGCTATATCTTTACATCTGTATTGTTCATTGGTTGGTGTTGATAAGCCATAACCATTATTTTCAATACAAAACATAACAGGTAATTGCCATACGGAAGCTACATTTAATGCCTCATGAAAATCACCTTCACTTGTACCTCCTTCTCCAGTAAATACTGCTGTAACTTGGTTTTTATTTTTCAACAAACTTGCTAAGGCAATACCATCTGCAACACCCAATTGTGGACCAAGATGAGAAATCATTCCAACAATATTATACTCTTGTGTACCAAAGTGAAAAGAACGATCACGTCCTTTTGTAAAGCCATTTGCTTTTCCTTGCCATTGACTAAATAATCTGTGTAAAGGAATGTTTCTAGAAGTAAATACACCTAAGTTTCTATGCATTGGTAAGATGTATTCTTCAGCATCTAAGGCCATTGTAACTCCTACAGAAATAGCTTCTTGACCAATCCCAGAAAACCATTTTGAGATTTTGCCTTGACGCAATAAAATAAGCATCTTCTCCTCTATTAATCGAGGTTTAAGCATGTTTTTATAAAGCTGTAATAGTGTTCTGTCGTCTAAATTCTTTTTGTCAAAAGTTATAGTACTCCTTGTGGAAGTCAGCATAGTAATTTGTATTGTATTTATGAACCAAATGTAATTAAAAATTGATTGAAATGTCTTGAAACCTATTTTTTTTTAAGGACATAAATGCTCTATGAATTTACCAATGTTTTCGTTATTTTTGTAGATTGCAGTAATTATTTAATTTTTAAATCATGGAAAGAATACCTAGCGTTAACCTTGAAGATTTTATTTCAGGCGACCCAAATAGAAAGCAAAAGTTTATTGATGAAATTGGAAAAGCATATGAAGACATAGGTTTCGTAGCACTTAAAGGACATTTTTTAAACGATGCTTTAGTGGATAACTTATATGATGAAGTTAAGAATTTTTTTGCTTTACCTGTTGAGACGAAACGTAAATATGAAATTGAAGGCATTGGTGGGCAACGTGGATATATATCCTTCGGAAAAGAAAGTGCTAAAGGAAAAAAAGAAGGTGATTTAAAAGAGTTTTGGCATTTTGGCCAGTATGTAGATGACGATCCTGAACGTGCCAAAGAATATCCTGAAAATGTTACTGTTGAAGAATTACCAGAATTTAATAAAGCTGGTAAAGAAACTTATAGAATGCTCGAAAAAACAGCTAAATATGTTTTAAGAGCACTAGCTTTACACTTAGATTTAGAAGAAACGTATTTTGATAATTACATCCATAATGGAAATTCTATTTTAAGACCAATTCATTATCCGCCAATTACATCAGAACCAGAAAATGCAGTTCGTGCTGCTGCTCACGGAGATATTAATTTAATTACTTTATTAATGGGAGCCCAAGGTCGTGGATTACAGGTTCAAAATCATAAAGGCGACTGGATTGATGCTATTGCAGAGCCAGATGAGTTAATGATTAACGTTGGAGATATGTTATCTCGACATACCAATAACAAATTAAAATCGACAATACATCGTGTAGTGAATCCGCCAAGAGAACTTTGGGGAACGTCTCGTTATTCTATTCCATTTTTTATGCATCCAATTAGTGAAATGAAATTAGATGTTTTAGATAGTTGTATTGATGAAGACAATCCAAAACAGTTTGATGACATTACTGCTGGAGAATTTTTAAATGAACGTCTGATTGAACTTGGACTTAAAAAGTAGTGCTCAGGCTTCAGTTTGTGGTCTTACTCAAAAACTGAATACGAATACTGAATACTTTATTTATGGATTTAGAAGATCAATTAAAAAACTTGTTTCCAGATCATGTTTCTGAAGAAGTTACCGAAGAAAAGACGTCTAAAGATCAAAATATCTGGTTGCAAGACGATCCTATCATTTGTAAATATGAAAAACGTAAAGGAAAACCCATAACCATTATTGAAGGATATACTGGTGCTGATAAAGATTTTAAACGACTTGCAAAAGAACTCAAGCAAAAATTGAGTGTTGGAGGTAGTTTTAAAGATGACAAAATTATTATTCAAGGCAATTATAGAGATAAAATCATGCAGATTTTAAAAGATAAAGGCTTTACTGTTAAGCGTGTTGGTGGATGATTATGAAAAAAACACTTCATATTACAAACGGTAACTCCTTTACTTCTATTCTTAAAGACTTAGAAATAGAAGGCGACATCTTAACTTGGCAAGAAATGCTTTGCGAAGGTCCAACGATTGCGCATATTGATTCTGATGAATTTATTAAAGTGAGACAACAGTTTTTAAGTGATTTTTATAATATAGAAATCAATGAAGTTGAACTTAAAAAAGAAATTGATAAATTAAATGCTGTTGAAGATTATAAAGAAATAATCCTATGGTTTGAATATGATCTGTTTTGTCATATAAATTTGCTTGGAGTGATGAGTTTATTACATCAAAAAGAAATTAAACTGCCACTCTATTTGGTTTGTAGTGGACGAATTGAAGGAGAAAAAAATCTTAAAGGTTTATCTGAACTTTCGCAGCAACAATTATATAAACATTACGATGAACGTGTTTTATTAACAGAAGAAGACAAAGATCTTGCAATTACTTTGTGGCGAACTTATTGTGGTAAAGACCATAATTTATTTAAACGTTATATTGTGCAAGAATCATCATTTAAATACCTTAGCAATTGTTTAAAAGCACACTTAAGACGGTTTCCAGATTCTAAAAGTGGATTAGACATTTTAGAAAAAAACATTTTAGAAATTGTTAGAGATAATAGCATAAAGTCTAAACACCATTTGTTGGGTTATATTTTAAATTATCAAGGATTCTATGGCTATGGCGATTTACAATTGGAACGCATGATTCTTCAATTATCATTGTTTTTTGATGAAAATGAAGATCAGTTAAAACTGAATAGAAAAGGTCATGAAGCGTTAGTGAAAATTCATAATTTCTCCATCGAGATTAATAATAACATGACTTATGGTGGATTGAATCGATTAGATTTTCAATTTAATAAAAACGAAAATAAACTTATAAAAACGAATATTAATGTCCATTAAAAATTCTGAATTAATACTTAATCCTGACGGAAGTGTTTACCATTTAAACCTTAAACCTGAAAACATTTCTGATACCATCATTTTTGTTGGAGATCAAGATCGTGTTGAAAAAATAACAAAGCATTTTGATAGCGTAGAGTTCACAACTCAAAAGCGTGAGTTTAAAACACAAACAGGACATTATCAAGGCAAGCGAATCACTGTGATTTCTACAGGTATTGGACCAGATAATATTGATATTGTCTTAAATGAGCTTGATGCACTAGTTAATATAAATTTAGAAACTAGAAAGCCTAATTCAGATTTAAAAAGCTTAAATATTGTTAGAATAGGAACTTCTGGATCACTTCAAGCAGATATTCCTGTAGATTCATTTGTTATCAGTACTCATGGATTAGATATCAACGGAATGTTACATTTTTATCAAATAGATGAGATTAGTAATCCAGACGTTGAAAATGCCTTTATTGAGCATACAAACTGGGACAAAAATAAAGCAAGACCTATTGTTATTAATAATAGTAAAACGTTAGAAAAGCTTTTTGATAGTAATGAAGTTTTTAAAGGTATGACTGGTACAGCTGGTGGATTTTACGGACCTCAAGGAAGAGTTCTGAGATTGCCTCTTCAAGATGCAACACTCAATTCTAAACTGGATAATTTTTCTTATAAAGATTTTAGAATTACAAATTTTGAAATGGAAACTTCGGTTATTTATGGTTTGTCAAAATTATTAGGCCATGAAGCTTTATCACTAAGTGCAATTATTGCTAATCGACCAAATGGTGACTTTAGTGAAGACCCGAAACAAACTGTCGAAAATTTAATCACTTATGCCCTAGAACGCATAGTAAAGATTTAAATCAATTGCAAAAAAGTAAGACAACTTCATATCCAAAACTATAATATGAAAAGAATAAATATAGGAGGTGTTCCTGAGCATTTTAATTTAGCTTGGTATTTAACACTTAAAAATGGAGAATATAAAGATGAAGACATCAATTTAAGATGGAAAGATTACTTTGGTGGAACTGGAGCAATGAATAAAGGCTTGCGTGAAGGTGAGATCGATATGGCTGTTATTCTTACGGAAGGCATAATTAAGGACATTATAGATGGTAACCCAAGTAAAATTGTACAAACATTTGTGCAATCACCTTTAATTTGGGGCATTCACGTAGCTCATGATTCTAAATACAAAACTACCAATGAGTTAAAAGGAACTAAAGCAGCCATCAGTAGATATGGCTCAGGTTCGCATTTGATGGCTTTTATAAATGCAGAAAACAATAATTGGAACCTTGAAGACGATCTTAATTTTGAAGTTATAAAAAACCTTGATGGCGCTGTTGAAGGTTTAACAAACGGTATCGCTGATTATTTTATGTGGGAAAAATTTACAACGAAACCTATTGTTGATGAAGGTGTTTTTAGACGTATAGACAATTGCCCTTCGCCTTGGCCCTGTTTTGTTATTGCCGTAAATAATGACTTTTTTGAAAATAATAAAGAAGATGTTAAAACCATTTTAAAGATTATTAATAATACAACAAGAGAGTTTAAGTCTATTCCTAGTATTGATGTTACAATCGCAAACAGATATGATCAAAAATTAGAAGACGTGCAAGAATGGCTATCATTAACCGAATGGTCTCAAGAGATTATTGATGAAACTACAATTATGACTGTTCAAAAAAAGCTACTAGAGTTAGATATTATACCAAAATCAATAGATTATTCAGAATTGATTCATAAGTTTTAGTGATTTTTAGGGTAGGGATTTTATAAATACTGCTGTTATAGTACTGAATAGGTTTTAACAAAACTTTAATATTTTTAGCATAAGTTTCTATTTTTCAAAATTTTAGTTACATTTGTTATATCCCTATCATGCTATTAACTTAACAAAATTAAAGAATATGATAATGATTATTACTCTCACGCTTTGTTCCTTGGTTGCTATTAATTTCTTATTACTCATATTTAGTTGTAATAAAACAACAAAGAAAACTGCAAAAACTATTGAAGAAGCAACACTTTTAAAAACATCTAACACTACAGTTACAACAAAACAAATACAAAGAACACCTACTCAATTAGCTCCTACAGGAAGTTGATATTTTAATTACTCATCACTTTAGTTTACGATCACCAATTTATCGGTTTTTTTCCTATTTCACTTAAGTACCTATTGGTTTTACTAAAGTGCTTGTTTCTAAACCAATACCCTCTATTAGCACTTAATGGCGAAGGATGACCTGAAGTGAAAATTTTATGTTTTGTATCATCAATTAATTTTGATTTTTGTTTAGCAAATCCTCCCCAAAGCAAAAAGACAATTTCTTTTTTTTCATTACTTACAATTTTTATTATTGCATCAGTAAAATTTTCCCAACCTTTTTTTTGATGACTTCCAGCTTTATGAGCTCTAACAGTTAGTGTCGCATTTAATAATAATACACCTTGCTTAGCCCAGCGCTCTAAATTACCAGATTGAGGATAGTGAATATTTAAATCATGTTCAATTTCTTTAAAAATATTAATTAATGAAGGTGGATGTGAAATTCCATCATTAACAGAAAATGAGAGTCCATTTGCTTGGCCATCTCCATGATATGGATCTTGACCAATAATAACTACTTTAACATCATCAAAATGACAATAATTAAAAGCAGTAAAAATTTGATCTTTAGGAGGAAAACATTTGTGATGTGTATACTCAGAATTGACAAATGCAATTAAAGCTTCAAAATAAGGCTTATTGAATTCGTTATCAAGTATTTTTTTCCAGCTTTCGTGTATGTTTATCTTCATTTTATCTAAAAAAGAATACTATTATCTAAAATATGAAAAATGTCATAAAATTGTATTCACAAATATACTATATTCGTTTTCGTAAAACCTACAATCATGGAAAAAGCGATTATAGATCGAGTACAAAATATCTTAAATAAGCCTTTACAAGCTATAAAAACTATTGAGAAAATTAATCATGATAATTTTTTTTATGATTATTTAAAAAATAATACTCCAGTTAAAATCACAAAGATGATGGATCACTGGAAAGCAACTGAACTTTGGTCTCTCGATTACTTTGAAAAGATAGGTAAGGATAAAGAAACATATATGTACAAAGGTAACATTAGACAAAATGATACCAATTGGCAATTTGGAGCTTTTCAGGATTATTTAAATGAAATTCGAAGCGCAAATACTGATACGTATTTAGGTAATATGCCCATCGCAAAAATGTTTCCAGAGCTTTTAGATCATGTAGATTTTTCTTTGATTTCAAAAAATACAGTCAGAAACTCAACATCACTTTGGATAGGACCTCCTGGAACTTTAACAGGTTGGCATACAGATCGTCTTGCCAATAATATTCTAGCTTTAATTGAAGGACGTAAATTAGTCTTTTTAGTCAATCCTAAAGATTCAAAAGAAATGTATCCTAGTGAAAAATACGAGCCAGGTTCGCGTTTAAGTGATGTGAATATGGAAGATTTTAACGAGATAAAGCATCCTTTATTTAAAGATCTAAATGTACAATACACGATAATCAATCCTGGTGAAATGTTATTTATTCCTCAAACTTGGTGGCATTGTGTTTATGGTTTAGATATTTCTATCAGTTCAAATAATTTTGCCTTTACTCCTATTGATAATTTTAAAATGAAAACCACAGAACTTATTAAGCGTAAACTACATAGCGTTGGTTTATTTGGCTCAAAAGATTGCGTTTGTCATTATGTAAATGATGAAGGAAAACGGGTTAAACGTTAATTATTATTTCATTTTATTACTAATTCATTAATAAGTACCTTTACAACCTTATTGGTTTTAGGTAAAATAATTAATGATAAATATTCACGATAAAACATTACAAGACATTGAATTTTACACGGTTTTACAACAAGTGTCAGAACTTTGTATAACAGATTTAGGTAGAATTGAAGTTTTAAAAATTAAACCCTTTTCTACCAAAGAGCATGTTTTAGAATCCTTACAATTCACTAATGAATATGTATCCTCTTTCTACAATGATAATCGAATTCCAAATCATGGATTTGAACCCATAACCAAAGAAATTAAACTTTTAAAGATTGAAAATTCTTATTTAGAAACCAAAAGTTTTCAAAAAATAGCGTCTATAACCATTTCTGTTACTGAGTTACTTAAATTTTTAAAAAAATTTGAAGAATATTATCCTTCATTATATAAGTCTTCAACATCTATTCAAATTGTACCACATCTTGTTTCTGAAATAGATTCAATTATCGATCGTTTTGGAGATGTTAAAGATAATGCTACAGATACATTATATCAATTACGACAGTCTATAAACTTGGTTAGAAGCAAGATTAATCAAAGTTTCACTTCAGCTCTAAATTCGTATCATAATTTAGATTATTTAGATGATATTAGAGAGTCTGTAGTTGAAAATAAGCGTGTTCTTGCTGTAAAAGCAATGTATAGACGTAAAGTTAAAGGCAGTATTATGGGAAGTAGTAAAACTGGAAGTATTGTTTACATACAACCAGAAACTACATTTCAATATGCAAGAGAGCTCAACAATCTTGAGTTTGAAGAAAGTGAAGAGATCGATAAAATTTTACGCAATCTAACAGAATACGTTAGACCTTACACAGCTGTTTTAGAGGCTTATCAAACTTTTTTAGTGTCTTTAGACATTGTTTTTTCCAAAGCAAAATATGCACAATCTATAAATGGAATTCTTCCGCAAATAAATGAAGATAAAGTCTATGAAGCTAAAGATGCGTTCCATCCTCTACTCTATTTATCAAATAAAAAAGAAGGAAAGACAACCTATTCACAATCGATCATACTTCACCCAGAAAATAGAATTATTGTCATTTCTGGTCCAAACGCTGGAGGAAAAAGTATCACACTTAAAACGATAGGATTATTACAAGTGATGATTCAATGCGGATTATTAATTCCTGTTCACGAAAAAAGTAATATCTGTCTGTTTGATAGAATTATGAGTGATATTGGTGATAATCAATCTATTGAAAACCACCTAAGTACTTACAGTTACCGACTAAAACAAATGAATTACTTTCTGAAGAAATGTAATAAAAACACCTTGTTTTTAATTGATGAATTTGGTACTGGTAGTGACCCTGAACTTGGTGGAGCTTTGGCTGAAACTTTTTTAGAAGAGTTTTATCATCGTGAAGCCTACGGAATTATTACAACGCACTACTCTAATCTGAAAGTATTAGCAAACGAATTGCCACATATGCAAAATGCTAATATGATGTTTGATGAAAAGACCTTGGAACCACTGTTTAAATTGGCTTTAGGACAAGCTGGTAGTTCTTTTACTTTTGAAGTCGCTCAAAAAAACGGAATTCCTTTTAGTTTAATTAATCGTGCTAAAAAGAAGATTGAACGTGGCAAAGTTCGTTTTGATGCGACTATTGCTAAGCTTCAGAAAGAACGCAGTAAGCTTGAAAAAACGGAGCGTTCTTTGAAAGAAAATGAAAAGAAAAAACAATCTGAAGCAGATAAATTGGAAGAAGTTAATGCGAAAGTTCAAAAGAAATTAGAGAATTTTCAAGAGTTGTATGACTCTAACCAACGTTTGATTTACTTAGGCCAGAAAATCAATGATATTTCAGAAAAATACTTTGAGAATAAAAAGAAACGTGAGCTTATGGATGAGTTGTTTAAGCTTGTTCAGATAGAAAATTCTAAGCGAAGAAAGATTTCAGCGAAACAAAAACGAGCTAAAAAAACTAAAGAAACACAGATTAAAAAAGAAGCTGAAAAGAAAGTCGAAGTCATTAGAAAAAAGAAAAAAGTAGCTAAAGAAAAAGCTGCTTTGCAACCTCCAAAACCAAAACTTATTTTAAAAATTGGTGATCGTGTAAGAATGCATGATGGACGAGCAATTGGAAGTATTGATAAAATTGAAAAAAACAAAGCCATCGTTAATTATGGGATGTTTACTACTAATGTTAATATTGATTTATTAGAATTTGTAGAGGCAAAAAAATAAAATCCTTAATTCGTTTATACTCTTTTAACGCATTTTTTAAACACATTATAAATCTATCACGTATTTTTGTGTTGTGATACAAGACTTACCAAAACATAAGCAATTAATACTTTTTGATGGTGTTTGCAATTTGTGCAACACTTCTGTTTTGTATGTGATTAAGCATGACAAAGTTAATCGATTTATGTTTGCTCCTTTGCAAAGCGACAGTGGAAAACAAATCATAGAAAAATTCAATGTAGATCCTTCAAAAACAGATTCCATATTACTTTATTCTGAAGAGAAAGGATTGTCTGTTAAGTCTAGTGCTGCATTGCATATTGCCAAGCATCTAGGATTTCCTAGAAGTTTAATGTCTATCTTTTTTATAGTCCCAACATTTATTAGAAATTGGGTTTATGATTTTGTTGCAAAAAACAGATACAAATGGTATGGTAAAAAAGAGACTTGTATGATACCTACTCCTGAGTTAACATCTAGGTTTTTAACATAAAAAAGTCCTTTCTTTCGAAAGGACCTAATTAACTAACAACTAATTAAAACTAATTTAACTCTAAACTATACTAATCATTTATTTGAGGGATTATCTAATATGGTTAATGATTAATAGCACATTATTTTGATACTGTAAACATACGCAATGTGCTTAATATCAATATATTTTATCGGTGTAAAGCATTAAAAAATTGTTTAAAAAAATAGAAATGTAAAAATCATCTATAAGATGCACTTTTAACATTTTATCTGTATTTTTCAATAAAAAAGCATTCGCTAATTGAAAATAGTGTTTTACTAAACCATAAAAAGGCTTTACTCAATAGGATTTTAATTAAAGAAAAGTATTGAGTATATTCAAGTATAAAGTAAACAAAGCCTTAAAGCAAAACAGTCAGCTTGAGCCTAACTTCTGTTAGTTGGGAATTAATTAAGTTCTTATCATGTGCAAGTCTAACACATGAATAAGTTTCAGAACAACCTCTGAAAGATAGTGTTGCGCTTTAAGGCTTTTATTTTAAACTCTTTAAAATAAAATCTAAGTTAGTATTAGAATTATCATTACTCAGATATGAATCTGTATAATGTATTGAAGGAATTGCTAAACCTAAATCTTGAAGTTTTTTAATGGTATCAAGATATTCTAAACTTACTTTACCTGTTAATAACGGATTTAAATCACCTCCAGCTTTAGCATAATTATAAACTTGAATGATACCTCTTAAATACAAATGATCTTTTGTAAAACCTCCTCCTCTATGCACACGTAATGTAATTGCATACGCTTCGTCTCTATTTAATTTGTATTGACTATAAAGTAAATCAAATGTATCTGCGAAACTATAACCTTTGTTTAAAGTGTCAACTGCAATGACACGATATGCTAATTCTTTTAAGCGTTTCATGGTCAAACAGCCTGACATATATTCTGAATATACCGCTAACCCTTCTTGTGTTTCTACATTGTTTGGTAATCCGTTTGAAAAAACTTTTAGAGGTTGTGATAAACCATTATAAGTCGTTACCATATGAACACCAATTTCGTGATTGGTTAGAACTTTTAACTGATTTAAACTAAACTTATGATTCTTTCGTAAGACTAAGGTTTGTGTATTATTCAACACCATTGCAGCAGCAGAAATATTTGTTGATAATTTAATGTTATAGTCAAAATCATAACGTTTTGAATAGTCTTTAAAATAATCGACCGCATATTCGGCAGAATACATTGGTAAAAGTTCTTCTTCAAAATCACTATCGTCAAAGCGAAGTATGAATTTAGCGTTGTCAATATCTTTTTCAGTAGGAGTTCCGAAACTCTTTAAACTATTAAAGTAAAATTTACGTCCTTGGTTAATAGTTTGAATGCATTCTATAAGTCCAGAATATTCATAAATCACATCTTCATATAGTTGTCTGATGTCTTCGTCTTCAATACGTTCTAAGCGTTGCGAAAAGAACAAACGATGCAACTTATAACCATTGAATTTGATTTTAGGATATTTAAAAACAGGATTGTATGTGAATTTTGATGAAAAGAATTGCTTCTTCTCTCGTTCTATATTTAACGGATTGATATAATTGAGAACTTCAATTTTTTGAACCAATCTATTGATGTTTCCATCGATATCAAATAAATCTTGATATTCTGATGTACTAGGAATTTGAGACATTATGAATTGTATTTTTTATAAAAAAGGGCTGCATGTTCTGGCAATCGCTCTCGAAGTTGTTCTTCTACTATTGAAACGACTTCAGGATAAATAATCTGATCATATTCATCACAGTATATTTTAGCAATTTCGGTTGCCAAAACTAAAGTATTTTTAAATTTTTCAGTAATAAATTTCAGAAAATAACCATTACCTTGAAAGGTGTCATTAATCAAAGCTGTTGATTTAATATTCCTTGGAAACTCGATTTCAGATAAACTTTGTCGCCAAGATTCTATGTCTACTCCAAAACGACTATTATCGACGTTAGAAGTTCCTAAATTCCAAGTTGGCACTTCTCTATCCCAACGTTTCCAATTATAACTATGCATGTCATAAACGATACAAATACCAAATTTCTCTTCAAGTTTAGAGATGAGTGCATGAACAACTTTATAAAAATTACTATGCTTATTAAGACTTTTTTGCTTTTGATCTTCAGTTAAAGGTTGTTTCCATAATTGTTTTCCCCAAGCAGTTTCAAAAACGGCATCTTCAGGTGTTCTATTTAAATCGTATTCAAAACGCGAATCACAACCAGCAATTACAATAGGATGTGAACTAATCATCTGTTTTGTTTCAGGATCTTCTTCATACCAACGTTCATATTCAGTATGTAAACAATTCTCCCAAAGTTCTTTCCGAAATTGATGCCCATCATGCACTGCTCCACAAACATAATGCACATAATTTTCAATTTTTAGTGTGAAGGAATAATCTTCAGAAACTACATGGAACAGTTCTTCATTATTAATTTTAGCAATGATAGCTTCTATTGATAAACGCTCCATAGTTATTAACTCAATATCTTTTTTAAACTGTTATAAATTGCATATTCCATTTGATCCATAGTTCCATCAGCAAAAGCCATAAGTTTAATATCAGCAAACAATTCATCTGGATTGCTACTATAGGTTGGCTCAGCATTGACAGCGTCTACAATTTTCGTGATACTTTGGTAATCGTTATCAGCATCAAACTCTTCCTTGATATGTTTGTAAGTCTCAGCATCTACACGAGATAAAATGTACTCATGTTCTTCTCTTGTCTCTTTTAAATCAGAATGTGCTACAAATAATAAAATGTAAGCGACCAATTCTTGTTTTGTCCAATTAGTATGTGCCATAATTATGTTGTTAAAGTTCCGTATTCTGTCCATGAGCCATCATAAACTGTTAGTTTTTTATGGTCTGAAATTTCGGCAGCTAATGCTAAAATACAAGCTGTAATTCCAGAACCACAAGAAAAAGTTAATGATTTATCTTCTATCGTAAAAATATCAAAAATCGCTTTCAATTCTTGTTTTGTTTTAAAACAATTTCCGTCTAACAAATTAGTATATGGAAGGTTTTCAGAATTTGGTATCGTTCCACTTCGCAATCCTTCTCTTGGCTCTGGTGCTAAACATTTAAAGCGATCTTCGGAACGAGCATCTAAAATTAATGCGTTTTTATCTTTTAGTACTTCTAAAACATCATTAAAATAACACATGTTAGAAGGTTGGTATTCTGCTGAAACATCTCCTATTTCCCAAGTATTAGTGTTTAATGAATCTGTTGTTTCGTAACCTAGTCTTTTCCATTCTGGTAATCCACCATCTAATACTGCAATAGTATTAAATCCGAAGGTTTTAAATAGCCACCAAACTCTCGGACTCCAATAGAGTCCTTTGTCATCATAAACGATTAGGATTGAATCCTTGTTTATTCCGAGTTGACGTGCTTCTTTTTGAAACTGTTCTTGTGATGGAATTGTACTAGGAAACTCAGCATTTACATCGCTAAATTTCCCTTTAACATCTAAAAATCTTGAATTTGGAATATAACCTTCCGAAGAAAACTTATCCGTTTTAACACTAGCGTCTAAAATAATGAGCTGATCTAAATGCCGATTGTCATGCAACCATTTACTGCTTACAATAGTCGACACTAATGAATCATCACTACGCATCTTGAACTGTTTTACGCAACCTTGTACGTCTATCAAAAGCTTGCATTTGGTCAACAACTTTACTTTCTAAGAAATCAATGACGCGCTCTTCAACTTTAGTTTTAGATTTATATACTTTATTGATATAGGTAATTCCACCTGGTGACATCACATTAACTTCAACAAGTTTTCCTCCTATGACATCAATACCAACGAAATAAAGTCCGTCTTTAACGAGTTTCGGACCAATTTGCTTACATAATGCTTTTTCAGCTTTAGTTAAGGAATGCTTCTGAACAGAACCACCTGCAGACACATTAGAACGATGATCTTCAGAGCCAGGAACACGTTTCATTGCACCTACTGGTTCTCCATTTAATAATAAAATACGGACATCACCTTGATCTGCACCTTCAATATAGTCTTGAAGAATTACATAATTAGAAGAGCCATCACCACTGTTAATGTAAAAATCTAACAACGAATTAATATTACTCATCGCAGATTTTTCAATCAAAATCACACCAGAACCACCAAAGCCATTAAGAGGTTTGATAATCATTTTATCTGCTTTTGAATCTTTAATCTGTTTCACTAAATACTCCTTGTTTTTTGAAACATGTGTATTTGGAATTATATTACTATGTGCATCACCAAAGGCAGCTGTGTACAATTTATTATTGGCTTCACGCATACCTTCAAGTGAATTGACGATAAACACATCATCCTTTACAGAATCTAAAAAGTTTAACATAATTGGATCTAAAGGTGGATTTGCTCTAAAAAAGATAGCATCAAAACCAGCAAGTGGAAGCATTTCTTCTCTCAATTTAGCTTTATTATAAAACGCTTTTAATGAAGAAGGAACTTTTTCCATGCGATTAATAACCATACAGAATGCATTCGTTACACTATCTCTAATTGTTAAATTTGCAGGTGTACACATTGCAACACCATGACCTCGTTTAACGCATTCTTTTATTAATGCTAAGCTCGTATCGTTTTCTGGATCAATTTGTTCCCATGGATACATTATAAAACAAACATTCATAGTCTATTGTTTTTGGTTGATTAATCGAATTTAAATTTAAAATTTTTATTTTACTTCTTCATAGTTATCGTCCCAATTCTTAATCTTTGGCTCACCTAACTTTCCAACAGATTTTGCAACAACCATAGCAACTGTAGCATCACCTGTAACATTTACAACAGTACGACACATATCTAAAGGTCTATCGACTGCAAAAATTAGTGCTAAACCAATTGGTAATAATTCTGGTGGAAGTCCAACAGATTCTAAAACAATCACTAGCATAACCATTCCAGCTCCAGGAACTGCTGCACTACCTATAGAGGCTAATAAAGCGGTTAAGACAATCGTGATTTGATCTGCGAATGTTAAATCTAAACCGAGTGCTTGAAATATAAACACTGCTGCAACGGCTTGATATAAACTTGTACCATCCATATTGATTGTTGCTCCAACAGGTAATACAAAACTCGATACTTCTTTGTCTACTCCAATATGTTCTTCAACACGTTCCATAGTTACTGGAAGTGTTGCTGCACTTGAGCTTGTTGAAAATGCTAATAACTGCGCAGGACTAATTTCTTTTAAAAACCAAAATGGGTTTTTCTTAGTAAATGTTGCAACGATAATACAATAAAAAACAATCATTAAAACTAATCCAAAAACAACAACACCTGCATATTTTAATAAGGCAAATAATATATCAGGATCATCAGATGACACAACTACGTTTGCTAATAAAGCAAAAACAGCTATTGGTGCCGATAACATTATTAGATCTACCATTTTTAAAACGACATCATTCAATGAATCAAATAGTTGTTTCATTGGTTCTGCGCGTTTTTCTCCAATAAGAAGCATTGAGATTCCTAAAAATATGGAGAAGAAAATCACCTGAAGCATCAATTTATTATTACTCAAAGCATTAAATGCATTGTCTGGAACCATGTCTTCTAAAAACTGCAATGGACCAGTATTCATTTGTTTCGAAGCTTCAGCTATTTTAGCTTTTACACTACTGTTTTCTGAATAAGTATCTGTTAGTTTAGCAATGGTTTCTTCAGAAACACCATCACCAGGTTGTATAATATTTACCAGCGCTAATCCGATAGATATCGCAATGATGGTTGTAACAACATATATCCCAATGGTTTTTAATCCGATATTTTTGAATTTAGAAATGTCTTTTAAATCTGAAATCCCTTTAATTAAAGATGCTAATATTAATGGAATAGCAATCAATTTTAGCAATTTCACAAAAATAGAACCTATAGGTTTTATCCAGTCTTGAGTAAATGCTTTTCCTCCAACTTGAAGCATGATAAAGCCAAATACGAGACCTAATAACATTCCTATTAAAATTTTCCAGTGCAGTGCTAGTTTTCTCATGAATCTTAGTTAATATTAAATTCTATTTTCAATAATAATTTTTAATGATTACAGCAATTAGTATTATTATTCCGAAATAAAAGATTTTTCCATAAAGTCTGGCCGATTGGGCTTCTTTTAACTTTTTATCAAATCCATATTTTATAAATCTATTGTTTTCATCTTTATTAAGTTGATGATTATCAATACCAAAATCTTTTCTAAATACTGGAAAAAAGAAAAACGTAAAAAACTCTGCATTTGTCAATGGCATTGTTTTTCTTTTTTTAGCATTTTTCTCAGCTTCAGTCAAACTTTAAAAATTACTTATACATTTTATTCAGCAAATAAAAATCTGCTAAAACCAAAGCAGCCATAGCTTCCACAATAGGAATTGCTCTTGGTACAACACAAGGATCATGTCGTCCTTTGCCTTGCATTTCAACAATATTCCCTGAACTATCTAATGTATTTTGCTTTTGAATTAAGGTTGCAACCGGTTTAAATGCAACTCTAAAGTAAATATCCATTCCGTTGCTAATTCCACCTTGAATTCCTCCAGATAGATTTGATTTCGTCGTTCCATCTTCATTGAACAAATCGTTATGCTCACTTCCAGTCATTCTTGCACCACAAAAACCACTGCCATATTCAAAACCTTTTACTGCATTAATACTTAACATGGCTTTACCTAAATCGGCATGAAGCTTATCAAAAACAGGTTCTCCTAATCCAATTGGTACATTTTGAAGTACACATGTAATCGTTCCTCCAATGGTATCGCCTTCTTTTTTAATGGCTTTTATTTTACTAATCATACGTTCAGCAGTTTCCATGTCTGGACAACGAACGTCGTTACTTTCAATGTTAGAGAAATCTAAAGCCTGATATGGTTTTTCGAGAAAAATATCGCCAACAGAAGACGTATAGGCATTAATTTTAATAGTACTTAAGAATTGTTTCGCAATTGCTCCAGCAACAACACGAGATGCTGTTTCTCGCGCAGAACTTCGTCCACCTCCTCTATAATCTCTAATGCCATACTTTTTTTCGTAGGTATAATCTGCATGACTAGGACGATACACGTCTTTAATGTGAGAGTAATCTTTAGATTTCTGATTCGTATTTTTAATTATAAACCCAATTGGAGTTCCTGTGGTTTGTCCTTCAAAAATTCCTGAAAGAAATTCAACTGTATCTGGCTCTTTACGTTGTGTAACGATTGTAGATTGACCAGGTTTACGACGATCTAACTCGTCTTGTATCGCTTCAAAATTAATTTTTAATCCAGCAGGACAGCCATCTATAATTCCGCCAATGGCGACACCATGTGATTCTCCAAATGTGGTAAGTTTAAAAATTTTTCCGAAGGTATTTCCAGCCATAACTAAAGATTTTACGCTAAGGTACTTGTAAAAATAGAGAAACAAAAACAGGTTGACCATAAAGCCGCCTCTTTAAAAAAGAAAAAGGCATAACAATAGGTTAACAATTCGCTTAAATTTTAATAATAATTAATTGATAATTAGTTAATAATGAAAGTTGTTATTTGTATAAATTATAGATTAGTAGCTTTTGAAAATAAAAAGAAAAATAGAAATTGCTGTTATTTCTGATGTTCATCTTGGAACTTACGGTTGCCATGCCAAGCAACTGCTGACTTATCTTAATAGCATTGAACCAAAAAAGTTGATTTTAAATGGTGATATCATAGACATCTGGCAATTTAAAAAACGGTATTTCCCAAAGTCTCATTTACGTGTTATCAAGAAAATTATGGATATGGCTGCTGATGGCACTGAAATTATATATATTACAGGCAATCATGATGAAATGCTTCGTAAGTTTAGTGATACTAAAATTGGCAATATTTCAATCGTTGATAAAGTTGTTTTAGAACTTGATGGCAAAAAAGCTTGGTTTTTTCATGGAGATGTTTTTGATGTGTCTATTCAAAATGCAAAATGGCTCGCTAAATTAGGTGGTTACGGTTATGATATTTTAATTTTAGTAAACCGCTTAGTTAATTGGTGTTTAATACGATTTGGAAAAGAACGTTATTCACTTTCAAAGAAGATTAAAGATAGTGTAAAAGGTGCTGTGAAATATATTAATGACTTTGAAGATGTTGCTATAGATTTAGCAATAGAAAATGGATATGACTATGTAATTTGTGGGCATATTCATCAACCTAAAATGCTTATTAAAAAAAATAAAAACGGAAAAACAACCTATTTAAATTCAGGAGATTGGGTTGAAAATTTTACCGCTTTAGAATATCAATTTAAACGCTGGAAAATCTATAATTATAACAACGATAAGCTAAGAGCGTTTTATGTTGACGAAAATGTTAAAGACATGGAAGTGAAAGACCTTATAGCAGCAATTACAATTATCGATAAAAAAAAAGAAATCAAGTAATTAATGCGTTCTTTAATACGGTTATTGGATGCAAAGCGTCACGTTGTGTACCATCTTTTATTTGATGCCTGCAACTGGTGCCATTTGCTGAAATAAGGACGTCTTCTGAAGTATTTCGAACTGCTGGAAATAGTGTCTGCTCTCCTATTTGCATGCTAACATCATAGTGTTCTTTTTCATAACCAAAACTACCAGCCATGCCGCAACAACCACTCGGAATAATGGTGACTTTATAATTTTTAGGTAAGTTCAATACAGCAAAGCTAGATAATTGATTTATCAAAGCTTTTTGATGACAATGACCATGAAATTTTATCGTTTTTGATTCTTGTGTGAATTGATTTGAAGTAATATGTCCTAATTCGATTTCTTGTTGAATAAACTCTTCAATTAAGAACGTATGTTTTGCTATTTTTTGTGCTGAAGCTTTATCATTTGCTAATTTGAGGTATTCATCTTTAAATGTTAAAATTGCTGAAGGTTCAATCCCAATTAAAGGTGTTTGTTCTGAAATTAAATTCTTAAAAATGGAAACATTTTTATTCGCTATTTTTTTAGCTTGTTCCAATAGTCCTTTTGATAAAAATGAGCGACCAGATTCATGATGACTAACAAATTTAACATTGTAGTTGAGCGCTTTTAAAAGTTCAATAGTATCAACTCCAATGTTAGTGTCTAAATGATTTGTAAATTCATCAGTATATAAATACACATCTTTTTTAAATTCATTTTTAATCTGTTTGTTTTTAAGTTCTTGAATTACCTTATCTAAACTTTTATTTGATATCAGAGGCAGTGTTCTTTTTGACGCAATTCCTAATGATTTTTTTAAAACTGAAGATGTAAAACCATTTGTAAACATGAAACTTGAAAGCTTAGGAAATTGACTTCCCAAATGATTTAAGCGATTATTATATGCAAATAACTTTGTTCGTAAAGAAACTCCATTAGATTTCTGATATTGGTATTGAAATTCAGCTTTTAAACTCGCAACATCAACACTACTAGGACATTCACTAGCACAAGCTTTACAGCTTAAACACAAATCGAAAACTTCTTTCAATTCTTTATGATTGAATTTATTTACCTTATCAGATTGCGTTAAAAACTCACGTAAAGCATTTGCTCTTGCTCTAGTCGTATCTTTTTCATTTCGTGTTGCTCTATAACTTGGACACATAGTTCCGCCAAATTCTGGTAACTTTCTACAATCACCAGAACCATTGCATTTTTCTGCTTCACGCAAAATACCTAGTGAATCAGAAAAATCTAAAAGTGTTTTTATTTCAGGCTCTATTCTATCAGCCTCATAACGAAGCGACTGATCCATTGGGAACGCATCAACAATCTTTCCTGGATTAAAAATATTACTTGGATCAAAAGCAAATTTAATACGCTTCAATATGTCATAATTCTC
>Ga0209344_10000352_pt1 | contig 85817 bp, 75 predicted proteins | sample Cruoilmetagenom6_FD_187293 | JGI IMG/M metagenome (GOLD analysis project Ga0209344, IMG submission 187293) | Oil polluted marine microbial communities from Coal Oil Point, Santa Barbara, California, USA - Santa Barbara Oil Seep Sample 6 (SPAdes)... | ecosystem: Environmental > Aquatic > Marine... | reverse complement strand
ACGGTGGCCATCGGTGGCAACGGCGCGAAGTTTCAAGCCGCCGTCCCCTTCGATAGAATGCATGAAGATGCCATTGAGATAATAGCGTGTTTCTTCCGTCGAGATAGCAAACTGCGTCCGGTCGATCAGCATTTTCAGGCTTGTCGCCGCCAGCCGGAAAGTGTGAGTGAACGCACCGGCTGTCAGGTCGGGGAAATCAGCTTCCGGCAGGCACTGGAGGGTGAATTTTGAACGGCCTGCAGCAACGGTCATTGAGTTGCCGTCCGGATTTGTAGCCAGCAGAACTTCCGCGCCATCAGACAATTTGCGAACGATCTCATAAAGCAGATGCGCGGGAACTGTGGTCGCTCCTGCCTGTTCAACCATAGCAGTCGTGGCCTCAGTAATTTCGAGGTCCAGATCGGTTGCTTTCATTTCCAATGCAGCCCCGTCGGCTTTCAACAAAACGTTCGACAGGATTGGAATTGTATTTCGACGTTCCACGACTCGATGGACGTGGTTCAGCGATTTTAAGAGGTTGGAACGCTCGAGGGTAACACGCATGATCCTGACTACCGTTGTTCGATGACCGGTCGATGGACCGGTTCGCCTTTAGGGGTGGCCCGAAGTATGGCTTTCCAAATTCAAGAAAATTGCAAAACCGTCCGGGACGGCAAAATGGCAGAAACCCGAGGTTGATTGCAAGGAAAACCGGCCTTGCTGCAAAAGCCATGGCCGGGTTTCTGGGGATAAGGCCCTGTGGGCGCGAGGTTCGGCTCTTTTATTCGAGGATAAGCCGTTTCAGCAATTCAACCTCGTGACCCAATTTGGTGTCCTTGTTGATCAGGTCTTCGATCTTGCGAACTGCGTGCAAGACGGTTGTATGGTCTCTTCCACCGAACCGGCGACCGATTTCAGGAAATGACCGTGGTGTCATTGTCTTTGCCAGATACATCGCAATCTGCCGCGGTTTGACGATAATCCTGGTGCGGCGGTTGGACACCATTTCCTGTTTGGACACATTGTAGTGCCGTGACACCACACGCTGGATGTCTTCGATCCGGATGCGCTTGGGTTCGCCGGTACCAATCAAATGGCCCAACAATTGGTCGACCCGCTCGATTGAGAGATTGGGTTCAAAACTGTGACGGAAGAGCATCTGGTTAAAGGCACCTTCCAGCTCCCGGCCGGAGGAAGTAACAACGCGTGCCACATGCGCCACAATTTCGGGGTCAATATTCAAGGTCGCATCTTCTGCCTGGGCTTCGGCCAGTCTCTGGCTGAGCATCTGATGGCGCATTTCGAAATCAGGCCCTTCGATCTCAATCGCGACACCACCTTGCAAACGCGAACGCACCCGTGGATCAAGTGATTCAAGCTCCCATGGGGCCCGATCAGCCGCCACCACTACCTGGCGGGCGGAATCGAGCAGCATGTTGAGCAAATGGCAGAACTCGTTCTGGATCGACTTGCCCTGCAGGAACTGCATATCGTCAATAACCAGCAGATCGATGTTGCGCAGCGATTCCTTGAACGACAATGCGTCATTGTCCCGAATCGCGGTTGCAAAGCGCCACATGAAATATTCGGCTGTCAGATAGACCACACGCGGATTGCGTGAATGTTTGCTGGCTGCCGATGCTATGGCTTGCAGCAGGTGGGTTTTTCCCAGTCCGACATTGGAATGAATGAACAACGGGTTGAAGCGCACGGCGCCCGTACCTGCTTCCGCGATGGTTTTTGCAGCTGCAAGTGCCACGCGGTTGGAGGTGCCCTCGACAAAACTCTCGAATGTGTAGCGGCCATCCAGCGGTGAACCCAGAACTGGGTTGCTGTTTGCTGCAGGACGCGATGGCGCGGAAATATGGGTGGATGTTCCGCGAATAGCTGCGGCGTCCTTGCGCTGTGTGGTCTGTTGAGACGGCTTGCTGGCTACTTCTTCAGCGGACGAATCGCTCACGGGGCGGCCTGGGCGTGTTGCACTGCGCACAACAATTTCCACTTTCAGGATGTCTGCATCCTCAGCCTGGAAAAGCGTTGATATCTGGTCGAGATACTTGTTGTTGATCCAGGATTTAAGAAATGCAGTGGGTACGGAGAGGCGGACGACGCTTTTGGACATCGAATGAAGCTTCAATCGACCAAACCAGCTTGCAAAAACTTCGGCACCGACCTGTGCCTTCAATTTCGCGCGCACCTTGGTGAACACCTCAAGTTGTTTGTTGGTCATTTCTGCGTTAGCCGCAGGTGGTTCACTGCGTTCTGATTCCAGTTTTGCCGAACCAACCGGTGTGTGTGCCGAATTGTCGTTGATATTTGTCACTGTCCCCAGATGCATAGCCGTCGTCCCCTGCATTTATCGACCACGGTCGTGGTCAGTTTCTAAAACAAGAACGCTGCCCCACAGCGCTCTTCCCCGGATACCCAAGTAAATTCTGTTATCAATTGGCCTGAAAAAACCGACCTTTGAACTTTCCGAAGTCCCTATTGACCAGAAGTTGGGTCAATTGGTTTCCCGACAAATTTTCCTCCTCTGACCTCAATTCCCAGCAATAGGAAAACCTGCTGTAGAGTGCATGCACTTCGCTGGCTTTCAGACATAGCTTCGCCCACACGGGAATCACCCGCGGCGCCAAACCAGTATGGTTTTCGGATGTGTGTGATCAACAAAACCACACTCGAAACACACGGTGGATTGGAAGCGGAATTCAACGTCCAAGTCCATTTGGAGAGCGTTGTCTCCGGCGTCTTTCGATGATCCTTTCTAGGCAGGATGGGTTAGCGAGATCAAGCGACAAATTTACAGATTTTTAACGTTTCACGCTTGACTCACGAAACTGGTAAAGCCCCCGGACAGGACTATCCACAACAGTTGTTTGGATTCATTGGGCTTTCCAAAAGAACCGCAATCAAACCATCCATCATTTCATTTTTTCAGAAAAATGAATCTTTCTCGCCGGGCCGGTCAGAATCCCGTCCTGATATATGTCAGGAACCGGTGACCTCGGGTAAACTATTGATATTTAATGTTATTTCGTGCGCATTATTACAAATGCATGACAAGAATCAATAGGTTGGCAAAAGGGCAAATATGACAAGTCGTTGACAGAAATACAAAAAAGGCCCGGCAATTGCCGAGCCTTGAATGTCATATCAAATAACAGATTTTCAGGCGCTGATGGCCTTAACCCGGTTTGCAAGACGCGACACCTTCCGCGAAGCGGTATTGGCGTGCAGCACACCCTTGTTTGCAGCGCGCATCAATTCCGGTTCAGCCGAACGCAAAGCTGCGGTCGCCGCGGTCTTGTCACCAGCGCTGATGGCTTCTTCCACCTTGCGAAGGAAGCCCCGAATCCGCGAACGACGCGACTTGTTTACTGCTGTGCGGGCTTCAATCTTGCGAGTAGCCTTTTTCGCCGAAGTTGTATTGGCCATTTATGCCTCTTGGTTCTGGTCACGCCCGCCACCGCTAGATAACCGCCCAGATGGGAGGGATAGAAGCTGATCAGTGGGCAAAAATTGATCATGACAGCGAGATTGGCCGTCAATGGATGGCGGGCGTATAGCCGCTATAACGTCAGTCGTCAACGCGAAATTTGATTCCTGCGCCGCTTCGCCCGCCACGCAGTAAGCGCTTAGCGGTGCTTGAAAGCGGCTTTGCGCTTCTCGACAAAAGCGTTCATTCCTTCGCTTTGATCTTCTGTCGCAAACAGTGAGTGGAACAGCCGTCGCTCAAAACGAAGTCCTTCATCCAGATTGACCTCAAAGGACCTGTTGACCGCCTCTTTGGCCATCATTGTCGCTGGCAACGAGAAATTGGCGATCTTGTCCGCAGCAGCCACTGCAGTTTCAATCAGCTCGGCCGCGGGCACAATGCGCGAAACCAATCCGGATCGTTCGGCTTCTTCGGCATCCATCATCCGTCCGGTCAGACACATGTCCATCGACTTGGCTTTGCCCACAGCGCGGGTGAGTCGTTGGCTGCCGCCCATACCGGGAATCACTCCGAGCGTAATTTCAGGTTGGCCGAATTTTGCTGTATCCGCAGCAATAATGAAGTCACACATCATCGCCAGTTCGCAACCGCCGCCCAGTGCGTAACCGGAAACTGCCGCAATAATCGGTTTGCGGGCTTTGGAGACTTCATTCCAGCGATTGAAGAAATCGGACATATACATGTCCATATAGCTTTGTTGTTCCATTTCCTTGATGTCTGCACCAGCTGCGAAAGCTTTTTCCGAACCGGTGAGAACCAGTGCGCCGATTTTCTCATCTGCTGTATATTTTTCGATGGCATCGCAGACAGCGTTCATCAATTCGCTATTCAGCGCGTTGAGTGCTTCGGGACGGTTGAGAGTCAAAAGTGCGACCCGGCCACGTGTTTCGGTCTTCAATGGTTTGGATACCATGGGATCTCCTGTTTTGGTTTCTGAACCTGTTTTCCGAAAGCCTGGCTTCCGGTGGTCCTGACAACATGTTCGAATTCAGTCTTTTTGACAGCGCGGACAGTAGAAGGTCGATCGTCCGCTTTGTACGATGCGTCGGACGGTATCGCCACAGCCGGGTCGGGTGCAAGCCTCTCCTTCGCGATCATAGACACGAAATACATGTTGGAAGTAGCCCATTGTTCCATCGGTCTGAATGTGATCGCGCAATGAAGATCCGCCGGCATCAATGGCCTCGCTGATGACATCACGAATGGCGGGCACCAGTCGTTCAAGCGAAACGCGGGCGGTACCGGCCTTTGTCACCAACTGTCCGGCAGGCAGTTTTGGAGAGAGTTTCGCCCGGAACAAGGCTTCGCAGACATATATATTGCCAAGGCCTGCGATATTGGATTGATCGAGCAGCGCTGATTTAAGCGGTGTTTTCCTGCCAGCGAACTTTTCGGCCAGATAAGGCGCCGACATCGCATTGCCAATCGGTTCGGCACCAAGCGCTGCAAACCACGGATGCCTGTCGAGCTGATCGAGCGCGATGATATCCATGTAACCGAAGCGGCGCGGGTCATTATATATAATGTGCACATTTCCAGCGGGACCTTTGACATGAAATACCACATGATCATGTGCACCAGCTTTGCCGCGTGGATGGTGAAAGACCCCCGGAGTGCCGGTTCTGTTTTCAGTTTCAATGCGGAACGATCCTGACATGCCGAGGTGGCAAATCAGCGCCTCGCCACTATCGAGTTCCATGATCAGGTATTTCGCCCGGCGACCCAGTCGCACCAACCGCTTGCCTTTCAAGCGAGCTTTGAAACCTTCAGGGAATGCAAATCGCAGATTGGCCCGGCGTTGCTCGACCTCTTCAAGCACGCCGCCTTCCATCACTGGTGCCAGTCCTCGGCGCACGGTTTCAACTTCTGGCAATTCAGGCAATTTTCCGTCCTTTATCGGCTCAACTTGGCTTATGGGCGGAACTTGCCCTATAAGGCGGCGCGCGCTTTGCCGCATGGTGGCTACGCCCTGATAGATAGCCTGTAGCTCCGGCTTTCGCTATGCTTGGCATCATGGTTTGAAAACAATCTGTTTTCTTGCCTGGTTCGTATCGGCAGTTCGGGTCAGAGATTTGGGAAAGAGTTCATGTCAAAAAGCCGTGTAACCGCTGATGGTGGAATGGCAACGTCCTATGGGTTTACGCCCGTTTCGGAAGGCGAGAAACAAGTGCTCGTCAATGACGTCTTCCACAAGGTGGCCAAACGCTATGACATCATGAATGATGTGATGTCGGGCGGTCTGCACCGGGTCTGGAAAGACGCGATGGTGGCCGCACTTAACCCATCAAAAAAGCCCGGGTGGCGTTTCATCGATGTGGCTGGCGGCACCGGTGATGTGGCATTCCGCATTGTTGAAGCCTCAGATCGTAAGGCGGACGGCACAGTCCTCGATATCAATGGTTCAATGCTCGGCGTCGGTGAGGATCGGGCCCAAAAGCGCAAGATCGCCGAAAATCTGACATTCGTTGAAGCCAATGCCGAAGAGCTGCCTTTCGAAGACAGGAGTTTTGATGCCTATACGATCGCATTCGGCATTCGCAATGTGCCAGATATCGACAAGGCGCTCTCAGAGGCCTACCGGGTCCTCAAGCGAGGTGGGCGTTTCCTCTGCCTGGAATTTTCCGAAGTTCAGATGCCGATACTCGACAAGGCCTACGAAGCTTGGTCGTTCAACGGCATCCCGCGTATGGGCAAAGCCATCGCAGGCGATGGAGAACCCTATCAGTATCTTGTTGAATCAATCCGCAAGTTTCCCAAACAGCAGGATTTCGCTCAAATGATCCGCCGCGCCGGTTTCGCTCGTGTTTCCTGGACCAATTACACTGGCGGTATTGCCGCATTGCACTCGGGATGGAAAATCTAGCGTGCGGGGACTGGGAACTTATTTGCGGCTGATACAGGCTGGCTACATTCTGGTGCGCGAAGGCGTGGTCTCGGCCATGCCCGCCGAAGATCTGCCGCCGATGCTCAGGTTTGGCCATCGCGTAGCTGGATTGTTTGCCCGCCGTAAAGCGCTGCACGCTGAGCGCAGTGATCGTCTGGCCCGGGCCGTCACCCGGCTGGGACCGTCTTGGGTGAAGCTCGGTCAATTCTTGGCCACTCGGCCCGACGTTGTTGGTGCCGATATTGCGCTCGATCTGTCTGCGCTGCAGGACCGGATGGAAACCTTTCCAGAATCCGAGGCCAGAACAGCGATTGAAGGTTCGCTCGGCAGGCCTGTTGATGAGCTGTATTCCAGCTTCGAGCCGCCGGTGGCTGCTGCGTCGATCGCGCAAGTGCACCCGGCTGTGGTGGAAACTGCTGAAGGACCCAAAAAGGTTGCGGTCAAAGTCATTCGCCCCGGTGTTCGCAAACGGTTTCGTTCTGACCTTGATACATTCTTTGCTGTTGCCGAATTGCAGGAGCGCTTCGTGCCCGCTTCACGCAGATTGCGCCCGGTCGAAATCACCAAGACGCTGGAACAGACCACCCGCATAGAAATGGACTTGCGTCTTGAAGCCGCGGCCCTTTCGGAAATGGCCGATAACATCAAGAACGATATTGGCTTTCGTGTTCCAAAAGTGGATTGGGAACGCACCGGACGCGATTGCGTGACCATGGAATGGATCGATGGCATCAAGATGAGCGATGTTGCCGCACTCGATGCTGCGGGACATAACCTTCATGGTCTGGCCGAGATATTGATCCAGTCTTTTTTGCGCCACACGTTGCGCGATGGTTTTTTCCACGCCGATATGCATCAGGGCAATCTCTTCGTTGATCACACGGGTGATATCGTCGCCGTCGACATGGGTATTGTCAGCAGGCTGGGCAAAAAAGAACGCCGCTTTCTGGCGGAAATCCTGTTTGGTTTTATCACCCGCGATTACCGTCGGGTTGCCGATGTGCATTTTGAAGCGGGCTACGTGCCATATCACCATGATGCAGCCAGCTTTGCCCAAGCCATTCGGGCCATCGGCGAGCCCATCCACGGCCAGCCTGCAGAAACCATCTCAATGGCGCGTTTGCTGACTCTGTTGTTCGAAGTCACCGAATTGTTTGACATGGAAACCCGGCCTGAACTCATCATGTTGCAGAAAACCATGGTGGTGGTGGAAGGCGTGGCTCGCACACTCAATCCTCAATTCAACATGTGGAAAGCAGCCGAACCGGTGGTTGGCGACTGGATCCGCGACAATCTCGGACCCAAACGCATTCTGGTTGACGTGCGTGATGGATTGCATGCCGCATTCCGGCTTGGCGAGCAATTGCCGGAACTGGTAACACGATCAGAGAGATTGAGCGAAGAATTTGGCGAGATGGCCCACAATGGGCTGCGTTTCGATTCTGCCACGTCCGAGGCTATAGGTAAATCTGAAGCGCGCCATTCACGGTTTGGAAGATTGGCGCTGTGGGTGATTGCGCTAACGCTCATCTATATTGCCGCTACGAATTCCTGACTGATTTAAAGCGCAAAGCAGATCGTTTCGGGTCAATTGTCATGCAGCAGATTTGCAAATTGCTGCTATTTCCCGCAGGCTTGAGCCAAGCCAGACAAGGCTGGTTTCGACGGCTGCCATTCATACATAGCAGTCACAACAAAAGGCTTCGGCGGATCAAAGGATCAAACAAGGGTTGTTCTCCCAGCCTGCCGGGCACGAATAACAAGCATTGGACGAAAATATGAGTGAGGCAAAAACCGGCGATACCGTTCGGATCAATTACACTGGTAAGCTAACCGACGGTACGCAGTTTGACAGCTCTGTCGGGCGCGAGCCCTTGGAATTCCAGCTCGGTTCCGGCCAGATTATCACAGGTCTCGATCGCGAAGTCGAAGGCATGAAGGTCGGCGACAAGTTGACGGTCTCCATTGCTGCAACCGACGCCTATGGTCCCCACGATGAGCAAAAGGTGCAGAACGTGCCACGCGAAGCCATCCCCGCAGAGATCGAACTTCAGCCCGGAATGCAATTGCAGGCCGAGTCACCGCAAGGTCCGGTTGCCCTGATGGTTGTCAATGTCACCGAAGCTGAAGTCACCGTTGATGCCAACCATCCGTTGGCCGGCAAAGACCTGATTTTTGACGTCGAACTGGTCGATATCGTCAAAGCGGCTTGATCCTTGACGAAATCATGCCGGCGGCAGTTGCAGCCGCCGGTAACCCTATGACACAGCCGCATCTTCTTCTTTTGATCAAATGCAGATATACCGAACCTGTTATGGGAGCGCGTCGCGTTTGGCCTGCTTCACGTACCGGGATTTAGGTCTTTGTTTTCCGCATGTCTCAAACCCAAAACCGATGCCCATTTTTTTGGGAGACATGCTTTAGGTTCTGGAGTGTTCTGATCTGATGGAATTGGCTGACAAACGCATACTTCTCATCATTTCCGGTGGCATTGCGGCATACAAGTCGCTTGACCTCATCCGCCGATTGCGTGAGCGTGGCGCCAGTGTGCGTGCGATCATGACTGCCAGTGCGCAGGAATTCATCACGCCATTGGCTGTCGGCGCATTGACGGCCGACAAGGTTTTCACCGATCTGTTTTCTCGCGAAGATGAACATGATGTCGGCCACATCCGGCTTTCGCGTGAATGCGACATCATCTGTATTGCGCCTGCCACTGCCGATCTGATGGCAAAAATGGCAACTGGTCAGGCCAATGACCTGGCCTCGGCGGTTTTGCTGGCGACCGACACGCCGGTTCTCGCAGCGCCTGCAATGAATCCGGCCATGTGGAACCACAAGGCCACCCAGCGAAATATCGCCCAACTGAAAGCCGATGGAATTACGTTTGTCGGCCCTGAAGTGGGCGAGATGGCGGAAACGGGTGAGGCGGGTCGCGGTCGCATGGCCGAGCCATTGCAAATTGTGGATGCGATCAAGAGTATGATTTCATCTGGCCGAAAACCACTGGCAGGCAAGAAAGCCATTGTGACGTCCGGTCCTACGCATGAGCCGATTGATCCTGTCCGTTACATCGCCAACCGATCCTCCGGGCGGCAGGGACATGCCATAGCCACGGCTCTTGCAAATCTGGGTGCGGAGGTCACACTTGTGTCAGGTCCAGTCGATATCCCTGATCCTGAGGGCATCGCGGTTGTGAAGGTTGAAACGGCGGCCCAAATGCTCGATGCAGTTTTGGGCGCATTGCCAGCCGACATTGCCGTCATGGTCGCAGCGGTGGCAGATTGGCGGGTTGCGAGCTCTTCCGACAACAAGATCAAGAAGAAGCCCGGTGAGGGGCCGCCGCCGCTTGAACTGACCGAGAACCCCGATATTTTGAAAACCGTTAGTCATCACCAGAAGCGTCCATCAGTTGTCGTTGGATTTGCCGCAGAAACCGCCAACGTGATCGACAATGCGAAGGCCAAACTGGCGCGCAAGGGCGCTGATTTCATTGTCGCCAATGACGTCTCGCCTGCAACCGGCATTATGGGCGGGACGAGAAATGCGGTGCGAATTGTTTCCCGCAACGGCGTCGAAGACTGGCCCGATATGAGCAAGGACGATGTTGCTGCCCGTTTGGCAGAGTGTATTGCCGACAGGTTGACTGAGAAAAGTTAGCCACAAGCACCGCCCGAATTCGATTTCATTGAACACTGCGTTTCAAGCCTGAGCCTTATATTCCAGCTTGCGTCGGCTTATCTTCTTGGCAAGCAACCGAAGCGCGAGCCTCAGGGATACCCCATGACCAGCGGCTTCGTATCAGGAGAGCAAAATGTCCATACGCCCCGTAAAGCACGAATCAATCGCCCAGCCGCATCTCGAAGGCGCAGGGGTTCACCTGCAACGCGCTTTCGGGTTCGGCGATCCTGCACTCACCGATCCATTTTTGATGTTCGACGATTTCCGCAATGAGCGCGAAGAAAATTACGTCAAGGGCTTCCCATGGCACCCCCACCGCGGAATTGAGACGATCACCTATGTCTTGGCTGGTTCTGTTGAACATGGCGACAGCCTTGGCAACAAGGGTATCCTCGGCGCAGGCGACGTCCAGTGGATGACAGCCGGCAGCGGCATCATGCACCAGGAAATGCCCGCCGGTGACGCGCAGGGACGCATGCACGGTTTTCAGCTTTGGGCCAATCTGCCCTCCTCACTGAAAATGACCGCGCCGCGATATCAGGACATTACCTCATCGGATATTCCGGTTGAGATTGATGATGACGGCACGGCTGCACGCATTATCTGTGGCGATTTCTGGGGCAAGTCTGGCCCAGTCGATGGCATTGCTGCTGAACCAAGTTATGTGGATATTTCGGTGCCACCCAACCGCAGAAAGACCTTCAAGGTCGATGCCTATCGGTCAGCATTTGCCTATATTTTTGCTGGTTCCGGTACTTTCCGCGATGCGTCCAAGCCTGTCGGAGTGCTGGTCGAAAAGGAAGTTGCCGGTGATGAGCTTCACATCCGCGATATGTCCGGCGACAGAACTCTGGTGGTTTTCGACACTGGTGATGAAATCACTGTTCAGGCCGGGGAAGAAGGTATTCGCTTCTTGTTGATCTCGGGCAAACCCATTCAGGAGCCAGTCGCCTGGCATGGACCAATCGTCATGAATACCCGTCAGGAATTGGTTCAGGCGGTCAACGAATTGCGCGCCGGAACTTTTATTCGTCCGTAGTCTCCAACCAGTTGCGCCTGTCTTCGCAACGATTGCGGTCGCAATGCTCGTGCTGTTTATTGGCACATCATTTGTGACCGCAAAGGGATTGGCAGTATTTATGGAAATTATGTGCCTGAATGGCTGGGGTGGCAAAATGCATGCGCAATTGCTCCCTTACTTGCAAAGCACCCAGCCGGATGTGTTGTGTTTGCAGGAAGTGGTCCATACGCCTTCTGCCGACAAGTCGGTGCTTACCTACCGTGATGTCGGTACAGAGCTTCCACAAAGCGCGCGCTTTTTCGACGATGTCTGTGCGGCATTGCCCCATCACTCCGCGTTCTTTTGTCCTGCAGCCCTTGGTGACCTGTGGGATGGAGATACTCGATACGAGTCCTACTGGGGCCTTGCCACCTTCGTCCACAAATCGATTCCGATTATCGGTCAGGCTCAAGGCTTTGTGCATAAGGCATTTTCGGCAAATGGTTATGGTGATCATCCCCGATCGAGAAGTGCTCATGCGGTCCGGCTTCACGATTCCGAAACCGGATCTCCCCTAACAATTTCCCACATGCACGGCCTGCGTGATCTGGCCGGCAAACACGATACACCGGAACGTCGGGTTCAAGCCCAGCGGCTGCGCGACCTGACTTTCTCGATTGTCGAAGCGGGCGATCAAATTGTGATCTGTGGTGATTTTAACGTCCTGCCAGACAGCGTCACTTTCGACCTGTTTGCTCGAGATGGATTGGCCGATCTTGTAATTTCACGCGGATTCCAAGGCACAAGAAACTCCCAATATAAAAAACCCGGCAAATTTGCTGATTACATGCTCATCAATGACGAGCTTGCCCACGCCCGCTTTGATGTCATCTACGACCCGGAAGTCTCTGATCACTGTCCATTGGTCCTCAACACCTCACAGGTTTGAGCATTGCTCCTGCGTGGCTCTTTGCCGACAGGGACATCAGCGAATAGGATAAAGTGCTGGCTGGCTGGCGGATTGTGTTTGCCATGCAACTTTCTTGTTGAGGAGCTACCAATGTTCAAAACTTCAGTAATTGCCATTTTCGCTTTGGGCATCGGCCTGTCTGCTGGCTCAGCCCAGCAGGCCGCGGACACAGTCGCGCCGGAAGCCACGACACCAATGATCGAAGCTTTTTCAGGGCTCTCGTCTGTCGCCAAAGCTGCCATGAAAGCCAAACAGCAAGGCCAACCTGTCAAATCCAAAGACTGGATGATTGCTGCGGCCAATCCTTTGGCAGTTGAGGCCGGTGCCAGGGTTTTACGCAATGGCGGCTCTGCAGCGGATGCGTTGATCGCCGTGCAAGCAGTGCTCGGGCTGGTCGAGCCACAATCCTCCGGTCTGGGCGGTGGCGCATTTTTGGTCTGGTACGATGCCCAAAGCGGTAAGGTCACCACGCTCGATGGTCGTGAGACTGCACCTGCCGACGTGACACCAACATTGTTTCAGGATGAAAACGGCGAGCCATTGAAGTTTTTCGATGCAGTGGTGGGTGGTCGTTCAGTCGGCACTCCTGGTACGCCAATGCTGCTGGAAGAAGCTCACAAACGCTGGGGCAACAAAGTCTGGTCTGGCCTGTTTGAGGATGCCATAGCACTTGCCAATGACGGCTTCGCAGTTTCGCCGCGTCTCGCAGGGTTGGTTGCCAATGACGCTGATCGTCTGGCACGATTTGCCACCAGTGCTGCCTATTTCCTGCCCGGTGGCCAACCGCTGCAAGCAGGTAGCATTCTGAAAAATCCCGACTATGCCGCCACCCTTACTGCTCTTGCCAACGGCGGTGCGCGGGCTTTCTACGAAGGTGAGATTGCAGCCGATATCGTTGCCACAGTGACCGCAGCGAAGGGGAACCCCGGTGTTTTGTCCACGCGCGACCTTGCCAATTACCGCATCAAGGAACGTGAGCCTGTTTGTGTTGATTACCGCGCCCATGAAGTCTGCGGCATGGGCCCACCTTCCTCAGGCGCGCTGACCGTTGGTCAAATACTGGGACTTATTGCGTCTTCAGATGTTGCTGCATCCAGTCCGCAAGACACGGATGTCTGGCGCATCATCGGCGATGCCGAACGGTTGGCATTTGCAGATCGTGGTCGCTACATGGCTGACAGCGATTTCGTACCCATGCCCGTGAAGGGACTTGTGGACCCGGCCTATCTCGCAGCGCGGGCCAAGCTTCTTGACGGTGACAGAGCGCTGGAATCTGTCGCGCCGGGAATGCCGGAGTTCGATCATGCCATGTTGTTGGCTGATGATGAGGCTATGGAGCTTCCATCAACAAGTCATATCTCGATTGTGGATGCCATGGGCAATGCCTTGTCGATGACCACAACCATTGAAAACGGCTTCGGCTCGCGGTTGATGGCACGCGGTTTTTTGCTCAACAATGAATTGACTGATTTTTCCTTCCGCACGCATAAGGACGGCGTACCGATTGCCAACCGGATCGAGCCGGGCAAACGACCGCGTTCCTCCATGGCTCCGACCATAATCCTGAAAGATGGCAAACCGGTACTGATTGTTGGATCACCTGGTGGTTCATCGATCATCGGTTATGTCGCCCAAACCATTATCAATGTCCTGGATTGGGGAATGGATGTGCAAAGCGCGGTATCCGCGCCCCATCTCAACAACCGGTTTGGGACCTTTGAGCTTGAAGCCGGTACCTCGGCTGCAACTCTTCAATCAGACTTTGAAGCACTGGGTTTCAAAGTCGTGACGAAAGAGATGAATTCGGGCTTGCACGCCATCGCGATATCGCCCGAGGGGTTGTCAGGTGCTGCTGACCCACGCCGCGAAGGCATAGCGCTCGGTCAGTGAGTGCTACGCAAAGTGTCGGTATCGACGCCCTAAGCAGCTGAGGCGACGTGGTATTCCTTGATCGCAACCATCTTGATGGCTGGGTAGCGTTCCGCCTCATAATTGAGCGAGAATCCGTCGGCTGCCAGAAACACCGGGTCGCCATCAAGGTCGCGGGCGATATCGCCGCGATGGCGATCGATGAAGTTTTCGACATCGGCTTCCTTGTCAGCTGAAATCCAGCGGCAGACGTTGAACCGGGCCATCTCGAAACTGACAGGCAAGCCATATTCGTTTTTCAGCCGCTCTTTGAGCACATCAAGCTGCAACGCGCCAACAACCCCAACAATCGCCGGTGACCCGTCTTCAGGTGTAAACAGCTGCACCACGCCTTCTTCTGCCATTTGCTGAAGTGCTTCTTTCAGCTTCTTGGCTTTCATTGCATCTTCCAGCCGCACGCGACGCAGAATTTCCGGCGCAAAATTGGGAACGCCTTGGAAAACCAGCGCTTCGCCTTCAGTCAAAGTGTCCCCGATGCGCAGGCTTCCGTGGTTGGGAATACCCACAACATCGCCCGCATAGGCTGTATCAGCCAGTTGACGTTGCGAGGCAAAGAAAAATTGCGGAGCGGACAATCCCATCGGTTTGCCGGTGCGTGACAACCGCGCCTTCATGCCGCGCTGCAATTTGCCTGAACACACACGCACAAAGGCAATTCGGTCACGATGATTTGGGTCCATATTGGCCTGGATTTTGAACACGAATGCCGTCATGCGCTCATCAGTCGCTTCGACTGTCCGGATGTTGGCTATTTGCGCCCGCGGTTGTGGGGCGAATTGGCCAAGTGCATTGATGAGGTCACGCACACCGTAGTTTTTCAAGGCAGAGCCGAAAAAGACCGGCGTCAGATGGCCTTCATGAAAGGCAGCCTGGTCAAACGGCTTGCAAGCTTCACGTGCAAGATTGCATTCCTCGACGAAAGTTGCGCGTTCATTTTCCGGCAGCATGCCAGCAACAAGGTCGCTCTCGGGCCCATTGACGGGTGTCAGCTCAGATTCTCTATCAGAACCACGCACTGCGTTTTCGGCCAGATGGTAAGTGCCGCAGAATGATTTGCCCTGCCCGATGGGCCAGGTAACCGGGGCCGTGTCGAGCGCCAGCTTTTCTTCGACTTCGTCAAGAATTTCAAAAGTATTGCGGGCTTCTCGGTCCATCTTGTTGATGAAAGTGACAATCGGAATATCGCGCAACCGGCAGACTTCGAACAGCTTTAGCGTTCGCGGCTCAATGCCCTTGGCCGCGTCAATCACCATCACAGCCGCATCCACAGCCGTCAGCGTGCGGTAGGTATCGTCGGCAAAGTCTTCATGGCCGGGTGTGTCGAGCAGGTTGAAGACAGTATCATTATATTCAAAGGTCATCACCGAGGTGACCACGGAAATGCCGCGTTCCCGTTCGATCTTCATCCAGTCTGAACGCGAATGGATGCGGTCTTTCTTGGCTTTCACTTCACCGGCAAGCTGAATGGCACCGCCGAACAGCAGCAGTTTTTCGGTCAATGTCGTCTTACCCGCATCCGGGTGCGAGATAATGGCAAAGGTGCGGCGGCGTGCCACCGCTTCAGCGATGCTTTCGGGCATGGGGAGTGAATTCCTGTTGATGGCGGCATCTTCTAGCCGCTCACAGGCCGACATGCAATTGACCGTGTGACGTACAAAAACGATTCTGGGCTATGACAAATACCAACACTACCCAATTGACCCCGATAATCGGAATTCTGCGCCTGCCGCACGGCGATGGGCTGGTGCTACCAACTTATGAGACTTCCGGTGCAGCGGGAATGGATATACGCGCCGCCGTGGGGGCCGATGAATCGCAAGTACTTGAACCTGGTGCCCGTGCCCTTGTGCCCACCGGATTGATATTTGAAATACCCGAAGGCTTTGAGGCGCAAATCCGACCGCGCTCCGGTCTTGCCTTCAAACATGGCCTGACATGCCTTAATACGCCGGGCACCATCGACAGTGACTATCGCGGCGAGGTCAAGGTTCTGCTGATCAATCTGGGCGATGATGCCTTCGAGATCACGCGCGGTCTGCGCATAGCCCAGATGGTGATTGCGCCTGTGGTACAGGCAACGATAGAGTTGCGTAAAACAACCAGCTCGACAGCGCGCGGGGCAAGCGGTTTCGGTTCCACCGGCACAGGTTAATCATGGATCAGCTCACCGTCATTGATATGCACACCGGCGGTGAGCCTTTGCGGATCATTACTGGTGGTTATCCGGATTTGCCCGCTGGGACCATCCTGCAAAAACGTGGTTATGTGCGGGATCATCTCGACCACTTACGCAAAATCCTGATGTTTGAACCGCGCGGTCACACCGACCAATACGGCGCACTCCTGGTCAAGCCAGATCTGCCGGGTGCCGATATTGCCGTCCTCTTCATGCACAATGAGGGCTACTCAACCATGTGCGGTCATGCGGTGATTGCGCTCGGTCGTTACGCCGTCGATCAGGGTCTGGTGAAAGTCGAGAACAACAACGCAAGGGTCAAAATCGAGTGCCCCTGCGGCATGGTCGTTGTTGACGTGGCAATTCGGGACGGCAAACCGGCAGATGTTTCGTTTGAAAGCGTGCCGTCCTTTGTTTTCCGACGCGATGAGCGTGTCGAAGTTTCCGATTACGGTGAAATTGATTTTGATATCGCCTATGGCGGGGCATTTTACGCATTGGTCAAGGCCAGCCATTTCGGACTTCGCTTTGGCCATGACCCTGTTTCCGAGTTCATTGAGGCTGGTGATCGCCTGGCCAAAGCAGCGGCACAATCGGTTCGGCTCAGCCATCCCGAATTTGATGAACTGGCTTTTCTCTATGGCAGTATTCTGGTCGATGATGTGGAGGGGACCGACAATAAACCGACGCAAAACATCTGTATTTTTGCAGACCGGCAGGTGGATCGTTCGCCAACTGGTTCTGGCGTGACCGCGCGGTTGGCAACCATGCACGCCCGGGGTCAGGTTGGTTTGGGCGAGACGCGGGAATTCGAGAGTTTCATCGGCACGAAATTCACCGGAAAAATAATAAGGCGAACTCGCTGCGGCGAATTCCCGGCAGTCACTGTCCTGGTATCTGGTCGCGCCTATTACACCGGGCGGTCCGTTTTCACGGTTGAGGACGAGGATCCGTTGTCTGGTGGGTTTTTGGTGCGTTGAATCGCATCAATGAAAAATTTTTCCAAGATTTTGCATCATTCGGAATGATATTGCGCTTACGGCGCATCATACTCAGTCTTTAACCTCGCAACCGCCAGATGAAAGACCTAGATTTCAAGCCAGAAATGCCATTGAGTGCAAACACGACAATGAGTGAAAGGGAGGCCAAGATGAGCCAAGACAGCAAACCGGGACGCGGCCGTATCTACAATTCCATTCTGGAAACAATCGGCAACACCCCAATCGTTCGCCTCGATAAGCTGGCCGCTGACGCCGGCATCGAAGCAAAGCTTTTGGGTAAATTGGAGTTTTTCAACCCGATCGCCAGCGTTAAGGACCGTATTGGCCTGGCCATGATCGAGGCACTCGAAGCTGATGGCAAAATTGTAGCTGGTCAGTCTACATTGGTCGAGCCAACCTCGGGCAACACCGGCATCGCGCTGGCATTTGCCGCTGCAGCCAAGGGCTATCGCTTGATCCTCACCATGCCTGAAACAATGTCCATTGAGCGCCGCAAGATGCTGGCACTCCTGGGTGCTGAATTGGTTTTGACCGAAGGGCCAAAAGGCATGAAGGGTGCAATAGCCAAAGCCGAAGAATTGGCTGCGGAAATCCCCGGTGCTGTGATCCCGCAGCAGTTTGAAAATCCGGCTAACCCTGAAATTCACCGCAAGACAACTGCAGAAGAGATCTGGAATGACACCGGTGGTGAAATCGACATTCTCGTATCGGGCATTGGCACAGGTGGCACCATCACGGGAGTCGGAAAGGTGCTCAAGGACCGCAAGCCGGGTCTGAAGGTCGTGGCAGTTGAGCCGGCGGATTCGCCTATTCTGTCGGGTGGAAATCCGGGTCCCCACAAGATTCAGGGCATTGGCGCCGGCTTTGCGCCTGCCATTCTCGATACCGGGATCTACGACGAAGTTATCACCATAACCAATGACGAAGCATTTGAAACAGCGCGCAAGGTTGCCCGCCTTGAGGGTGTTCCGGTCGGCATCTCTTCCGGTGCAGCATTGAAAGCTGCCATCAAGCTGGGCGAAAAGCCTGAAAACGCTGGCAAATCGATTGTGGTGATCATTCCGTCGTTTGCTGAACGCTATCTCTCGACTGCCCTTTTCGACGGTCTAGGCGAATAATTTAACGTCCCATTCCGAGCCGCAAGACTTTGCTTGTTAGTTAGTTATGCGGCTCGGACACACTGGCTTGTCTTTCTGGATATCATTTGTCTGGCTTGTAGAACGCAGGTTGGTGCTGACATCGTATCAGGCGGCCACCGCCACTCTTTCCGTAGCGACACGATAGGATATCGCCTCCGCCATATGGATGCGCCCTACACATTCGGCACCATCGAGATCTGCCAGAGTCCGCGCCACCTTCAGAATACGGTGGTAGGCACGGGCCGAAAATCGTAATTTCTCAGCAGCTTCACTCAGCAATGCTTGGCCTCCGGCATCAGGTGCCGCAATTGTCTCGATGATTGACGGTGAACACTGCGCATTGGTTCGAATGTCGGGACGGCCCAATTCTCTGAACCGTTCACTTTGTATTCGGCGCGCCTGGGCGACCCGGCGACCAACATCAGCGCTCGATTCAGATGGGCGCGAACGGATCAAGTCGCTCGCCTGAACTGCAGGTACATCGATACGGATATCGATCCTGTCCAAAAGAGGTCCGGAAATTCTCGCCTGATAGTCGGACTGGCAGCGCGGTCCACGCGCACAACTCTGGCCCGGCTCACCTGCCATCCCGCAGCGACACGGGTTCATCGCCGCGATCAACTGAATATTGGCCGGATAGGTGACCCGGTGGTTCGCCCGCGCAATGATGCACTCTCCGGCTTCCAATGGTTGGCGCAGTGAATCAAGCACTTGCGGAGTGAACTCCGGAAATTCGTCTAGAAACAAGATGCCGTGATGGGCCAGCGACACCTCTCCCGGTCGGGCGCGCAAACCGCCACCGACCATTGCGGCCATCGAGGCCGAGTGATGCGGTGCCCGGAATGGCCGTCGGTCTGACAATTTGCCGCCAGCCAAATGCCCGGCAATGGAATGGATCATCGAAACCTCCAGCAATTCGGCAGGCGAAAGCGGAGGCAGGATGGAAGGCAGGCGGGCGGCCAGCATTGATTTGCCTGATCCGGGGGGGCCGGACATCAGGAGATTGTGGCCACCGGCTGCAGTGACTTCCAAGGCGCGACGCGCACTTTCCTGCCCTTTGATTTCGGCCATATCAGGCAGATCGGCTGGGTCATTCCGCCGGGCAGGTTCGGGTCGGGAAAGCACTTGTGTTCCACGGAAATGGTTGGCGATTGCCACCAGACTGCGCGGTGCAAGAATATCAATTTCCGCACCAGCCCATGCGGCCTCGGGGCCACTGTCCCTCGGACAGATCAGGCCTTTGCCCATACCGTTGGCGCCAATAGCTGCGGGAAGTGCCCCGGCTACAGCTGTAATCGTACCATCAAGCGACAGCTCGCCCAGAACAACAAAGCTTTCCAGCGCATCTGCCGGTATCGCGCCGAGAGCTGCCATCAGCCCAAGTGCGATCGGCAAATCGTAATGGCTGCCTTCTTTCGGTAAATCGGCCGGTGCCAGATTGACGGTAATCCGCTTGGCGGGCATTGCCAGGCCTGACGCATGGAGAGCTGCTTGCACGCGCTCGCGGCTTTCGGCAACAGCTTTGTCCGGCAGCCCAACAATTTGCATGCCGACCTTGCCCGGCGCCACCATGACCTGAACATCAACAGGGACTGCATCAATCCCTTGAAATGCAACCGTAGAAACACGCGCGACCATTTTTCGTCCTCGTTCCGCATTCGAGAGTGAATGTCACCATCGCGTCAAATGCCCGTCATGCGCGATATGAGTTGTATTGATGCACGGATAGCGGAATAAAACAAGAACATATAACAAACAAAAACACCAATAGAGGGTATTTAGGTTGTATGTGGTTGAAAACAGGTGGCGCACGTGAACACACGTCCCACGTGCAGGGCGCTGGCAGAGCCGAATATCACCGGACTAGACAGAGTTAGCTACGCTTGGCTTCGACTGCATCCCAAAACAGGCTGGCGATGTCTGCACCGCCGAATTTTTGAATTTCGCGGATACCGGTTGGCGAAGTGACATTTATTTCGGTGAGCTTGTCACCGATCACGTCGATACCCACCAGAATGAAGCCACGCTGTTTGAGCGATGGTCCGATCCGGGCACAGATTTCTTCTTCGCGTGAGGTCAGCTCGCTGCCTTCGGCTTGACCACCAACATGCATGTTGGAACGGGAATCATGCTCCGCGGGAACTCGGTTGATGGCGCCAACGGGCTTGCCATCAATCAGGATAATCCGCTTGTCGCCCTGGCGAACGGCAGGCAGATACTCCTGCACGATATATGGTTCACGGTAAGTGATGTCGAACATTTCCAGCAGCGATGCCAGATTGCGGTCTTCCGGACGCAGATGGAAGACGCCCGCTCCGCCATTGCCGTAGAGCGGCTTGAGAATGATATCGCCAAGTTCCTTGCGAAACTCGTTGATGGCAGCCGGGTCGCGGGTGATCAACGTTCGCGGCATCAGGTCAACGAATTCGGTGACGAATATCTTTTCTGGTGAATTGCGCACCCAGGCAGGATCATTGACCACCAGTGTTCTCGGGTGAATCCGCTCCAGAAGGTGTGTCGTGGTGATATAGTTCATGTCAAATGGCGGATCTTGGCGCAGCAAAACCACGTCCATGGACGACAGGTCAATTCTCTGCGCGTCGCCCAGTTGAAAATGGTTGCCCACTTCCTCGCGCACCTGCAAGGGTTCGACTGTCGCCAAAACGCGTCCATCACGCATGGACAATTGATCCGGTGTATAATGAAACAGCTCATATCCACGTTTCTGTGCTTCCAGACACATGGCGAAAGTGGAATCGCCGGCAATCTGAATACCGGAAACATGGTCCATCTGGACGGCAACGGTGCGAATACTGGTCATTGGAAACTCCGGAAATCGAACGTCATCTACATATGGCGGGAAGGGTGGTCTGTGCAATGGCCAGATATGATTGCGGCATCATACAGGCGTTAAAAAGCATTTTCCAAATGTACAGGCCAACGCCTTGGACAGACTACCACAACGTCACAACGTCACAACGCCACGACAAACGGGCAGCATCTTTTTGGCGAGATACCCAATCCTCGCCAGCTGCATTGATGCGCCGTTGTGCCGATGGCGTGACAGAATCGACACCCGCTGAGAGGACTTGCCGCGCTTTGACTTCTACAAATGCCACCGTGTCGCCTTTGCGGACGATCAGATCGACCTCGCCAAAGCGGCAGCGATAGCGACGCGCCTTGATGCGATAGCCTTTGAGCATCAGGGCCAGTCCGGCCATCCATTCCGCTTGGTGCCCGCGACGCTCAGCATCCTTTCGCCGCTTTTGGGCAAGTTCGTTTGCATTGTAACGCTTTTTGCTCATTTTTCGACCTTCATGGCCAACAGCCGATCATAGAGGACCTTGCGCGGCAGCCCGGTCAGGCGTGCGGCTTCAGAGGCAGCCTTCCCGGTTGCCATATCTGTGATGAGGTCGGCAAGAATCGCGTCGACGTCTTCGGCTACCAGGGGAATGTCTTCTCCAGGGCCGATCACCAGCACGATCTCGCCCTTCACCGATGCTCCGTCATAGGCTTCCGCCAGCGCAGCCAACTTGCCACGCCGGACTTCCTCATAGGTTTTTGTCAATTCACGACATACAGCCGCGGACCTGTCACCGCCCAGTTCCTCGGCTGCGGCAATAAGGGTGGCACCAATACGATTTGGGCTTTCAAAAAAAATCAGCGTTGCTTTTACTGATTTGAACGCGGCCAATTTTGCCCGTCGGGCCTTGTCTTTCTGGGGTAAAAACCCTGCGAACAAAAAAGCGTCATTTGGCAAGCCTGAAGCTACAAGTGCCGCCAGCGGTGCTGAGGCTCCGGGGATGGGAATAACGGGCAGATCAGCGGCAACAGCTTCCTGCGCCAGACGGTATCCGGGGTCGGAAACAAGAGGTGTTCCTGCGTCCGAGCAGAGAGCCACGCTTTCACCCGCTGCAATGCGTGCGATCAGCTTCGGCCCCACGGTGGTCGCATTATGTTCATGATAGGCATAGGGTCGAGCGTTAATTCCGTAACGGTCCAACAGCACGCGCGTGACCCGTGTGTCCTCACAGGCCAGCACATCGGCTCCGGCAAGTGTTTCCAATCCGCGGATGGTCATGTCACCGAGGTTGCCAATTGGAGTGGCGACGAGGTAGAGGCCGGCCTGTAGCGGACGCGCCTCAATGGCAGTTCCGGCAACGGTATACTGCCGCATTTCTGGCACGGCCTTGGCTGTCAGCTTTTTTGGAGAGGATGAGGGCGGGGTTCCCGGATTTGAAGATGACATCGATGCTCCATCGAAATGTTCAGGCACAACTTGCCGCAATTCGGTTCAAATGGCGAGTTCAGCAACAATCCGGTCAAGAACCAGCATTCCGGCGGGAGTGCAGCGGAGTCGATCTGGCCCCAATCGTTCCACAAAGCCAAGGCTTGAGAGGAAATCTTCCTTTGCAGAGTCCAAATCGTGACCAGACAGTTTGCGCCAACGAGCTAAGTCCACACCCTCAACGAGGCGCAGCCCCATCAGTAGCAGCTCATCGCCCTGAGCGGAATCCGTCAAATCTTCAAATTCAGCAATCCCATGACCGCCCGTGGAAGCGCTCGCCAACCAGGTCTCAGGGTGCTTTTCGGTGGCGGTCGCCAGTTTTCCGGATTCTGTAGTGATGCGACCGTGGGCGCCGGGGCCAATCCCGGCATAATCACCGTAACGCCAATAGGTCAGGTTGTGTCTGCTTTCAGCGCCCGCGCGTGCATGGTTGGAAATCTCGTAAGCCGGCATGCCATGGGCTTCGGTAACGCTCTGTGTCAACTCGTAAAGTTCGGCTGACAAATCACCATCGGGCACCACCAGTTTGCCAGTTTTTTGTAAGCCAAAGAACGGCGTACCTTCCTCGATGGTCAACTGATAAAGCGACAAGTGATCGGCGGCCAGCGAGATGGCTTGTTCGAGTTCCCGCTGCCAGTCATCCGGCCGCTGGTTTGGACGGGCGTAAATCAGATCAAAAGACATGCGCGGAAATATCTCGCGTGCCAGTCCGATCGCTCGCAAAGCTTCTTCAACATTGTGAAGGCGACCTAGTTGTCTGAGATCAACATCATTGAGTGCCTGAACACCCATCGAAACCCGATTGACCCCAGCCGCCCGATATCCGCGAAACCGCGTTGCCTCGACACTGGAAGGATTGGCCTCCATCGTGATCTCGATGCCGTCTGGCACGTGCCAGGCGTCGGCAACAGCGTCCAGAATGCCGCCAACGGTTTCCGGCTTCATCAATGATGGCGTACCGCCGCCAATGAATATGCTGGTGACTTCGCGGGCACCACTGAGATTGCGCATATGGGAAATTTCGCGCCGGAAAGCAAGGGAATAGGCGGGTTGATCAATTGTGGTATGACGGACATGACTGTTGAAATCGCAATAGGGGCATTTGGCGGCACAGAATGGCCAGTGCAGATAGATACCAAAGCCCGGATTACCGTCATCGCCATTTATTGCTGGATTTTCAGATCGAATTTGTGGGGATGGTGTTGTCACGTTTTGACAATGCCCAGACATTCTTCGGCGAACAGCTTGAAGGCGCGCGCACGGTGGGACAAGGCTGCCGCATCACCGGGTTTCCAGCCGTGCTTTTCGTCTGCACTCATTTCGCCAAATGTCCGCTTATGGCCGTCGGGTTGAAAGACCGGATCATAACCAAAGCCCATTTTTCCGCGCGGAGGCCAGACCAGTTGACCTGGTGCTTCGCCCCGGAAAAATTCTACCGAACCATCCGGTTCGGCAAGGCATAAAGTGGCCACGAAACGGCCCGTGCGTTGAGCTGGTTCCGTAGCGCCGCGAGCTTGTAATGCGTCTTCGACCTTTTGCATGGCCACCAGGAAGTCACGGCTGCCATCCGGCATGGTTGCCCAGTCTGCGGTAAAAACACCCGGCGCGCCGTCAAGCGCATCAACCACCAGTCCGGAATCATCCGATAGAGCTGGCAAGCCGGAAGCCTTTGCAGCAGCAAGCGCCTTGGTTGCGGCGTTCGCCTCAAAAGTCTCTCCGTCTTCCGGCGGTTCTGGCAATCCCATGTCGGCAGCCGACGTTACCTTGACGCCGAGCGGGGCAAAAAGCCCCGTGATTTCTGCAATCTTTCCGGCATTGTGGCTGGCCACAAGAATGGTTTCAGGCATGCTCACAATCATTACTCCGGGGTTGGGTGACGCCAGCTTTGGTGGTCACGCAATAATGTTTTTCTGCATGGTGACGAGATCGGAAATTCCCGCCTTGGCCAGATCGAGAAGTGACTGGAACTGGTCCTGACTGAAAGGTTCGCCTTCGGCTGTGCCCTGAATTTCGACAATGCCGCCAGCACCAGTCATGACGAAATTGGCATCGGTTTCCGCAGACGAATCTTCCAGATAATCAAGGTCGATAACAGACTGACCGGCAAAAATACCGCAGGAAATGGCTGCCACATGGTCTTTGAGAACCTGATTGGTTTTAACCATCGAGCGTTCTTCCATCCACTTCAGGCAGTCATAAAGTGCAATCCAAGCACCTGTAATTGACGCTGTGCGGGTGCCACCATCAGCTTGAATGACATCACAATCGACAGTGATCTGGCGTTCGCCCAATGCTTTGAGATCGACAACAGCGCGCAACGAGCGGCCAATAAGGCGCTGGATTTCCTGCGTGCGGCCGCCCTGTTTGCCAGATGCCGCTTCACGACGCATACGGTCACCTGTGGCGCGCGGTAACATTCCGTATTCAGCAGTCACCCAACCCTTGCCCGCATTGCGAAGCCACGGCGGAACCCGCTCTTCAAGGCTGGCGGTGCAAAGAACATGGGTATCGCCAAACTTGATCAGGCAAGACCCTTCGGCGTGCTTTGAAAAGCCACGCTCGAAACTGATGGCCCGCATTTGATCAATTTTCCGGCCAGATGGACGCATTTGCAATCTCCTTATTGTTTGGGGCTGCTTCTAGAGCATCGCAAGTTGATTGGAAACCGGCAGTATGTGTTGAAATGCATCCGAGAAGAGTCAACTCGTATTTGGAAACCTGACCCCAAAAGCCGAAAGATTGAAGACAATCGCAAATGTGATCCTAAGTTATTGGCTTAAGGGCGGTGCACGCGTTTAAAACACGCGGCAAGTTCAGGAGGAAATGCGATGACAATTCGGGTTGAACGTTTGACATTCAAAGGCAGCCGCGGTGCAGAACTATCGGCCCGGCTTGACCGACCGGCAGGAAAACCGCGCGCCTATGCGGTTTTCGCCCACTGTTTCACCTGCTCCAAGGATATTAATGCCGCCCGACGGATATCCGGCGCGCTGGCTGGCCTCGGCATAGCTGTCCTGCGATTTGATTTCACCGGTCTTGGATCATCAGAAGGCGAATTCGCCAATACCAATTTTTCTTCCAATGTTGCTGATCTCGTCCGTGCGGCGGAATTTCTGGGAAAAAACTATCAGGCTCCGCAGCTTCTGATTGGCCATTCTCTGGGTGGGGCGGCAGTGCTGGCAGCCGCCTATGAACTTGACGATGTGCGTGCAGTGGCCACGATTGGCGCACCCGCTGACGCTCATCACGTGACCCGAAATTTTAATGCCCATCTTGGTGATATCAACACCGCAGGATCGGCGGAAGTCACCCTTGGTGGCCGGAAGTTTACAATTGAAAAGCAGTTTGTCGAGAATCTGAAATCAGCCCGTGTTCGCGAGAATTTGAGGAACTTGAAAAAGTCGGTCCTGATCATGCATTCGCCGATTGATGAGACGGTAGGCATCGAAAATGCGGCCCAGCTCTATGAAGCCGCCTTTCATCCCAAAAGCTTTATCTCGCTTGATGGCGCTGACCATCTACTCACAAATGCACGCGATGCAGGTTTTGCCGCCGACATGATTGCAGCATGGGCGCAGCGCTATCTCGACTTTGAAGAGGAGGCCGAGTTTGAAGCGCCAGCCACTGCTGCGGTTATTCGCGAGACAGGTATTGGTAAGTTCCAGAACAGTGTTCAGGTCAATGGTCACCGGTTACTGGCAGATGAACCTGAGAGCTATGGCGGCCTGAACAGCGGCCCTTCTCCCTATGATTTTCTGGCCGTTGCACTTGGCGCATGTACAGCGATGACGTTGCGGCTTTATGTTGAACGTAAGAAGCTGGAATTCGGCCCGTTCACTGTTGTGGTTGATCACGCCAAAGTCCACGGTGATGATGAAGGGAAGAATGTTACCGGCAAGATCGACCGATTTGTGCGCAAGATCCATGTCGACGGAGAAATGGACGACCAGACCAGGGCTAAGCTGCTGGAAATTGCTGATAAATGCCCTGTTCACAAGACGCTGGAAAGTGTCAGCAAGGTTATGACGGAAATGGTAACAGACTGACAATACACATGATCGTGGCATGCCTCTTCCGCCCAGGACTGCAAAATCCTATATTCGGGAAGAATCTCAGTTCTCAAATGGCCTGCAGGGTATCGAAAAATGACCGTCAATCCATTTCCACCGGCTGATATTATGTCGAGTCTTGACGGGCGATCGCGGGAGATTTTTCGTAATATCGTCGAATCCTATCTCGAATCCGGCGAGCCGGTCGGTTCGCGCAATCTGTCACGCATGCTCTCGGCCTCATTGTCACCCGCCTCTGTTCGAAATGTCATGAGCGACCTCGAAGAACTGGGACTGGTCTATGCTCCGCATATTTCCGCCGGTCGACTGCCGACGCAGAAAGGTCTGCGCTTCTTTGTAGATGCCTTCATGCAGGTGGGTGACTTGCAGCCTGAAACGCGCAAGGAGATCGAACAACAGGTACGCGCTGTTCCCGGCAACCAACCGGTTGAAACGTTGTTGACTGAAGCCAGCCAAATGCTTTCCGGTCTTTCACGTGGCGCTGGATTGGTGATTGCCTCCAAGTCCGATCATGCCATCCGTCACATTGAATTTGTCAGGCTCGACCAGAATCGGGCGCTGGTTGTACTCGTCGGAGACAACGATCAGGTTGAAAACCGTGTCATGGAGCTTCCGGCCGGCGTAACCGCGAGCCAGTTGACCGAGGCCGCCAATTATCTCAACGCGCATCTTGTCGGGCGCACGATGAGCGAGGCCCGTGGCGAGATATTAAAACTCCGGACCGAGTTGCGACGCGAACTCGACGAACTATCCAGTGATCTGGTTGAGCGGGGCCTCGCCGCTTGGGCGGGGTCTGAAACCGGAGGCACTGCACGGATGATTGTGCGTGGCCGGGCAAATTTGCTCGATAACCTCTCTGTTGGTGAGGAGCTTGATCGACTTCGCATGCTTTTTGACGAACTTGAGCGTAAAGAGAGCCTGATCGAGTTGATGTCGCTGGCCGAAGCTGGATCTGGCGTTCGCATATTCATTGGATCGGAGAACAAATTGTTCTCGCTATCCGGGTCATCATTGATTGTAGCGCCCTACCGTGATGGCGAAGACAATGTGATCGGAGCTGTTGGTATTATCGGTCCCACCCGGCTCAATTACTCCCGTATTGTGCCAATGGTAGACTACACAGCCCAACTGGTTTCAAAATTGCTGCGCTAGATCGGGATATCTACACTCGATAGATGGATCTTTTGCGGCGAAAGCCCTTACAGCCCTTGATTTTTCGCCACTAAACAATGATATCCCACTCACAAATCCAATTAGTCTGAAATTGTCAGGAAGAATTATGATGAGTGACGAGCACCAAAGCGCCGAACCGGAAGTTACCGATACCGATGCCGAGGCCGCTCCTGCCACGCAGGCAGAGGAAAATGCAGAGTTGGAACTCCTTCGTGCGGAAAACGCCGATGTGAAAGACCGTCTTTTGCGTTTGGCAGCTGATATGGAAAACCTGCGCCGCCGCACCGCCCGCGATGTGCACGATGCGCGCGCGTTCTCGATCTCTGGTTTTGCCCGCGAAATGCTCGTCGTGGCAGACAATCTTGATCGCGCCCTGAAATCGGTGCCTGATGATGCCAAATCCCAGGAAGGCGATCTCAAGATCCTCGTTGAAGGCGTTGAACTGACAGAACGCTCGATGCTGTCTTCGCTGGAAAAACATGGTGTCAAACGCATCATACCGAAGGGTGAGAAATTCGACCCGAATTTCCATCAGGCTATGTTTGAGGTTCCGAACACGGATTTACTCAACAACACGGTCGTTGAAGTGGTCCAACCCGGCTTTGTCATTGGTGATCGCGTCTTGCGGCCCGCCATGGTCGGTGTTTCCAAGGGTGGCCCGAAAGAGCTTGCTCCCGAACCCGGCGCGCCCAATGCAGAGGCTGAAAAAGACGCCTGATAAAGTACGCGCGAAAATTTAGGCATCGCGCTGGGTAATACATACAAGCGAGGAGATGCGCGATGACGGTGCTTGAATGGCTTGATTATGCCGGCGTCGCCGTCTTCGCCGCAACCGGCGCACTTGCAGCTTCTCGCAAGCAGCTCGACTTCATCGGTTTCCTCTTTCTTGCCGCAGTTACCGGTACCGGCGGCGGATCGGTCCGTGATCTGCTTTTGGGCACTACGCCGGTTTTTTGGGTGGTAAACCCTGTCTACCTGCTGGTGTGCGTGCTGGTGGCAGGTCTCGTGTTTTTCACCGCACATTTGTTTGAATCGCGCTACAAGCTGCTTCTCTGGCTAGATGCGATGGGTCTGGCGGCCTATGCCGTAATGGGCGCGGCAAAGGGGCTTGCTGCGAGCGGGTCCATGACAGTGGCCATCGTCACCGGCATGCTGACGGCCACCTTCGGCGGAATTTTGCGCGATGTCCTGACCGGCGAACCATCGGTGTTGATGCGACCAGAGATTTACCTCACCGCCGCTTTGTTGGGTGCAGGTGTTTTCGTCACCGCGGATTATTTTGGCCTTCCTCTCTATCTGGCTTCAGGTCTGGGTGTTGCTGCGGCCTTTATATTGCGCGCCGGTGCGTTGCGGTTTGGCTGGACCTTTTCGCCCTACCGGGCACGCCCGGGCAGACCGCCCGAAGATGTGATGTGACAGTGAACATAGACTTTGCAGTGAGTGTTTGAAGAAACACAATCCGAAGATAAGTTGCCAATCATTTCTGAGCAACTTCTGTTGGCATCGGTCTGGGGTTTCTAAATTGTGCAGGCTACGCTTTGGCCTTTTGCACTGTCTTGCTTCATAGCAGGATATAAGCGTCTGCGGAGATGGGATGGTGGTGTTGTCGCAGGGCTATTTGCGATAGCGGGATCGAGCCTCATATGTTCCGCCTTTTCACGATAGCTTCTTGCCGGGATTACGGTTTTGGCAACACAGGCGAAGGTTGGTTTGGCCGATATAGCGACATGAGTAGCACTCTGCCCCATTCGGTGGTCCGCTCCTTATCGCCCTGGAATCCCAGTTTTTCATAGGCGCGTATTGCCCTTTTATTGTCCGGGTGCGGGTCAATTCCGATAGCAGGAACACCAGCTTTAAACAGGCGCGCGATCAGACATCGCAAGTAATTTTCACCGTGGCCTTTGCCAAGCAATTCCTGATGGCCGATAAATGTGTCCAATCCCAGGGAACCCATCGGAAGAAAATTCAGATGGTGGTTTTCCCATCCAAAGATATCGTAGCTCTGTAAATATGCGAGCGGGCGACCGTCGAACCGAACCAGCATCATTGAAATACGGTCGTCTGAAATATGGTTTTCAATCGTCTCGAGATTGCTTTCATCACCGTACCACTTCTGAACTTCTGGATCACGAAGCCAGCCGCGCAGGATATCAAAATGCCGCATTCCAAGCGGTTCAAATTGGTAGCGGTGTTTATGCATTGTCATGTCAAAGTGTCGAGCAACACCCTTCGTGCAGCCGCTCAAATAAAATTACCCAAGCTGATCAATCAAGATCGAATTGCCATCCGAATCCATAAACATGAAACTCTTTGCAGCGGTCTCGTCGGCAACTCTGCTTTCTTTCTTCTGATCACGAAGCTCAGCCACATCGGTGAACGAAACGAGTGGTTGTGCGGCCAGATCCCACCCAGGGTTGAAGGTCAACAAGTCCTTCTCGAACATTCCTGGAAGCAGGTCGATTATGGTGGACTCATACTTGAGGATCAACCAACCTTGAGAAGCGTCGCCACCCATCGCAACGATACCCAATTTTTAAAAAATATCTTTGACAATTCAATGTCTTTTACCGCGAGGCTTGGTGAGAAAGCTTCGAGTTTCATGGCACTTCACCTTTTAAGCCTTTGGTTCAGGCAATCAGATATGGCTGGATTTCTTGCAAATCCTTGCCGTTGAATTCGTTGCCTGATAACTCGAATAGCCGTGTCTTAGCCCAATCCATGTTCGTTGGCTGCATCTGCCAATGACAGCTGCGGTCGTGGACCGATTTGCTGGATAACGAGACCCGCTGCCAGACTGCCCAGCTTGCCGCAAACCTCAAGTGAACAGTCCTGGGCCAATCCGTGCAGGAAGCCTGCCGCGTAGAGATCGCCTGCTCCGGTCGTATCAACCACCTCTTCGACCGGAATGGCGGCTATTTCCACCCTTTCGTCGCCCTTCAGAATGACGGAGCCATTTTCCGAACGCGTGACTGCTGCAATGGAACAGTCCTGGGCAACCATCTTGCACGCAGCTTCAAAGTCATCTGTCTGATAGAGTGCCGCCAATTCATCGGAATTGGCAAAAACGATGTCCACCGTGCCGCTGCGCATCAGGTCCAGAAACTCGCCACGATAACGGTCAACACAAAAAGAATCCGACAAAGTAATCGCAGTACGATTGCCGTTGGCGTGCGCAATGCCAGCAGCCAATCTGATCGCTTCCTTGGCGTGAGGTGGGTCCCACAAATAGCCTTCAAAATATGTAATGGATGATTTGGCCACCACATCTTCCTCGATGTCGGTGGGCCCCAATTCAACACAGGCGCCTAGATAGGTGTTCATCGATCTTTCGCCATCGGGCGTGACAAATATCATTGATCGCGCCGTTGGCGGTTCGTTTTCAAGCGGCTTGGTTTGGAAATGAACACCCTGAGCGCGAATGTCATGGGCATAAATCGCGCCGAGTTGGTCATTGGCAACCTTGCCAAAAAAAGCCGAGCGCCCGCCGAAACTGGCAATGCCGGCTGCCGTATTTCCTGCACTGCCGCCTGATGCCTCAATTGCTGGTCCCATGCGCTCATAGAGCAGTTTTGCGCGGTCGGCATCAATAAGGTTCATCGCACCTTTGATGATACCGTTTTCATGCAGGAAACTGTCTTCGCTGCGGGCAATGATGTCGACAATGGCGTTGCCGATACACAAAACATCAAACTGGCTCATGAAAGACTTTCGATTTTCTGGATTGAACTTGGACCTGTCTACGCAATTTCATTAGCATGGGAAACCCTAGTTGCCGCCTGTTTGACCTGATGCATCAACCGAAAGCCGTTTGAGTTCATAAAGCGTTTCCAGAGCTTGCATCGGAGTCATGTCATCAGGGTGAAGACCGGACAGGCGCTCTTCAACAGGTGATGGACCCGCCATCTTCTTCGTGGCTTCCCGCTTCACTTCGGCTGAAAACAAAGGCAGATCATCGACCAATGTCAGCGCCGGATTGTGTCGTTCGCTGGATTCAAGTTGGGTCAGCACATCCTTTGCACGCGCCACCACTGCTTCTGGCAAACCAGCAAGACGGGCAACCTGAATGCCATAGGAGCGGTCGGCTGCACCGGGTGCCACTTCGTGAAGAAACACCACATCGCCGTCCCATTCCTTCACTTTCATTGTCACATTGACCATCCGGTTGAGCTTCTCGCTCAGCGCGGTCATTTCATGAAAATGGGTGGCGAACAGCGAACGACACCGATTGACCTCGTGCAGATGTTCGACCGATGCCCAGGCAATCGAAAGCCCGTCAAAGGTTGCTGTTCCACGACCAATCTCATCAAGAATGACCAATGACCGGTCTGTCGCCAGATTGAGAATGGCAGCGGTTTCCACCATTTCGACCATGAAGGTGGACCGTCCCCGGGCAAGATCATCAGACGCGCCAACACGTGAGAACAACCGGTCAACAACTCCGATGTGGGCCGCACCTGCCGGAACAAATGAGCCCATCTGTGCCATGATGGCGATTAACGCATTTTGACGTAGGAATGTGGATTTACCGCCCATATTGGGCCCTGTCAAAAGCCATATTGCGCCCGCATCGCGCTCGCCAGGGGGCGACAGGTTGCAATCATTGGCGACAAACGGCTGGGCTGCCTGTCTGCGTAAAGCCTGCTCAACCACGGGATGCCGACCGGCAGCAATCTTGAAGGCGGTTGTCTCATCGACAACCGGGCGCACATAGCCTTGTTCACCGGCAAGCGTTGCCAGGGCCGCAAATACATCAAGCTTGCTGAGCGCGTCCGCAGCGGCTTTGATCGCAGGTGCCTCACTTACACAAGCCAGCACCATGTCTTCAAACAGTTGCAGCTCAATCGTCAGCGCTTGATCGGCGGCATTTGCAATCCGGGTTTCCAGGTCGGACAGTTCGGTCGTGGTAAACCGCATGGCATTCGCCATGGTCTGGCGGTGGATGAAACGAGCCCGCGCGTCCCCCTCGGTCAATGGTCCTGCATTGTTGGCGGTGACCTCGATGAAATAACCCAGCACGTTATTGTGCTTGATCTTCAGCGCGCGAATGCCGGTTTCGTCGGCGTATGAAAGCTGCAGGCCGGCAATTATCCGGCGCGATTCGTCGCGAAGCGCACGTAGCTCGTCGAGCTCTGCGTGGTAGCCGGGTCGGACAAAACCGCCGTCTCGCTTCAAAAGAGACAGTTCGTCGTCAAGTATAGCTTCAAGCATGGCGCTGAGCTCAGCCGGAAAGCTCGAGATGGCTCTAATTGCATCGTCGATCTGCTGAGGAAGGCTAGCATCGCTGAAAAGCTGCGCGATGGTCCCCGATGCCTGGGCTCCCGCCAGCAAAGCGCCGAGGTCACGCGGCCCGCCGCGATTGAGCGCCAGGCGGGAAAGTGCCCTCGGCATGTCGGCCACACCGCGCAGTGCAGCGCGTAAATCTTCACAACGTCGTGTTTCGCTGATCATCCAACTTACGGCATCCAGCCGGTCATTGATGGTACTGGCATTCGTTAGCGGTGACATCAGCCATTCAGCTTGCTTGCGTCCGCCTCCGCCGGTGACAGTTCGGTCAATTGCCTTAAGCAAGCTTCCCTGCCGTTCGCCTGAGAGCGTGCGAACCAATTCCAGATTGGCCCGGGTTGCCGGATCAATGAACAAGGTCGCCCCATCATGCTCACGCTGTGGTGGTTCAAGCGGAGGGCGTTCATTGATCTGTGTTTTTTCGATATAGGCGATAGCTGCTGATGCCGCTGACAATTCGGCTCTGGAGAAAGTGCCGAAAGCATCCATCGAGGCCACTTCGAAAAACCTGCAAATTCGTCCTTCGGCACTCGAGCTGTCGAACAGGACCGGCGGTTGTGGCGATGCCCGGCGACCTAGCTGGTCAATCAGCAAGCGCTCTTCCGGGTCATGAAAGAGGCTGTCCGGCAGAATGATCTCGCTGGGATCAATGCGCATGACATCGGCCAGTAATCGCGTTTGGCGGCTCTCGGCAACCTGAAAACTGCCCGTGGAAATATCAATCCATGCCAACCCGTAACGGTCGCCATCGCCACCGCGAATGCGGGACAATGCCATGAGGTGGTTGGACACTGATGGCGATAGCAGCTTGTCCTCGGTGAGCGTTCCAGGGGTGACAAGACGCACAACATCTCGTCGAACAACCGATTTCGCACCACGTTTCTTGGCTTCAGCCGGATCTTCGGTCTGCTCGCAAACCGCAACCCGAAATCCCAGAGTGATCAATTTTTGCAAATAATCATCAGCAGAATGAACCGGCACACCGCACATGGGGATGTCCTGACCCAAGTGCTGACCGCGCTTTGTGAGTGTTATTCCCAGTGCGCGCGAGGCGTCTTCAGCATCTGAAAAAAACAGCTCGTAGAAATCACCCATGCGATAAAAGAGCAGCGAATCGGGGTTTGCTGCCTTGATTTCGATGAACTGTTCCATCATCGGCGTGGCTGACGAGCGGCTCTCAGCCGTAGCCAGTTCAGCAGTGCTGAGAGTCCGGTTTGTCTTTGGGCCAGTATCGATCCCGGATTTGAGCGCAGAATTGTTCCCAGAATTGTTCAAAGAGTATCCGCCGGTAGATATTTAATCGAGAGCGGTAGAGGAAACCAACCATGGCAAACCTTTACAGCGCGTTCCATCCACCCTAACGAAGGATAACCCTAGATATCAATACGAACGAGGCACCGCAGTACGGTCGCCCACAACGGGATGGAAAATAATGCCAGGGAAAAACAAATCCAACCACTCGCCGACATCGGTCACAGATCAGGAAGCGTTGGATTTTCACGCGCGTGGGCGACCGGGAAAACTCGAGATTTCGCCAACCAAACCAATGACAACGCAACGCGACTTGTCGCTGGCTTATTCGCCGGGCGTGGCCGTACCGGTCAAGGCAATCGCTGAAGATCCTTCCCGCGCCTATGATTACACCACTCGTGGCAACATGGTGGCTGTCATAACAAATGGTACAGCGATTCTCGGACTGGGCAACTTGGGAGCCCTGGCGTCAAAACCGGTGATGGAAGGCAAGTCGGTGCTGTTCAAGCGGTTCGCGGATGTGGATTCCATCGATCTGGAAGTCGATACGGAAGATCCCGATGAGTTCATCAACTGCGTGCGATTCCTAGGGCCCAGCTTTGGCGGTATCAACCTTGAAGATATCAAGGCGCCAGAATGTTTCATCATCGAACAGCGCCTGCGCGAGATCATGGACATACCGGTCTTCCATGATGACCAGCATGGCACAGCGATTATCGCTGCCGCCGGCCTCATCAATGCGCTTCATCTCACGGGCCGTGACCTGAAGACCACCCGGTTGGTTGTCAACGGGGCAGGGGCCGCAGCTATCGCCTGTATCGAATTGATCAAGGCTATGGGCTTTGAACCGCGCAATATCATCATGTGCGATACAAAGGGCGTTATCTACAAGTCGCGTACGGAAGGCATGAACCAGTGGAAATCCGGCCACGCAGCTGAAACTGACCTGCGTACACTTGCCGAAGCTGTTGCGGGTTCGGACGTGTTCTTTGGTCTCTCAGTCAAAGGCGCACTGACCGATGACATGGTGCGTAAAATGGCCAAAAACCCGATTATCTTTGCCATGGCCAACCCTGATCCGGAGATATCACCGGAAGAGGTCCATGCCATCCGTGATGATGCAATCGTGGCGACGGGCCGATCGGATTATCCCAATCAGGTCAATAATGTTTTGGGCTTTCCCTATATCTTCCGTGGTGCGCTGGATGTACGTGCTACCACCATCAATGACGACATGAAGATTGCGGCCGTTCACGCACTGGCCGAACTTGCGCGAGAAGATGTGCCTGACGATGTGGCTGCGGCCTATCAAGGAAACCGGCCACGTTTTGGGCCGCAATACATTATTCCCGTCCCGTTCGATCCGCGCTTGATCTCGTCCATCCCTTCCGCGGTCGCACGTGCGGCGATGGATTCAGGCGTTGCCACAAAGCCGATCATCAATTTTGAGGCCTATACCAACGAATTGTCGGCCAGGCGCGATCCGCTCGCATCAACCTTGCAACGGCTCTACGAAAAAGTCCGCAGGCAGCCCAAGCGCATGGTTTTCGCCGAAGGCGAAGAAGAACAGGTCATGCGTTCGGCCATCGCCTATGCGAACCAGGGGTTGGGCACGGCTTACCTTCTGGGGCGCGAAGAGCAACTGCACGAAACCGCAAAGAATGCAGGGATCAATCTGAAACGCCCAGGCATCGAATTGATCAATGCACGTGTTTCCAACCGGGTAGAGGCTTACACCGATTACCTCTATACGCGGCTCCAGCGGAAAGGCTATTTGCAACGCGATTGCCAGCGGCTGATTAATACCGACCGTAACCATTTCGCGGCCTGTATGGTGGCTCTCGGCGATGCCGATGCGATGGTTACAGGCACGACGCGCAACTATTCCACCGCGCTTGAAGACGTTCGGCGCTGTATCGATGTAAAGCCCGGCCATCGCACGATTGGTGTTACTTTGGCGCTTTGCCGGGGCAAGACTGTTCTTGTGGCAGATACCGCCGTCATCGACATGCCAACCTCTGAAGAACTGGCGGATATCGCGGAGGAAGCAGCAGGCATGGCGCGGGGTCTGGGCTATGAACCGCGTGTTGCAATGTTGGCCTATTCCACCTTCGGCCACCCCACTGGCGAGCGTTCCGAAAAAGTGCGCCAAGCGGTGCAGATTCTCAACAAACGCCGGGTGGATTTCGAGTATGACGGCGAAATGGCCGCTGATGTGGCTCTCAATGCCGAGATGATGGAACAATATCCATTTTGCCGGTTGTCCGGCCCGGCCAATGTGCTGGTCATGCCCGCGTTTCACTCGGCCTCGATCTCTACCAAAATGTTGCAGGAACTTGGTGGGTCCACCGTTATTGGCCCATTACTGGTCGGTCTCGACAAATCTGTCCAGATCATCTCGATGGGTGCCAAGGACTCTGACATTGTCAACATGGCGGCCATTGCGGCCTATAACGCGATCACCTGATGCCTTGAAAATCAAAGCAAAAAAGCCCGGAACTGCGTGACGCTCCGGGCTTTTTCATTTGGTATGGTGGTTGTCAGAAGGGTCAGATCGCAAAACGCCCCGCATCTGAACCGTAATGATTGACGTAACGCTCGGAAATTTCGTCGACTGGCAGAATGATCAGTATGTCGGTGGTACCGAAATCCTGGTCGACTACAGCTTCCGTTGATGTTTTTGCGCCCAGTCGCAAATAACCTTTGACCAATGGCGGCAAGGCAGCGAGTGCCGCGCGCGGTTGGATCGCTTCTTCAGGCATCATGTCCATCAATATTCCGCGACCGGGAATTGCTTTGGCAGCCCACTGGTCTTTGGCTGCAGCAACTTTGTTGAGGAACGAGAACGCCATTGCATGGGCATAAGGCGAGATACCGTGGAATGAGGCGCAGCCGAACATGGCGTCAACGCCATGAGCCAGAGCATAGGCCCAGTTGCCTTGCCACAAAAGTTCGATTGTCCGCCTGGTGCGATAGGCCGACAATACACAACTGCGGCCCAGCTCCAGGAATCGTTTTCCCGGATGGCGGGCAACCAGCTCCTCAACGTCGAATTCGCTTTGGGAGTAAAAGCCGCTGTGGTGATGGGCCACTTCCTGTGTCAACAACCGGTAGGTGCCGACGATCTGATCGTCGATATCACCAATGATCGTCGTATCGATAACAAGAATATGGTCGCAATAGGCATCGAAATGATCAAAGTCGCGCTGCAATCTCATTGCCTCATCAGGCAGACGGGCGCCCATCTCGTCGGCAAAAACTCTGTAACGAAGGGACTGTGCTGCGTCGATTTCCCGCTGGTCGGTTGCCAGACGTACTTGCAGGTTGCCGATTCGGCCCAGAATTTTTCCACTCTTGTACGGGAAAACTGCCAGATTGGCAGTCTTGCCAGAGCTGGGGATTACGATTGTAGTATCCATATCAGTCAGCCTCGCTGGTTAGACGTGGCGCCTTATACCCATGATATCAAGACAATTTGGTGACAGGAGATTGGTAGGATTGTTCTGTCGTTCGCGCAAGTCAGACTTCGCGCGCCTTGCGCCCATCAGCTGCAGTCACATTGACAACCGAGGCCAACCAGTCCGGGTCCACAGGTTTTTCCGCATAGCCATTGGCACCGATTGCCAGCAATGTGTCGCAGGTTTCGGACTGTCCATCAGCGCTCAGGACCAAAATGGGGAGCTTGTCGAATTGCTCGACATCTTCACTCGCGCGGATCTGGCTGATGGCTTCCCGGCCATCAAGTTCCGGCATCGAAATATCTGTAATGACCAAATCGAAGCGGCATTTGCGTTCAGGACGATCAAGTGCCAGATCGACAAGTTCGCGACCGTTTTCGACCAAAGTAACGCGGTGCCCCTGACGGGCCAGTATGGTCCTCACAAGGAGTGCATTTACCGGATTGTCTTCTGCAAGCAGAATATCGTAGGTCGGCGTGTCTGAAGATCGCAAGTGGCTTGGCGTCGTCAACGTGCCTGCTGCACGATTACGTTCCATACGATCATCACGGCGGGTCAAGACATCAACAAGAGAAGACGTGCGAACCGGACGAACCAACCATTTTCCGGCTTCAAGCTCGGGCGCCAATGCCAGATTGCGGCTGTTTTCGGGCGCGAGAAGTATGGTTTTTGCGACGTCAACGCCAAGGGATTGAACGATGTCATGCAAACCAACGGGATCTTTCTGTGCAAAGCGTCGGTCCACCAATAAATCGGTGACCTCTTTGCCGTTCAACAAGGCAAGAGCATCCTGCAGGCCGTCAGAGTATTCTACATGCGCAGCAACGCCGCCAAGTTCCTCAATCGAACGCATCAAGGTTTCTGCGACTGGACCAGCCGGTGCGAGAATGATGGTGGTTTTTCCCTGGAGTGGACCGCTTCGTGTTGCCGATGGCTTTAACTCAACAGCATCCGAAACCTTGAGGGGAATGGTTACAGTGAAACAGCTGCCTTCTCCTGGAGTACTGGCGACCGAGACAGCGCCGCCAAGTGCAGAAACAATCCGCGATGAGATTGAAAGGCCCAGCCCTGCGCCACCGTGGCGACGGGTCGTTGAGTTGTCGGCACGCTCGAATTCCTCAAAAATACGCTTCTGATCTTCAGGCTTGAGGCCGGGTCCAGTATCATTGACGTGAAATGCCAACGTATCCTTCTGGCATTCAACTTCAATGAGAACACCGCCTTTGCTGGTGAACTTTATGGCATTTCCGATAAGATTGAATAGGATCTGTTTCAGCCGACCTGGATCGGTGATGATTGTCTCGGGAATGTTCATCGCAATGTGACTGGCAATTTCGATGCCTTTTTCGTGGGCTTGAGCTGCCATCAACTCGCAACTCGCTTGCACCAGTTCGCGCAGATTGCATTCGATTTCCCGCAGATGAAAACGCCCGGATTCAATCGATGTGGCATCAAGCAGGTCTTCGATGAGTTGCAGCAGCGAATGCCCACTTTCGCGAACAGTCGTGAGATAGCTTGCCTGTTCAGGTGTGATTTCGGTCTGACCCAGCAAGTGGGTCATACCCAGAATTCCGTTGAGCGGTGTTCTGATTTCATGACTTACGGTCGCCAGAAAACGGGTTTTTGCGGCACTGGCCTGTTCTGCTTTGGCTTTTGCTTCAAATAAAACGGATTTGGCTTCGCGTTCAGCCGTTACGTCGCGGCCTATGGCATGAATAACCAGGCCATCCGTTCCATTCTGGCGTGCCGCAGTCTGGCGCCATGCCCAAACCCGTGTGTCGTTGCCTGTTCCGGTGTAAACTTCGATACCGCATTCGGTCTCTTCGAGGATGATCCCTGCTTCCTCAAGCGTTTTTCCTGTTGGGTCCGCAATTCCAAATGCGGTCATCAAAGTGGCGTTGGTTCCAAGGATTTTACCTTCAGGGGACATGATGACGAGCATGTCTCCCAATGCATCGAACATCTGGGCGATCTGTGAAGTGGTTTCACCCGTTTCCCATCTGCGATCGAGCACGTCTTCCTGTATGGCAGGTTCGTGGATTCGATTGGATACTTTCTCACCAGAGCCGCTTTCATGGGCAGGACTTCCAGCGGTCCCAACGATTGAATTTGTGCCGGCCTGCCGGCTGCGCAGTGCACTGGACAAGGCCGTGCCAGCCAGTCCAAGGCCGGTCACACCAACAAGCCAGGGAGTTTCGAACGCCAGTGCGACAGCCGAAGAAGCCAACATCAAGGCTGCCATGCACAAAAAAAGTAAGCTGGTCTGGCCCGAAACAGATTGTTTGACCGGGTAACGAACCGCAGCGTCGGATGCAGGTGGCAACGTTTTGCCGAAGCCTTGCTCGCCGGTATTTTCGGCTGTCAGGCTTTCGAGCAAGTCGTTCTGCATTTTGTGCGGTTCTGGAGTCATGACCCGGGATTAACATGCCCCGGGTCAAAAAAGGCTTCAGCAAATAGATCGAATTTTACTGAACGCGCGATTATTGTTTCATTTTGACGACGACACGACCCCGAATCTTGCCATCCATGATGGCATGAGCACTCTCGATGATGCCGTCGAAATTCGTCTCGGTGGTCAGAGCTTCCAGTTTTTCCGTGTCCAGATCTTTGGCGATCCGGGCCCACGCTTCCTGGCGCAATCCAAGCGGTGCCATGACGGAATCAATCCCGGCAAGTGTCACGCCCCGCAGGATGAACGGAGCCACTGACGTTGGCAGGTCCATGCCTTGGGCAAGGCCACATGCGGTCACCACACCACCATAGCGTGTCATCGAGAGCACATTGGCCAGCGTGTGGCTACCAACAGCGTCAATGCCTGCTGCCCAGCGTTCCTTGTTGAGCGGTTTGGCAGGTCCGGACAGCTCGTCGCGGTGGATGACTTCCGATGCACCCAACGTCTTGAGGAAGTCCGCCTCTTCCGGACGACCCGTCGAAGCGATGACTTCATAGCCAAGTTTGCCCAGAATGGCGATTGCCACAGTGCCCACGCCGCCATTGGCGCCGGTAACAACTACAGGGCCGCTCTCGGGCGTAATTCCATTGCGCTCCAGCGCCATGACAGACAGCATGGCTGTATATCCGGCTGTGCCAACGGCCATCGCTTTCCGGCCATCAAGTCCCTCGGGCATTGCAACGAGCCAGTCAGCGTTCAAACGGGTATATTCGGCATAGGCACCGGTGTGTGTTTCACCAACACCAAATCCGTTCAGGATCACTTTGTCACCAGTTTTGAAACGGTCATTCTGTGAACTCACAACCGTTCCCGCGCAATCGATACCGGGCACCATTGGCCAGCGACGAACCACTGGCGCCTTGCCGGTAATGGCAAGCCCGTCCTTGTAGTTGACCGTTGTCCATTCGACCTCCACCACGACATCGCCATCCATCAGATCATCGAGCGAAAGCTCGGTGACATTGACGCTCATTTTCTTTTCATCATTGCGGGTCAGCAAAATTCCCTTGAAGCGGTCTTTCATTCAGTCCTCCTTTTAAAGTCGCCCGCTGATGGCGCTTTGCGCCGCAATCCAACGGATTTGATCCTGATTTTAGTTGCGACCGGTTTTCTTTCGCTCGCCCCGCCATTCAAGAAATTCATCAAGAATTATCAGAGCTGCGCCGAGAGAAATGAAAGCGTCGGCGAGATTGAAAACCGCAAATGACCAACTCTGGGTGTAGAACAGAATATAGTCGATCACGTGGCCAAACAGCACGCGATCAATGACATTGCCGATGGCCCCGCCAACGATCAGCGCAAAACCCAAATGGGCCCACGCCCGCTCGGCCGACTTGCCTGCTCTGAGATAAAGTACGATCAGCGTGACCCCAAGCGACAGGACAACAAGACCGATGTCGCCCAGCCCAGCCAACATCGAGAAAGCAATTCCCTCGTTATAGGTCCGATACAATCCCATCAGCGGCAGGATTTCCACCAATTGGTGGAAGGGCAATTTTTCTTCAACGATATACTTGATCAACTGATCGGCCACCACCGCGGCACCAACCGCCAGACTGAAGTATGGCAATGTGGCGAGGCGGGAATTGGTCATTCATTCTTCCCATCAAGTGAAAGCAAATGACGCCGCGCCTCAAACAGCATGACCCCGGTTGCCACCGCAAGATTGAGCGAATCCGCCCGTCCCTGTTGCGGGATGCGTGCCAACTGGTCACAAGTTTTTGCCAACGCCTCAGGTAGCCCTGCCTGCTCATTACCCATCAACAAAACAACGGGCTTGGCCGAATAATCAATCGTCCTGTAGTCAACGCTGCCAGCCAGGTGAGTGCCAACAACCTGCAGATCGCTGTTTTTTTGCCAGTCCATGAAGCTTTTTTCTGTGGTGCGCGCCAGCCCGATTGCAAATATCGAACCCATGGTAGCCCGTACAGCTTCCATGGAAAACGGGTCGACAGTTTCGCCCACCAAAATCACCCCGGATGCACCGGCGGCATCAGCGGTGCGGATGATGGTGCCGAGATTGCCGGGATCGCGTACCCTGTCGAGTGCGACCCAGGTATCTCCCGGTTTCGGCTTGATTGACTTGAGCTCGCTATAGTGCTGGCTGAAAGCCGCAATCACCGCTTGCGGATTGTCGCGCCGGGTAATCGCTGTGAGTACTTTTTCGCTGACTTCGAGAACCTGACCACCGCGGGCCACAGTTTTGGTGGCGATCTCAACCACGTGGGCTTTGTCTTTCACCGACTTTGCATAGATCAGGGTATCAATCTTCCAACCCAGTTCGAAAGCATCAATGATCAGCTTCAACCCTTCAGCCAGAAATGTGCCGGTTTCATCGCGGCGCTTTTTCTGGGCCAGCGCCCGAATGTCCTTGATGATCGGGTTTGACAGGCTGGTGATTTCCTTGACCTGGCCCACGCGACCGGTCCCACGTTCATCTTGCATGACAAAGCCACCTGCTGAACAGCGAAGTCGATAATGCGCGGGCGTCACCCGCTGTAGTCTCAGATTCACGAATGATCAGTTCGCCCGATTCAACTGTGCCTCCCATGCCGCGCATTGTTTCGCGCATTAGCTCGTGGATCGAAAAGAACGAGGCGCGAATTGAATAGGCGGTCAGCACAATGCCGATAGATTTGGGCGCCATCAGGGCCCGGCATAGATCCAGCATTAGTGGCAAATGGTCAAAAAGGTGCCAGACCTCGCCATTCGGACCGCGGCCGAATTTTGGTGGATCGGTGAGGATCAGATCATAGTGGTTGCCGCGGCGTTCCTCGCGCAGCAAAAATTTCATTGCGTCATCGCAAAGCCAGCGAATTGGACGGTCTTCCAACCCAGCCAAAGCCTGATTTTCCCGGCCCCAGCCAATTGCTTTTTTTGAGGCGTCGACATGGGTCACCTCTGCGCCTGCATGGGCGGCAATCAATGAAGCAACACCGGTGTAGCCAAACAGGTTGAGGATTTTGACAGTTCCGCGCCGCGCATGGATTTGTTCGACCATGAACTGCCAATGGGCAATTTGCTCGGGAAACACCCCGACATGGCGGAATGAGGTCAATCGACCCCAGAAATCGACATCGAGCAACTGCATGGGCCAGGTTTCACCCAAAGGAACGCCGGGAAAGGCCCATCGTCCCAACCCGTCTTCTTCCGTGTCACCGGTAAACACCGCATCGGCTTTGGCCCACTCACCTTCGCTCAGCCGTTTTGGCCATAGCGCTTGGGCTTCGGGACGAACGATGCGGTGCGGACCGTAGCGTTCCAGCTTTTGACCGTCGCCGGAATCGAGCAACTCATAACCGGGCTCGTTCGCACTTTCGAGAATAAGCGGGACCTTCTGGTCAGGCAGGTCGCCTTTATGGCGTACAATCGGACGCGCCGAATAATCAGGGCCTTGTTGGCCCTCACTGCGCGGTTGTGCAGTTGCGTTGTCGATCTGCTGTTTTGGCCGGTTTTTCGAAGCTGCAGATTGCCGCCCGGTTTGGGTATCAGTTCGCTTGGCTGGCCTGCTGTCAGAGCCTGCGCTGGAGCGCGGTTTGCCTGGCGCGCGATACGGTTTGCCGCTTCGCGTTGTTGCCGGGCGTTGCGATCCGCTGCCCGGTTTGCCTGCCTTTTGCCGTTTTTTGCCTGCCACGCGGTAACCCGATTTTATTGGTCGTTCTGAATGCTGAGATAACCAGAACTGATTGGCTCTATTCTTATTGGTGCTTGCACATAGCAATCCGGTTGCCGGAAGGCAAAGCGGTTTTGGATCCGGGTATCAGACTCGGGCGCCAAAAGTCTGGTTTCAACGCGGAAAATTCGATTGGTGATTGCTGGCGAACTCTGCGCAACGCAGACGCTGCGGGGACAGGGATGGCTGGGCCCGTGCTGGATACTAGCGAGATGGCCCGTCCAATGCTGTCAGACCAGACGTTTCGGAAGGAGGTGTAATCTCTTCCTTCAGCTTGTCAGCTTCCTTGTGCCACTTCACCGCTTCGCGTTGATTGCTACGTGCGTTCTTGCGGTGCTTGCCCTGTTTGAACCACGTCGCCACAGAGCCCAGCACCATTCCCAACATCAACGCCAGAAAGATGAAAACAAAGAATGGCGCCGAGACCGAAAGAACGCTGTCACCTGGGTTGAATGGATTGAGCGCCAATGTCGCAGTTTGCCGATTGGCAACAGACAACACGATCAGAACGATCGCGACAGGTATCAGGATGATAATGTTGAGAATGCGCTTGAACATCATGTGCGGGCCTTGATCGGGTTAAATGCCATTGGATACGATATGGTCCATCCGGCCCTTGAACTCAATCCTCGCCATCAGGATTGAGGCGTTCACGCAGTTCTTTGCCGGTTTTGAAAAACGGCACCCATTTTTCTTCGACGAAAACGGATTCGCCGGTTCGTGGGTTGCGGCCGGACCGCGGCGGGCGATTCTTCACTGAAAACGCACCGAAACCACGCAACTCAACGCGGTTGCCGTCCGATAATGCATCGGTAATTTCGTCAAGAACTGCATTGACGATATTCTCGACGTCGCGATGATAAAGGTGGGGGTTACGCGCCGCCACTGCCTGGACCAACTCGGATTTGATCATATTCTCGCTCCCGGCAAGCATTTCTATTGAGACGCAACCTGCCAAACAGACACCAGACCGTCAAGGAACATCTTGCCATCGGCGAGGCGCTCAAGTTCGCTCGTCAGCGTTGTCGGAGCACCGGTAATTCGCTGCACGGCCAGTGCCAGCAGTTTTGGCAGCAAGCTTGATGTGCTTTTCTGCGGTTTTTGCCACTCCACAATATCAAGCTCATCTGCAACATCGCGGCTTTTGAGATAGGATCGTATTTCAGCTTCGCCACCAATGGCGTCGACCAGACCATTCTCTAGACTTTGTCGACCAGTGAAGATCGAGCCATCAGCCAGGCCAAGCACCTTGTCACGGTCCATTTTGCGTTCAGTGGCTATCAAGTCGACAAACCAGCCATAGCTATCGAGTACCATCGAGCGGATCATTTCTTCAGCGGCCGGAGTGGCCGGATGGAAGGGAGAGGGTTCGGCTTTCAACGGTGCGGATTTGATTTCCTTCATCTGCACGCCAATCTTGTCGAGCAATTCCGAAACCTGGGCATACTGAAAAATGACGCCGATCGATCCCACGATTGAGCTTTCGCCCGCAACAATGTGGTCGGTTGATGCAGCAATCATGTAGCCCGCTGAGGCGGCAAGGGTCCGAACATCAGCAACAACCGGCTTGCTTCCTCGCGCCTTGACCAAAGCATTGTGTATCTTCTCCCCCCCATAGGTGGTGCCGCCGGGGGTCGAAATGGAGACCACAATAGCCTTCGCGGTTTCGGAATTGGCGGCTTCATCGATCAGTTTGACAAGTTCCTCGTCGTCCTGAATGAGACCGGTGATCGAGATCCGGGCGATGTGATCTCTGCCCGCCGGATCGGGTGATGCCATGTAGACAAGGCCTGCGATGCCGACCAGAGCCACCAAAATGGCTGCTGCGCGCCAGAAAAACAGCTTGCGTCGCATGCGGCGTCTGTCAATTAAAGCGTCAGCGTCCATATGGTGTGCTCCCGGGGATTTGCTGTTGGCCGATCTGGATCGGGCCACTCTTTATCGGCTTATTACTGCTTTGTAAGGTTATTGCGAACCTATAATTACATCTTCGCTGGTAGAATTCCGCAAACGCTCTTGTGGAGTTTACCGTAAAAACACCATATTGGGGTGATTATTGGCTGAATGGCTGAAACTTGGTTTCCCGGACACCGACTGGACCTCATGGACGCACGTGCCCCGCATAATCCCGCAGAAGGGGACCGGCTCGATTTCAGGGCAGATGAGCAGTATCTTATAGCTCTGCAACATTCGCGTCTGGTCAGGCGGCTGAAAATTGCGTTGCCGGTATTGGCCACGATGCTTGTGCTGGGCTTTTTTACGGTTTCCTGGCTTGCAACACAGGTTCCTGACGGTGTGAGCGTCACGTCAGCTTCAATTGAAGATGGCAAACTGGTTATGTACAAGCCGGTCCTGACCGGTGAAAATGACCGAAATCAGAGCTATGAGTTCAAGGCGGCCAAGGCGCTGCAGGATTTGACCTCAACCGACATCATCGAACTTCAGGATATCTCCGCAAATATTCCGGTTTCATCCGAAATGAACGCCAAGCTTGAAGCGGCCATCGGTTTTCTTGACCGCAGTAAACAGACTATGCGATTTGACCAACCCTTTCGTGTAACCACGGACAAGGGAATGGTCGCCGATCTCGGCTCCGCGGATATTGATATTGGCAGCGGCCAATTGACAAGCAATAGCCCCGTCCGGATACGCATGCCAGACGCATCAGTCGATGCGGAATCGATGCGGATGACCGACAAGGGAAATACTATTATTCTGGAGAATAAAGTGCGTATGACCATTATTCCCAAGTCTCTGAACGAGGCCGGAAACACCGGAGCAGCGAACTGACATGCTAAATGGGCTTATTCGAAATCGCGCCAGGGTGATGGCTGCTTTGCTGCTTTTTTATCTGACCGGCGGTACTGCCGTCTTGGCGCAGGGAACACAAACGAGCATGCCCGGATTGGCGATTTCCAATGATCAGCCAATCCAGATTGAAAGCGATAAGCTGGAAATTCAGGAAAATAACAAACGTGCCATTTTTACCGGCAATGTGACGGTTACCCAAGGGGATACGACACTGAAATCGGGCATCATGACAGTGTATTATAACGGTAGTGCTGTCGATGGAGGAGCAATGACCTCAAGCGGGGATATTGATCGTATTGAGGTTGACAGGAAGGTGCTGCTGCGGACGGCGACCCAAACCGCAACCGCAGAAAGCGGCATCTTTAACATGGCTCAGGAAACCGCGTTGTTGGAGGGCGACCAGGTTGTGCTGACGCAGGGCGATAACATCTTTATTGGTTGCCGGTTGAGAGTGAACATGCGAACAAGTGAAGCCCAACTCGATAGCTGCGGTGGACGTGTACGCATCCAGCTTGACCCGAAATCCCGGCAATCCCCTTAATGATATGAAGCCAGTAACTCCATGAAAATTGCCCTGAATTGGTTCAAATCTGGCGCAGGGGCCTCATCTCCTGAAAATTCCGATGGTGAAAACCGCTACCGGGGAACGTTGATCGCGCGCAATTTGATCAAGAGCTACAAGACCAGGCGTGTTGTGGATGGCGTTTCATTGGGTGTACGCCGGGGTGAAGCTGTCGGCCTTCTCGGGCCGAATGGTGCGGGCAAAACAACTTGCTTCTACATGATTACCGGACTTGTGCCAGTTGATGAGGGCGCTATCGAAATTGACGGCAATGACGTTACCATGCTGCCGATGTACCGCCGATCCAGGCTTGGCGTCGGGTATTTGCCGCAAGAAGCTTCGATCTTTCGGGGTCTGACAGTGGAGCAAAACATTCGCGCAGTTCTCGAAGTTGTCGAAAAAAACGCGGCAACCCGTCAGGAGAAACTCGATAGCCTGCTGGACGAGTTTCACATCAGCCATCTCCGTTCCGCACCCTCAATTGCGCTGTCGGGCGGCGAGAGGCGTCGGCTGGAAATTGCGCGCGCACTGGCATCCGATCCAACCTTCATGTTGCTGGATGAGCCTTTCGCCGGCGTCGACCCAATTGCCGTGGCCGACATCCAAAACCTTGTCCGCCATCTGACGCGCCGGGGCATCGGTGTTTTAATTACCGATCACAATGTGCGGGAAACATTGGGATTGATCGATCGGGCCTACATCATTCACGCGGGCCATGTGCTCACTCATGGGCGCCCGGCCGAAATTGTGGCTAATCCTGAAGTGCGCAAGCTCTATCTGGGCGAGCAATTCTCACTTTAACGCTGTTTTCGTGTATTGCGGACCGCTACTTGACCTCAATTGCGAAACAAGCAATTCTCAGGCCAGCTTTTCGGAGTGAGCCAGTGAATGCTGTGTTTCCTCCGTGTTTGGCAGGCTGAAGCCGGGTTTGCTCCCGGAACAGTCGCAAGAGGTAATGCGTAGAATGTCCACATCGATCAAGTTGCAGATGCGTCAAAGCCAGTCTTTGGTCATGACGCCGCAGTTGATGCAATCTATACGCTTGCTGCAATTCAATCACACCGAGCTTCTCAACTTCATTGAACAGGAGGTTGAGCGAAATCCGTTGCTTGAAGTGGCCTCTGGCGAAACGGATATGAAAGTAGAAGAATTCCCGGAACAGCCAAGCGCAGGTTCAGATGATGCCAGTCAGTTTGGCGGTGAGGGCTATGTTGAGGTGAAAGAAACAGGCAGCGATCAGCTGGCATCTTCACTGGATGGCGATTTCGAGAATGTCTATCCTGATGATAATGGCGAAAAACGCCCCGACACGCCGGAACTGGCAGCCAGTTGGAAATCAATGCCGGGCGCTTCAGGTTCAAGCGACGCATTTGACATAGATGACTTCGCGGCACAGCCTGTGACTTTACGCGACCATGTTGTCGAGCAGATCGCATTTGCTTTTTCCAATCCGGCTGACCGTTTGATCGCTGTGGAGCTGGCTGATTTGCTGGATTCTGCAGGGTATCTTGATGGTTCAATGCAAAGCATAGCAAAAATGTTGGGGACTGATCCGTTGCGCGTGGAAGCAGTGCTTGAACGGCTTCAACAATTTGACCCGCCGGGTCTGTTTGCCCGGTCTCTATCCGAATGTCTGGCTATCCAGCTAAAGCGCAAGAACCGTTTTGACCCAGCAATGGTGGCGATGGTCAATAATTTGGAGCTTCTTGCACGGCGCGACTTTCAATCGTTGGGGCGGATCTGCGGTGTCGATGAAAATGATCTTCTTGATATGCTTGCGGAAATTCGTGCCCTTGATCCAAAACCAGGCACGCTTTTTGAGACTGGGCACAGTGAACTTGTGGTCCCCGATGTGCTGGTTCGCCAGGCCGCAGATAGCAGTTGGTTGGTTGAGCTGAATCCCGATACTTTGCCGCGGGTTCTGGTCAATCAAAGCTACAGCGCCAAAATTTCTGCCAAATTGCCTAAATCAGGCGAAGGTCGGGATTTCCTCAATGAATGCATGCAGACAGCCAACTGGCTGACCCGTTCGCTTGATCAGCGCGCCCGAACAATTGTTAAAGTCGCAAGTGAGATCGTCAAGCATCAGGATGCTTTTCTGTTGAACGGCGTCGATCACTTGCGTCCACTGAACTTGAAAACCGTTGCCGAAGCCATTGGAATGCACGAATCAACGGTCAGCAGGGTGACATCAAACAAATTCATGCTCACCCCCCGCGGTGTTTTCGAGTTGAAATATTTTTTCACAGTCTCTATTGCGTCTGCATCTAATGGTGAGGCCCACTCGGCGGAATCTGTCAGGCATCGGATTCGTACGCTGATTGATGCGGAAGACCCCTTCGGCGTTTTGTCGGATGATGATCTGGTCAAGATGTTGAAAGAATTGGGAATCGATATCGCCCGTCGCACCGTGGCCAAATATCGCGAAGCCCTTTCAATCCCCTCATCTGTCCAGCGCCGGCGGGAAAAGCGTGCCAGAGCCAAAATTGCCATAGGCTAGTCAATTTTCGCGCGCGCCTTTTTTTGAGGCACAACCACTCCTAACTTGACATAAACCAAGCTGCCGAGTAGAAGCCGGGCCGCAAGGGCAACCGAGATTGTCTGCAATAAAATCCGAAACCGTACAAAGTTGGAAAATGCCACCATTCGTCGATCCGAATGCTTGGATCATCAATGGGCTTGGCTTAGAGTAAGTACCCATAACAGCAAAAAGAAGGGTAAATCCATGAACGTGCGAGTTTCGGGCAAACATATGGAAATCGGGGACGCGTTTCGTACCCGCATTGACGACCATATCAATGATGCCATCACAAAGTATTTTGATGGAGGCTATTCCGCGCAGGTGATTGTTGAAAAATCGGGCCCGCGGTTTTCCGCCGATTGTAGGGTTCACCTGGATACCGGCGTCGTATTGCATGCAAACGGAGAGGCACTTGACCCGCAGCAAGCTTTTGAAGCCGCTGCTCAACGGATTGAAAAGCGCCTGCGCCGTTACAAGCGTCGGCTGAAGGATCACCACCCGCACAGCCAGAATGGTCATGAAATCGCCTATTCCGTGGTTGAATCCGAGCAGGAGATCGAGAGTGAAGTTGCGGAAGATTATGCACCGGCAATCATCGCCGAAAGCACGCGCCATCTTGGCACAATGAGCGTGGCCAGCGCCGTGATGGCGCTCGACATGACCGATGAACGGCTTTTGATGTTCAAGAACGCCGGAAATGATGCGCTGAATGTTGTGTATCGGCGCGATGACGGAAATATCGGCTGGATTGATTCCGGCAACAACAAATCCTGAGTGGACAGGGCTGCGCTTTGGGTGCAGCCCGCGCCGCCAAAATAGCCGTCTGATGCGGCACGACAAGGAATGACACCATGGCGCTAGCTGACTTGATCGCGCAGAATGCAGTTCTGCCTGCTCTCAAAGCGAATTCCAAGAAGCAACTTCTCCAGGAAATGTCGGCCAAGGCTGCCGCTCTGACTGGATTGCCGGAACGCGAGATTTTCGACGTTATCTTGCAGCGGGAGCGCCTTGGTTCAACAGGTGTCGGCAATGGCATTGCCATCCCGCACGGCAAGATGCCCAGTTTGGACAAGATCGTCGGTCTCTTCGCACGGTTGGAAACGCCGGTGGATTTTGAAGCACTTGATGATCAGCCTGTGGATATGGTTGTGCTACTATTGGCTCCGGAAGGAGCGGGTGCTGATCATTTAAAGGCGCTTTCGCGAATTGCCCGTATCATGCGTGATGCTGATTTGGTGGAAAAGATGCGCGTGACCAGCGACGCCGAAGCACTCTATGCATTTCTAACCGACACAGCTGTGTCGTCATCAAACGCGGCGTGAGGTCGAGCATCCGACTGAGTAATCACGCGCCGCGATAAGAAACGTACCGGTTGCCCGGGCTTTCTTGTTTCAATAAGCCTTAATGAAGACTCACGGTTTTCAGGTCGTCTTCCGCAGCGCGAAAGAACGTGCTCGACCGGTCATCGGACAACAAGATGGGCGTGCCATCGGCGCCAAACAGAGCCCAAAGCTCAAGTCCGGGTCCCAGTTTTGGGCCTTGCGGAAAACGTTCGTTGACCTCATCCGATGTCATCATTCGGATATAGCCGACCTCGCCGGTGCCCATCGATGCAAGATCGCAAGTGGACTCGTTGGTGTGCGGTTGGTTTGCAAACATAGTCTCGGCCTCCTCGGAGGTTGGATTCGCGCATGACGCAGCGAATGATAGGGTTCAGTCTCGGACGGAAATGTTAATTTTTCGCACCATGCGCTCAGGTTCAGGTCGCACCAAGTCGACCGAAAGCAGTCCGTTTTTCAACTCAGCACCGACAACTTGCATTCCATCAGCCAATACAAATCTCCGCTGGAACTGGCGGGCAGCGATGCCACGGTGCAGAAACTCGCGACCCTCTGGCTCGCTTTGGCGACCACGGATGGTCAATTGATTTTCTTCGGTGGTGACATCAAGATCATCATCGGTAAAGCCTGCAACCGCCAGTGTGATCCTCAGTTTTTCCACTGACGAACCATCCACTGAAGGGCTTATCCGCTCGATATTGTAGGGAGGATAGCCTTCTGATCCCTTGGTAATGCGTTCGAGAGATTTTTCAATCGTATCGAAACCCAAGAGCAATGGGCTGGAAAAAGGCGTTATTCGCGACATAATCAATCCTGTCCTCGTAAAAGCGACATCGGCATTCGAGCCCGTTCAGGCACTCGAACCAAATGAATATGGGGTTGCGAACCCAAAGGTACAAGACGGTTGCCGTAAGGGTATCTGCGACAATATGTTCAACATACCAGCGAGTATGATTCGTTTCCCGCCAAGGAGCCGGTATGTCGTCGAGAAAAATAATTATTGATACTGACCCAGGGCAGGATGATGCCGCCGCAATCATGCTGGCCCTTGCAAGTCCTGAATTGCAGATTTTGGGGGTCACAGCAGTGGCCGGAAATGTCCCACTGGCGCTAACCCAACGCAATGCTCGTATAATTCTTGATATCTGCGGACGCGGCGAAATTCCGGTTTACGCGGGCGCAAACGCTCCTCTCGAACGCAAACTTGTTACCGCGGAATATGTTCACGGAAAGTCAGGCATCGATGGCATAGAGCCCTATGAGCCCAAGATACCGTTGCAGTCCGCCAATGCGGTAGACTTTATTATCGAGACCCTGCAGGCTGCTGCCGACGGGGAAATAACCCTGTGCCCGCTGGGTCCACTGACAAATATTGCCTTGGCTTTGCAGCGCGCACCCGAAATCAAGCCAAAAATTCGCGAAATCGTTCTTATGGGCGGCGGTTTTTTTGAAGGTGGCAATGTCACCCCGGCAGCGGAGTTCAATATCTATGTCGACCCTGAAGCCGCTGCAATCGTTTTTGCCGCTGGTGTACCGATTACGATGATGCCACTAGATGTCACACACAAGGCTTTGACCAGCCGGGCGCGCGTGGCGCGATTGCGTGAGAGCAAAAGCATAGCTGCTCAGCGTATGGCCGATATGCTGGATTTTTATGAGCGTTTCGATGAGACGAAATATGGCACCGATGGAGGTCCGCTGCATGACCCGACGGTCATTGCATACGTTATCCGCCCAGACTTGTTTTCTGGTCGTCAATGCAATGTCGAGATCGAAACAGATTCGGAACTTACTCTGGGAATGACAGTCGTGGACTGGTGGCATGTCACAGACCGGCCGAAAAATGCCAATGTTATCCGGGATTTGGACGTTGACGGATTTTTCGATCTGTTTATCGATAGGGTCACGCGTTTATAGCCAGGTCTTCAGTTGCAGCATTAAAACTTGTCTTCCAACAGCGGTGTCGGTTCTTGGACAGACACTTGCGAAAAAACGGGGACTTGGACCGTGATGCGAAAAAAATGAATGCGATGCGCTTTAGCCGCCATCTTCATCAACGACGTGCAATCGAAGCTTGCCGGCCCGGCCTTCGGGGCCATCCTTTTCAGCTTCGGCAATCTCAGTGGCTGAGAACTCCATCATTTCGATCTTGTTCCCACGCTTTGCCAACTTGTCTGTCGATGTGAGAATCTGGTCGATGTCCTTTTGTGCTTGGCCGAAATGGGATTGCAATTTGCGCACCCGGTCATCCAGACGAGTCAAATCTTCCATCAAGCGAATGACTTCGTGTTGAATAAGATGGGCTTGTTCGCGCATTCGTGCATCTTTCAGCAAAGCCTGTACCACCTGAACGGACAACATCATCAATGACGGGGAAACGATGACAACACGTGCTCGGTGAGCCCGCTGGACAATCGTTTCAAAGTTCTCGTGAATCTCGGCGAATATCGATTCCGATGGTACGAACAGAAAAGCCGTATCCTGCGTTTCGCCCGGGATCAGATATTTCTCTGATATATCGCGGATGTGCACTTCCATATCGCGCCGAAACCGCTGGGAAGCCTGCGCAAGGGCTGCGGCATCCTCAACATCGGTTTCGCGCATGGCGTTCCACGCTTCGAGTGGGAATTTGGCGTCAATCACCAGATCGGGTGAATCATTGGGCATGGTGACAGTGCAATCGGGCCGGTTTCCGTTGCTCAAAGTTGGTTGAAAGCGATAACTGCCAAACGGCAATCCGTCTTTGACGATGGTCTCCATCCGCGATTGGCCAAATGCGCCGCGGGTTTGTTTGTTGGACAAGATGGCTTGCAATCCGACAACATCGCGCGCCAGCGTCTGGATGTTGTTTTGTGCTGTATCGATCACGGCAAGCCGCTCCTGCAGGCGCGCAAGATTTTCGTGTGTCGATTTGGTCTGTTCGGTGATGGAAACACCGATCCGCTGGGTCATGCCGTCAAGCCGTTGATTGATGGCTTGGTTGAACTCCGATTGCCGGGTTCCGAACATTTCTGACATCGCGGCCATCCGGCCGTGCATTTCCGATTGAGCCTTCAGAATGTCGCTGAGTTGACTGTCGGCCTGTTGGGCGCGATCGTTGGCAGCCATTTCAGCAGCTCGTCGCGCATTGTTCGCACGGCTATAGATAACGCCGAAGATGACAATCAGCAAAGCCAGTAAACCTGTCGCCAGAACCAATAGTTGTCCCAGTGACACGCCCGCATTGCCAATAGTGAACACGATGGTTTCAAATGATGCGCTGGTTTCAGTCATGGCCGATTTCATAACAGATTCGACTGGAAAACAAGATCAAAAAGTGAACAAATTGCGGGGGTTCCTTATACCTTTTACCGAGTGGATCGTTCACGACCGTCGAAAATGGGCAACATTGGTGATTTGACGAGCTTCGGCCAGTTGCAACTGGGTCGGTGCCATAATATCTAGGCGTCATGACGATAAAGCCACTTATTCTACTGCCGGACCCGATCCTGCGCGAGAAATCCAAACTGGTCGAACAGTTTGACGACACCCTCGCGCGTTTTGCCGACGACATGCTTGAGACGATGTATGACGCTCCGGGCATTGGACTTGCCGCAATTCAGGTTGCCGAACCCCTGCGCATGCTGGTGATTGATATTGCAGGAAAGGACGATGAGCCGGATCCGAAGGTTTTTATAAATCCCGAAATTGTTGCCTATGGTGACGAGACAAGCCAATACGAAGAGGGCTGTCTGTCGATCCCTGATTATTATGCCGAGGTTGAACGACCGGCGCAGGTTACACTCACCTATCAGGACCTGAAAGGCAAACAGCACGAATTCGACGCGGACGGATTGATGGCAACCTGTCTTCAGCATGAGATTGACCATCTCGATGGTGTGCTGTTCATCGACCACATTTCAAAACTCAAGCGGGACATGGTGGTTCGCAAGTTCACCAAGTTGGCTCGCCAGCGCGTCACGGTCTGATCGGTTCCACTCAACACTGGAAACACATATCATGCGTCTGATTTTCATGGGCACACCCGATTATTCGGTTCCCACCCTCAAGGCGTTGTCTGAAGCCGGTCACGAGATAGCGGCCGTTTATAGCCAGCCACCGCGGCCAGCGGGTCGTCGCGGTTTGGAGACAAAACCTTCGCCTGTTCACCAGACCGCATTGGAAATGGGACTGGATGTCTTAACCCCCAAAAGCCTGAAGAATGCTGATGAACAGGCTCGCTTCGCGGCCTTTGATGCAGATGCAGCAATAGTCGTTGCCTATGGGCTTTTGTTACCGCAAGCCATTCTTGATGCACCTCGGTTTGGCGCCTGGAACGGTCACGCGTCTTTGTTGCCGCGTTGGCGTGGGGCAGCACCAATCCAGCGCGCAATTATGGCGGGTGACACAAAAACCGGCGTGATGATCATGAAAATGGATGCCGGACTAGATACCGGACCAGTGGCTTTAACGGAGCAAATTACGATTTCACCGGAAATGACCGGTGGCACACTGCACGACCAACTTTCTGCACTCACAGCACAACTGATGGTCAAAGCGGTCGCCGACTTGGCCGAGGATGGATTAACAACCACACCTCAGAAAACTGACGGCATTACCTATGCCTCGAAGATCAACAAGGCCGAAACCCGGATCAATTTCTCGCAGTCAGCAGAAAATGTTCATAACCACATTCGTGCAATAGCGCCGTTTCCGGGCGCCTGGTTTGAATTGCCGGTCGCAGGCAAACCAGAACGAGTCAAGGTTTTGTCAGCCCGGTTGGGGTCCTTGGAACCCACCGGAAACCCGCCTGGTACCTTTATCGACGATGGATTGCAGGTTGCCTGTGCGACGGGAAGCATTGTGTTTGAGCGGCTTCAAAAAGCGGGTGGCAAACCGCTTGCCGCCGCGGATTTTCTGCGCGGAACGCCAGTGGCCGCCGGAACGGCAGCATGTTGATGTCGCGTTATCGGATTCTTATTGAATATGATGGCACAGGATATGCTGGTTGGCAGCGCCAGGAGGGGCCGCGCAGTATTCAGGAAGCCATTGAAACGGCGATTCAGGCGTTTTGTGGTCAATCGGCAAGAGTGTATGGCGCCGGGCGCACTGATGCTGGTGTCCATGCCCACGGTCAGGTAGCCCATTTTGATCTCGAGCGAGACTGGCCCGATGATACAATTCGTGATGCGATAAATGCTCATCTCATGAAAGCCGGTCACACAGTGGCGATCTTGAATGCCGAGCACGCTCAACCGGATTTTGATGCACGTTTTTCAGCCCTCAAGCGGCATTATGTCTATCGGTTCATATCCAGACGCGCTCCATTGGTGCTTGAGCGAAATCGCGCCTGGTGGCTGACGAAACCCTTGAACGTGGATGCGATGCATGAAGCTGCACAGTTTCTTGTAGGGCGTCATGATTTCACAACATTTCGATCAATTCAGTGCCAAGCCAAATCACCGGTTCGCACACTTGACCGTCTCGATGTTGTGACAAACCCCGCTGACGGCACGATCGAGCTTTATGCTACAGCGCAAAGCTTTCTGCACAACCAGATACGGTCTTTTGCCGGATCATTGAAATTGGTCGGCGAAGGGAAATGGCAGCCCACGGATTTGGCCAAGGCTCTTGACGCTCGCCATAGGCCTGCCTGTGGACCAGTAGCACCACCATGGGGTCTGTATTTCATGCAGGTCGATTATTAGGGAAAGTCCCCCGACGAGGGCGCCGGTTATAGGAAAAAAACCCGCAAAAGCAGAAACATGAAGCGTATTGCGTTAAGCAGTTCAGACACGATTTGCTCTAAACGTTTCAGCTTGCGGTTTCCCGGTTCTCTTTTGCCAGTCGTTTCGATACCGCATGGTGAAAATCTTAACCATATTTCAAGCAGCGCAACCAATAATGGTTTCCACGCTGGGGTGTACTCCCGGCTCTTCGGCATGACGCCGTTTCAGTATCGATCAAATTACCAATCGAAGCCGGGCGAATCCAATTATGCGTATTTCAACTAAACTTCCTGTATTTGCAGCTATTCTAGTCCTTGTGGTGACTGTGATATTTGCGGCTGTTTCGCTGCGGATTGCTTCATCTTCTCTCGAGGAAAGTGCGCAGCAGAAGATCGAAGCTGTGACTGATGGCAGACGCAATCAGTTGGAAACCTATCTTGAAAATTTGGCTTTGGATGTTGGGTCGATCGCCGACAACGGCCAAATGCTCTACGCAATGGAGTTTCTCAAGTCGGATTGGGCATCACAGGATGAAGCCGCGGAAGAGGAATTGAGAACTCGTTTCAAAGCCAGAGCGGAAGCCCCTGACATTGAAATTGGAAAGCCCGGAACCGCTTCTGTCAGCCTTTATGAGGAAACGCACGCAACCTATCATGGGATTATCGATACAATTCTCGAGGGGCGCGCTTATGACGATTTGATGCTGGTCGATACTGACGGGAATGTCGTCTACTCAATCAAGAAGAACGCTGATTTCGGAACCAATCTGTTGGACGGCCCATGGTTGGATACAGCTGTGGCGGCGACCTTCAAAGAAATTGTCGGTCAGGAAAAGTGGCAAACTGTTCGCCTTTCGAAAGTCGAAAAATATGGTCCGAACGACTACCAGCCGACAGGGTATCTGGCCCGTGGAATTGGAGACAAGTTCGGGTTGGCTGGCATCATGTTCATTCAGTTGCCGATGGAAAAGATTGAGGAAATTCTCGCAAACCCATTCGGGATGGGTAAAACCGGCGAGGCGGTGATCCTCGACTCGGCAAATTATCTGGTTACCGATTTGCACCGCACCCCCGATGATGATCGTCTCAGCAGCACAATTGGCACTGATCTGACCAATCTGGTTGAGGGCCGCGATGTTGCCATAGGCCAACTTGATCCCGGCAGCGGCGACCAGCGAGACATTGCCGTGGCCCGCGTCGACGCACTCGGTTTGAGCTGGTATCTCGCAACACTCGTCGATCACAGCGAGACCCAGGCACCAGCGACTTCGGTCAGAAACACGATCATGTTGGCCGGACTGCTGATCATTCTTGCAACGATCGCCGTATCGACGCTGTATTCACGATCATTGACCAAACCCATTGCGCCATTGGTCGCCAATATGCGGGCACTGGCAGAGGGCGATACAACTGTCGATCTTGGCAACGAAGCGCGTCGTGATGAAATCGGCGACATGGTACGCTCCGTTGGTGTTTTCCGTGATGCAGCGATTTCCAAGCTGTCGTTGGAACGCGAAGCCGAGGAAATCCGAAGCTTGACAGAAAACGAACGTCAGCAACATGAAGAACAGCAGGCAAGTGAGGCGCGCAAGGTCAAGAAAGCTGTCGAAGCACTTGCCGGTGGCTTGCACAGATTGGCCGAAGGCGACCTCAGCGTAAGCATCGAGACTTCATTTGATGGTGAACTTGAGGTTTTACGGTCCGACTTTAATGTCTCAATCGAAAAGCTTGCTTCGGCGATGGCAGCGGTCAGAACCAACGTCGTCGCCATCAAAGGCGCATCCGGCGAAATGAGTGTGGCATTCGAAGAGCTCTCCAAGCGTACGGAACACCAGGCAGCTTCACTTGAAGAAACCTCGGCAGCCCTTGATCAGGTTACCAACACAGTGAAGCAATCTGCAGAACGTGCTGCGGAAGCAAATACGATGGCTGCGGAGGCAAAGACGGCTACCGACGAGTCCGGCAAAGTTGTCAGCAGCGCAGTTGACGCGATGGGACGCATTGAAACCGCATCACGCGAAATTTCGCAGATCATCAATGTGATTGACGAGATTGCCTTTCAGACAAATCTCCTGGCGCTCAATGCCGGTGTTGAGGCCGCTCGAGCCGGCGAAGCCGGCAAGGGATTTGCAGTTGTCGCACAGGAAGTTCGCGAACTTGCCCAGCGTGCTGCATCTGCTGCCAAAGACATCAAGGAATTGATCAACAAATCCGGCAGTGAAGTTTCCAACGGTGTCTCATTGGTGAAGGCCACGGGCAGCGTTTTGGAGAAAATCGCCTGTCAGGTTTCGTCCATCAATGATCATCTCAATTCGATTTCCACCGCTTCACGCGAGCAGGCGACCGGACTGCAGGAGATCAACACTGCGGTAAACCAGATGGATCAGGTAACCCAGCAAAATGCGGATATGGTCGAGCGAACAAAGTGCATAACACAGCGTCTGACAAATGATGCCGAACAACTCGACCGTCTGGTGGCACGTTTCCAGATGGATGATTTTGCGGTCAGCCATGGTTCGGCGTCGCCTCAAGCGAAATTCACTCCCGCGACGGCCACAGCCGCAAGCAAACCTGCGGTCTCGCCGGCAAGACAAATTGTAGACTCAGTATCCCGAGCCTTCATCGGTGGTCAGGCTCTGGCACAAAACGCTTCCACCGAGAATTGGGAAGAATTCTGATGAGCGACGTTGTGGAAAGTAAAAATTCCGAGGCACTGGAAATCATATCATTCCATCTTGGCGAGCAGGTCTTTTGCGTAAACATCATGGCAGTACGCGAAATTCGCGGATGGGCGCCTTCAACAACGCTGCCGCATACGCCAGACCATGTACTGGGTGTCATCAACCTGCGTGGTTCGGTTATTCCGGTCATTGATATGGCAATCCGGCTTGGCTTGAAACCCATTCAACCGACTGCGCGGAGCGCAATCATCGTGACAAACATCGCTGGCAAGCTTGTTGGATTACTGGTTGAAAACGTGTCCGATATGGTCACCGTGAAAAGCGAAGACCTGCAACCGGCTCCTGATGTGCTGCCGGAAACCGAACGGGCGCTGACGAAAGCGATCATTCCAGTGAATGACCAGATGATCTGCTATCTTGATCTTGATGCTCTGTTTCCACGTTCTGAAGAACTCGCCGCCTGATCCGTGCGTCGTTTCATTCAAAATTCCAAGGCCCGCTTCGGTGGGCTTTTTTGTTGCTACAGGCCCATTGCACCAAAAGCGATGACCGATGTGACGATGCTTGTAACCACCAGAAGCACGGTTACCATTGCGGCCAGCAGCCCGTCATTACCGAGAACCGCTCTTGCCAACCGGAAGTAGAAAACAATCGTGAAAGCGTAAATGACCAGCGATATTACCGCCGTCAGCTGTTCGGGAATGGGGATCAGATAATCGATGCTGGCAGGGAAGAAAGCCATATAGGTGGCGATCAAACCAAACCAGTTGGTCATAGCAATCAGTTTGAATACCTGTGCTGGGAAACCGAAAGGCCGTGAAAGCGCAATCATCAGTACGGCAGGCAGCAGCCAGCCAAGAAGATCAAAAAATCCAGCTTGCAGGAAAAACACCACAAACCCGCCGACACTGTCGGGGCGCGCTTCGGGCAGGTCTCGCCAGACTCCGGTCCACAGGAAGGCCTGCGCAGGCCAGCACCAGGCAAAGACCAGAAATGAGCGCAGAACGCCTTCAAAACTGGAATCAATCAGTTTCAACCCATCACGGTTGCCACTCAAAACTGACAGCAGCCCAGCAATTGATCGTGCAGTTTGTGTGAGCGTTGGCACCCGGAGTGCAGACATGTGAATTTTCAGCCTTGCTGCGCGAACCAGCTCTCGAGGAAAGCCAGATAGATGCAGGTCAGCGTCTCAAGATCTGCGACGGCGACATGCTCATCAATCATGTGCATGGTTTTTCCCACCAAGCCAAACTCGACGACAGGGCAATAATCCTTGATGAAGCGGGCGTCGGATGTTCCGCCGGTGGTGGACAATTCAGGTTTACGACCCGTAACCGACTGCACCGCCTCAGCAAGTGTAGCAATCAACTTGTCGTCCCGTGTCAGAAAAGAAGGCGAGGGTCGTTCCTGATAGGTAAGTTCGTAACGCGGGGGCGCGCGGTCAGCGCGCAACGATTTTTTGCCGGCTGCTGTTGCCAATCGATTTTCAATCTCGGCCCGGAGGCTCTCTTCATTCCAGCTATCGTTGAAACGGATATTGAATTTCAAGTCCACTTGGCCGGGAATAACGTTGGTGGCTTTGTTCCCGGTGTCTATCGAAGTGATTTCAAGATTTGACGGCGGAAACCGTTCATTGCCCTCATCCAGCGGTGGGAAGACCAGGGCTTCGCACAAGGCGAGTGCCGACGTCAGCGGGTTGTCGGCCAGATGCGGATAGGCCACATGGCCCTGCGTGCCGATGACTTTGAGGGTTGCCGAGAGTGATCCGCGACGACCGACCTTGATCATGTCGCCCATCTGGCTGGGATTGGTGGGTTCGCCTACAATGGCAGCGTCCCAGCTTTCACCTTTTTGTGCCGCATGTTCCAATAATTTGACAGTTCCATTGATCGCCGGACCTTCTTCATCGCCGGTGATCAAAAACGACACTGAACCGTGCAATGCGTCATGTTTGTCGAGGTAACGCGCAACGGCTGCGACAAAACAGGCAATGCCGCCCTTCATGTCCACTGTACCGCGACCATAGAGAAGACCGTCCGCAACCTGTCCGGAAAATGGCCCATGAGTCCAATCAGCTTCGTTTCCCGTGGGCACCACATCCGTGTGTCCGGCAAACATCAGATGTGGACCGGCATCACCGTGGCGGGCATAAAGGTTGTCAATATCTGGCGTATCGCTGTCGGAAAATGTCACCCGATCGAGCTCGAAGCCAAGTTCTGTCAACATCTTGCCAAGGCTATCCAAAGCCCCGTTGTCTGCCGGAGTAACTGAGGCGCAGGCAACAAGTGCGGTCAGAAGATCGACAGGATCAGTCAGTTTCATCCGAATTTCCTAAACGATTGGCGCGCCAATTTCCATAAACGTCAGTTTCCATAGACGCCAATTTCCATAGACGATTGTTGCGAAAGTGTCATCCATGGCCGGGCTCCAAGTGAACGTGGGTGGAATATACGCCAAAGCGCGTCGCGTTTAGACTGCTTCTCGCATCACGCTATATTTCTTTTTCGCTTGCTTCGTCAAAACGGTGTCCGTTTTTCGGAAGCAAGTTTCAGTGCCCCGGAGCGTCGGGTCGAGAACCGAATCTGTTTGGTACCTGCCGGGCAGGCCAAATACAAAGAGCCGGAACCACAATGATGATCAAACCCGGAACAAGCAACACAAGTGTAAACCAACTGGAAACATCCAGATCATGCAACCGTTTGACTGATGCCGCGGTGACTGACCAGATGCCTGCGATAAACACTGCAATCAGTGCGAAGCCTACCCAGGCTTGGGCCTGTCCACTATCAGCAACCCGTATCGCCATTCCCACCGGTATGGCAAAAACACAAAACCAGAACAGAACCAGCTGAAAATAAGCCCCTCGACCTAGCCGACCTGACATGCCGAAGAACAGCCAGCGAAGGTCTGCTACTGGGCTCAACGCCATCAAATTGCCTACGCCCGACCTTAATTATCCTATTAGTCGCGCAACAGTTCATTGATGCCGGTTTTGGAGCGGGTCTGCTCATCGACCGTTTTCACGATAACCGCGCAATAGAGATTGGGAGCTACCGCACCATTGCCCATTGCTTGAGACGAGCCAGGCATCGAGCCTGCCACAACGACCGAATAAGGCGGCACTTCGCCATAGCTGATCTCACCAGTCTGGCGATTGACGATGCGGGTCGATTTGCCAATGAATACGCCCATGCCAAGAACAGACCCTTCGCGGATGATGCAACCTTCAACCACTTCCGAGCGGGCACCGATAAAGCAATTGTCTTCGATGATCGTCGGGCCGGCTTGCATGGGTTCCAGGACGCCACCAATTCCGACGCCGCCTGAAAGGTGAACATTTTTGCCGATTTGCGCGCACGAGCCTACGGTCGCCCAAGTGTCGATCATGGTTCCCTCATCGACATAGGCACCGAGATTGACGAAAGACGGCATCAGTACGACGTTTTTGCCGATATGAGCCGAGCGGCGCACAATGGCATTGGGGACCGCGCGAAAACCGCTCTTCTCAAATTCGTTGGCTGTCCAACCATCAAATTTCGATGCGACCTTGTCCCACCAGACTGAATCTCCGGGTCCGCCCTTGATGACATCCATTGGAGCAAGCCGGAATGACAACAGAACGGCCTTTTTTAGCCACTGATTGACTATCCAGTTCCCGTCGCTGCCGCGTTCTGCAACACGCGCCTGTCCACGATCCAGCAAATTCAACGCTTCTTCGACCGCATCGCGCACTTCACCGCGGGTAGAGGTAGAGATTTCGTCGCGATTGTCGAAAGCAGTCTCTATGATTGCGGCCAATGTGCCTGTGTCATGCTTCATCGTGGCTGTTCCTTAAGGTTCGTCAATTAGTCTGCACGGGAAACGGCAAGCCAAGCTTGCCACTCTTCTTCGGACCCTCTGTTAAGCGACGAGGTCGATCCGGTCAATTGAACAAGGAGTCTCATCATGAATGCAAACCGTACCGAAGGAAATTGGGACCCGCTTGCCGATAGCCAGTCAGACCGCCGGCGTGCGGAACGCCAACCGGTTACACCGCAGACAGCATCGCCCGCTTACCGTCTTGCCTATGCCGACATGGATTTCCTCGGCCGCGAAGAACTTCGCCCCGTCAGGCTGCAACTTGAATTGCTCAAGGCCGGTGTAATGATGGAAGAACATGGTGTGAAATCCACCGTCGTCATGTTTGGAGGCGCACGTATTCCGGAGCCCGGCGGAGAACCTTGGGCTGCCAAGAACGAGGTTCAGGCAGAAAATCTCAAAAAAGCGTCGCGTTACTATGATGAAGCACGCAATTTTGCCCGTATCTGTTCAGAGCATTCGCTCGCCAGCGATGGCTCCGAGTTTGTTGTATGTACCGGTGGCGGTCCCGGTGTGATGGAAGCAGGAAACCGTGGCGCTCATGACGTCGGTGCAGATTCCATTGGTCTCAATATCATCCTGCCGCACGAGCAGGCCCCGAATGAATATGTCACGCCTGCGCTGTCGTTCAATTTTCACTATTTTGCCATTCGCAAGATGCATTTTCTGATCCGTGCCAAGGCAATCACCGTGTTTCCGGGCGGTTTCGGTACCATGGATGAGATGTTTGAGACGCTCACCCTTATCCAGACCGGAAGGATGGAACCGATACCGTTCATTCTGTTCGGCAAGGAATTCTGGACCAAGATCATCGATTTTCAGGCATTGGCTGATTTCGGAACCATCTCTCCTGAAGACCCGAGCTTGTTCCATTATGTTGATACAGCTCAGGAAGCGTGGGCAATCATTTCCAAATACTACGAGATTTGACTGTGTATTCCAGCAAATTCCTGCAACAGAAGTCCGGCTAACCCCGGGCTTTTTCTGCACCGATGCTTTTGAAAATCTTGAGCGCGCAATAATTGACAGCTTCCAAGAAGGCGATTAGGGCTGAATTCGGTTCTCGGAGCCTGCCATCCGCACATTGGTGAAGTCCTGTTACCAGCAGATATCCTACCTGATTGACGCCCGGCAATGCGGAACCCGGAGCAGATCGTAACAGGAAGGACAATCGCAGTGACAGTTCCCGCCGCTCAAAACAACTTTCTTGAAGCCCCAATTCCAAAGCTTTATCTTACGACCGCAACCCCTTTGCTTCTGATCATGGCGACCAGCGGCTTCATGACGCTTGCCGATGCATGGTTTCTTGGCACCTATGTCGGCGCTGACGCCCTGACTGCGGTTACGCTGATGTTCCCTCCCTTCATGATGCTGGTCGCAATGATGACACTTGTGGGCAACGGCATGGCAAGCAAGCTTGCGCGCGCTCGCGGTGCTGCCGATAGAGAGGCTGCCAATGCAATATTTACGGCCGCCCATGGCTTGGCGTTGAGCATGTGCGTGCTCACCGGACTGGTTTTTCTGACCGGTGGCGATGGGATGGTTCTTGCCATGGCGCGAAATGATCACGCGCTTGGCGATATGGGCTATACCTACTTGGCCATTCTGGTCGCCGGAACGCCGATGTCATTTCTCCTCTCTGTTCATCTCGATGCTTTGAGAACAGAAGGTCGGGCAGGTGGTGCAGCACTGCTCACTGTTTTTGCAAGTCTGGCCAATCTGGCGCTTAACTACCTGCTGATTGTTGAATACTCGTTGGGGGTGGCCGGTTCTGCTGTCGGTACAGTAGCTGCGCAGGGCCTGGCTCTCAGTCTGGCAATTGTCTTGCGTATCCGACAACGCACCAGCTTGAGCAGACTCACCATAAATCCGGCGGACTGGTTTGGCGGATGGGTACGTATTATTGCGCTCGGTGCACCTCAAAGCCTTTCCTTTTTGGGTATTTCGCTGGTATCGGCAGCCATAATCTACAGCCTGCAGAACTGGGCAGACGATCAATATCCGGTCATCGTGGCGGCCTACGGAATCCTGACCCGAATCATGACCTTTCTCTATCTGCCGATGATAGCCGTTGCGCTCGCCATGCAGACCATTACCGGCAACAATCTGGGCGCCTTGGCCCACAAGAGGGTTGATGCCAGCCTCCGCTTTGCCCTGCTACTGATTGGTGTCTACTGCTTGACAATGGAAGCGGTGGTGTTTTTGAGCCGCGATTGGATTGGGTCAGTTTTTGTTGATGACGTTACCGTTATCAGTGAGGTTGGCCGGATCGCGCCATTTCTCCTGTTGCTCTATCCGGTGGCCGGGCTTTCGATCATTTTGGCCAGCCATTTCCAGGCTTCAGGAGAAGCGAGCAGGGCGGCCTTTTTGGCGCTGCCAAAAGCCTATCTTTTTTCAATCCCGCTGGTTTTGCTTTTGCCAATTGTCTTTGGAGAAAAAGGCATTTGGTACGCCATGCCGATGAGTGACATCGGGATGGTTCTGATCGGGGCAGGAGTGCTATTTTTCTCGGCACGCAAAACCGGGCGAAGGCTTGGTCTGTTTCTGACAGCAAGAACTTAGCTCTCCTGTCCGAAGGTTCCTGAAACAAAAAAGGCCGGGGAAGAACCCCGGCCAGTTGGAGAAGATGTTAATGTGTCAGTTGACCTTGGTTGCTGGCGCATCTGGGGCAGCAGGAGCCTGGTCATTGGCAGCGCGTTTGCGGCCAAAGTCATCCTTGTTGATGGCGCCGTCTTCATTGCGATCAAGATGCTTGAACATGCGGTCGCTCATGGAAGTGAATTCCTCGACACTCACAGTACCATTGCCGTCATTGTCCAGCCGCGAGAAATCGCGACCATGACCACCATGGCGACCTTTTTTGCCGTGATGTTCACCGCGTTTGCCTTCGTGCTTGCGCTCGCCATCATGGTCGCCACCCATGGCGTGGCGTTCTTTGTCGCGCTTCTTCTCGCCATTAGCTTTCATATCTTCGCGCGCCTGTTTGCGCATTTCCTTGCGCATGTCGCCGAACTTCTTCAATTCATCCTTTGTCAGTTCGCCGTCGCTGTCAGCGTCAATGCTGGCGAAAATGTCGGCACGGTGCTGGAGTACTTCGTCTGGCGTGATCGAGCCATCCTTGTTGAGATCAAAGTTTTCCATCAGTCGTTCGATGGATGGGCCGTGACGCCCGTCACGTTTGCCGCGCTTGCCATCATGATCACCCGCTGCGAGTGCTGGCAATGCGACAGAGGCTGCCAGAGTGGCTATGAGAATGCTTGAGATGATTGTCTTTTTCATTTGAGTGTCCTTTCGTGTCTTGGGACCCTCAAGATGGCGTCGTCTTGCAGCCTGCACCACTTAAAGCTTTGTAATCTGTGTTACATTTCGGTAAGGCAGCGAAAACGCTATTCTGCCTGTCGACCGGGAATGGCACGGAGAAATCCAGTCAGATCATCAGTCACATAGTGCACATGGCCACCATCATGGCCGTCGTGTTCCCAGACCTCACCCACGACTTCGCCCATGTTGCGGGGCACGATCAGGATGGTGCGCATCCCCAGTTCATCGGGGACGGAGAGATTGCGCGGCAGGTCTTCAAACATGGCCGCTTTTTGTGGGTGTACCCCATGCCTGGTCAGAAATCGTTGATAGGTGTCCGGTGCCGGCTTGGGCAACAGATCGGCCGCAACAATATCGAAGATGTCATCAAAGTGGTCGAGAATGCCAAGCGCTGTTGCTGTTCGTTCAGCGTGGGGGGTGTCGCCATTGGTGAATATGAATTTCCGCCCGGGCAGCGCGCGGATCGCATCACCCAGTCCGATATCGGGCTTCAACACTGAATAGTCGATATCGTGGACGGCCTGCAGGAACACATTGGGATCAATCTCGTGATGAATCATCAATCCCTGCAGGGTAGTGCCATGGTCATGGTAATATTGCTTCTGCAGCTTGCGGGCATCGGCGTGCTCCATTTGCAAAAGCGCCTGAATGAATCCGGTCATTTTGATATCGATTTGTGAAAAAAGATCGACATGGCGCGGATAAAGCGTGTTGTCGAGATCAAACACCCATTCTTCGATATGGGAGAACCCGGCGGCATCAGGCTGGCTTGGCTTTTGTGTCATGGCATGGTTATGCCACGCCTTTTGGCAAAGACAAGTCTGCCGACACCGATTCTGCTTCAGGCAATCAAACGATGAGTGCAAAATTTTTCAGCACATGCTATCGGCCAGATATGCCGACCTGGATCATCATAACAATTTCTGCTGCTTTCCTGCAAAACATTCGTTCGGTGCTGCAAAAGCACCTGAAAGGAGTGATGGGAACAACCGGGGCGACCTTCGTGCGGTTTGGCTTTGGCCTTCCCTTTGCGCTGTTTTTTGTTTTGGTTCTGCGGTACGGCGCGGGCTTTGATTGGCCGCCACTGGGCGGTACATTTTTCTTCTGGGTCGTGATCGCAGCCATAGCGCAGATTATGGCCCAAGCGCTGCTGATCCAGCTCTTCAGCCATCGGAACTTTGCTGTTGGCACCGCTTATTCACGCACAGAGCCAGCGCAGGCGGCTTTGTTCGGGTTCCTGATTCTATCCGACACGGTCAGCGGCGTTACCTTGCTCGCCATCGCGATTTCGTTGGTTGGTGTCATGCTTATTTCCGTAGCGCGCACCGCAGTGAGCCCGAAAACGCTGGTGACCTCGATTTTTACCAAAACGGCAGCAATCGGGCTGGCCTCCGGGACGTTATTTGGGATCGCCGCAGTTGGATTCCGCAGCGCGTCGCTCTCGCTTGGCGCACCGAATTTCGTGATGCAGGCGGCAGTCACCTTATTGGCAGCCATCACACTTCAGACGGTGGTCATGCTGGTCTGGATGGCTTGGCGCGATCCTGCCGAGATCGGACGCATTCGCGCGGCTTGGAAGATTTCTGCTGCGGTAGGTCTTGTGGGAGCGACCGCTTCGTTTGGCTGGTTCATGGCGATGACGCTTCAAACCGCTGCGATTGTCAAAGCGCTGGCGCAAATCGAAATGATCTTCACCTTTGCATCGACAGTGTTTATCTTTCGCGAGCACGTCAATCGACTGGAAATTGTTGGATGTGTCCTTATTGTCGCCGGTATTCTGGTATTGCTGCTGGTTTGAACAGGGGCATATCCACCAAATCTGGTGGAAATCTGACTGTGGAAATCTGACTGCGGAAATGACGGGAATCATGTTGGGGATCAGCAGACTGCGATCCGGCACGCGAGCGGCCGCGACGGGGATTTTGTTGGCAGCGTTGACGCTGACCGCCTGTGTGAGTGCGCCAACCGCGGTGATGTCGCCGATTGGTGCGACTACATCCGACGCTTCTGTGGTCTCCATGCTCGTAACGACTACCCGCGCACAATCTGGCGATATTGGTGAACCCTATTCCGGCGAGCGCGGCGCGGCGGTTGATATCAACGAAGTCGTTGTTTCCATTCCACCCGAAAGCAATCGTGAAGTCGGAGAGGTTCAGTGGCCAAAGAAACTGCCACCGAATCCGGAGATAGATTTTGCCACCCTGTCGAGCGGCAAGATCGAAACCGCTGCTGCTGCCCGCAAATGGTTTGCCACCCACCGCAAAAACAACGGCCGTCTTTTGGTGTTCGTTCATGGCTTCAACAGCCGTTATGAAGATGCCGTTTATCGTTTCGCTCAGATCACCCACGACAGTGGAACGGGCGCGGCACCATTGTTGTTCACATGGCCATCGCGCGGTTCGGTATTTGCGTATGGTTACGACAAGGAAAGCACCAATTATTCCCGCTCAGCACTCGAATCGGTTCTGAATACTGCAGCGGAAGACAAGGCTGTCGGCGAAATAACAATTCTCGCCCACTCGATGGGAACATGGCTGACGGTTGAATCCTTGCGCCAGATGGCTATTCGCAATGGTCGAATACCGCCCAAGATTTCAGAGGTCATCCTGGCCGCACCCGATCTTGATATCGATGTCTTCCGCCAGCAACTGGCTGACATGGGGGCGGACCGTCCCAAGTTCACGATCTTTGTCTCACGCGATGACCGCGCGCTAATCGTGTCACGTCGCATTTCGGGCAATGTCGATCGCCTTGGCCAGGTCAACATCGAAGACCCTGTAATTCGGAGCCAACTGGAGAGCGAAGGGATCACCGTTCTCGACCTTTCGAAACTGCGCGGCGGCGATAGCCTCAATCATTCAAAATATGCGCAAAGCCCTGAGATCGTCCGGCTTCTTGGAGATCGCCTTATTGCCGGTCAAACCATTACAGACCAAGACATCGGTCTTGGTGCAGAACTGGGTGCAACGGCCCTCTCTGTCACCAACACTGTGGGTTCAGCAGCTGGTGTTGCTGTGTCGGTTCCGATCTCAATCATAGATCCCTCTACCCGCAAAAGCCTGAATGCCCAGGTGGATCGTTTAGGCCGAAATCTCGATAATTCGGTGCGTGGCATTTCGCCATTGGAACTGGGCGGCAAGAACATTTGTGCAAACAACAACAATAAGGCTGCATGCCAGCCGCGTGAAAACGCAGGTAACTGATCTGGTTTCTTGGTCGATAGCCTTGCAGCAGCTCTGTGAGGTTTCTTATGGAACGATCAGCGTCCCTGCGCCATGTTCCGTGAAAATTTCCAGAAGCACTGCGTGAGGCGTCTTGCCATTGACGATAACCACACCCTGCACGCCGCGGGCAATGGCATCAATACAGGTCTCGACTTTCGGGATCATGCCGCCAGAGATGGTACCGTCGGCAATGAGCGCCTGTGCCTGTTCTACTGTCAACTCGTCGATCAGATTGCCGCTCTTGTCGAGTACGCCTGGCACATCGGTCAAAAACAGAAGTCGTGTGGCGGTCAATGCGCCTGCAATGGCACCGGCAAAAGTATCGGCGTTGATATTGTAAGTGTGCCCGTCACGACCCGGTGCAACAGGTGCAATGACCGGAATCATCTCTGACTTGGCCAGAAGATCAAGCAATGTCCGGTCGACCTCAACCGGTTCACCAACAAAGCCCAGATCCAATACCCGTTCAATATTTGAATCTGGATCAATCACCTTCTTTGTGGCTTTCTCTGCATAGACCATGTTGCCATCTTTGCCGCACAGGCCAATGGCCCATTCGCCTTCAGCATTGATCATCCGCACGATGTCTTTGTTGATCGATCCGGCCAGCACCATCTCCACGATCTCGACGGTTTTCTCGTCGGTTACGCGAAGCCCACCTTCAAAGCGGGATTCAATGCCCATGCGCTTGAGCATTGCAGCAATCTGTGGTCCGCCGCCATGAACCACAATGGGGTTGACCCCGGACTGCTTGAGCAGCGCCACATCCTGCGCAAATGCTTGCCCCAGATCGGCATCGCCCATGGCATGGCCGCCATATTTGATCACGATGGTTTTGTTCTCGTAGCGCTGCATGAACGGCAGGGCTTTGGCCAGAAGGCCAGCTTGGGTTGCAGCAGTTATGGCAGGCAATTCGGTCATGGGGAACTGGTCCTTAAGCAAAGTCGATAGCTGTTTACCGGCAATCGGCATAAGCTTCAATCACTCAAAGCAAACAGTCTATTCGCTTACCGCCAACATGATGGCTTGGCGCAGCTCTTCAATGCCAGTGCCTTTTTCCGACGATGTGCAAAGGACTTTGGGAAATGCTGCCGGACGCCGGGCAATTCCGGCTATCGTGCTCGCAAGCACGGCTTCAACCTCAGAGGTCTTGATCTTGTCGGTTTTCGTCAAAACCACCTGATAGGATATTGCTGCCTTGTCCATCAGTTTCATGACATCGATATCGTTGGGTTTGATGCCATGACGGGAATCGATCAGAAGATAAACCCGCTTTAAAGTCGCCCGCCCGCGCAAATAGTCAAAAACCAGCCGCGTCCAGGCATCAACCTGCGATTTCGGAGCCTTGGCGTAGCCATACCCGGGCATGTCAACCAGCGCCAGCGGCGGCAGGTCTTCTTCGGTGCCTTCATACCCATCTGGAACGAAATAGTTGAGCTCTTGTGTTCGCCCGGGTGTGTTGGACGTCCGTGCAAGAGCCTTCATGCCGACCAGCGCGTTGATCAGAGACGATTTTCCGACATTCGAGCGTCCGGCAAAGGAAATCTCCGGCGGGCCTTCCGGCGGCAGGAACTTGAGCGAAGGCACACCACGAATGAAAATCCACGGCATAGGGAAGGGCGCTAGCGCCGGGGGTTCCTGGTCGGTGTCGGACATCGTGGTCACTCGCCTGTTTGTTCTCGACACGGCCTTCGGCATTTGCCAAGGCTTTGTCAAGCCGGTTCGCCAAAGCGCTTGTCCCGGATCGCAGGAGGTTCACACCTCGCTAGCGAAAATCGGCGGCTTGATAACCCAAGCCGCCGATACTGCATTCGTCAGGTCGTTTTCTTTTTCCGGGTGAACAACCCCTTGAGGTTGTCAAAGAGTTCGATTTTCACACCCTGGCGTTTCATGATCACACCTTGCTGGAGAATGGAAAGTGAGTTGTTCCACGCCCAGTAAATCACCAGTCCAGCCGGGAAACTTGCCAGCATGAATGTGAAGACCACAGGCATCCAGGTAAAGATCATTGCCTGTGTAGGATCAGGAGGCGTCGGGTTCATGCGCATCTGCAGGAACATCGTGATGCCCATAATCAACGGCCAGACGCCAATCAGCAGGAAGGCTGGCACATCATATGGCAGCAAACCGAACAGATTGAAAAGCGACGTCGGATCTGGAGCTGACAGGTCCTGAATCCAGCCAAAGAATGGCGCATGCCGCATTTCAATTGTGATGTAGATAACTTTGTAGAGAGCGAAGAAAACGGGAATTTGTAGCAAGACCGGCCAACAACCGGCAACTGGGTTGATTTTTTCCTGCTTGTAGAGCTCCATCATACCCTTCTGCAGCGCCATCTTGTCATCGCCGAACTTGGCCTTGAGTTCTTCCATCTTCGGCTGAACCTTCTTCATGTTGGCCATCGAAGTGTAGGACTTGTTGGCCAACGGGAAGAAGATGAGTTTGATGATAACGGTGGTGAACAAAATGGACACACCGAAATTGCCAACGAGATGGAAGAAGAAGTCGAGCAGCCAGAACATTGGCTTGGTCAGGAAGTAGAACCAACCCCAATCAATCATCAGGTCAAATTGCTGGATGTTGAAATTATCCTGGTAATCAGAAATGACCGGCACTTCCTTCGCGCCGGCGAAGACATAAGTGGTTATCGAAGTGGATGTACCCGACGCAACCGAAACCGCATCGGTCTTGAAATCAGCCTGATAGCGGGGGCGTCCATCGCCAAAATAGGCGTAACGCGCATCATATCCGGTGCCCGGCTGTGGCACTACTGCAGTTGCCCAGTATTTGTCGGTTATTCCCAACCAACCACCAACGGAACGGCCCGGAGCAATGGTTCTGTCCTCTTCCACATCGTCATAGTCGATTTCCTGAAGACCGTTTTCGCCATTCACCCCAATAAGGCCCTCGTGCAGGATGTAGATGCCGGAAGTCTGAGGTTTGAAGAAGCGGGTTACCCGGCCATAGGTCGCCAGGTTCAGTTCGCCTCCGGTGTCGTTCTGCACTGAATCCTGATAAGTGAAGAGGTAGTGTTCATCCACCGAAATTTCGCGTGTGAAAACCAGACCGGTTCCATTGTCCCAGGTGAGTTTCACAGGTTGGCCCGGCGCAAGGGTTGTGTTGCCCTGTGCCGCCCATGGTGTGGATGGTCCGGGCACCGTCTGGTTGGCGGTGCCACTCACATAACCGATTTCGGCAAAGTAGCCTCGTTCGGTTTGAGCCGGGCTCAAAAGAGTGATTGTTGGGCTCGAGGGGTCAACTTTCTCGTGGTATTCTTTCAGCCGAAGATCGTCGATCTTGGCACCGGTAAGATTGATCGAGCCAGAAAGTGAAGGCGTTTCAATGGTAATCCGGCTGGAGGTTGCCAATACGTCGTCGCGGCTCGCTGTGGGTGCCACTGTTGGAGAGCCCGGGACACCGCCTGCGACTGATGAAGCACCTGGTATTGAAGAGCCGTCGCTCGCGGTGGACTGAGCTGGCGTTGCGGCCTGTTGCGCTGCAATCTGCTCTTGCTGCGCTGCCAAGCGCTCTCTCTCGACCTTCGGCCCCATGTAGAAAAACTGCCATCCGATCAGAATTAGAACTGACATGGCGATTGCCACGAAGGTATTGCGGTTGTTTTCCATCACATCGTCCTGGGCGCGTTAGACCGTTTTGGCCGGCGCTTTTAAGCTTTCGTTTCGTTTCCGTCCCCATGCGCTGCAACGTGCCCAGGACCGGAAATTTTGCGGTTGCCCTCGGCTACTCGGGCTGCAAGGGCCTTGCCAAGTGCATCGAATGGAGCTGTCAGCGCTTCACGTCGCGCGACAAGGACATAATCGTGACCGGGCCGGAATGGAACCCCCTCTGTCAGACGAACTGTCTCGCGGAGCCTTCGGCGGATGCGATTGCGTTCGACTGCGTTGCCATGGCGGCGGGTGACCGTGAAGCCAACGCGAGGCGCTTCATCCGGGGAATTCCGGTCAAGAAGCTCAAGTTGAAAAAAGGGTCCGCGCAGACGCAATCCCTTCTGGACAGCCAAAAAATCCGGCCGGCTTTTTAGCCGCCCGGTTTTTATTGTTCGGGTCAGCTTGGTCACGTGACCCCCTGTATCAGCGATTATTCTGCCCGGTATCAGGCAGAAAGACGCTTGCGACCACGGGTACGGCGAGAGGCGATGACCTTGCGGCCGCCAACAGATGCCATGCGGGAACGGTAACCATGCCGGCGCTTGCGCACCAATTTGGAAGGTTGGTATGTACGTTTCGTCATTTATTTAAATACCGCGGTGTGCGGCCCTTCTTGAAACATATCGTTGTGGCTGTTTGTAACCGGTGTTTGCACTTTTGTGGTGCAGTTAATACCGGAAACGAGCGGCTTATAGGCGCTAAAAGCCTGAAAAGTCAATTCCACACCTGAGTTGTTTCGCACTTCTCGCATGGACAATTGGTCTTAGTAGCAATTCAGTGACAGCCATAATTCCGCTCACTCGCCATAACAACACAGGGATATGGCAAGTCTGAACCTTGAAACACCAGGTATCTGGCGGACATTTCGGGACGTCTGGGCAAAACCGGGATTGCTGCGCGTTCCGGCGTTTCCAACAATACCAGCACTGAAAGTTGATATGTCAAATCAACGCCGGCAAATCCTGCTGGGCTTTCTGACTGTCACTTCTGTCATGATGGGGCCTGCTTTCCCTGCGCTGGCGGCTCTCAAGCCTGCGGGTACCGGTGGGTTTGATCACGGTCCATTGGACGCACTTCTCAATTCTTGCGTGCGACCTGATGGGAATGGCGATAATCGGGTCGGTTATACTGCCCTGAATCCCAAGAAAATCAAACGCGGTGGCAACAGTTTGTTTGGTTCAAGTCCTTGGACCGCCAAGCTTGTTTCCGTAGGCAGCATGGATCGGTCACGTGACGATAGCGGGCATGAAATCGCTCTTCCGCTGCCTGATGATCCACTCTCCGATTACGGGTTCAATTGTGCGTCCTGTTCATGTTCCAACCTCATGCGAAGGGTATAAATGGCCGAGGACATCACTCAGCTCTTGGAAACACATGCCCGCGATTGCATCAAGCATAGCCGTGGTGTCTCTATCGACGACGGCAGAATAGCCGCCGCACCGATTTACAAATGGTACGCGATGATTTTAGTGGCGAGAGCAAACTCAAATTATATCGGCAGGCCTTTGCGGCCACGCAAAAAGCTGCGCAATCGGGGCGGTCCGGACTGGCGGCTTCACCGAAGATTTGTCAACCAATGCCGCGTGAACCCGATCACGTGGTTGTGAAAATCCCGGCATCGTATCTCACGAATGCTTGGCTGAGCGCGAGCCAACGTCATTGGTCATTCGTCCCGGCGCGGGCTAGGGTTGCATTCATGACAGGACAGCAGCCATGATCAACCTGGGTAAACCGCATGAGGATGACCAGATGTCTACCATTGAAGACACGACATCACTTGCCCGCGGCGATGCGGATACGAAACCAAAGTCGGCTTGGCGAAGATTTTTGCCGATAATGATAATCGCGGGCGGGTTGGCCGCAGGTTATGCCGCCGGATTGCAAGAGTATCTATCTCTGGCGGTTCTGGCTGAGAAACGCACCCAGCTCGTCGATTTCGTGGCTGCTAACTTTGTCTTTTCTCTGGCCGGGTATTTTGTGACCTATGTGCTTGCTGTGGCGTTCTCCTTCCCGGCAGCCTCAGTTCTCACGATCTTCGGAGGATTTCTGTTTGGCTGGCTCGTCGGCGGGACGGTTACCGCTGTTGCAGCCACCCTCGGTGCCACAACAGTTTTCCTTGCTGCCAAAACCGCGTTCGGGGATGTGTTGCGCAAGAAAGCAGGACCATTTGCTGACCGCATGGCTTCCGGTTTTGAAAAGGACGCACTGAGCTACTTGTTTGTTCTGAGATTGGCACCGGTGTTCCCGTTTTTCATCGTCAATATCGTACCCGCCTTCTTCAAGGTGCCACTGCGCAGTTATCTGATTGCCACTTTCTTCGGTATACTGCCCGGCACCTTTGCATACTCATGGTTAGGTGAGGGCGTGGACAGTGTGATTGTGTCTGCCGCAGCAGCAGGCCGTGAGATTTCGGTCGGTGACCTTGTCACCCCACAAATAACTGCCGCGTTTGCTGCCCTTGCATTTGTTGCAGCCATTCCACCTGTCGTACGCTGGCTGCGCCGCAAGCCTGTCTGAGATTGGACCGCGTGTCCGGGGAGAACTTTTGATGAAACGTCTGACACCTGATATCTGCGTGATAGGAGCTGGTTCCGGTGGTTTGACAGTGGCCGCAGCAGCGGCCGCTTTTGGGGTTGATGTCGTCCTCATTGAGAAAGGCCGCATGGGTGGCGACTGCCTCAATTATGGCTGTGTGCCCTCGAAAGCGCTGATAGCAGCGGGCAAACATGCTCATGCCATCGCTGAAGGGCCCGGATTTGGTGTGAATGCGTCAGGCGTGGAGGTCGATTTCGCCAAAGTGCACGACCATATCCACTCGGTGATTGCTTCAATCGCGCCCAATGATTCCGTCGAGCGATTTCGGGCCATGGGTGTGGAAGTGATTGAAGCGGAGGGCCGTTTCAAAAATCGCAAGACAGTTGTGGCAGGTGAATATGAAATCGCCGCGCGTCGCTTTGTCATTGCCACCGGATCTTCGGCGTTCGTACCGCCAATTCCCGGCCTTGATACCGTCGACTATCTTACCAACGAAACGATTTTTGAACGCAAGACTGCTTTCAAGCATCTTGTGATTGTCGGCGGAGGCCCCATCGGCATGGAGATGGCTCAGGCCCATCGGCGACTTGGCGCGGAAGTCACGGTCATCGAAGGCTTGACTGCTCTGGGGAAGGAAGATCCCGAACTTGCAGGCATTGTGCTGGATCGTGTGCGTGCTGAGGGTGTGGTTATCCACGAAGGCGTCAAGGTCTCAGGTGTTGCAAAGTTCAGAAGAAGCGGCGTCAAAGTGACCTGTGAACGTTCTGACCAAAGCACGTTCGAGGTTTCAGGCAGTGATATTCTGATTGCCACCGGACGCAAGCCCAACATTGATGGGCTGGATCTTGACAAAGCCGGAATCCACTTTGAGCGCTCCGGTATCAAGGTAGGGGCAAATCTGAGAACCCGGAATTCCCGTGTCTATGCCATTGGCGATGTTGCCGGCTCGTTGCAGTTCACGCATGTGGCAGGGTATCATGCCGGGCTGGTGGTTCAGCAGATACTGTTCCGCCTGCCTGCACGCGAGAACCGCGAAATGATTCCACGCGCTACTTTTACTGACCCCGAACTTGCCCATGTCGGCTTGACCGAGGACGACGCTCGCAAACGTTATGGCCGCAAAATATCTGTCTTGCGTTGGCCGTATGCAGAGAACGATCGCGCACAGGCCGAGCGGAAAATACACGGCGCAATCAAGGTTATCGTCGACAAAAAGGCTCGCATTCTTGGCGCCTCGATTGCAGGTGCTGGCGCTGGTGAGATGATCAATTTTTGGGCTTTGGCGGTGACCAAGGGGCTGAATTTATCAGATATCCGTGGCTACGTACCGCCTTATCCAACAATGACCGAGATTGGAAAACGCGCTGTAACATCTTACTATGCACCCATGACGCGCAAACCCTGGGTTCGCTCTTTTATCGGGTTTCTGCGACGGTTCGGCTGAAAAAGCTAAAAAGGGATGTGGTTTTGGAATTAGATCCAGATGAAAGGGCCAGCGAAGGCAAGATTGCCGATCAGCATATCAGGCAAGGCGCGTTGGTCCGCAGTCTGTCATCCAAATTGTTGCTGTTGACAATTCTCTTTGTCATGATCGCAGAAGTGCTGATTTTCGTGCCATCCGTCGCCAATACGCGAGTGCGTTGGCTGCAGGACCGGCTCAACACAGCCGCCGCCGCTGGCGTGGTAATCGATGGCATGCAGGAACTGCGATTGCCTCCAATGATCCGTGATGATGCATTGATGGCCACTGGAACCAAGGCTATCGCGCTGCGCAAGGACGGAATGGCGCGCATGCTGGTTTCGGTCGACATGCCACCTGAAGTGACCCACCAGTATGATTTGGCAGCAATGGATCCGTTGACAGCAATCATGGATGCTTTTGACGAGCTGCTGTTCGGTGGAGACCGCATTATCCGCGTCTATGGACCGGTTGCGGGCAACCCTGACCTGATGATTGATGTGGTTGTCGAGGACGCACCTTTGCGTCAGGCGATGCTCAGCTATGCCAACAACATATTCTGGCTGTCAGTTTTGATCTCGGTGTTTACCGCCGGTTTGGTGTTTTTTGCCATCAACCGCATGTTGATCCGTCCGATCCGTCGCATGACAATGAACATGCAGGAATTTTCAGGCGACCCGGAGAACCCGTCCCGTATCATCCGCCCGCGACCTGTCACTGACGAGTTGGGTCAGACTGAACAACATCTGGCTGACATGCAACTTCAATTGCAAACGACTTTGCGCCAGCAACGTCATCTGGCTGACCTTGGATTGGCTGTCTCCAAGATCAACCATGACATGCGCAATATTCTCACCTCGGCACAATTGATCTCCGACCGCCTGGCAAGCCTCGCTGATCCGATGGTCAAGATGCTGGCAACCAAGCTGTTGCGCTCCATTGATCGGGCTGTGGCCTATTCCGGTGCGGTGCTCGCTTACGGCAAGGCCCATGAGGCAGAACCACGGCGCCGCTTTGTCAATCTGCCGGCGTTGGTGGGCGAGGTGCGCGACATACTGATCGAGGAGGCCGGCCCATCCATCGACTTTACCACCGAGATGGAACTGGGTCTTGAAGTTGAAGCAGATCCCGAACAACTTTTCCGGGTTCTATTCAATCTATGTCGCAACTCAGTCGAAGTTCTCAAAGCGGATCTCGATACTGATAAAACCATCATCCGCCGGATTGTCGTCTCAGCCGAGCGCACGGGTGGTGTGGTTGAAATATGGGTTTCCGATACTGGCCCCGGAATGCCCGAAATGGCTCGAAAGGAACTGTTCAAGCCGTTCAAAGGAGCAGCAAGAGCCGGTGGCACGGGGTTGGGTCTGGCAATTGCCCGCGAACTCGTTACGGCCCATGGCGGCCAGATCAATCTGGTAGACCCTGCCGACAATGGTACCACTTTTTGTATCCAACTCCCTGATCGTCCGGTTCCAATAGACAAATTCCGCGCTCGGGGCTGATACGCAATCTTCGCGATTGACATTGGGACTGTAAAGCGATGCGTGAGAGGCAACCACTACGAGGTCCTCTGTCGCTTCCCGGCCCGTTGTCGGCCATTGCCAACCTGCCGGTAGCGGTGGACTGAAAACAAGGATGTGTTTTTTCGCCTTTTGCCGCTTGCAATCGAGCCAGCGAAGCGGTAGTTGATCGCCTCGCAAGCGGTGACACCGAACCGGATGTCGCTGAAAGCTTGCATGCGCGCCCGTAGCTCAGCTGGATAGAGCACCAGACTACGAATCTGGGGGTCAGAGGTTCGAATCCTTTCGGGCGCGCCACCTCCGTTCAAAACTGCGAACACCTTGCGAAATTTTTTGCTTCCGAATACGGTACTTTCAATGGTGTGTTTTGAACCGACAATCCGTATCTGTTTGTCGTCGACGATCACCTGGTCGACGACGGATTTGAGATAAGATTTCCTGAACGGGATATCGCCGGTCGATATGTTTTCGCGCGCCATGCGCCCGAACTCTTCGATCACGGCGGGCGGAATGCCGGCGGCCGACACTGCATGCGTTTTTATGCGCTCCCGCGAAGCTCTGAGGCGATCGCAGTCAAGCTTGAGAGACCTGATGCGGTTGTGAAGAATGACATCCATTTTCGCGCTGCCGACCTCGACCAGGGAATAGATCCGCTTCAGTCGGGTTTCGGTGTCAGTCAGTTCGCTTCGCAGACGGATTACGCGTTGATCGACTTCTGCAGATTTGGCAGCACGATCTGCCGAAATCGCTGACAGGATGTCGGTGAACCATTCAGCAGCAAACAATCGCTCCGACAGATCGTCCACCACGAGGGTGTCGAGGGAATCCATCCTGATCGAGCGTCCATTGCATGCGGATTTATCTGCGCCTACCGCTTTCGAGCAGTTGTAATAGCTGTGTACCTTGCGCTGCCCTTGCAAAAGATCTTGCCTGCGCATTTAAATTCATAATATTGTTTGTACGGAAATTGTCATGTGCAAGTTTATCTGCGACAAGTATTGCATTGGAGTTTATGACTTTCAATACTTTGTAACTATTTTCAAGCTCATTCGAGTATTTTCAGAATGTTACATTAGAAATTGCGCACTTGCTGTGAAATAGACCAATTCGAGGAGGTGTTGAATTGGGACAGCGATTTCGTGCGTGCTGGATCAGAAAACAAAACCGAAACTGCTACTGAGGCCCTGGTTTCGCAGAGATCTTGTCCAACAATTCAGGCGCGGCTTGGGTCGGCCCGATTTTGGAACGCAAATGTTTTCTTAACCATGTTTTTGTACGTTCGCTGATTACGGGTTGATTGATGTTTTGCGTATAGCCTGCAAATTCGAACGTCAGCGACAGCAATGCCCAAAGTGAAGAAGTTACCTTCTGCAAATGATGGAGCGCCGCGCTTAAGAACGGCGCGGTTGGAGTTTTACGAGCTCGAACCGCGTATCGTGTTCGACGCCGCACTCGGAGCAGTTGTCGCCGACGAAGTCATGGATATGGATGATTATGGTGACCTGCATCTGACGTCGGACGGAGGTGCGGCTGATCACTCTACTGATGCTACCGATCAGTCGGACAACGATGGCTGGGACCCTGTCATCATAGAGCCGCCGACAAGGTCCGAGATCGTTTTTATCGATGCGGCAGTCAAAGACATTGACACTCTATTGTCGGGGATCGACCCATCGGCCGAAGTCGTTTTCCTCGATGCCGACCGCGATGGTGTCGGACAGATCGCAGAGGTCATGGCGTACAAGACCGATGTCGATGCGATCCATATACTTGCTCACGGGTCTTCCGGGCTGTTGTCGCTGGGGTCAGGCACGCTCACAACCGAAGCGATGGACGATATCTATGCCAGCCAGCTGGTCGGCATCGGCATGTCGCTCTCGCCCGACGCGGACATTCTCATTTATGGGTGCGACTTTGCCAGCGGTGACTTGGGCCGGTTAGCGGTCTCAACTCTCTCGGGACTGACAGGCGCTGACATTGCCGCCAGCGACGACCTGACTGGTTCGAAAGCACTGGGTGGTGACTGGGAGTTGGAGGTCACAACCGGGATGATCGATACCAGCGTCGCAATTACTGCCCATGGACAATCGTCGTGGATGGCAACGTTGGCAAATTACACCGTTACGAACACCAATGACTCCGGTGCGGGATCGCTGCGACAGGCAATTCTTGATGCCAATGCCAACAGTGGCACAGACACGATAGCCTTCAATATCTCCGGCACCGGAACTCACACGATTACACCCACCTCGGCTCTGCCGACAATCACTGATACAGTCACAATCGACGCCACGACGGACGATAGTTTTGCCGCCAACGGCAATAAGCCTGCGATCATTCTCGATGGTAACAATCTCGGGGCTAATGGTCTACGGCTGTCATCGTCTGCCGATGGCAGCATGATCCGCGGCCTGGTGATCCGCGACTTCGACGGTTACGGGATAGAAATCCAGTCGGGATCGGACGGCAACACGATTGCCGGGAACTATATCGGCAGTCTGACTGCGACGGGAACGGATGCGGGTGCCAGTGAAGCCAACAGCAATGATGGCATCCGTGTATACGGCCTCAATAACACCATTGGTGGATTGGCCGTCGCTGATGCAAACGTGCTTTCAGGAAATGCTGCAGACGGACTTCGGATCGACAGCACTGCTACAGGGACGAACGTATGGGGAAACTATATCGGAACTGACGCGACCGGCACCACCGCTATCGGCAATGGCGACGACGGTGTCAGTATCATGTCGGGGTCATCTGGCAATACGATTGGTGGATCAGCCATCGGCGAGCGCAATATTTTGTCCGGCAACACCAATACCGGCATTTATATCGAAGGCAACTCCAATTTAGTGCAGGGCAACTATATCGGAACTGATGTGACCGGGACGCTGGATCTTGGCAATACCAAGGCAACCGGATCGGAAGGCAATATCCGGATCTTTAGCAGCGGCGCCAATACCATTGGCGGTACTTCGGCTGGTGAAGGCAACATCATCGCCTTTGGTGGCGGTGACGGAATTTTGATGCAATCGACCACCAGTGACATCTCAATTCTTGGGAACTCGATCTTCTCCAATGCGGGGTTGGGAATTGACCTGAATGATGACGGCGTCACCGCCAATGATACTGGCGATGGTGACACAGGCACGAACAATCTGCAGAATTTTCCCGTGTTGACGAATGCAACTCGCAGCGACACTCAGATCGATATCGTCGGCACACTGAACTCTACAGCAAACTCTCAATTTCGCATCGAATACTTTGCCAACTCTGTTGGCGACGGCTCTAGCTACGGCGAAGGGCAACGATATCTTGGCTTTAAAAATGTTTCCACGGACGGCTCAGGGAATGCATCGATAAGCACCACAATAACTGCCACAGTCACATCAGGCGAGTTGATCAGTGCGACAGCTACCAAAAGCAATCCGACTTCCACAGCGTTTACAGACACTTCGGAATTCGCACAGAACGTCAAGGCATTGAGCGATGGCGAGACCCTCATAAGCAAAAGGATCGATGCATCCAGTGATGACGCCGAACAAGAAGGCCCTACTGGCACCAATCCCAATCGTATGGATCTCACCAGCAGCGATATCGAACTTGTCAGCGACTTAGATCCTCCTTCCGCCGGTGTCCAGAAAGTCGGACTTCGCTTTACCGGACTGAATATCCCGGTCGGAGCCACAATTAACGACGCCTATATTGTCTTTCGAGCCGTATCGCCGGATTCGCCAATGACAAACAGCGAGGCGACCAACCTGACCTTGAACGGCCAGTTGATAGGTGATGCGCCGACATTCTCATCTACAAATGGCGATATCAACAGCCGGGCATTGACCAGCGCTTCCGCAGCCTGGGCGCCAACGGCCTGGACCACCGGCTCGGACTACAATTCGCCGGACATTTCTTCAGTGGTGCAGGAAATTGTTGATCAGGGGACGTGGGCGTCGGGAAATGATCTGGCGATCATCATTACCGGGTCTGGCCATCGCGCCTCTCAGTCTTTTGATACTGACCCATCAAATGCCGCCCAACTCGTCGTGACATATACTCCCGTAAATAGCCCTCCGACAATCAGCAACCTTGCCGGTGACAACCTGGATTACCATAAAGGCAGCGGTGCGAGTGTGATCGACCAAGGCGCCAACGCAACCGTCAGCGATGTCAATTCGACCAATTTCGATACCGGAGCCCTGACAGTGTCGTTTGCCGCCGGCTCGGACAGCGCAGAGGATATCCTGTCGATCCGCAACCAGGGCACGGCCGCTGGCCAGATCGGCGTTTCCGGGACCAATGTCACCTATGGTGGCATCACCATCGGCACATTCACCGGCGGAACTTCCGGCAATGACCTGGTCATCACTTTCAACAGCAACGCCACTCCGACTGCTGTAACAGAGCTGACACAGAATATTACCTACCAGAACAGCGATGCAAGCTCGCCCACCACCGGCACACGCACCGTTAGCTATGTGGTCACCGATGGCGACGGCGGCACCTCGACGGCCTCCGATGCTACCGTCACTGTCGTCTCGGCCAGTCTCGGCTTTCAGGAAGGTACGGATGGATACTCAGGCACTCAGGATACTTATCTCAGCAGCGATAGTCCGAATTCATCTTATGGCACACTCAATACTGCGACGGTTGATTTGAGTTCGGGTTCCGGGCCTACGCAGGGGCTTATCCGGTTTGACTCAATTTTCGGCTCCGGCCCCAACCAGGTTCCCGTTGGAGCGACGATCGTATCCGCCGAGTTGACCGTCACCGTGACGAACACCGCCGGTTCGTCGACTGAGCTCGCATTGCACAGAATGCTGGCGAACTGGTCAGAAGCCTCCACCTGGAATTCGATGACCAGCGGCATTCAAACCGACAACAGCGAAGCCAAGTCCACGGTTGATAGCACGCTCGCAAACCCAGACCTTACCGGCAAGCAGTCCTTTACGGGTCTAAAGGAAACTCTTCAAGCCTGGGCGGACGGTGAAGCAAATTATGGCTGGGCCATACTGACAGACAGTACGGATGGATGGGATTTCTCAACCTCCGAAGCAGTCAGCATTTCAGACCGCCCGGTGCTGAATGTCACCTATATAGAAAACACTGCGCCTGTCGCTGCGGATGACACATACTCGACCGGGGTCAACTCAACATTGAATGTGGGTCCTTCGACCGCAAACCTGGCAAACTGGTGGAAATTTAATGAGGGTGGCATCCATCAGACCATCGTCGACTCCGGTTCCCTCGGCAACGATGCCACACGCGGCTCCAGTGTGGGCATAGACACCGATGATCCGACTTGGACGACCGGCTATGTCGGATCAGGAGCCCTGTCCTTTGATGGCACCAGCGACTACGTCGCCACATCTAGCACGCTTCCGAAGACCGCCAGCAGCTTTACCATGTCGGCTTGGTTCCAGACCACGACCACAAGCGGACAGCAGCACATATTCTGGCAAGGCTACAGCTCCGGCAATGGCTACGGCTCAGCTCCGGGAACACCGGCCGAATCAGAGATGAGTCTGACAATTGGAAACTATGATGGCCAACCCGACAAAATCGTGTTCGCCATGGGATACGAAGTTCCGGCCAGTGGCGCAGACCCCATTTTTATCGTCTCAGATTCCAACTTCACCGATACTTCAAAATTCCACAATGTCGCAGTCACGGTGACTGATCTGGGCGGGGGAACCTTCAGTGCCTCTCTCTATGTCGATGGCGTGCTTGAGGGAACCGACACCGGTACCGAGAACGACCGGTCCGCCTGGGGTAACTTGCAGATCGGCAAGCCCGGAGCCAACACCCGCTTTTTCAGCGGACAGATTGACGACGTTCGCATTTATGACGCGGCATTGACGGCAACCCAGGTTCAGAACATCGCCCAGTCCGGAATTCTGCAAAACGATTCAGATATTGACAGCCGGCCGATCAAGGTCAACACCAGTGTCGTTACCGGACCATCCAACGGTACGCTGGATATCAATTCCGACGGTTCGTTTTCCTATACCCCGGATACGGATTTCACAGGGATCGATTCCTTCACCTACAAGGCCAGCGACGGCAGTCTCGACTCGAACCTCGCCACAGTCACGATTACCGTAAATGACGCACCGGTACTCGCCGATACGGCACTTTCGCTCACGGTTGCCGAGGATGCTGGCGCACCTTCGGGCGCTGTCGGCTCTACGGTTGGCGCATTTACCGGCGGTATCAGTGATATTGGAACAGGCGCGGCAAAAGGAATCGCGGTCATCGCCAGCAGCGAAACCAATGGCGTTTGGTATTACACCACCAATGGTGGCGCCAACTGGTCATTGGTAGCCACGGTCAGTTCCGCCCAGTCTTTGCTGCTGGCCGATAATGCCAGCTCGCGCCTCTATTTTGCACCGGCTTCCAACTATAATGGCAGCGTGCCTGCGGCGCTGACCCTTCGTGCATGGGACCAAACATCAGGCAGTGCCGGAACCAAGACCGATACCTCAGCCAATGGTGGAAATACCGCCTATTCCACCGCCACAGACACGGTCGGCGTTACGGTAACGGCTGTCAATGATGCACCTGTCGGGGTTCCGTCGATCACCGGAACGGTGACAGAGAACGAAACACTGACGGCGGACACATCCGGGATCTCCGATGCCGATGGCCTGGGGGCGTTCTCCTACCAGTGGATGCGGGATGGCGTTGATATCGGCGGGGCGACGGGATCG
>Ga0209344_10000351_pt1 | contig 85873 bp, 70 predicted proteins | sample Cruoilmetagenom6_FD_187293 | JGI IMG/M metagenome (GOLD analysis project Ga0209344, IMG submission 187293) | Oil polluted marine microbial communities from Coal Oil Point, Santa Barbara, California, USA - Santa Barbara Oil Seep Sample 6 (SPAdes)... | ecosystem: Environmental > Aquatic > Marine... | reverse complement strand
AGTGTGTGATCAGCACGGTAAGCACGCGCTAACGTCTTGGCGGGTATTAGAGCGAAAAAATAACCGCACCCGCTTACATTTGTTCCCTAAAACTGGGCGTACTCATCAACTGCGCGTACATTGTGCGCATCAACTGGGCTTAAATATGCCGATTGTCGGTGACGACCACTATGGCACAAAAGCAGAACGTCTACATTTACATGCTGAGTACTTATCGCTGTCTCATCCTATTACGCATCAGCAGCTAGAATTTGAAGTGGCAGCAGATTTTTAATGGTATTTAGCAGTAAAACCTCCAGAGGTTATTTACCATGAGTTATTTAGCAAATTTGCTAGCAATTAGTCCTGAGACTTGATTGTGACAGGAGGTAAAGTTCAAGCGTTTATGAGCAAACATCTAATTGTTTAAGTAGTGTCGCCGCGGCGTCAAATTCATAGACTGCCACTTTGGCCATAATATCTTTGAGTTGTTGATGATAGCTTTGCTCTTGAGTCATCGATAGTAACGTTTGAATGGTATCTATCGCGGCGACATCATAATTATCTACCTCAATAAGTAATTGTGCCATCAGAGTCTCACAGTCATGTAAATTAAAATTAACCTCAGTAGGCAACGGTTCTGCTAGTTGCTCTAAGCTCTCTTGAATGCGCGCTAGCTCATCCTGACACTGGCTTAAAACCTCAGGCGCTAATGCTTTTTTAACGGCACTATTTTCTAATAACTGACAGAGCTGATAAAGCTGTGTCGCGCCAACATTGCCGGCGACACCTTTAAGTGTATGGGTGAGCTGTTCAGCAGTAGCAAAGTCATGGTTGCGAAATGCTAGCGCTATCGGCTCAATGGCGTTGTGATAGTTATCTTTAAATTTCAGCAGCAAGCGTTGATAAAGTTGTTGATCATCTTGCGCTATGGCTAAACCTGCTTTGAGGTCGATACCGTCAAGTGCAGGTAAAGTATCCGCTTTACTTACTCGTGTTGCTGGAAGCGTTTGACCATTTTTGCTGGTACTTGGTATCAGCCATTGTGCTAATTTAGTAAATAATTCATGAGTATTTATTGGTTTGCCAATATGTTCATTCATCCCAGAAGCTAAGGCTTTCTCACGATCGCCAGCCATGACATTGGCGGTCATAGCGATAATGGGCAAGTTTTGAAATTCTGGCTTTTGACGAATTTCTCGTGTCGCAGTGTAGCCGTCTTTGATTGGCATTTGGCAGTCCATTAACACCGCATCAAAGCTTTCATTGTTAAGGCTTTCTATGGCTTCTTCACCGTTATTTGCCACTTGTACGTTAATACCATGATGCGTTAAGAGTTCAGTGGCCAACTCTTGATTTATTTCATTATCTTCAACCAGTAATATTTTTGCACCTTGAAGGACATTTATTGTTGATTGTTCGATAAGTGGCGCAGCTTTATAGTTGATGCTACGCAGATTTTTCTGCCCCAAAGCAAGCAATAAACAGTCTAGTAAATTCGATGAGGTGATAGGTTTTCCGGTTGCGTAATATTGCTCATCGCTCTTGCTGGGGGAGCTTGGTAGTGCTTGTCGATTTGCTAGGATATGCAATATAGGTAAGTCAATATCAGCATCTCGTATTGCTTGTATGTCAGGACAGTTACTTGCACTCGCTTTAACCAGGTCTATTACTAATACATCAAAGGCATTAGGGGCTTGTTTTAGCTTAGAAAGTAGTTCGCTAGTGGTGCGATAGCTTTCGACCTTAAAACCCAAGGACTTTAACATCCGTTGTAAGATTGGCTGATAATTTTTATTGTCGGCGAGTAAAGCAACCTTTAAACCTTGTATGGAGCTCAAATAAGGTCGTTTAGTTTGCACGTGCGCTAAGGATTGGCGTTGATAACTGAGCGTAAAATGAAATTTACTGCCGTTATTTTCTTCACTTTCAAGCCATATTTCACCACCGAGCAATTCTACTAGGCGTTTACAAATGGCTAATCCTAAGCCAGTACCGCCATACTTTCTTGTGGTTGAAGCATCAGCCTGACTGAAAGATTGAAATAATTTTTCTTGTTGTTCAGCGCTCATGCCTATGCCCGTGTCGCAAACAGAGAACTTTAAGGTGACCTTATCTGTTTGTTGTTCGAGACATGATATATGTACTTTAACCTCACCTTGTTCGGTGAACTTTGCCGCATTGCTGCCAAGATTAGTTAATATTTGGCTCAGGCGTAAAGGGTCACCAATGAGGTCTAGTGGCACATTATCTTCGACATCAAAAATAAGCTCGGTTTGTTTCTCGATAAGTTGGTTAACTAACATGCTGTTGAGATTGTCGAGAATATCATCCAAGCAAAATTCAATGGATTCTACTTCCAGCTTATTGGCCTCAATTTTTGAAAAATCCAATATATCATTGACGATTCCCAACAAAGACTCAGCCGAGCGGTTAACTTTGACGATATAGTTTTGTTGCTCTGGCGATAGCTTAGTTTTCAGTGCTAAAGCTGACATGCCAATAATGGCGTTCATCGGGGTACGGATCTCATGCGACATATTCGCTAAAAAATTAGACTTAGCTTTTACCGCTTCTTCGGCTAACAGTTTGGCATGTGCAAGTGTTTGCTCGGCGCGTTTTTGCTCGCTGATATCAACAAAAGTCCCTAATAAGCCGCCAACACTACCGTCAGCTTTGGCAAAACTTTTTACCCAGTACATGGTTGAATGTTCTAAACCATCGCCATAAAGCACATCTATTTCTTTTCGCACCATGCCCATTGAGGCAAGCACTTGCTGATCTTCAGCATGGAAAGCTTTGCGATGTGCTAATGGTAAATATTCAAGCTCGAGCACGGTTTTGCCAATAATGTCGGCTCTTTTAACATTAAAGGTTTGTTCATAGGATTTATTAACGTTAATAACACGAGAGTTAGGGTCTTTAACGAATATCGGGTAGGGAATGGTATCGGTCAGCGCTTGTTGAAAAAGAATTTGTTCAGCTAATGCTGCGTCATTTTGCTTGCGTTCAGTGATGTCTCTGACAATAGCGACAATAAAGCGCTCATTATGGATACGCAGTGAGTTTACCGTGACCTCAGCGGAAAATTCACTGCCGTTTTTACGCTTGCCGGTCAGCTCTAAACATTGCTTTTTAGGGCGGGTCTCACGCAATAAGCGCTCAAAAATATGCAAGGTTTTTTCTTCGGGCAATAGCCGTTCAATTTTATCACCAATAAGTTCGGCTTTTTCGTAACCAAACATAGTCAAAACTTGTGAGTTAACGATATTGTGCTCGCGGTGTTTATCTAGCATCAAGATGGCATCGGGTGCTGACTCCATTAAGGCCTCAAATTGTGCTTTAGCCGCATTTCTTTGGGTGACATCAATTAAAGTTAAACGCACTTCGATTAATTGCTCTTGGTGGTTATAAACCGGCAGCGCAGACAACATGGTATCTATGGTTTGGCTATCACTAATGTTAACGGGTATTTCACACTCTAAAAGCTGAGATTTAGTCTGAAATATTTGGTGGACATAATGCTCAGGTGCAACAAAAGTTTGCCAGTTCAATGAAACAAAAGTCTCTCTAGGTCGCTTAAACATCTGCGCAAAAGCGCTGTTGTGCTTAATAAACTGACCTTGGCCATTTAACGTGGCATATGCGACCGGAGCATGCTCATATAATTCCCACATGGCCCGTTCGCGTTGATGTAATTCAGAGGTTCGCTGCTCGACAATGCTTTCTAATTCTGCCTTTGAACGACGCATATACTTTGTTGAGCGCTGGCCAACCGTGACAGTAAATATATTGGATGTTAAGGTTAATAATAGGGTGACAACGGAAATTATCATTAACATCTTACGTAGTGAATTTACCCCTGACATGGCTTCATCTGCATCTATTTCAGTGGCAATGCCAAACCCATACTCAGCATCCCATAACCAAGCTCCATATACGTTAACGCCACGATAGTCGTTATATCCTAAGACATTAGCGGTTACTATATTTTTTGTTAATGAGTTGCCGGTATCTGAGTGAGCACTATTAATGAGCTGCTTTGCCATCAAGGTAAGCGGCAGTTGTTGGGGGTTAATGACCGCATTCGGCATTCTTAGCAGGTTAACTTGTGGATCTTTAAGTGCTATTAGTTGGTTATTATTACGGTATTCTTTAAAGAGGTTTAGGGAAGCCAACTCAGTTTCGAAACGGCTTTTTGATAACATTTCGCCGATACTATTCACTAAGTAGCTCTCGCCAGAAGCGCCGATGCGACCTTGTTGTATAATGTCTGATATTTTACCACTGGTCTGAATTCGCAAAGCTAATGCTGAAATAACTTGTTTATCAGCGGTCATTATTGGGCTAACAATAAACATGCTGTATTGATCTATAGGCTGGCCGGTGTTGACTAACGCTTGCGTAGTCGCTAATTTTATCGGCGAAACGAAACGGGTTTCACCAGCAAATACTGCAGCAAGCACATCGGGGTTTTGTTGGGCGATTACATTGATTTTCGCTATGTTTTCATTTCGATTTGAAGCGATATTTATATAATCTTTATTGATCACATCAAAGCCTTGTTCTGCAAGGTGACTTTGACGAAAATATTGCCGAATATCCTGCAATGGTAACGAGGTTATCAGGTTTTCTTTTTGACTCAGCTGTTGGTCTAGTTTTTCAATCAGCGCAATCATATTAACGTCTGCAGTTATTTGCTGTAACAAGTTTTCTTGGTCGCTTATCCAGCTATTAAGTCTTGTTTTTGTCGCTTGTACGACAAATTCAAGGTTTTTTTGGATGCTGGCTTGGCTGCTTTTTTCATTATTTTGTAAAGTCAGATATATCACGCTGAAAATAATGGCGATATTTAATATTGAAATTGAATGGACGATTAGCGGGAATTTTCTTGATGCCATAAAGGCAACGAGGCGTTGTTGACTAATAAACTTGGGTAGTAATAAGGTGACAAAAATTAATAATAATGAGATCAATACCATAGATATTATTAATAGCGTACTGCTGTCGGTTGCAATATGTTTAGTGGCATAGTGCGTTAAGGCGTCTTCGAGCAGAATGTTTTTTGGCAAAAACGGCGTCTCTACCATGCCCAGTTGATGATAAATCTCGCTTATTTTTTCCATGCGAGTACGGGTGATTGAGCCGATAGGAATAAATTTAGCTAAAATTATTTTACTAATTTCGTCAGCTTCAAAGCTTAAATGCGCATCTGACTTACCTTGGCTATTGTATTTTTCTGCAATTAACTTAATTATTTCTGCTTTATGACTGAGGGCATATTGCCAGCCTTGGATAGTGGCTTGGCGAATAGCCTGGACGCGTTGAGGGTTGTTTTTTACTTCTGACTCAGAGGTAAATAGGCTATCACCATAAAAATCAATACCGTAGTCTCTAGGGTCAATGGTAAATATGTCAATATTGGCTTGCTTAAATTTAAACGGTTCATTGGTGTTATAAATTAAAATTGCGTCGGTGTTACCCTCCACTAAGGCTGAATATTGCTCGTTGTGCTCTTGCCAAGTAAAGGCGGTCATATTTGGATCTGTTTGCAGCAGCATAGCGCTAACAGGGGCAAAATTTTGCAGGCTAGAATTGACCATGATACGTTTACCCATGAGATCAAATGGGCTGGAAATATTGGACGAGCGCAAGGTGGCAAGTGTGGTGGGCGAATGTTGAAATATTTGCGCGACGATAACCACTGGTTTACCCTGACTTTTAGCCAGGATTAAACTGGAGTCACTGATACCATAATCGGCTTTACCAGTGATAACACGTTCTTCACTGGTTCCTTGGTCATCTAGCTCTCTTAATTCAACGTCTAAGCCTAGTGCTTGATAAAAACCTTGCTCTTTCGCGGCATAGTAGCCAGCAAATTGAAATTGATGATACCAGTTAAGTTGAATAGAGACTTTATCAAGCGCTTGGGCTAGTCCTTGATTACTGGTGATTAATAATAAGGTCGCAAAGATCACGACAGCAATATTTTTGCTCGGAAAAAAATTTACCATATTGTCTGGCTACTCAAGGGGTTCATTCAGAAAACTGCGCTTTAACCACTAGTATCTCATCTAAACTATTTAGAAAACAATCGACTAATTCAGGATCGAAATGTTTTCCTGATTCGCTTTTCATGAACGCAGTGGTCCGCTCTATGCTCCACGCTGGTTTGTAGGGGCGAGATGAGGTTAAAGCGTCGAAAACATCGGCAATGGCAATAATTCGACCCACTAAGGGGATTTCATCCGCTTTTAAGCCTTTAGGGTAACCACTTCCATCCCACTTTTCATGGTGAGTGAGCGCGACTTCTTTTGCTGTTGCCATCAGTAATGATGGATTTTCTTCGTCTAGTATTTCTGCGCCCAATGTCGCATGTTCTTTCATTACAAGCCATTCATCGTTATTCAGTCGTGCGGGCTTTTTTAAAATATCATCCGGTATGCCTATTTTACCAATGTCGTGCATAGGTGCAGCATGCATTAAAATATCGGCTGCCTCCAAATCCATGCCGTAAGCAAGGGCGAGTACATAGGCATATTTACTCATTCTTTTGACATGGTTGCCAGTTTCATTATCTTTAAACTCAGCGGCTCGGCCCAGCTTTTGAATAATATTATAGCGGGTGTTGATTAACTCTTGAGTTTGCAGTTTTACCTGTTGGTATAGCTCGCGTTTTTGATTGCTTAATGCTAAATGGGTCTTTACCCGCTGCATTACGATAGCGGGATTAATAGGCTTAGTAATATAGTCAACAGCGCCAAGCGCGAGACCACGGGTTTCGTTTTCAACTGATATTCTAGCGGTGATAAATATGATCGGAATATTTTGTGTCGCTATATCAGACTTTAAGCGTTCGCAGGTTTGATAACCGTCAATTTCAGGCATCATGATATCGAGTAAGATAAGATCGGGCTGAGGTTTAATGTTGGCAATTTTAATTGCCATTTTACCGCCGCGAGCCACCTTTAACTGGTAATTAGGCTTTAAAATGCCCACCAAAACATCTATGTTTTCCGGTGTATCGTCAACGACTAGTATAGTTGCCATGTCGTTCATGCCAAGTTCCGTTATGAAAGGATACATTTCGATAATTAAAACATAGCAGTAAGGCCTAAAACTGACAATAAATAACGCTGAATTAAAGCAGGAATAGTGTTACTTTGTTTGGTTACGGCTTGACAGTATTGTTATTTATTTACGGCACTTTTTACTGTACTTAGCGTATTGTTTTATCATATCAGCGCGTTGGAGTTATCACTTGTCAGTATTTAATATTTATTTGTTACGTCATGGCGAACTCATGCAAAGCGGCATTTTGTGTGGCCGCACGGATATCGCGCTATCGAGTATAGGTCAGCAACAATTGCATGTTGCCGCCCAGCGCTTACCTGAAATTAGTCAGTGCTTTAGTTCGCCGATGATGCGTTGTCGAACATTTGCGGAAGATTATTGCCATCAAAACGGGCTGTCATTGCAGGTTGTCAGCGAACTGCAAGAAATGAACTTTGGCGACTGGGACGGTGAAAGTTATCAGACTCTGTGGCAACTAAAGCGAAACACGCCAAGCTTGGGGGATTTTTGGCAAAACCCTTGGCAACACCAGCCGCCAAATGGTGAGGCTATGTTAAACTTTACCCAGCGCGTAGAGCGCTTTTGGTATGGTTTATTGGCACGACTTGAACAAGTTAAGCCTGGGCAGCAGCAGCAAGGAAATATTTTAGTGGTCAGTCACGGCGGTGTCATAAGGTACATTTTGGCCTGCGTGTTGGGTTTGCCTATGCCAAGTGTTAACCATATGACCAATATCGATGTGCCGTATGGCGCTTTAATTCAGCTACAAGTTGTCATTGATGACAGTGGTAAAGCTTGGCCGAAGTTAATGCTTTAACAGTTAACACGTTAGCCCTTTAGTGGCACATTTTTGCTGGCAATTCATAGGTAATATTATTATTTAGATAAAGTTTATGCTTTTACCTTATAACCGAGTTTAAAATAAACCTTGCTATTTTGTCCTAGCTGTCGATAATCTCGCCATTAATTTAATAATGTCATAGTTATTTTACTTACTTTTATCTCTTTATGAGCTCATTGTTAGGTAAAGCTGGGAATGTGGTGAAAGTCCACAACTGTACCCGCAACTGTAAACAGCGCGATATGTTAGCCACTCAATCTTTTCAGATAAAGATGCGAGTAAGGACAGATTGCTATGCTGTAAGTCAGGATACCAGCTGAACTATAGACATTTATTACCACGTCGAGCGGGTTACTCGGGCATTGGAACTGTTTTCTTTTTTCATTATTGACTGTGTCACTAGTGGCGAACGATATACTCCCTTCAAACGCTCAACCGTATCGATGTTATTCATACAGTATCAAGCAACTGAACTTTAGTTTGATGCTACTTAGGTGATGAAATGTTTGATATTCAATCGGTTAGTAACGAGCACTCAGAAAAAATTCAAGCGATTATTGATAGTAAAACTAAGCCATTAGGCGCCTTAGGCGATCTCGAGCGCTTAGCGATGCAGATTGCAAAAATTCAATTAAGCGCCAGCGATTTTCGTGCAGCAGAATATTTGCCCGATAAGCACCATCAGCTGACGCTGAACGCTCCTCATTTAACGGTCTTTGCTGGCGACCATGGGGTTGCGCGTGCGGGCGTGTCAATTGCGCCGAGCGAAATTACCAGACAAATGGTGATTAATTTTTCTCGTGGCGGCGCGGCCATTAATGTTTTTAGCCAACAATTGGGTTGGCAGCTTAGTATCATTGATGCTGGTATTTTACAGCCAGTGACCTCAGCAAGTGTTAAGGACCAAAGATTAGGAAAAATAACCCAAGCCATTAATCAGCATGAAGCTATGTCAAAAGCACAAGTTGAGCGAGGCTTTGCGTTTGCAAAAAAGCATATTAGCGAGGTAAAAAGTACCGGCTGTAATATTATCGCTTTTGGTGAAATGGGCATAGGTAACACTACTATTGCTTCAGCCATTATGGTGGCGCTGATGGGCGTTCCTGTCGCGGAGGCGGTGGGCCGAGGTACGGGAATCTCTGATCATGCGGTGTTGAAAAAACAGCAAGTGATCGAGCAAGCATTAGCACTGCATAAAGAAAGCCTAACCGATACTCAGTCAATTTTACGTTGTATTGGCGGTTTTGAAGTGGTGCAAATTACCGCGGCCATGTTGGCAGCGGCTGAAAATCAGATGTTAATTGTTGTTGATGGCTTTATTTGTACGGCGGCGGCGATGTTAGCCATTAACACTAATGCCAAGGTAAAAGATTATATGATATTTGCTCATTGCTCGGGCGAACAAGGCCATGAAAAAATGTTGCAATGGTTACAAGTTAAACCGCTATTAAATTTAGGGTTGCGCTTAGGTGAGGGCACTGGCGCGGCACTGGCGCTACCCATTATACAAGCGGCGGTGGCTTTTTATAATGACATGGCCAGTTTTAGTGATGCGCAGGTGACCAATGTCACTTAAAGAGCAAGTATCTAAGCGAGTGTTACTGACACAACAATGGCAGTTATTCTTGCTAGCCATCAGTTTTTTTACTCGTATTCCGGTCAAACTTAGCGGGGAAGTGAGCGCCAATATGCTCAATGAAGCTAGCCGCTATTTCGCTTTAGTGGGGATTTTCATTGGCGCAGGCTCAGCTTTGGTTTTTTATCTTGCGGTCATGGTGTTGCCGGTTGAGGTTTCGTTGTTACTTGCCATGGCCAGTAGTGTGTTATTAACCGGCGCTTTTCATGAAGACGGTTGGGCCGATGCGTGGGATGGCTTTGGCGGCGGTTGGACGGTGGAAAATAAACTTAACATTATGAAAGATAGTCGTTTAGGCACTTATGGCGCCGCGGCACTATTTTTTATCTTGCTGATAAAATATCAGGCAATATTGGCGTTGATTCAACAAGACTTAACGGCGAGTACCATTGCCAACGAAGCCTTAAGTATCTGGGCTATTTTAGTATTAGGTCATGGTTTAAGTCGCGTACTGGCAACAAGTTTGATTGCGGATATGCGTTATGTCACAGAAGATGCAAATTCAAAAGTTAAGCCGTTAGCGCAAACGTTATCCCGTCAGAGTTATTTACTCTTGCTAGCAACTGGCGCAGCAATCCTGATTTTTACCCTGCCTTTTAGCCTTGCTTGGCAGCTGCTAGTGGTTTTACTTTTCAGCCGTTGGGCTTTGAAGCTATGGTTTAATAAGCAGTTAGGGGGGTATACCGGTGACTGTTTAGGCGCCGCGCAACAGTTAAGCGAAGTCGTGATCTACCTTGCTTTATTAGCACTGTCGGTGGCGGCTTAATGAGTCATATACAGTTAATTATCGGCGGTGCCCGTTCAGGTAAAAGCGCGTTGGCTGAGCAGGTTGCTAAAGCATCGAATTGGCCGATCACTTATATCGCCACGGCGCAGGCGCTCGATGAAGAAATGCTACAACGCATTAGTCAGCATCAAGCTGATAGGCCTGAACACTGGGCGTTAGTTGAAGCGCCGTTGCAATTAGCCAACGCTATCGACTCTACACTTGCTAATAGTAAACAAGGCAGCTGTATCTTAGTTGATTGTTTAACGCTTTGGCTCAGTAATAGTTTATGTCAGGCTAATGCCGACTCGGTTGCTCGTGTTGCTGGCAATCTGGCCTATTGGCAACAAGAACAGCAGCAGTTTCTGACGCTGCTCGAAAAAATTCAACAGCAAGACAATATTGACCTGATATTGGTCAGCAATGAAGTTGGCCATGGCATAGTGCCGATGGGCGAATTGTCGCGTCAGTTTGTTGATCAAGCCGGTTGGTTACACCAAGCCATTGCACGTCTGGCTGATAGGGTCGAGTTTGTTATGGCAGGTCTGCCATTAACCTTAAAACCTTCAATAACAGCTAATCCTCAGGCGAGATTGTGAAAACCTTAATGATACAAGGCACGACCTCAGATGCTGGCAAAAGCACCTTAGTGGCCGGACTTTGTCGGGTGTTAGTCAATGCAGGCTACCATGTCGCACCATTTAAGCCGCAAAATATGGCGTTAAATAGTGCGGTTACCAAAGAGGGCGGCGAAATTGGTCGTGCACAAGCTTTACAAGCGATAGCGGCAAAAGTTGAAGCGCGCGTAGATTTTAACCCTATTTTACTCAAGCCGAATAGCGACACCGGCGCGCAAGTCATTGTTCATGGCAAAGCCTTATCTAATATGGAGGCAGGTAAGTATCACGACTACAAAAAAGTTGCGATGCAAGCGGTGTTAGCGTCGCATCAACGTTTAGCCAAGGATTATCAGGTATTGTTAGTTGAAGGTGCGGGGAGCCCGGCTGAAATTAATTTGCGCGCGCATGATATTGCCAATATGGGCTATGCCGAAGCGGTCGATTGCCCGGTGATTATCGTGGCAGATATTGACCGAGGTGGCGTCTTTGCTCATCTTGTTGGTACTTTAGCGTTATTATCTGAGTCAGAGCAAGCCAGAGTGAAAGGATTTATTATTAACCGTTTTCGCGGTGACATTACGCTGCTCGAATCTGGTTTGGATTGGCTTGAAAAGCGAACAGGCAAGCCAGTGTTAGGGGTTTTACCTTATTTACATGATTTAGCGTTAGACGCGGAAGATGCAGTAGCGCTCGATAACAAAGTTACGCAAGCGAAAGTAAAAATATTTGTGCCTTTATTACCTCATATCAGTAACCATACCGACTTTGATCCGCTGCGCTTACAAGCCAATATTGATTTGCAATACATTAAAATAGGCCAGTCGTTACAAGGCGCTGATTTAATTATTTTACCCGGCAGTAAAAATGTTACTTCTGATTTAGCGTTTTTAAAACAACAAGGTTGGCAGCAAGAAATTGAGCAACACCTGCGCTATGGTGGCAAGTTACTCGGTATTTGTGGTGGCTATCAAATGCTGGGGAAGCAAATATTTGACCCAGAGCATATTGAGTCACAGGTAGAACAAATTGCTGGTTTAGGTTTATTAGACTTTACAACCACGCTAACGCAAGACAAAACCTTAAGCCAAGTTTCCGCCACTATGAGGTTAAATGGCGAAACATGTCAGTTAACTGGCTACGAAATACATTGTGGCGTGTCAACGGGACCCGCGTTAAACCACTCGTTACTTAAACTTCACCATGCGTCAAAACACGTGCAAAGCAGCTCTGATGGCTGTATCTCTGATGACGGACAAATTATTGCCACCTATTTACATGGTTTTTTCGATTGTCCTGCGCCGACACAATTACTGCTTAATTGGTTGGGTATTAGCGACTTACAAGCGCCTGTTATCGATATAAAGCAACATCGAGAAATACAACTTGAGCGCTTAGCGGATGTTTGCCAGCAGCATTTAGCCATGGATAAAATTTACGATATTATTAATCAAGGTGTTGATACGCCAAGTCATAAGTTGGCGAATTAGTCAGAGAAAAATTTAAATAAGCGACAGTGGCTAAATACTTTAGTTACTGTTTTATATAGTAAGTTTAAGGGAAGAAGATGAGATTTCTTCACTGCCCCCGCAATGGTGTTCCTAGTGATAACTTGTTAACTAGGTCAGTCCGAGCACTTGAACTTACTTAATTACACTGTGTTTTAACGCAGTAAACACTATGGTGCGGTGGGCATCGTTAATGAGGTCATATGAACATTAAGCAAAACAATTTTTTCAAAAAATCATTATTATCACTTGCGGTTGTCGGCGCATTGTCAACCAGCTTTATTGCTGCGGCGAACACTGGCAGTGCCGGCGGTGATATAGAAACGATTAGCGTTACTGCATCGCGATCTCCTATGGATATTGCCGATTCATTAGCAAGCCAAGTCATTATCACACGTGCAGATATTGCTCGTATTCAACCTAAATCTGTACTTGATGTCTTGTCAACGGTTGCAGGCATTGATATTTCTGCTACCGGTGGCCGAGGTCAAACTTCATCTGTTTATATGCGCGGTGCAAACGCTAGTCATACTCTGGTTTTAATTGATGGTGTGCGTATTAGCTCAGCAAGTTTAGGTTCAACGAGTATTCAAAGTGTAGCGCCTGAACTAATTGAACGTATTGAAATAGTTAAGGGACCACGTGCTGCGCTGTGGGGTTCAGATGCCATTGGTGGTGTTATTCAAATATTTACGCGAAAACTTCGCAGTGATAAACATTTTGCCAATGCGACCATAGGCAGTGAAAACTATCAAAAATTAAGTGCTGGTACTGGCATTAGTCATGGTGAGGGTAGTACAAGTATTATCGTAAACCATGAAAAAAGCGCCGGTTTCGATGTTAAAGATGATGCAGAAAGCGATGATGATGGCTTTGACTATACCTCAGTAGCGATTAATGGTCAGCAGCAAATAAATGACGCCTTATCACTTAATTGGCTTGCTCAAGTTGATGATGGTAACAATGAATTTGATAGCTCGTTTGGCGGTAATGAAAATGACGTTAAAAATCATATTTGGCAGTTAAGCGCAAACTATGATTGGAAAGTGTCGGACATTACAAACCACAGTGCAATATCAATCAGCCAAAACAGAACCTCAAGTGTTGGTTACGGTAATGGTATTAGCAAAGAAGGTGGCAGTCTATTTGATACCCGCAGAGATCAAATTTCCTTGGTAAATAACAGTAGCGTTAATGAACACTGGCAGTTTAATTTAGGTACTGATTTTTATACTGAAGAATTAAAAGGTAATACGCAATATACGGACAAAGAACGTAATGTGTTTGGCGTTTTTGGGCATGTCATATATCAACGAGGCGCATTCTCTTACGAATTGTCAACACGCTATGATGATGTTGATGGCATTGATTCAGAAACAACCTACAACACAAGTATTGGCTATCAAGTTGCTGCTCACACACGCGTCGTTTTAGCCGCTGGCAGTGGTTTCAAGACACCATCGTTTAATGATTTGTATTGGCCTGCAGATGCTTGGTCGGCAGGTAACTCAGATCTTGTGTCTGAAACTTCAGATACACTTGAGTTTTCAGTGATTAGTCAGTTTGATGAGCTAGGATTATCATTTAATATTTTTAGTACCGATATTGAAAATTTAATTGCATGGAAGCCTGATGAGAACTTCACTTACAAACCAGAAAATGTCGCTGACGCTGACATTAAAGGTGCTGAATTTGGTGCAAAATACATCGGCTTAGGTGGCTCTCATCAATTTAATATTAGCTATATTGAAGCAGAAGACAAAGCAACTGGAGATCAGCTTGCTCGTCGTGCAAAAGAGCATGCCAGCTATCAATTTGATACTAGTATTGGTAAAGCAGATGTTTACGCCGAATGGCAATATAAAGGTGAACGTTATGAATACTTATTTGATGGTTCAAGCGTGGAACTCGACAGTTATCAGGTAGTGAACTTAGGACTAAGTTACCCACTTGCTAATGCATGGAAATTGCAAACAAAAGTAAATAATGCTTTTAATGAACAATACACCACTTCGCAAGGGTATCATGCCCAAGAGCGTGTTGCTTACATTGGTGTTACATTTCAAAACTAAGGCTAACTTGCTTTGAAATGGAAAAGGCAGCTAATTATTAGGTGCCTTTTTGACATTTGTAAGCATCATTCGTTTACTATAAGAGCGCTTTATTGGTGATTACCCTGCTGATATTAGTTGTTTGTAGGCATCAGCACAGGCCGTTTCTAAGCGTTCAAGGGGCTGGTCCGTGGCAATACCAAACCTGAGCGTGTCTTGCTCATCGGCAAGCCGGCAATAAACGCCTTGTTGGCACAACAAATGATAGATTTTTTTGGCACTATCGCCTTGCTGGAAAGCTAAGGTGAGAAATAAGTCACAGCCTTGAATATCTTTAATTAGCGCCTTGGAAAACACTTGCCCAAGCATTTTTTCTTGCGCTTTTCTCAGTGTCTTTAAGCGCACTCTTTGCCGCGCTTGCCAGTTACTATCCTTGAGTGCTTGCTGGGCAATGATTTGCGCTGGGCCATTGACTTGCCATGGCCCTAATAACGCTTTGAAGGTTTGACACCAATAACTATCTGCCACTAAAAAGCCAATACGGATGCCGGCTAAACCGAAAAACTTGCCAAATGAGCGCAGCACTATACAGTGGCGGTTGTGCACTTGCGGAGCATAGGACTGCTCGCTCGGCATCACATCGATAAAGGCTTCATCAAGCACTAATAAACCATTCAGTTGTGTTAATTTTTCATGATATTGACGGATCACCTTGCGATCGAAAAATTGCCCGGTTGGGTTATTTGGGTTGATGATAACCAGCACGCTATTGGTGGGTAACTGGCTTATTTCAGGTAATGATGCTTGATAAAAATGCAAATTATAACCGGCGATTTTCCACGCCTGAGCATGCTCTTTATAGCCGCGTTCGGGTAAATAAACATCTTGTCCGTTGGCATTTTGTTGTCGATAGAGCGTAGGTAAGGCTTTTATGATGGCTTGGCTGCCATTGGTGATAACCAGCTCTGCACATTGATAAAATTGCTTTGCCGCCGCGATAAGTGCTGGGCTTTGTTGCGGTAATTGCTGCCATACCGTTAGCGGGAGCGTTGGCACTGGGTAACTTATTGGCGCAATACCGGTTGATAGGTCGAGCCAATCAGTCTCGGGAATTTTATATTGCGCTGCCACTTGTTGTAGCTGGCCACCATGTATTAACGCCATGTTATGCCTCTTGTTTAGTCTATCGAATTGTTGAAAAAATGACCAGTTGAACAACAAATACCCCGGCCAATAGCAGTAAGCTGGCACGACTCACTAGATGTAAACTGTGGGGAATGTCATCGCTGGTGACATCTTTGCCTACACCGAGCATGACAGAGTGCATGACTTTGCCGTGATAACGCGCGCTACCACCTAATTTTCGGCCCATCACCGTCGCCCCTGCGGCCATGACCCAGCCACCATTATGGCTTTTGTATTGATTGCCTTGCTGATAGGCATTAATGATGGCCTGAAGCCAGCGTCCTTGTCTGAGTCCCTGTATGGCATAAAGTAAGGTACAGCATTTGCCGGAAATAAAACCCAGCACATCATCGAGCCGAGCGCTAGCATAGCCAAAATTTTGAAAGCGTTGGTTTTTATAGCCCCACATCGCATCTAAGGTGTTGGCGAATCGATGCAAAATAACCAAGGGGGCGCCGCCAATTAAATAATAAAGCAGTGACGCGATCACGGCGTCGTGACCATTTTCTAGCATAGATTCTATCGTGGCTCTTGATATCTCTGATTCGCTCAGTACGCTGGTTTCTCGACTGACAATATAACCGGTAAAGTGGCGGGCGCTGGCGATATTTTTAGCTTTTAGCGGCCGGTAAATTTGCATCGCGTGTTGCTGCAAGCTATTAAGGCCGATACATAAGTAAAGGAGGCTGGCATCCAGCAAAATTTGTCCGTACCACGTTAAGTCAGTTAAGAAGAAAAAATAAATAGCCGGCAAAGGCAGCACCAGTAAACACCAAGCGGCTGTGCCCAGTAGCTTGGTGTTTAACGTCGCTGGTTTTGCAGCTTTTTTCCCAACAAACGCTGCTCTGCTAGCCGAGTTATTGAGCTTTTTTTCTATTTTATTGGCGAGCCAACCAAAGCCAATTAAATAGTGTAAGTGTTTAGCTTCTCCTAACATCTTATCTAATAATAAAGCGAGGGCTAGAGTGCAAAAAATAGCGAATTCGGGCAGCATTATTAGGAGCTGATTGCAAATATTAGCGCTTAGTGCTGCCATAGTGTTGAAGCTCTCTTATATGAGATAAGGTAGTAGATAAGTGATGAGAAAAGTTAGCAGCAAACATAAGCTTGTAACGCTAGCTTAGCTAAGCTAGCAGTTGAAAGTGTTGGTGATCATGCTGATAGCATAATTGCAACAGGCAAGCATTGTCGAATAATTGGTAGGCATTATTCATTGAACTGTGACCCAATTTAGCTAAAAAACAGCGTAAGGCTTCACCATGAAAAATCACCAATAAGTTTTTATCGGGATGATTGATCGACAGTGTCTTAAGGGTTTGATGAATACGTGCACCGCACTCAAGCGCACTCTCACCACGGTCGGGCTTAAGGTCGGTGAACTGATGCAATATTTCGTGATAATTTTTATCGCTGTTAATTGCTTCTTCATGCTCGCCTTGCCAATGACCTAAATTGCGCTCAACTAAGCCGTCTAGATTAATCATGGGCGCTTTTAAGTATTGCTGACATATCTTAGCGCTAGCCATTGCGCGCCCGAGTGAAGAAGTAATGATCAGGTCTATTTTCTGCTCGGCAAGCTGTTGAGCAAGCTGTTGCGATTGTAGTTTGCCAGTGTCGGTTAAATCACTGTCTAATTGACCTTGAAAGCGCTGCACCTTATTCCATTGGGTTTGTCCATGACGAGCTAAATATAAGTTTGTAGTCATTTATTAGCGCTATGCCTTTGCCGTTGTTAAATGCAATTAATTGGCTGGGGAGAATAACCAAATCACTGCCGCGATTCAATGCAAATATCTTGGCTTATCGGTTTTGTTTTTTTCAAGCTAAAGCGAGTGAGATAACAATGTGGCGAAATGTGGCGAAATGAATATTTTAAAGCAATTTTCGCTTCAACATCATGTCATGGGCAGCGGCTTTACTTGGGAAACGCTAGCTATTGTTTTGCTCGATGAAATGATCTATATGGTTAAATATGGTTATATTGACTTAGCTGAGATCATTGAGGCATTGCATAATCGGCCTAAAAGGCAAGTTGTCCTCATTACTGGTCGAGCGTGTCATCGTCGATTGATTGAATTGGCTGATACGGGTTCAGCAGTGCAACCAATCAAGCACGCTTTTAAAGTCGGCGTAAAAGCACAGCAAGCACTTGATGGGTAATGTGAGCGGCCAGACAGCAGATCAGGCTAGTGGTTAGGGCAAGCGCTTATGTTATAGGAGCTAAGACGATTTTGCCTAATAAAGTCTCGTGCTGCGCAAATAATTGGTACAGGTGTAATTGGTTTTTTGCCCGCACTAAATTATGCCTTGGGTAATTGATTTTAAAATACTTGTCGCCATTTAAAAAGTCCGTTAAAAAGCGTATGCCGAGCATAAAGGGCATTAACTTGATACCGAGCAATAAACTTCTCCGTTCAAGGTCACTGAGCGCGCCATTAAAACCGGCAATATAGGCCTGAGTTAAGGTTTTTAGCATAGTGAAATCAATCGACATCTGCGCTAATTCAGCACTATCTTCTGCTATCGACGGACAACAACTGCGCACCATATCGCCAAAGTCATGCATAAGATAACCTGCCATACAGGTGTCTAAATCAATCACCGCGATTGGCTTATTCGTTGCTTTACTAAAAAGCAGGTTGTTAATTTTCGTGTCGTTATGGGTGACACGTTTTGGCAACTTAGCCGTTATTTCAGCAATGTTATCGATAAAGTCTTGTTGCGAGAGAATAAAGTCGATACTTGCTTGAGCATCTAATAATAATGCTTCTGTCGTACTGACCATGGCTTGTTGGAGCTGTTTTATCCGCAGCGATACATCATGAAATTGCGGAATGATCTCTGCTAAATTTTCGCTATTAAAATCACTGAGCGCGGCGGTAAACTGGGCGAAGGCACTGGCAACATAATGAGCTTGCTTTAGGCTAGTAATCGCTTCTACGGTATAACAATGTTCGATGTATTGCAGGCTACGCCAATACTGACCTTGTATCTTGGCATGATTATTCTGCGCTTCACTGCGCAGTTGCCTGATCGGCTTTAAAGGATAACTGTGCTGCAGACACTTAGCGTTTAAATGGCTGCTGAGCAAATCGGCATTATTGATAACATCGAGCGGCTTATTAAAAACTTGTTGATTAATGCGTTGTAAAACAAAGCTTTTATCTTCTGTTTTTACTAAGTAGGTGTTATTGATCAGGCCATTGCCAAGTAAGCTAATATGGCAATCCTCTCGCGCATAACCAAATTGCGGCAGGACTAAGCTTAATAACTGATCGGGTATCGATTGGCTCATGTGCTCGTGCTTTTTCTATGAAAATGTCGCGAAGATAATGCCGTATATTATGCCATAGCCGCCGATATAGAAAGTTTTCCTTGCCTTATCTGCTCTTGCTGAAAACCTTATTGGGCATGTTTACGGGCTAAACGCTTTAAGTGATTGATGGCTTTTGATGAGTCGGTATAAGCTAAAACAATTTCTCGGGTCAGTTGTAAGCCGACTATGGGGCGAAATACCACATCACTGCGCTGAATAATCTCACTGTGAGCGGGTAAAAATGCACAGCCTAAGCCAGCATGAACTAAGCCTAAAGCATAATCAATAGTAGTAATTTTAGCTCGCACATCAAGGCTAATACCCGCTAGAGCTAAAGTATCTTGTAAGTGATTCCAAGCACTACAAGGGGTGCGCTGAATAAAGGGTAGGCCATCAAGTTGCTTTAAGGTCACGGTATCCTGAAGCGCTAAGATGTGATCATAGGGCAGGGCTAAAAGGTAGTCTTCTTGCCACATATCAATATATTGTTCGTTCTCGTGTAATTCATCTTTTAAAACAATACGCGCATCAACCTTTTCAGTATGTGGTACTAAAGTCAGCTCAACAAAAGGCTTTGCTGAGGTAAAGTCTTTTAACAACAAACTCATACGTTCAACCCCTAAACCGCGAGTTACGCCTAAGTTAAAGGGCTTTTTATGGGTTTTTTCTGTAAATACAGACTTAATTGCCCCTGCTTGGCCAAGCAGTTGCTTAGCTAACGGAAAAAGTTTTTCACCATGTTCAGATGGAGTAACGCCGCGGGCGTGACGAATAAAAAGCTGCACCTTAAGTTGCTGCTCTAACTGCGCAATGGCGGCGGAGACCGATGGTTGGGCAATAAAACAAGCTTTTGCGGCAGCGCTGAAGCTTTTTAGTTCATAAACTGAAATAAAGTAATTGAGTGATTTTAGATCCATAGCTATCTTTGTTGAACTTGATATAGATTAAAACTATAGCAGTTAAAGGAAAAGAATGTTTTAACTTTGGCTAAGATTTGCTTATTATTTTTGTACTTTCATTTTCATACAATTAAAACAGGTAATTTCATGTCAAATTCAAGTAGCTCAAACCGTCCATCGTTTAATTGGCAAGACCCTCTTTTACTCGACTCTCTTTTGACGGAAGAAGAAAGAATGGTGCGTGATAGTGCACACCAATACTGTCAAGAAAAACTTATGCCACGAGTGTTAGAAGCCAACCGTAATGAAGTTTTTGACGTTGAAATTATGCGTGAGCTTGGTGCCTTGGGCTTATTAGGCGCGACCTTACCGGAAAAATATGGCTGTGCTGGCGTAAATTACGTTACCTACGGTTTAGTTGCACGTGAAGTTGAGCGTGTTGATAGTGGTTACCGTAGTGCCATGAGTGTGCAATCCTCATTAGTGATGCACCCTATATATGCCTATGGAAGTGAAGAACAACGGATGAAATATTTACCTAAACTGGCCACCGGTGAACATATTGGTTGTTTTGGTTTAACTGAGCCAAATTCAGGTTCAGATCCAGCAAGCATGTTAACTCGTGCCAACGCTGTTGAGGGTGGTTACCGTATTACCGGTAATAAAATGTGGATCACTAACTCGCCAGTGGCCGATATTTTTGTTGTTTGGGGCAAACTTGACGGCGTCATTCGTGGTTTTGTTTTAGAAAAAGGCATGGCAGGGTTAAGCGCACCGAAAATTGAAGGTAAATTTTCATTACGGGCATCGATTACCGGTGAAATCGTTATGGATAATGTCTTTGTTCCTAGCGAAAACCTATTACCTAACGTGAAAGGTTTGTCAGGACCGTTTGGCTGTTTAAACAAAGCACGCTACGGCATTGCATGGGGCGCGTTAGGTGCGGCTGAATTTTGCTGGCATGCTGCACGTCAATACACCTTAGATCGTGAGCAATTTGGTCGTCCTTTAGCGGCAACACAATTAGTGCAGAAAAAACTCGCGGATATGCAAACCGATATTACCACCGGCTTATTTGCTTGTTTGCAGGTTGGTCGTTTAATGGATTCTGGTCAATTAGCACCAGAAGCCATATCGCTGATCAAACGCAACTCTTGTGGTAAAGCTTTAGAGATTGCGCGCATCGCCCGTGATATGCATGGCGGTAACGGTATTGCTGATGAATTTCATGTTATTCGTCATATGATGAACCTTGAAGCGGTCAACACCTATGAAGGCACCCATGATATTCATGCCTTAATTCTCGGCAGAGCACAAACGGGCTTACAAGCCTTTTACTAAAATCAGCAAGCAATAAAAAGGCGTGTTTACTACGCCTTTTCTTTGTCTGCTTGTAAATGTTTTATATGCCCTATTTATGACTGACGCTTTGGCAGTGGCTAGATAAACTTATCTGCACGCCCTTTCCAGTCAATGCAATAATCAATATTCCCTGTGGAGAGATGATGACTGATCGTAATCAATTGGTGAAAGAAAACTTTATCAATTTTGTTCAAGCCCGTACTTTACCTGAATCAAGTTGTGCTTTAAGTCCTAGTGATGTCGGCTTAAATGCCGCTGAGGTCATTGACCTGTTTGAAACACAAGTGATGAGTCGCCATCTGGATTTGCAGTCACGAGTGATGCAGAAAAAAGGTCAAAGTTTTTATACTATCGGTAGTTCAGGTCATGAAGGTAATGCCGCTTATGCTAAGGCCTTTCGTGCAACAGACATGGCATTTTTGCATTATCGTAGTGGCGCATTTGTTATCCAGCGCAGTAAACAAGTACCAGGTCAAACACCACTATACGACATGTTATTGTCATTTGCCGCTTCCAAAGATGATCCTATTTCTGGTGGCCGTCATAAAGTGCTAGGTAGTAAAGCACTCGCTATACCACCACAAACTAGCACTATCGCTTCGCATTTGCCGAAAGCCATGGGCGCAGCCTACAGCATTCCGCTAGCGAAACGCTTAGCACATCAGGGTGAAATTCCCGATGATGGCGTGATCATTTGTAATTTTGGCGATGCTTCATCGAATCACTCCACCACACAAGGGGCGATTAACAGTACCGCTTGGGCGGCTTATCAGTCGATTCCTATGCCGATTGTTTTTGTTTGTGAAGATAACGGTATTGGTATTTCAACCGCGACCCCTGAAGGCTGGATTGCCGCTAATTATCAACATAGAGCGGGGTTAACTTATCTTTATTGTGATGGCCTAAACATTTTAGACACCTATAAAACCGCAAAAGAAGCGCAGCGTATTGCCCGAGAATTACGTAAGCCGGTGTTTTTGCACGTCCGCACTGTACGCTTACTGGGACATGCGGGCTCTGATGCTGAGTTTGTTTACCGCGATATCGCCGACATCACGGCGACAGAATTTCAAGACCCGCTATTACATACAGCGCGTATCATCCTAGAAAACAATATTTTAAATCCAGAACAGTTGATTGAAATCTATCAAAATGTTGAGCAACGTATTGCCGTTATTGCCGACAATGCCGCCAGTAAAGAAAAACTGACCAGCGCGGCTGAAGTGATGGCTAGCATTATCCCAAGTATCAGCAAAGCGCGCAGCTCGGTTGTAGTTAGCGATGAAACTCGTGCGGCAATTTTTAAACATGAAAAGCATAACCTACCGAAAAAGCAGCATTTAGCTAAATTGCTCAACTGGGCCTTGATGGACTTAATGGCCGAGTATCCTAATATTGTCATGTGTGGTGAAGATATTGCTAAGAAAGGTGGGGTTTATAACGTGACCGCAAAGCTGTCCGAGCGTTTTGGTAAAAACCGCGTGATCAACACCTTGCTTGATGAACAAACTATTTTAGGTACCGCGATAGGTTTAGCCCATAACGGTTTTCTGCCGATACCGGAGATCCAGTTTTTGGCTTATGTGCATAACGCGGAAGATCAAATCCGTGGTGAAGCCGCAACCTTACCGTTTTTCTCCAATGGCCAGTTTACCAACCCTATGGTGATCCGCATCGCCGGTTTAGCCTATCAAAAAGGCTTTGGTGGTCATTTTCATAATGATAACTCGTTTGCGGTTTTTCGTGATATTCCAGGCTTAATTATTGCCTGTCCGTCTAATGGTGCTGACGCGGTAGACATGATGCGCGCCAGTGTGCGTTTGGCGCAAGAGCAGCAACGCATGGTGATATTTTTAGAGCCAATTGCGCTATACATGACTAAAGACTTGCACCAAGAAGGTGACGGCTTATGGACGCATGAGTATCAACCGCCGGCCTTGGCAGACAATAGCATTGATTTAGGTGTTAAGGTTGCCGGCTCAGGCCAGCAGCTGTGTATTTTAACTTATGGCAATGGCAATTATTTATCTCGCCAAGCACAAGCGAAGTTAGCTGAGCAGGGGATAGAGGTGCGAGTGGTGGATTTACGTTGGTTAGCACCGCTCGATGAGCAAGGCATTTTGGCGCAAGTTCATGCCTGCGACCATGTCTTGATTGTTGATGAATGTCGTCAAACCGGCTCGATCAGTGAAGCCTTAGTGACCTTGATTCATGAACAAGCCGCAGAGCATGGCAAAATTAAACGCGTTACCGCCAGTGATAGCTTTATTCCACTTGGCGCTGCCGCTTACGAGGTGTTGCCATCAGTTGAAAATATTGTCGCCGCTGCTAAGGAGTTATGCCAATGAGCGCTGCAGATAACAAAACCACTACAGAGTCGGTCACAGCAATGAGCAGTAAAAAACAACGAGCCGTGGTTATTTGTCCCGGCCGAGGAACGTACAATAAAGAAGAGTTGGGTTACTTACAGCGTTTGCATAGCGATAAAACCGAGATTATTTCCCTGATTGATGATTATCGTGACAGCCAAGGGCAAATGAAAGTGTCTGAGCTTGATGGCATGGAAAATTACAGTATGCGTGTTCATACCGCCGGCGAAAATGCCTCAGCGCTGATTTATGCTTGTGCCTTATCCGATTATCAAGCGATTAATAAAGACGCATTTGATATTGTCGCGGTGACCGGTAACTCGATGGGCTGGTATATCGCCTTGGCAGTTGCTGGCGCGTTAAAGCCCGAGCAAGCCATCACCTTGATCAATACCATGGGCTCGATGATGACCGACGGCTTAATTGGCGGTCAGATGATTTACCCGATCATCAATGATGACTGGCAAATTGATACTGAAAAAGAGCAGCAAGTGATGCAATGGTTAGCGCAGGCTAATCAGCAAAGTGGCTGTGAAGTGCATGTCTCGATTAACTTAGGTGGCTATATTGTTTTTGGTGGCAATAAAGCCGGCTTAAAAGCACTAGAAGCATTACTGCCGGTAGTGCAAGACCGCTACCCAATGAATTTATTTAACCATGCCGCATTTCATACCCCGCTGCTAAAAGATGTTTCAAAACGGGCGCTGACGTTAATGTCAGCAGATATGTTCAATAGCCCTGAAGTTCCGTTAATTGATGGTTTAGGGCAAGTTTGGCAGCCTTACAGCTGTGATGTTGAGCAGTTGCATCAATATACGCTTGATACCCAAGTGGTTGAGCCTTACAACTTTTCTAAAGCGATAGAGGTGGCGATAAAAGAATTCGCCCCGGATAAGTTGATTATCTTAGGCCCAGGGGCAACGCTAGGCGGGGCGGTAGCGCAAAGTTTAATTTCACATCAGTGGTTAAATCTTCAAAGCAAAGCCGACTTTATTGCCCAACAAAAACAAGATGCCTTTATTCTTGCTATGGGCTTAGCAGATCAGCGAAAGCAAGTGCTTAAATAAAAGCTGATGCGAGTGGGTAAAATAAAATGGCTGAATATTTTTTTATTTTATACAATAGGCGTTAGGTATTATCGTTTTGAGCTAAATAATGACCACAAGTCGTAAAAGAAATGAAGCAGAATTAATCATCGCCTTTAAAGCACTGCTAAAAGAGCAATGCTATGGTTCACAAAGTCAGTTAGCGGATGCGCTTGCCGAACAGGGGTTTAAGAATATGTCGCAAGCGAAAATTTCTCGCTTGCTGTCTAAGCTCGGCGCGGTAAAAATGCGTAATGCTAGCGATCAGGTGGTGTATATTTTGCCGGATGAGTTGGCGGTTCCCAAATCAAAGCAAGCCATTCAGTCTGTGGTTATTAGCGTTAAGCATAATCATATGCAGATTATTTTAAAAACCGGTATTGGTGGCGCGCCACTGATATCAAGGATGTTAGATAGCCTAGGCGAATCGACCGGGATTTTAGGGACGCTGGCTGGCGACGATACTATATTTATTGCGCCAACAGATGTTAATCGAATTGATGAAATAACCAAGGAAATCAGTTTATTGCTTGGGGTATCAACAGCAAGCTAAGTGCATTACTATGGTCATAAGTGCAACAAAAGGGTAAACAGAGATGTTTACCCTTTTGTTTTATAAAACACTTATTTTATCAAGCGCTTATATTGTCAAAAATAAAGCGAGTAACACTATAAAACGGCTGCTCTGGTCGCAAAATGGTGTGGTTAATATCAGCACCTGCAGTGGCATTGGCTAATCGTTGTGGTTCAAAGCAGAATGCGCCATGTTTTTGGTAATGGTAATCGTTTTTACCTCGTTGGCTACCATCAAGATAATTGGCGCTGTATAAAACAAGGCAAGGTTGATCTGAATACAAGGTTAAGCGGCGACCCGAGATGGGCTCAACTGCTTGCGCAGCATAAGTCTTGCCGGCGATCGCATCGGGCGTTGTGAGCCAATAATTATCAAAGCCCTTGGCAATAACGACTTGCTCATCATCACTGGCAATATTTTTACCCAAAGCGGTTAATTGCCTAAAATCTTGTGCGGTATCGGCGACCTGACGTATTTCACCGGTAGGAAAAATATTGTGATCAACCGGTAAAAAGTGCTCAGCATTTAAGTGCAGCTGATGTTGGTAGATATCGCCTGAGGTGTGCCCAGCCAAGTTAAAATAACTGTGCTGAGTTAGATTAATTGCTGTGGCTTTATCGGTGCTGGCAAAAAATTCCAGTGATAATTCATTATGATTATCTAGGCTGTAGATGATTTTAAAGTCAACATTGCCGGGAAAGCCATTATCGCCATCAGGGCTAGTGTGTTGCAGTATGAGGCTAACCTTTTCAGCCGTGACGTTTGTGGTTGCCTGCCATAGTTGCTTGTTTAGGGCTTGAAAGCCGCCATGGAGTTGATTGTTATTATTATTGAGCGTTAACGGGTAGGTTTTATCGTCAATTGCTAATAAGCCTTGATTGATGCGTCCAGCAAAACGGCCAATAATCGCGCCAAAATAGTAGCGGTCATTTTCATAACCGGCAACATCATCATAGCCAAGCACAATATCGTTTGCTATACCTTGGTTATCTAAGGTTTCTAATGAAACGATAATACCACCATAGTTGCTGATTTTGACCCGAACACCCTGAGCATTGGATAAGGTAAAAAGTTGTGCGTTTTCACCACGGCTGTTGCCATGCGCTAAGGTGCCAAAATCGCACTGGCTAAGGTTGAGACCGTTATTATTGGATTCGTTTAGCATATTGTTGGTTACTTTTTGAAAATGTTAAGGAGGTCATCAGCAGTAATACTACTGGCAAGCTAGTATGCTCTGACTTAGTGATAATGTCAGCAAGTTAAGCAAGCGTTAGTCGTTAAAGACCTAATGCTTGTTTATAGGATTTATTGGCTGCGATTAGCGGCAATATGCGCTAAGGCGATCAGGGCTTGTTTGTGCTCAGACTCGGGCAGTGACGCAATCGCCTGAATGGCTTTATCAGCCTCTTTTTCTGCTATTTCTTGGGTATACACTAATGCGCCAGTTTGTTGCATGGCCTCGAGGATCTCTGCTAAGTTTTCCATGCCATCGCCATGTTCAATAGCGCTACGGATCATTGCTTTTTGTTGCTCGTTGCCGTGCGCCATGGCGTATAACAGTGGCAAGGTTGGCTTACCTTCTGCTAGATCATCACCGACATTTTTGCCCATTTCTTGTGCATCGGCGGTATAGTCCATAATGTCATCAACGAGCTGAAAGGCGGTACCTAAATGTTTACCATAATTTTGCATGGCCAACTCGGTTGCTTGATCTTGTTTTGCTATCACGGCCGCAAGGCGGGTGGCGGCTTCAAATAGCTTCGCGGTTTTACAGTAAATAACCTGCATATAGCTAGCTTCAGTGGTGTCAGGGTCATTACAGTTCATCAGCTGCAATACTTCACCTTCCGCGATGATATTGGTTGCATCTGATAAAATGTCCATCACTTTTAAGTTACGCAGCTCGCTCATCATTTGAAATGAACGCGAATATAAAAAATCCCCGACTAGCACACTAGCACTATTGCCAAACATGGCATTGGCGGTTTCACGGCCACGACGCATGTTCGATTCATCAACGACATCGTCATGCAATAGGGTTGAGGTATGAATAAATTCTACAATTGCGGCCAGTTGTAAGTGCTCATTACCTTGATATCCAATAGCTCTGGCCGCTAAAACAGTTAATAGCGGTCGCATGCGTTTACCGCCGCCATTAACAATATAAACGCCTAGTTGATTAATCAGCGCCACGTCCGAATAAAGTTTTGAAAAAATGAGGTCGTTGACTGCCGTCATGTCTTGTTGAGCCAATGCCTGGATATTTTTGATATTCATAAAGTGTAACGAGTTACCTTAAATTTACTTTAGTGTTAGAATACTACCTAGAGATTTCACTGGCTAATTTTACACGAAATTCATGACGATAGAAGTTTTCCCAGCGAGAAGTTTTAACTTAAACAAAAATAATAATAAATCATTGCTTTTGTACTTGCTCTAACCGATTTCTTCGCGTAGAATTCGCGCCCTATAATTTTAAATTTAAGCGTCGTCCATAGATGATGACGCAGTACGGAGTAGCTATGTACGCGGTATTCCAAAGCGGTGGTAAACAGCATCGTGTAACTGAAGGCCAAACGGTTCGTTTAGAAAAAATCGAACTTGAAATTGGTGCTGCAGTAGAATTCGAAAACGTTTTAATGATCGCCGATGGCGAGAACATCAATGTAGGCGCGCCTTACATTGCTGGTGGTAAAGTTGTGGCTGAAGTGGTAAACCAAGGTCGCGCTGACAAAGTTAAAATTGTTAAATTTAAACGTCGTAAGCATTCACGCAAAGAAGCGGGCCATCGTCAATGGTTCACTGAAGTGAAAATTACTGGCATTAACGGCTAATTAGGAGCGATTTACAATGGCACATAAGAAAGCTGCGGGTAGTACACGTAACGGTCGTGATTCAGAAGCTAAACGCCTAGGTGTTAAACGTTACGGCGGCGAAGCTGTTTTAGCGGGTAACATTATTGTTCGTCAACGTGGTACTCGTTTCCACGCTGGTAATAACATGGGTATCGGTAAAGACCACACTCTATTTGCTTTATCTGACGGTAAAGTACAATTTGAAGTTAAAGGTCCTAAAAACCGCAAGTTTGTAAGCATTATCGCTGAGTAGTAATACGCAAACTGATAAAACCCTGCTATTGCGCAGGGTTTTTTTTTGCCAGTGATTTATACGATTCGAACTAATAGCAAGTTGATTAATTGTCTGCTCATTTTTAATGGTTAAAATGAATCATTACGGCGTTATAAAATTTATAAGTACAATAACTACTTACTAAATTTTATCTTTTGTAATTAGCCATTTTCCCTGATGAAAAAGTAGCTCACTTAATTAATCAAATTGGTATAATTGTATAAAAAATGACATTGTTCAAACTTAAATGAAATAAATCATTTATAATACTTAGCAGAAAATAAAGTTTTGGAGTGTTTTAAAACACCATGAAATTCGTAGATGAAGTAGAAATTCGCGTAGAAGCCGGAGACGGTGGCAATGGTTGCGTTAGTTTTCGGAAAGAAAAATATATTGAGTTCGGTGGCCCAAACGGCGGTGACGGCGGTGATGGTGGCGATGTTTACTTAATTGCTGATGAAAGTTGGAACACGCTAATCGATTACCGTTTTGAACGATTTCATCGCGCTAAACGTGGTGAAAACGGCCGAAGCAGAGACTGTACGGGTAAGGGATCCGAGGATCTGTACTTAAAAGTTCCTGTCGGTACTCGTGCCATTGATGTTGATACCGGTGAGCAACTCGGAGACTTAACGCAGCATGAGCAAAAGCTATTGGTCGCTAAAGGCGGCTGGCATGGTTTAGGTAATAGCCGTTTTAAAAGTAGTACTAATCGGGCGCCACGTCAGAAAACTGATGGTACACCGGGTGAAATTCGTAATTTAAAACTTGAGTTATTATTATTAGCTGATGTTGGCTTACTCGGCTTACCCAATGCCGGTAAATCGACCTTAATTCGTAGTGTTTCAGCGGCGAAACCTAAGGTAGCTGACTATCCGTTTACTACCTTAGTGCCTAATTTAGGTGTAGTACGCTTAGACTCTCAACGTAGCTTTGTTATTGCTGATATTCCCGGCTTAATTGAAGGTGCAGCTGAGGGGGCTGGTTTAGGGACTCAATTTCTTAAACATTTAGAGCGTTGTCGTATTCTATTACATGTTGTTGATGTGATGCCTGTGGATGGCTCTGATCCTTTAGAAAATGCGAAAACTATTGCCGGTGAACTCGAAACACATTCTGCGGAGCTTGCTTCAAAACCGCGTTGGTTAGTATTTAACAAGTTAGATTTATTACTTGAAGAAGAAGCAAAAGAAATTACCGACCGTATTATTGAAGGCTTAGGCTGGGAAGGTGAGGTTCGTAGTATTTCAGCATTCAATCGCACGGGTACCGAAGACTTGTGTCAAGGTGTGATGAGCTTTATTGAAGCTTTACCACCAGAGCAAGAAGAAGCACCGATTGACGGTAAAACGGTCGAGTTTAAGTGGGATACTTACCACGAAGATGCCATGGCTGACGCTGACTTAGCAGATGATCTTGATGATGAAGATTGGGACGAACACCCAAACACCTTTTACCCCAAAGAGTAACTATACACCTTGACGATGTGAGAATATCTACTATGTTGATAATAGCTAATAAGTATTATCAAGGTAGGTATTCTCATAGAAATCTTTTACGAAATAAAAACAACTGAAATTAAACCATATACATATCGCACCCCTTTAGTGATTGTAGATGACAATGGTGAACTCTCAGTTAAATACTCCAAACAAGATCCTGTTCATATTAAAAAGCTTACTTTATTGAATTTAGTAGGTAGAGATGAGTCTGGAACTATAGTCTCTTATGAACCATTAGAGCAGGTGAACCGGTTCTTGTTAGCTCATCATGTCGATGAATCAAAACAAGAATCTGATCAATATAGCAAAGCTTTAGTACACTTCTTTTCATTTCTGCTTAAATCACAAAGCCTATGGGATGCAGAGTATGATGAAGATTTATTTGATGAATTAATTGATTTACCTCGACCTACCTGGAATACCTTTCCCTTACGTAAAAATCAACGAATTACTTATCAATATCGAGCTGCGTTAAAGCATGCTGTTCTTGAAGAACAAAACCCTCAATTGAAAATTGCTAGAACAACAGCGTCAGCGTATATGAATGGTGTCGTTAAATTTTACTCCTATTATCTTAGAAATGGTTACCAATTTAATAATCCGCCCTTTAAGTATGAAGTTGTTACGATAAGTTTTCAAGCAAGTGGTACTAGCATGAAGGCTTATATGTCTAAGCAAGTTCATACAACTGACTTACGTTTAAACTTTGGAAAATCGAAGAAAAACGAAGGAGGTGGGCTCCCCTCGTCAAGACGCGATCTAAAGCCATTAGCAAATGTTGAGTGGACATCAGTAGAGAAGATACTACTAGGCTCAAGAAAGGTTATAAAAAATGTTGGAGGGGAACTAAAGAGGGCTTCATTTCCAATTGAGTATTGTTTATTTTTCCTTGTGGGTAGGTTCACAGGGCTAAGAAAAGAAGAAGTTGCAAGTTTACATAAAGGGCAAGTAGTAAAACCAAATCTTGAAAAGAAAATGATGCGCTTTGGTGTCGGTAGTACTTACGGCTCACTCACCAAGTCAAATGGTCATGATAATAAACCCAGACGCACAATCATTCCAACAAGTACGATGCAAATGCTCTATGAGTATACTCGTAGTGATAGGTATCAAGCGAGACTTGCTAAGTTTAAAGCCTTTTGTAGAGAAAGAAGAGCTTTGGGTGATAATGCACTCTTTGAAGTTGAAGACGGTATTGATGAAGAAAAAGACTACATTTTTATCAGTCAAACAGGTATACCTTTTTTCACTAAATTGACAGAAGCTAATACTCGTTGGAATGAAATTAGAGCCACAGTTGAAAATGATAATGGCATTAATATAAATGGGGTTATACATAATCTACGGCCAACATTTGCAGTCTCATTATTCAGAGTTTTATTGCGTAAAACTGATCCTGATACAGCTCTTGCACTAGTATCTGAATGCCTAGGTCATGAAGATGCGGCAACCACATTATTGTACCTTAAAATTGCACAAGATGAGCCGGCAGGTGATGAGATCTATGAAGATGTTTTAGACTACCTGGGTATATTTGATGGTCTAGGCGATATCGATGATGCCTTAACTCATGATATCTCAAGTGAGGTTTAAAGTATTGAAAGGTAAACGCAAAGAATTAGCCCCAATTCGTGATAATGTTGCACCAAGAGCTACAGTTAACCCAATTCATATAATAGACATGAATATCGCTGTACCTGGACGGGGAAAGATGTACTTTAAGCGATTTAAGTATAAAGGCTGTCCAGTTTTAGACAATCAAACTGCTGACTTTAAAAAAGGTGCTTTACTTGTTGATATGAAGCGCAATGATTTAATTCGTAACCTTTATCAATTAATGAGTAAAGATACTAATCAAACAACTTACTCTCATTTTTGTGGTGTTATAAATTATATACGCTGGTTAGATGGTTTTGGACTTAAGGCTATCAAAGGTGACTGGTTTCATATGGATTTAATAAATGAATATATGAAATGGTTTAGCGAAGAATGTGCGTTAAATCGGAAACAAAAAACTAGTTGGTCAGCAGATAAAAAAGCACTCTCGTGGGTACTTAAACAGTTAAATAGAAGTTTAGACGCTAAAAGCCTTCCATCAGTTAAAGGCGCTACAGTAGGCAATAATTCTTATCAGGCTCATGATCTTGAAACTGAGCTAAAACCTTTAGCTAAATCGTTGTTTAAGGCATATAAGTCTCTATTAAAGCATTTTAAAGAAAGTACATTACCGGAGCGACATCCTTTATACGATGAAGAGTTATTAAATAAGGTTGCCATTGAGAGAGGTCTAAAAGGAAACAAACTTGTAGGACAAAAAGCAGCGTTTAAAAAAGCACTTCAAAAATCAGATGCACGGAATCATATTGTAAGAATCGCAATGATGATTACTTACATGTTTACAGGAATAAATACTAATCCATTAGCAAAGCTTAAAATATCTGATATATATTTTAAAGAGGTGCAAGGTGGCAAGTATATTTTTGATTCATCAAAAGGTAGGGCTAGAAATCAAGAGCAAGATAATTCTCTCGGCTTTAATAAACATGCTAAGGAGTTTATAGAAAGCTGGCTTTCTGTTGCTAAAACTATGGCAGAAGGAGACATTTCAGCTCCAGTATTTCCCTACTTCAAACAAGACGGAAGCGTAACTACATACGATGCAGTGATCAATTCCCCGCAAACTTCTATCAACAAATTGCTTGAAAAACTAGGGCTTCCTACAATAAATCCGTCACGATTTAGAAAGTCCAAGTTGGATACATTATTTCGTGTTACACAGAGTGTCTATTTAGTCGCAATGTCTGGAAATAACAGTATAAATGTCGTGGCGAGAAACTATGTTCATGGAACGAAAACAGAGCATCAGAATAATCTAGGGGCTGCGATGGATGCTAAATATGCCATCGCTAATGGAAAAGAAATAAAAGCAGCAACGGAAGCTGCGAAATATAAATTTGCCGATATCCTTGATAACTATGAGTATGAGCATCTTAGAGCAGGAAAAGATAGAAATAACGAATCACGAACACCACTTGGTGTTCGTTGTAACGATAATAAAAAAGGTTCTGCAAGTATAATAAGAAAATTACTTAAAAAAGAAGGAGTTGATACAACCGTAGAAGAAAGTTTCTGTACAGATTTTCTATCATGTTTTGAATGTGAACATCATGCTCTAGTTGCTGATGTTATGGATATTTGGTTAATGCTTTCATTTAAAGAAACTTTACAGCAGCTTCAACAGTTACCAGCTGTTAACTCTATGCCTGAAAAGCGATATACATGGCTCTTCAATATTATTGAGAGTATTCTCAAGCGCTTTAAGGAAAAATCCAGCAGTAACTTCTTGTTAGCAGAAGAGAAGATAAAAGAAGCTGCACACCCGCTTTATAATAATGTTTACAGTTTAAATGACTTATTTGAGGTCTTCTCATGAAAATAAACGCAAAAGTTAAACTCAGAGATATACCTGAATTTAGTGCAGATACTATAATAACAACTCGTTCTGATGGTTTGCCTCGTAGTCGAATTTATGATGAAACATGGATTTACTCGGGGCAAGAAGCACGTGCAGTGGGGCAACCTTTTAAAGTTTCTTTTAAAAATATTGATTTAGCATATCGAGAAGGAATACAAAGAGCTTTAGGGGTTATTTCTGATAGGTATGAAGTAAAACACCACCAAAAAACCACATGCAGTCAAATACAGCGCTGGAAGAATGGCCTTATTAAAATTGCAACAGCATTAAATAGCTGTAATTGGGCATCTTTGTCAGATGATAATGTATTCTCTTCATTTACAAAACAAGTGGTTAAAGGTCTTAATAAAAAGTCAGAAACTACCATTGATGAAGTCGTTACTGCAATTAAAAAACTTCACGAGTACGGGCTATGTATGAGATTAATAAATCGAAATAGCCTAAGAAAGTTTGTTGAGTTAAGGCCAACTAAGCAGCATATTGCAATTCCTATAGGTATGTATCAACCTATTCTAGCTAGCGCAATTCAACTTGTTGAATTATATCAACCTTTCATTCATGAAATTGATCGAGTTATGAAGGAAGCTAGATTAATAAGGGAAGGTGAAAAAAATAGAAAAGAATTAAGTCAAAAACCTGGTTCAATATCACAAAGAACATTAATTAAAACAAAACAAATTCTTCATGATATTCCTGACTTTAAAATCCTCTTGGATGGTACTGTATTAAATAGAATACTGACCAATTGTAGCATTGTGGCTATAGCATTCTCTGGTATGAGGCTTGGTGAGATGCTGAGCATGTCAATTAATAGCTATAAAACAGTAATATCAGGTAAAGATAATGATATATCAGTTATTAAAGGAGAAACTTCTAAAGGGAATGACGGGGTTCCAAGGGTTGCTACTTGGCAAACTCATCCTGTTGTAAAAGACGCTTTAGAGTTAGCTTATGGCATAACTGAGCATTTAAGAAATGAGTACGTTAGTAAAGTTGAACAAATGGTGATTGCTGGAGAATTATCGAATGATGACTATCAACATGCACTTAGGGAGATTAATAGCGCATTTATTAGTACTTTGCCTGATAAGATCGACACTCGCTTTATTATCTCTGGTATGGAAAGGCGTTTTAACGACTCGTTTGCTGAATCAGGAATTGTCGCCTCTCAAAATGACGTTGAGGAATTTAATCGATTGAACCCTACCCGCGAAGGTGAACTGAAAGTTGGTGGGAAATTACCTAAACTCACACCTCATGATCTTCGTCGTACTTTTGCTGTTTTCTTCAAACGCTATGGTTTTGGTTCTTCTGCAACCATTAAGTTTCAATATAAGCATCAGAATATAAATATGTCTAACTACTACGCCAATAATGCTCAATTACAAGCCATGGAAGACATTTTAATGGATACCGAGTTATTAGAATTGATGGAAGAAGAAGGTATCCGTATGGGGGTGGATATTTTTGATGAAATTTATAATGAATCTGAAAATTTAAGTGGCGCAGGTGGTGAGCGTATTGCACAAGATAAATTTGAAAAGCTTGAAAATGGTCATCTTGTATATATGAATCGAGATGAAATAGAACGTTTAGTTCGAAATGGTACTCTATCGGTTGTTAAGCTCCCTACAGGAGGTTACTGCCTGAATGCATCTTGCAGCAGAGTATGCGGTATAGGTGAATTTCCTGGCGAGATAAAGCCTTGTGACCATCAACTAGTTACAGATAAAGAGGCTAAGAAAGTTTTACGTCAGAATAAACGTTTAATATCAAGCTTTAGAGAACTTAATACAGGTGACACAATGATGAACAGCATTTTAATTGGTATGAAACATAAGATAAAACGTAATGAAATAACAATTAAAAAGCATGATTTAAATTTTGAAGAATTTAATGATGCGATAAAGGGCGTCATAGCCACATCGGAGGTTTAAGTGGGAACAAAAGATATAACTGAAGCTAGGTTAAATAATGCGCTTGTTCGATTGTTAAAAGGAGAGCCTGAGCGTGTTAAAAAGCATGGAAAACTATCATTAAATAGGATTAATAATGAAGCAGGATTAGGACATAGTTATATTCATAAATTTAAAGATTTTGTGGATGATATAGCGATCCCTGCGATTGAAAAATTCAATAAGGAGTATGATCCTAACACAAGTGAAAATGATGATCCGTCAAATGATGTTGAAAAACTCAAAAAAAAATTAAAGAAAGAAATTGCGCTTAAAAAAAAGTATAGAAAGGAAAAAGATGAAGCAGTGATGATCCAAAAAGAATTGGAAATGCTCAATAGTACTTTAATGTTTAGGGTTTATGAACTTCAAGAAAAATTGCGCTCTAATAACATTATTGAGTTATCTCATAATAAATAGGTTAAATTTTAGTAGGTCATATCTTTTATCTAGGTTGTGACCTAAGCATACAGTTGATTAGGTCAGCAATTTTTAAAGCCTTGTGAATTAGCTAGAGTTAGTCGACACACATTCGCTGAGATATAGTTTCGAGTTTTTCCAAGTTTAAACGTTCACTCGCCCAACCTTGAGCAAATGGGATTGTATTAGATTTAGGCAATTGATCACTTTTCAAGTCTCTTATTCTAATTCGAGAAGGTAATGCAGCTCCTTCACCGACAAAAATAGCTTCTTGTTGAGATAAAATAGGTAAGGCCCCAACCATGCCAGATAGACCATCAGGCAAAAAGCGAGCGACATGTTGTTGATCAGCTGAGTTTGTAAGTCTTAATACAACCCATGTACCACATTGAGATATGACCGTACTATCTACATCTGCTGGTCGTTGACTAACAAGCATCAGGCCTATTCCGTATTTACGACCTTCCCTTGCAATGCGTCTAATTGCGCCCTGTGCAGCAGCGTATTGAGCTTCTCCATGATCTGGAACATATCTATGGGCTTCTTCACAAACTAAGAGAATTGGATCTTTTTCTTTTTCTTCTTGAGTCTGGAATATTTTATACTGAAAGAGCAGTCTGGCGATTAGAGCTGTCAGTGGACCTGCGACTTCGTTTGGCAGGCCTGAAATATCAATAATTCTGATATCTTTACCTTCCTGACTAGGAGCCCCTATAAATTGATTCAGGACTTGATGTAGCTTGATTTCATCTTCATTATCGAGCCAACACTTCATCATAAATGAAAGCCGAGTATCTCTTCGAAGAACCTTGAGCTTATCGAGTATGGATGGTACGGGAGATTTTGCTAGATCAGTATTTGACAAGCTCACATGACCAGCATTAGTTTTTCTCCCACCCTGTATATATTTAATATGACTTTCAAATTCTTCCAAACAGAATGGTCTAGGTTTATCACGGTCGAATTCCAGAATATCTGACGTATCTTTGCCATCACAAAGGTTTGGTTCATCAAAACTTTCTAAATGATCTAATTCATTTGTCCCAAACTCTCTTGGACAAGGCTTTACAATATTAGCTGCAACCATTCTTGCATGTGCAAGTGCTTTCTGGACTGCGTTATTCTGGCTAGTAGCACTTCTTTCTGTCTTACCGATAATCAGATTAGTAAACTCATCGCTAGACATTAACCAATATGGAAGCTTGATTTCATCTTGTCCATCATCACCTGTTGCTATGTCATATGCACGATATTGGACCGCTCTAGTCTTAAAGGCTGAGCCGTACTCTCCGTGAGGATCAATGACCACTATCTGAGGTGACAACTCTTTATCGTTATTTTTATGGGAAAGTACACTATGAATAATTGCAGCAACTGTACCAGATTTACCTGATCCAGTTGAACCAAGAACAGCACAGTGCATACCAAACATTTTATTAATGTTAGTTCGACAGGCTGTAGATTCAGAAGCACTATAAACAGCAAAAGGAACTAATGGATCTACTTCATCATTTCTTGTACCTTCAGCTGAGCGATAGACAAAAGAAATTTCTTCGTTGGTTAGAAGGAATACGCCTTGTTGAGGTAAAGGGTAAGTTTTAATTCCGCGTTTAAAAGCCAAAGTTGATTTTGTATTATTCCAGCTTCCTTCAGCCAGCAGTTGGACTTCCATTACACGTTGATCAGAATCAGGAGTTACAGGCATTCCAGCTTCAATTAACTCTTCTGAACGCATTCTTAGCATTGTCACCAAGCCAAAAATTATTTTACGACCATAGTGAATTTTAACCATGCTACCTATTTGACCAATCGGGTAAACACGGCCATTAAAAGTTCTTGTTAATTCTGATATTTTATCGGAAATCTCAACTTTTATGTTGGTTCCAGATACCTCGACAACTTGACCTATTTTTAGTTCTTCAGATGGTGTAAACATAATTAAACCTCGCATCCATTCTTTAATACTGATGTTACACCGTTGAATGTCCACCAATAATCATCTTCGCCTTTCCTTTTAAATGGGCCTTCTTTTCCAATATACAGGCCATGTATGGAGGCAATAATTACGCTTGAGCCAAAACTACCATTACGCCACTTTTCTAGACATGGAGGAATTGCATCCTTACACTCCAAGAAAGCAAGCAATACAGTTTTATTCTCTTCTTTTGATAAAGCAAACTCTATTTCGTTGTTGATGTGATCATCGCCAAAACTATAGCCGCACACAGCTAAAATATTACTATTGGAGGAATTTAGCGATTTTCTGAATAAATCAAATTGCGTAGAAAAGGGATCTTGTTGAGTCGCAATATATTTTGTAGCTTGTGGGTAAATTAAAACTCGCCGTTCTGCCTTTGGATAGAGGTCGTTATCTCTCACTCGCCATACATACCCTTTGTCACAAAGAAACCAATCTATCGAACCATGCATTTTAATTAAGTTCGCACGCTGTCCATTTGCTGGTGTGGGTTCTCCATATTTTTGTATACGATGCGCTACAGCTCCTCCTGCAAAACCATCCCAATATGGAACCCTATTAAGTGCTAGTGAATCTTCCAAAAGAGTGTCGTAGTTAGTTGTGAATATGTTTACTGCTTTTCTTCGTTCAAAAACACCAGCGGAGGCGTGGTTAAATAGAGTATCAATAAATTCTATATGTGCATTGATGTCAACGATTGGCTTAGATAAAGAACCTTCTTCAACTGTATTTCCATCCTTGTCCTCAACATACCCACACCGGATCACATTTGAGATAGATTCAAGAATTGTATTATGTGCTTCTTCTAGGGTTAATAACTCAACTTCGCTGCCATTAATTACCGTTTTATTATCTTTGTTTCTTTCAGCTAGTGCAGCATAGTCACCAAGGTGGCTAAGGACGTGTTCTATATGGCAGTTGTTAGGCAACTCTTGAAAGAGCGGAGTGATTACTTCGTCAAATAATTTCTTGTGACTACTTTCGACATCTTTTTTAACCTTATTGGTCAAAGGGTACATTAAAGGTAATTTAGCATCGAAGCTAATCCCTGCACCTAGAAGCCAGCTTTGTTCACTACACTTTAGGTGCTCCTCAATTTGCAGGAACAACTCATTATCAATCAAATCATCCATTTCTTTTTTCCTTTAATAGAGCTGTAAGAAAGATGGCAAATAACGCGTAATAATAGTTTTTATAGGTAGTTCACGCTTAACCAAATGACCCATAATTAACTTCGGTTTCATCGCTAACTTTATTTAATTATTTTAGTAAGTTATCAGCCGACAAAAACATATTCAATGAATTAATAGTGATACTTTGATCTTGTTTGGTTTTTTCGAGAGTCAAATATTAATAGTAATCAGGTATGCCTCGAATATAGAGTTTTAAACCATTCATATAGAGTAAACAGTTTTGTTTACCGCAATGTTTGCAGAGCGACAGCGGTTCGAAATAGACTTTATTTTTTGGACAGCCTTAAAGCCAAATGATTAAGCAAGCTCGCACTGCTCTAGTAGCAATAGTGCAAGCTCTCGCTGGAAGTACTGATAGTTATTATTTGCAGCATGAAACAACACTTCGGCTGTTTTGCTGCGTTGTATATTAGCAGTACATAGAAAGAGGATATTCATTTGCATTTACCTTTTATGAAAAATCCCCTGTCCTCATGCGAACCAGCATGGCCTTCACTGCATCAACATCAATAGTTAGCATCTCAAACGGTGACTTTCCTTGTAAAAAAGGTTTAGGTTTAGTCAGCCATTCCTGGCATATCCGATCATCAAATTTAAATTGTTTCATCAATTCCTGATAAATTCCAAAATGCTCAGTTTTTAAAAATTCTAGCTCAGGTGAATAAGTAAGTTTTTCTACAGAAAATTTGGAGTTTTGATTAGGCATAAATTTGAGATTTAAGTAATGATGACCTTAATCAACACTAAAGCATAAAATCTATTTGCTGTCTAACCCATACTTGAACTTACTATTTTTTCAGTTTAGTTTATAGTCGGCCTAGTATTGGTAATTAACTTATAAAACGTCTGCTCTGATATGATAGCTGACCTCACTAATTAGCTTAACCCCTCAAGAATACACATTTTAAACAATTTCACCTTTAAATAGTTCGTAGCGATTGATTGTTAATATTAACGGCATACAGCTTTTTGTGTGTTGTTGATGTGACCATGTCACACCTAAATATCAATACGATTTAATTGCCTATATTTCTTTGAAAAATTCCTGATATGGTGTGGTCGATACTTAAAATTGAACCCTTTTCATTAGAAAATTCAACATCTATATTGATGGCTTTAAATATTGCCGCAATGTCGTGTGGATATAGCCCGATTTTCTTTGGATTTTGACTAATCACATGGGCAGATGAACCATAAATAAGGTTAGAATATTTCTTGCCAATTTTTATTGCATTTTCAGCAGAAAATTCATTATCTATTGCTGATTTAATATCTGAGCTTAAAATATAGTGAGGTGTGTTTGTTGTGTTTACTTTAATTTTAATCATTATGAACCCGCTTATTAAAATCCCCAGTTTTAAATATATAAAGTATATCTAGAACTTTCTTTTTACCATCGACTTTAGCGATTAAAGATAAAGGGGTTGAACTTTCCAAAGGTTTTTTGGGTTAGTTAACCAGCTGATAGCCTTTGCCTCTATTTTAAATACATTAAGAAGCTCATCATGCAAATTTTGATTTTTTTCTAATGTATTATTTACTTGTTTGCATATTTCTCTTTCTAGTTTATCAATAGTAATGATTTTGTTTCTATGTTGTGTTTTTTCAGTTAATGACTCGACTCTGATATTCGTTGGTATGTGTTTGATTTTTAAACCCACTTCAGCACTTCCAGTTTTTGATTCATTGGCCGGGCAAATCATTATTTCAATTTCATTTTCCTTTAAATCAATCATGGCTCTTCTTTTAAATTTTTTATATGGATAAATTTATTGTTTGTAGTATTTATTATAGTCAAAAGCAGTAAATTAATACTATGTTGGTATTAAGTAACATACATAATTAGTGAATATAAAATGATTAAACGAGCAAGTTTAAGTAACAGCAATAACCCTTTGGAGGGTTTCGATAAATTATGGGGGGACGCTCTTAAAGGCTCTATTTTGTTAAAAAACAAGCTCAGAACAAAGGTATTGTGCTTACAACATGTGGATCGCCACAAAGAATGATACATACGACACCAGATAAGAAAATTTATCTTAATTAGTTACGTTTTAAGATCGTCCTTAATCTTTGAAATAAATCCCTCATATGATCACTTATACACCAAACCAATCATTTTTTAGTGAAATAAAAAACCTCAGATTGGGCTGCTTAGATACGAAAGCGGAAGTTAGCTTTGGCCTGTCTAAGGACAAATGTTGCGACAAAGCAGTCATGACTATTAGTTATATTGTTAAATATAATCTTTGTTCTAGCGCATATGCACACGACTAATCCCACGCTAAACGTGACTTTAGCGTGGGGTTAGAGGTCTCAGTTATTTTATCTGGATAGCTCTTCTATTTTTTTCCTTGAAAACCAGCTATATAAAACAGGTAATACGAACAGTGTTAACAGCGTGGCCGTTACCAAGCCACCTACAATAACACTGGCAAGTGGACGTTGTATTTCTGCACCTACACCATTCGACATTAGCATTGGGATTAAGCCTAATGCAGATGTTATAGCAGTCATTAGTACAGGTCTTAATCTTGAAGTAGCACCTTCAAAAACGGCTTTAGATGCGTCAAGTCCGTCTTTAATACGTTGGTTGATACTTTCTACCATAACGACCCCATTCAATACCGCTACACCAAATAAGGTAATAAAGCCAACGGAGCTTGGTACGGATAGATATTGTCCTGATATGTACAAAGAAAATACGCCACCAATAACGGCAAGTGGCACATTAACTAAAATCAGCATAGCTTGACCAACAGAGCTAAAAGCAAAGTAAAGTAACAATGCAATTAGCGCTAAAGATAAAGGTACAACGATAGCTAGTCTTTTTTGAGCACGCTGTTGGCTTTCGAATTGTCCACCTATTGCTACCGAGTAGCCTGAAGGTAGGTCAACTTTCTCAGCAATAACTTTTCTGATGTCGGCTACTACACTACCCATATCTCTATTCTGAACGTTTGCTTGAATAACGACACGCCTTTGAACATCATCGCGCCTTACTTGAGGAGGACCTGATTCAAATGAAACAGTTGCAACATCACCTAAGCGTACCCAGGCGCCTGTTGGTGACTGAATTCGAATATCTGAAATAGCTTCCTTATTTTGTCGGTACTCTTCTTCAATACGCACGTAAATATCATAACGTTCATTGCCTTTGATGATTTGTCCAGCTTCAACCCCTCCAATACCATCTCGCACAACTTCCATTATATCAACAACTGAAAGTCCAAAGCGCGATAGCTCTTGCCTATTAGGTTTTACGACAAGTTGCGCTTCACCTGCAATTTGCTCAAGAGCAACATCTCTTGCACCATCAACACTCTTTATAGCCGCTTCGATCTCTTGTCCTTTAGCTGCTAAAACGTCTAACTCAGGGCCAAATAACTTTATCGCCAACTGAGCTTTTACGCCAGATAGTAACTCATCAACACGAGTCGCAATAGGTTGAGAAAAGTTTAGTAGTAAGCCAGGAAACTCCTCTAAAGATCTCTCCATTTTCCCTTGAAGTTCATATCGATTAGATGCACTGGTCCACTCAGAAACAGGCTTCAACCCTATGTAAATTTCTATGTTATTCACAGGCTCTGGATCTCCACCTATTTCGGCTCGACCAATTCGGCTTAATGCATAGGTTACTTCAGGAAAAGCCATTAGTTTTTCTTCTAGAATTGGTGCCACAGTGAGCGCGGTATCTAAACTGGAAGAAGGTGCCAGCGTTGCTCTTAAGTTTATCGTCCCTTCTTCTAACTCAGGTACAAATTCAGTACCAATTAATGGAACTAATGCAAAGGCAGAGAAAACTAATATAAGTGCGGCTGAAATGACTAACTTGGTGCGTTTTAGTGCGAATGTAAGCCCTTTTCTGTAGAGTTTGTCTAATGGCCTAAGAACAAAGCTTTCCCTCTCTTTTACACCTGACTTAAATAAATAAGTTGCCAGTGCAGGTACGATAAACAACGCAACCACAATCGCAGATACAACGGCTAAGATGATGCTTATTGCCATAGGTTGGAATAACTTTGCTTCAACCCCTTCAAAGCTGAACAATGGCGCAAATACGACTAAAATAATCGAGGCAGCAAAAAAGACGGGACGAGCCACTTCTTTACCTGCATTTTGCAGACGTAATTTAATGCCGTGCTCATCGTGTTCTACATCGTGCGGATCTGCGTCAGAAGTTGGAACACGTTCCTTTACCGATTTCGAATGTGTCGCGTCAGGTCTATTTAAATGTTTAAACATATTTTCAACCATAACCACTGAGCCATCTACAAGCATACCAATAGCGACCGCTATGCCACCCAGTGACATAAGGTTTGCAGAAATGCCCCACCAAGCCATGATCATTAACGCGATACCAATAGAAATTGGAATAGATATTAATACCAAGAAGGTTGCACGTAAATTCATTAAAAATAGAGCCAATACAATACAGATGAAAATAAATGCTAGTAATAGTGCATCAACCACTGTATTTACCGCTTTTTCAATCAAATCAGCCTGATCATAAAAAGGCTCAAAGCGAACACCTTTTGGCAATGCTTGACTAATTAATGGAATTCTTGCATTGATACCATCAATGGTGGCTTTAGTATTTGAACCCATGCGTTTTAAGACAATGCCAGAGACAACTTCGCCTAAATTTTCGACTTTACCGTCTTCGGTTTTGCGCGTCATGGTGACAGCACCTTGACGAATTTCACTGCCCATTTCAACTTTAGCAATATCTGAAACCGTAACAACCGTACCATCGACTGTTTTAACGGGAACTTGTTTGATATTACTGATGCCAGCCTCACCACTCTCAAACCAGCCTGTGCCTCTAATCACAAGCTGCTCTTGCCCACGGTTCATGTACCATCCGCCAACATTCGCATTGTTGTTATCTAGGGCACCAACAACGTCTTCTTGCGTTAGTTCATATGCTAAGAGCTTAGATGGATCGACATTGACTTGGTATTGCCTAACATTACCACCAAAAGATAATACATCAGTGACTCCATCGACAGGCATAACGAGTAACTTAACAATCCAATCGTTAAGGCTTCGAAGCGCCATAGCATCATAACCTGCACCTTTATCTGAAATAAGAAGATACTGAAATACTTGGCCCAGCCCAGAGGTGTTTGGTCCCATTTCGGGTGTCCCAACACCTTCTGGTATCAGTTCTTTTGCGGCTTGAAGACGCTCAAATACGAGTTGTCTTGCAAAGTAAATGTCGGTGCCTTCTTTGAAAACAACCGTAACGCCAGACAAGCCTGTTTTAGAAATTGAGCGCACTTGTTCTACATCAGGTAGGGCATACATTACCGCTTCAATGGGGTACGTAATGAGTTGTTCAACTTCTTCAGCAGCCAGTCCTGGCGCTTCAGTATTTACAGCAACTTGAACATTAGTAACATCAGGAAAGGCATCCAAATTTAATTTTGGAATCACCATAACTGCACCAACCATAGTGGCAAACAGCGCAATCAAAATCAGGAGTCTATTATTAACAGACCAATCTATTATTTTATTAAACATAGTCTTGCTCCCTAGTGGTTGTGCGGATCAAATCCGCCTTTAGCGATTTCAGACGCAACAAAAAATGCGCCTTTAGTTACAATTCGCGTTCCACTATCAAGGCCAATGATTTCTCTAAAACCACCTAAGGCTCGGCCTAGTTCTATTTCTACAGCTTTAAATTCTCCAGGGTGGTCTTCGACAAATACTGTCCAATCACCATCTGCGCTGCGGATCAATGCTTCTTCTGGCACAGCCATCACTTTCTGCTTTGTGGCAAACTGAAAGTAAACTTTTACAAACATGCCTGAATGAAGATTATCATCCGAATTATCTACTCCTAACCTAATAATTCGAGTACGAGTAATAGGGTCAATTGTATGGGCTTCTTGGATAACTTTGGCATTGTAACTCTGGCCTTCTAATTTAAGTACCGCAGGAGAATCAATTGATAAATTCAGCTTTTTATTTGGAGAAACTTTTGCTTCAACCCATAGTTGTTTTTCATCTGCTAACAACATTACTGAATCACCAGCATCAACACGTTGCCCTTGGATAAAATCGTCTTGAAGTACAACCCCTTCACGCTGAGCAATTAATGTATATTGCCCAAACGCTTTTATGTCTTTGTTAGAAATGCCATCTATTGCTTTTTCAGTTAACCCTAAAGCAATAAGCTTCCCGTAACTCGCATTGTATGTAGTCTCTGCTTGTAATAATCTACTTTCACTCACCGTCTTGTTACCCAGCTTTTTCACACGTTGCCATTCGGTTGAAGCGATTAAATAGTCAGCCTGTGCTTGTGCCATTGCTTCACTAAATAATGTAACTAACTTCTGACCTATTTCTACATGCTCTCCAAGCGCTGCATGGCGACTAATAATGACTGACTCTGTACGTGGCGATACCACATAACTTTTATAGCCATTAGCTTTTATTTCGCCTGGTGCATATACGGTGCTAAATTGATATTCAGGCTTAACACTTTCCACTTTAATGTTAGCAAGCGACATCTTCTTTGGATCAATAGTGATACCTTCTTCATGCTCTTCATCTTTTCCTTCCTTATTTACTTTTTCGTGATCATGTTCGTCATGGTCATCTTTTTCTTCCCTATTTTCCTTTTCGTGATCATGCTCGTCATGGTCATCTTTTTCTTCTTTATGTCCTTTATCGTGACCATGTTCGCCATGATCATCTTTATGTTCTTTTACATCTTGCTTCGAAACTTTTGTGACAGAGCCAGTACCATCTGACGACTGTGCAAAAGCGTCATGATTTGTAGTAAACCCAACTAACAGGCTGCTAATTACTACGGCTAATAATTTTTTACTAAATATTGTATTCATTTTTTTAACCTATATTTTGATAAATTTAAGATTTCGTTTTTCGCTACTGAAAAAATAAAGCGTTCAAATCTCAAATTTTGATAACTGACCCATACTTAAAACGAAGGATATTTCTGCAAGCTTGAATTGATTTTCCAAACGTATTCCTGCATGAAGCCCTTCCGCGCGTTGATTTAATGCAAGTAGGTAGTCAGACGTATTAATGTCACCAGCTTCCCAGCGCTTATTTAATAAATTTGCACTGCTATCTAATCTGCCTTGTGTGAGTTTTCGCCATTGCTCATAGTATTTTTTACTGATATTAAGCGATTCATATTTAGCTTTTGCTTCAAAAGACTGCTTTCGATATACCGATCGAAAGTTAGCTTCTGCTGCAATGGCTTCTGAATAAGCGGCTTTAACCGTATCTGAATAGTTATTTCTGATGTTTAAAGGAATTGATAAAGTCACACCAACCAAGTCTTCATCTCCACTTTTCCCTGCGCTAACGCCAATGGTTGGATTAGCTTTAGATTCCATAGTGGTTAGCTGAGCCTTAGATTGTTGTCCCTTCCATTGCGCTCTAGCGAGTTTAACTTTTGGATGATCCTCAACCCACTGGGAGTTAAATGAATAGCTTGTTGCCCCAAAAGTAAATGAAAACAAATTTGTAGTATTAGGCGTCCAATCAGGCAATAACTCCTGAACCTTTACCTCTGCATTTTTCAATGCTATTTGCGACTCAGATATTTCACTGAAAATTTGGGACAAGTTTAAATAGACCAATTCAGCGTCAAGTGGCTCTAAAAGTCCGGCTTTTCGCTTATCTTCAACAATGCCAACGAGCGTTTGCAATTGCTCTTCTCTTTCTGAAAGTAACTGAGCAGCTTCTTTTGCTGCTTGCCAATTAACTAATGCAGTTAAAGCGTTAGCCTTTTTAGAATCGAGTAAAGATAACAATTGTTGCTGGTTTACATAGACATCAATTTCACCAATGCTTTTATTTGCTGATTGCTTATCCCAGAAATCAATTGTTTGGCTGATACCAATGGAGTAATTATCAAAATCACCTTCTTTTTCATAACTAGCTTCTAGCTCTGGGTTATAAACGGCTTGAGTTAAACCATTGGCTCTATGACTACTTGCATTGAGTAACTCTTTCGCTGCTATAACTTCGGGATCTTTATTTATTTGACTATCAAGCCATGAAATATTTTTCTCTTTGCCATAACTGGCAGCTGAAAAACTCACAACCATGCATAAAGACAGGACTAAACCTGTATTTTTTAAATATATATACATAAAAAATCTTAATTTTAAAATTAATAAACACGAACCCTTTATCCATTATTAAAGGATAAATAGGTCATTAAAAATTAATCTAATTAAGAAATAGGCGGACGAAGTATAGCTTCAAGAAAGGTACTTGTTTGATCAATTTGATAAGGCGTTTTATTGATAATATTTAGCTTACCATCGACATTGGAATTACTGACTAAAATCCAAGATAAGTGGCTGCCACTGCAATGACCACAGTGATGACAATCCTTTACATCGTGCTGTTCATCATCTGTATTATCATTTAAGGCATTTCGATCATCTGCATGATCATGTTGAGTTTGAAGGTGCTCTATATCTATTTGGTGATTCTCAGATGTTGAAGATGCAACAGCAGTTAACGATTGTAAAACAATCGAAAAGACTAAGAGCATTTTTAGTACAACATTAAGGTTCAAAGTTATCACCAGTTAAATATAGTATTTAAAATACTAGCAGAAACTATTTTCTTAAACTAGCTTTTCAATTCAGTTTCCACGCTTTTACATTAAATAATTTTTATATTTGACTCTATAGCCACTATAGATTTTATACTTATTTTAATATTATTACGGAATGTTAAATATGTCAGAAAAATGTAGTGGTCAGTGTCAATCATCTTCTACCAATGAAGATGTAAAAATTGATGCGCAATTAGATAACTATAGTGGCGGGTTTGTCAGTACATATAAAGTGCCTCAAATGGACTGTCCTTCAGAAGAAAGGTTGATCAGGTTAGCACTAGATGGTGTGGAACCTTCTGTTGGCTTGCAATTTGATATTCCTAATCGCTTAGTGAAAGTTTTTCATGATGAAAATTTAGATGAAATAACAAAAAAGTTACAACAACTTAAACTCGGTGCAGAGTTAGCATCAACTAAAGAAAGTTGCAGCACAGAAGCTGCAAAAGCAAAAGATCTAGCCCAAAAAAATGAGATGAAAGAAGCATCAACACTAAAATGGTTGTTGGCTATTAACGGAGTCATGTTTTTTGTAGAGATAATTGCCGGGATTATTGCGCAGTCTGCTGGCCTTATTGCCGACTCATTAGATATGTTTGCTGATGCTGCGGTGTATGGTTTAGCTATTTATGCCGTAGGTAAAAGTATCAGCATGAAACTTAGAGCGGCACATATATCTGGTGTACTTCAAATTATTCTAGCGCTAGGTGCTTTGAGTGAAGTCGTAAGACGCTTTATTTATGGTAGTGAGCCTATGTCATCTTTAATGATGATATTTGGTGGAATAGCACTAATCGCTAACATTGCTTGTCTGTTTTTAATATTTGGCAACAAAGAAGACGGCGCTCATATGAAAGCGAGCTGGATTTTTTCCGCAAATGACGTTATCGCAAACGTTGGCGTAATCTTAGCTGGTTTATTAGTTACAGTAACAAGCAGCCGTTATCCAGATTTAGTGATTGGTTTGATAATTGCCCTTGTCGTTTTAAACGGTGCTCGCCGCATCTTACAGCTAAAGTATTAAGCAGAGAAATGAAAATAGTGCACTCCTCGTATATAAAATCAAATATATCATACGTGATAATGATTTTAATCGCGGTGCAGTCTGTATTTTTTTCGCTAGAAGAACTTGAAATAAACTTAAACGAGAGTTCTTTTAACACATCACTAACTGAGTCAATTACCCCATTAAAAGCTTCAGAAACCTCCAATGTATTTGAAGTAAATAATAGCTACACTTCAATTGATGATTGTAATTTTTGTTGCTGTTGTCACCTATTTTTAAATGCAGATTCTTCTTGTAATGTTTTACAAGCAATAGATCAATTTCCCACCTACGCCTTAGTTTCTCCTGAGCTAAAAGGCTATATGTCGGTGCCATTTCGTCCCCCTAAACACGCCTAATTTTATATCAAATTTAAAGAGGTCAACATTATTGGCCTAAATAACAATATAAATTTATAGGAAAGTATACATGGCACTTAATACCTGTGCGCATCGCAAGATAGTAATTTTGAGGTGTGTAACACCTCGGCTTAAATATATCGCGTTTCTCGCTTTGTCACTTTTTACATTTAATGTTTATGCCTTTGAAAAGCAGTTAAATCTTCAAGAGGCAATTCAGCAGACGCTTAAACACAACCCTGAACTCAAAATATTTAATTTCAAACAAACCGCATTAACAGGACGAGAACAAACAGCAAGTTTAAATCCCTCTTATGAACTAGAACTTGAAGCCGAGAACTTTGCAGGCTCAGGTGAATTCTCTGCATTCGACAGCGCAGAATTAACCATCGCTCTATCTTCGGTTATTGAAATGGGGGATAAACGCTCAGCGCGAATTGGGCTTGTTTCAAATTCAAGAGCACTACTCACTGCTGAAAAAGAGGTAATAGCGCTAAACTTGATGGCTCAAGTCACTGAGAAGTACGTAGAAGTACTTGCTGCCCAACAAAGAGTGATATTGGCAGATAATGCATTGAAGTTAGCACAAGAAACGTTAGAGATTGTATCTCAGCGTAACCGCGCAGGTGCTACCCCTGAGGCTGAAGTGAAACGTTCAAAAGCAGTTATTGCTCAGGCAAATTTAACCGTTCAATCTGAACGAAAGCGTTTGGAATATTTAAAACTTTCTTTAGCAGCTTTCTGGGGAGAAAACTCTGTAACTTTCTCTGAAGTACAAGGTGATCTTTTTCAGTTTGGCAATGATAGTGACTTTAACACTCTCTTTGCGAAGTTAGAAAAAAATCCAGCAATTCAAATCTATGCAAGCGAACAGCGACTAAAAGAGGCTGAAATACGTTTAGCGAAAACAGAGGTCAATGCCAATATAAAATGGTCTGTTGGTGTTAGGCGTTCTCAAGAAGCCAATGATACTGCACTGGTCGCTGGCTTTAGCTTACCTTTGTTTGCTGAAAAGCGAAATTCTGGTGCAATCGCTAGTGCGCTAGCAGAGCGTGACCAAGTTGCCATAGAGAAAGAGGCGACTAAGTTGAGGTTTAGAAATCACTTACTACGAGCATACTCCAATAGAAAACAAGCCATATTAACAGTTAATTCATTAAAGCAGTCGGTTATCCCAATGCTTGAAGATGCACTGGAAGATACTCAAGACGCCTATCAAAAAGGTCGATATGGATATCTTGATTATGTATCGGCTAGACAAGAGCTGTTAAATGCTCGGCGAACCCTCATTGATGCGGCATCTGCTGCCCTAATTTATGGCGCAGAGATAGAAAAACTAACAAACGAAGCGCTGTCACTCTAAAAAAAGCATCACTTTAAGCTTAATAACAATTTATTGATTCAGTTATTAACTGAATCGTTTAGGAATTCAAAATGAAAAACTATTTACTCGCACTATTGATTTTTATTGGGTATTTGTCACCCATTCAAAGTGGTTTCGCTAGTGAAGATGAACATGAAGGCGAAGAAGGCATAAGCAAAATCGACAATAACATGGCAAAAAAGGTTGGTGTTGAAACAGCCTATTTAGCTTCAAAAACGTTGAACCAAACTATCCCTGTATACGGCGCTACGACGATAGGCGCTGAACAATTATTTCAAGTTGGCGCTAGATATAACGGCGTTATAAAGACAATAAACTCCACTGTTGGTGATAAGGTAAAAAAAGGCGATCTATTAGCCGTTATTGAATCTAATGAGAGCTTAAATACTTATAAAATAACATCGCCTGTTTCTGGGACTGTTTTACAGCGAAATGGAAATATTGGCGGTATCACGCAAAACACCAGCTTGTTTGAAATCGTAAATTTTGACACCTTGTGGGCTGAATTTAAGGTGTTTACCAGCCAATATAATCAAATCAAAGTCGGTCAGCATGTTGATATTGAGCATGGTGAACACGCATTCAACTCCGTTATCACTAATATTATTCCAGCTAAAGATCAACCTTATGTATTAGCGCGGGTACGTTTAAACAATGCTGAGTTAAGCCTAACGTCAGGTCAATTATTAAAAGGCAACGTTAAAATAAATCAATTTGAGGTGGATTTAGCCGTTGAGAAAGTTGCTATACAAGAACTAGGTGGACAATTAGGTGTATTTGTTAAAGAAGGTGAAGAGTACGAATTTGCGCCGCTTGTATTAGGGCGTTCAGATAAGAACTATATAGAGGTCATTGATGGCCTCAGTAAAGGCGCTGAATATGTGAGCAAAAACAGTTATCTGATCAAAGCAGATATTTTGAAATCTGAAGTAGAAGACGACGATTAGGAGACGCAATATGATTGAATCAATTTTGCGTCTAGCAATAAATAGACGCTATTTAATACTAAGTCTGCTGATGGTAATCATCGGCATTGGCATGTGGAGTTATCAAAAACTTCCTATTGATGCTGTTCCAGATATAACAAACGTGCAGGTACAAATAAATACCTCTGCCCCCGGTTATTCACCTTTAGAAGCAGAGCAAAGGGTAACCTTTCCTGTAGAAACCGCCTTAGCTGGATTGCCAAGGCTGTCTCACACCCGCTCCCTGTCAAGATATGGATTATCTCAAGTAACCGTTATCTTTGAAGAGGGAACCGATATTTATTTTGCTCGCAACTTAATCAATGCAAGATTAGCTGCGATAAAAGGCGTTATTCCCTCTGGCTTAGAGCCAGAAATGGGTCCTATTTCCACAGGGCTTGGCGAAATATTTATGTATACCGTACAAGCTTCTCCTGACGCTAAAATGCCTAATGGAGAGCCTTACACCGCTATTGCCCTGAGGGAAATTCAAGACTGGATCATTAAACCGCAATTGGCTCAAGTTAAAGGCGTCATTGAGGTCAACAGTATCGGCGGCTACAACAAGCAATATCATATAACACCGAAACCTGAAAAATTACTTTTTCATCAGGTAAGCTTTGAAGAAATATCTGATGCATTACGTAAAAACAATGACAACCGTGGCGCAGGTTATATCGAACAAAACGGACAGCAAGTGTTAGTGCGCTCCATTGGGCAACTTGCGACAATAGATGAGATCCTCAATGTCATCATCAAAAAGAACGATGGTATTCCTGTAAAAATAAGTGATGTTGCCAATGTTGCTATTGGCAAAGAACTTAGAACAGGGGCTGCTACTCGTAATGGCATTGAGACAGTGCTTGGTACAACCATGATGCTGATTGGTGAGAATTCTCGTACTGTTGCCTTAGCAGTGGAACAGAAGCTCAGCGAAATACAAAAATCTCTGCCAAAGGGCATTACCGCAGAGCCTGTTTACGACAGAACAACGTTAGTAGATAAAGCGATTACAACCGTTACCAAAAACCTCGTTGAAGGTGCGCTATTAGTTATCGTTGTACTTTTCTTATTGCTTGGAAATTTACGCGCTGCATTAATAACCGCCGCTGTAATACCACTATCAATGTTAATGACAATCACAGGTATGGTACAAGCGGGAGTATCTGCCAACTTAATGAGTCTCGGCGCATTGGACTTTGGTTTGATAGTGGACGGGGCTGTCATCATCGTTGAAAACTCTGTTCGTCGGTTAGCAGAGGCGCAACACAACGGCCATAGGCAAGACTTAAGGGAGCGACTAAATACTGTTTTTGAAGCCACTTCAGAAGTCATACGCCCAAGCCTGTTTGGTGTAGCTATTATCACAGTTGTTTACATACCTATTTTTACTTTAACTGGTGTTGAAGGGAAAATGTTCCACCCTATGGCGGCAACAGTCGTTATGGCGTTAATATCGGCCATGATCCTTTCAGTTACACTGGTTCCTGCTGCTGTTGCGATATTTATGAAAGGTAAAATCAGCGAAAAAGAAAGTGTAGTTATTCGTTCAACCAAGTCTATTTATGAACCATTGTTAAAAATGGCGATGAAATTTCGTTGGATTATTGTTTCATTTTCAACGCTGTTAATGGGGTATAGCCTTTGGTTAGCAACTACGCTTGGGACAGAATTTGTTCCACAATTAAATGAAGGTGATATTGCACTACAGGCATTAAGAATTCCATCGACTGGCCTAGAGCAATCAGTAGAAATGCAAGAAGTACTTGAGCAACGTATTAAAGCGTTTCCTGAAGTTGATAAAGTATTCTCGCGCATCGGCACACCAGAAGTAGCAACTGATCCAATGCCACCGAGTATTGCTGATATCTTTGTTATTTTAAAACCACGTAAAGATTGGGCCGAACCTTCAAAGCCAAAGAGTGAATTAGTTGAAGAAATGGAAGAGGTACTGAAAAACATTCCGGGCAACAACTATGAATTCACTCAGCCTATTCAAATGCGTTTCAACGAATTGATTTCTGGTGTTAGAGCTGACGTGGGTATCAAAGTATTTGGTGATGATTTGGATCGGTTATTACTTACCGCAAAAGATATTCTAAATATTGTGAAAACCGTGGACGGTGCTGCTGATGCCCGAATGGAACAGGTCACAGGTGTTCCATCTTTATCAGTAATTCCTAAACGAGAAGCGCTTGGTAGGTATGGATTGAACGTTACCGAATTGCAAGACTGGGTTGCTACTGCGATTGGCGGTGAATCAGCGGGGATCATTTATGAAGGTGACAGACGATTTGAGTTAGTTGTTCGCCTACCAGAGCAAACAAGAACAGATATCGATGGCTTGAAGCACCTGCCGCTTCCACTTGAGGGCGGTAACTATGTGCCACTTGAAGAAGTTGCAGAGCTTAAATCAGAGTCTTTACCTGCTCAAATTAGCCGTGAGAACGGAAAAAGAAGAGTTGTGGTTACCGTCAATGTTCGTGGCAGAGATTTAGGCGGCTTTGTAAAAGAAGTGAAAGCTAAAATTAATCAGGAAGGAGAAGTCCCAGCAGGATACTGGCTTGATTATGGTGGAACGTTTGAACAACTAGAGTCAGCAAGTAAGCGATTAAGCCTAGTTGTACCGATAACATTGGTTGTTATCTTAGGTATTTTGATTATAGCATTTGGTTCATTAAAAGATGCATTAATCATTTTCAGTGGCGTACCGTTAGCATTAACTGGGGGCGTATTTTCACTTTATTTAAGAGACATGCCCTTATCAATTTCGGCAGGTGTCGGCTTCATAGCATTGTCAGGTGTCGCCGTATTAAATGGCTTGGTTATGTTGGCTTTTATTCGAGATCTTTGGCATGAAAAAGGCGACCTTTACGTAGCAATCATTGAAGGTGCCATCATTCGTTTAAGACCTATTTTAATGACGGCACTGGTTGCTAGTTTAGGTTTTATTCCAATGGCGTTAAACACTGGAATTGGTGCAGAAGTACAAAGACCACTAGCAACAGTTGTTATTGGCGGTATTGTATCTTCTACAATTTTAACTTTGTTTGTATTGCCTATTTTATATCAATGGGCGCATGGCTCTGAGAGTAGCAAACAGCAGTCCGACGAAATTTAAAAACAATAAAGCAGCTTAATTTATGTTTAAGCTGCTTTTATATTTAATCTTTTTATTTTAATTTTTAAAGTTTAATTCGTATCATCTCGGCAACTTTCATTTAGAAACTCAAACTCTATCGTCGTATGCGATAAATGATAGGAAGCTAATTTAGTTGCAACTTCTTGTTTAAGTCTAATTAGGTCTTCAACTTCAAAGTTGTCTCTAAGCTCAAGATGCGCTGTTAAAACGTGACTTTCACCATCTAGTGACCAAAAGTGCATGTGGTGGATACCATTAACTTCTGGAAATTCCAGTAATGATTGTTTAATTCGTTCTTGGGTCTCTCTATCTGGTGCCGCTTGAAGAAAAAGCACCAACGTTGATTTCAAGTTTCTAAAAACGTTAAATAAGATAAATAGCGTGAAGCCAATTGATAATAAAGGGTCTAAAATTGGCAGTTCAACAAAAAGAAGTACGACAGAAACAATAAGAACAGCAACCCAGCCAAGTACATCTTCAAGTAGATGCCATGTCAGTACTTTTTCATTTAATGTTTCACCCGCTTTTAATTTGAAAACTGCATATCCATTCACGGCAACACCGAGTATGGCAAGTCCCAGCATCCCCTCAACTACAGGCATTTCAGGATTGGACAACCTTGGAATGGCTTCAAATAAAACCCAAATAGAACCAATAATCAAAACAATACTATTTACCAATGCACCAAAAAGTGTAAGACGGCGATAACCATAGCTGAATTTGTCTGATGCTTCTTTATCTGAAAAACGACTTAAAATCCATGCAAAGCCGATAGACAGGCTATCACCTAAATCATGTACAGCATCTGCCATTATCGCGGTACTGTTGGTAAGCCATCCACCAATAAACTCGATAATAGTAAATGTCACATTCAGAAAAAATGCCCAACCAATACGATCGCCTTTACCATGCTGATGACTGTGACTATGGTTGTGCATTTTGTACCTCTAGTACTTTTTTATTTCTTAGTCTTGATACATTCATATTAATCAAGTGACGTATCACGCGTTGATATATCCAACGTTTTACTCCCGACAAATTAGTACCCTTTTCAAGATAAAACTCATCAGGGGAATCATAAAGCCCAAAGTCGTCATGAATACCTTCTTTTTGAATATAGGTATCCTCTCCACGCCAATCCGTACCGGGTGAAGATAAGCACTTTGTTGCAACACCATAACCACAAAACTCACCTTTTGCTTGGTCAAATTTTTGCTGTAGTGAGCTTAAGTATTGCTCATCCAATATAAAGCCCTCTAAGTTTATCCAGCGTCCATCGAAATAAACTTCCACCCAACTATGGATGATGTATTTAGGCGCTAACCAAAACACATAGGTTGGAATAGCACCTTTTTGTAATTGCTGATCAATAGTAAAACCGTGAAAACGACATTGAATGCCTAACCCTCGCAACAATGCCATCAGCAAGTTGCCTTTGGTATTACATTGTCCGTAACCATCGGATAAAACACTGCTTGCTGAAATATCATCACTCTCATTGTAACCAAATAATATTTCATCTTTAACGAATTGGTAGGCTGCACCAATTTTGTTGAAGTTATCCAAGTTTTTCCACCCTCGTTGATTAATGAGAGATTGGATATTCTTATGTTCAAAATTAACAATTGTCGTATTATTTAAATATTTTTTTGTCATTTTATTCTCCATTCAACTTGTATACTAACACTATAGAATCTATAGTAACTATAGAGTCAATAGCGTTAAGGAATTTTATGAAAATAGGTGAGTTCTCAAAAAAATCAGGCTGTTCAATACAGACAATTAGATATTATGAAAGAGAAGGATTGCTATTAAATCCAAACCGTTCAGAAGGTAATTTCAGGCTGTATGATAGTAAAGCACTAAAACAATTGGAATTCGTAAAACATTGTCGCAGCCTAGATATATCACTCAATGATATTAAACGTCTTATCGAACTAAAAAATACCCCCGAAGAAAGCTGCTCTAGCGTTAACGCATTAATTGATCAGCAACTTGCACTAGTGAATAAACGCATGAAAGAATTAAGGGCGCTTAAAGCTGAATTACAACAGATGGCAAGTGCTTGTGGGTCAGATAATACAATTGAAGCCTGCGGGATCATTAAAACATTGGATAGTTAAACTAAATATAACTTTAGATTATTAGTATTCACAAAGGCAATAATGAAAACCATTGGCAAATTAGCACAATCATTAAATTTAAATGTAGAAACCATTCGTTTTTATGAACGAGAAGGGCTGATTACACAACCTGAAAAACCAATATCTGGTTATAGACAATATGACGAAACAATAGCAGGACAACTTAGGTTTATCACAAAAGCCAAAGCGCTCGGCTTTACGTTAAGAGAAATAAAATCGCTAATGTCTATGGACAGCAACTGCGCTCAAGTTGAGCTATTAAGCCGACAAAAGTTAGCAATCATTCGAGACAAAATTAATGACCTTCAACGTTTAGAGAAAGTAATTGTGGATATGACAAATACCTGTATGCAAAACGAAGATCCAACACATTGCCCCATAATTGATTCATTAAAATGATTGACTCCGTACTTATATACGGAGTTTAAAGTGCTGGTAATATCAACCAATAGACTTTCAAATGATAAATAAAATTTTAGATAAAGTTGGCTCAGGCGGGGTTTGGCTTGCAGCACTTAGTTGTACAGGGTGTTTCCCTGCACTCGGTTCATTAGCATCAGCGTTGGGGTTAGGTTTTCTTTCTCACTTTGAGGGATTAGCTGTAAATACGCTTTTACCTATTTTTGCATCGTTGGCACTATTGGTAAACTTATACAACTGGCACAAAAATAAAAGCCATACTAGAGCTGTCTTCAGCATTTTAGGGTCTGTAGTAGTGCTATTAACGCTTTATCCTCTTTGGCAATATGATTGGAGCACATACCTCTTTTACTTTGGTATTTGTTTAATGGTCGTTATGTCTGTGTTAGATATCGTCAAACCTGTAAGGGAACAAACATGCAAAATATAGAGCTTAAATCGACTATTACATGTCCTGAATGTGGGCATAGTAAAATAGAAGAAATGCCGACAAACGCTTGTCAGTGGTATTATGAATGTGAATCGTGCAAAGTTTTGTTAAAGCCTTTAAAGGGTGACTGCTGTGTTTATTGTTCGTTCGGAACAGTTAAGTGTCCTCCTATTCAGGAAGGGCAAAATTGCTGCTCTGGCTAATAAATCATTAAAATCTTAATGTTTAGTGCTAAATTACAACCGTTAAGATTACAGCAACACTTTAAAACCAATAAGAATTAGCACAATGCCACCTAATAGCTCAGCCTTACTTTCAAGTAAAGTTCCGCTTTTAGCACCTATTTTCACACCCAGCCAACTAAAAGCAGCTGTGGTCACACCGATAGTCAAACAAGCTATTAGTACATTTACGTCCATTAAAGTGATTGCATAACCTGCGGCCATAGCATCAATGCTCGTTGCAATAGCTAAAGTCAGTAAAACGCGGTGAGTGACTTGAGATATGTCTTCTTCAATACCTTCAGCAAATGATTCATAAATCATTTTTCCCCCGATGAAGATCAACAAAGCAAATGCTATCCAAGGCGCATAATCGTTTACCCATGATGATATCCCTTTGCCACTAAAATAACCGAATAGCGGCATTACTCCTTGAAAAAAGCCAAAGTAGAAAGCAGCCTTAAAAGCTAGTTTATTTAAACTAGTTGCCTGTTTAGAGCCTAAGCCGATCGACACAGCAAAGGCATCCATACTTAAGGCAATAGCAAGAATTAACACTTCAAACAATCAACTTTCCTCAAGGTTTTATCAAAAAAATTCAGAAAGTCTAACCCACTAAATACAACGATATCAAACCAATAATGAAATGCTCTGGTTACTCTTTGTCTAGTATTGTACCTAAACAATTTTCATTGAGAATTGTTTAGGTACATTAGAATAAACTTTTCGTTGAATAATGTTAATCTCATAAATTGGCTATGAGTGATTGTTTATAACTCAAAAGCTAATGTCTGCTATTGGCTAAGAAATGACATTTACATATTGTTTTTCTATGCCCTAAGAGTTGCTAGCTGACTAATTCGAACAATTTTATAGAATAGTGTCAATGCTCGTAGTTGGCAATAGGAGTAACTTTAAGGTTTTGATTAAGCTCTAGAAATAAAACTTAATTCTTTTAATTTGCTTAGCCCAACAGAAGTATCAAGTTTTAGAGCTTCGCAATATTGTACGTACTCAAATACATTTAGTTTTCTTTCACAGGTTTCTATTCTTACCACAAACTGGTGAGGCTCACCTAATAATTCACCAAGATCACGTACAGTTAATCCCTGCTCTTTACGAGCAGCTTTTAGCCAATCTATCAAGGCTTTATAACGAGAATCGTTTATATGCTTAATCATGGCATCAACTCTATTGTAGAACCCTCTTGGCAACAAAATAGCACCAAGGTATGATGACACTTTGGTGCTATTTTGTTGCCATACTATATTAAAAATTAATAGCTAATGTCATTAGGTATCAGACGGCTGAGGTATACATGAATCAAGAAAAAAAAGAGATGTTCAAAGAGTTCAAGCATATGCTAGGTTCAGGGGCTCTTCGTATTTTACTTAATATTAAAATTGGAGAACCGGCCTTGAACGGCTTAGCAGAGCAACTTCACCGTGATAATGCGCGGTTTCATAACAACGATATTAATATTGCTAAGTGCTATAAATTTTTAAAGTATCAATTAAATAAATTTGGCTTAGCAGGCATTCAACAAATAGATAAAGATGAAATAGACTTAACACGCCTTTTCAGGTTTAAATTTGACTTTAAAGTTGAGGACAGTGAAGTAAATTTTTTAATCCCTGAAGCATGGGCAATATTACGTTTGCCTAATACAGAAGATCAAAGAATCATTAGATATAGAATATTTATGAATTGCACACATAAGGACGTAGATTCAGTCAAATTATCTGAAACAATAATGAGTTTGCATCATATTGCTCAAAGCCAAGATAAGTTTGAATGGGTTGCCCCATCTGGAATTAAATTCGTTCTATATAAGGAGAGAATGTTGGGCTTTAGTGAATATGCAACGGATCACCTAGAACGAAATTATGTTCAACCTTATCTTCAGTGGACAAAAGGGCAGAACACACGCCCTAAAATTTTAACGTTACCTGAAATAATAAGTAGAGTATAATTATTAAAATTAGTAACTAGCGTTCTTTATCAACTTTAGTAGAACATCTAGATAGGTATTTTTGCTAAATGTGAGAATAATCATGCCTAACCTCTCAAAATTCTCATGTTTTTAATTAAAAATAATGAGAATATGATAGATTAGCTACATGTACCGTTATTTATGGTTATTCACAATTTTCACAGTTCAGGAAGTGTAACGGTGCTTAAAGATGATTACGACGTAGAAGTTGAATATCGTAAGTAATTTCCAATAAGATCATCAACTTGATATAAGGTGTATTTGTCGCAAGATAATTACACCTTTTTTTATCGCTGCTAACTAATAGCATTAATTTTAATAAAATATTGCCCACTTGTGCTGGTTAAAATATTCCATGGTATCGTTGCTTACAAGGATGTATGTCCTTAGCTTTTGACTGGAACTTAAAACCTGTGCTCTCAACCCCCATAGCCAGCTTTTGCTGAATCAAGCGCCTTGCCCTGATTTATTGCTCCTACGCGCAACAAGATCACAAGCTTAGTGAAACAGGTATAAAGTATGTGACATGACATGGAGATGAAAAATTCGGATATTAGCAGAATAACCTCCAATAGGCCTATCGAACGAAATTTCAGCTTTCCGCCTATTTTGGGACAAAATTTGTCAAATTTAATATTGATTTTTCGTTTAAATTGATAAAAAATCTACCCTTCATATTTGTTGATTTTTTTTGAGAATGCCCATGAGCACAGCTAACAATTCTTTAGAGAGTTTCCAAACTAACCGAAAGTTTTACGACGATAAAAACTACCCAAGAGGGCTCAATCGCTCAGGTGATTATTCATTAAAAGAGGTCGCTATTATAGAGAATTACGGCGTTGCCTTTTTAGAGTTATCTAGCGGTAATAGAGCGCCGGTAACTGACGCAGAAGAGCAGTTTATCAAAGTCTGTCAGGGCGATATTTTGCCAACGACGGCAGAAGAAAAAGCTTGGGTTAAGTACCATAATAAAATTCTAACCCCGAAACAATTTCACACGTTATTTGGCCGAAGTAAAGTCGCAGTGAATGATGATATTGACACTGATGAGCCGGTAGATTTTGACGATGATTAGCGCCACTTGCTGATGGTTAATGGTTAGATAAACGCTGAGGTGATGTTTTTGTTGTTAGGGGCTTGGCATACCAAGTCCCTAATTTTTAGTTCTAACTAGCTATGGTTGAGTTAGTGCTCTTTGCTATCGACAGCAGCATCGTTAGTAAAAAACTCATGATAAAGCATTAATAGATGCGCTGCACTCCAGCTGAAGTTACTTGCCCCTTGTACTGCGCCTGTTTCAGGATTGTAATTCTCTCTTATTGCCCCGTTTTCACTTAAGCCTTGAGCATTGGTTAACAGTTTTGCCGCCAACGTTTTGGCTTCCAGCGCATAGCCATAATTGTCTAAGGCGATTAAACCAAAATAGACTTGGTCAAGCCAAACCCGGCCGCGCCAATAAATATCTTGATCATAAGCTGGGTTTGATAAGGCTGCCGTACCTAAAGGCACTTTGGTATTAAATTCATTCTCATTTAACATCACCTCTTTAACACGCGCCGCTTTATCTTTATCGGCGATATTTGCCCATAATGGGCTCCAACCTTCAGGGCCTCTACCTCGCTCGGTCAGTAGCTTACCAGTACAAATTTTTTGTGAGCTTGCTGCGGGGCTTATGATGGCTCTATCATAATAAAAGCCGGTGTCATCATCGTAAAAGCATTGGTTAATTCTTGCGGCTAACACCTTTGCTGCTTGTCGATATTGCTGGGCAAGTTCAGGTTGCTGCAGTAACTCAGCCATATTCGCTAACAGGTTTTTCTCATGGGCTAAATAGGTGTTTAACTCGACCGACTCCTGATTAATGGAAAAGCCTAATAGCTCGCCAGCGGCATTTCTATTTTCAAAAAACATCACCTGCCAATCTTTGCGGGCTTGCTCTATGTTGCCCTGATAATGTTGCTTGGCATAAACACTGAGCTGCGCCGGTGTGATAAAGCCAAAGCGTGCAGCATTATCCATGCCTGATTCCCAAGCGGCGCCATGCTGAGCACCAATATCAATATCGTCATAATCGCCACGACTCAGCACTTGTTGATATAACGCCATGCCAGCGCACTGATACCAGTGCTCATTTTCTGCCTTGCAGCTAGTTAAGTCGGCGGCATTGCGTTGCTTATCGCTTAGGTATTGGACTTTGAAGCTGATATGGCCATTTTCATCATTATGAAATCTATGTTTAGTGGCACCGTACTCGACTAAACCATTTTGATTATGATCACGGTTTCTGTACCACCATTGATGATATTGCTCTAGTTTTGGCAACATTTCAGCGATAAAGTCAATATCTTGAGTTTTCAGGTACACTTGCCAAATTGCCCAACTTGCCAGTGGCGGTTTAGTGTTACGTTCATTCCAATTGCCGCCATCGCCACCACGAGGTTGATCTTTATTATAGAAAACCGCATCAGTGATCATGCCTTGATCTTCGGGTCTTAGCGGGTCGTTCGCTTGAATTTGATAATCAAACATCGCGCGAATATTATTCTTAGCTAAGCTCGGGTTAAAGCTCGCCATGGCATAGGCATGCTTCCAAGTATCCCAGGCCCAAGTGCCGTTAAACCATCGTGCGGTTACTGAAGGGGTGACGCTGTCATGTAATAAATTACCAGCAGCGCTGCGCCAATTACCGAGCAAGGTTTCTATTGATTTAATCGCCACTAACTTTTGTTTGTCAGTTTTGTCTTTAAGGTTAACGCCTTGATCTAAATAAGCTTGCCATCTTGTTTTCGACGCTTGTTGATACTTTTCAGGCTCAGCTAGTGCATCAGTAATGAGCGCCTGCTCAATATTGGCTTCAGTTTTATTATGAAAATAACTTTGCGTGGTAAATAGCTCAAGGCTGCTATGTTTTGTAATATTTACCTGAGTAGTACTTATATAGCTAAGCTGATTAGCGCTTAACTGTGTTGAACTTGGCAGGCTGCGGCTAATTTGGTATTGAGCACTAGCACTGGTCAGTATGTCCCATGTGGCTCTTATTTCGCCAAAATTAATGTTAAGCCCATACTCATGGCTAGTGATGTTTCTTGACCAAGTAGGCAGAGCCGTTTTAACCGTTTGCTTATCGTCCCATTGGGATAACAAAGCGCCTTGCCAACTCAGTTGTAATGATTGTTTTTGGTCAGTTTTGTTTGCAATTTTTGTGCTGATCAGCGCGGTTCTATTACTGATAAAGTGCAGTGAAAGTGTTAGGTCAAATTGTGGTAAAGCATAGTGCTGAATCAGCGCACCCGGTTGTGAGTAGATGGCTAACTCTGCGCTGGTTAAATCGACAGCTTTTTGCGTGTTATTGTCGATAATGCGTAGCTGTTCTAACTGCTCGGCGATAAATAAACTGTACTCTTGTGCGATGATCATCGGGCCAGTAAAAGCGCCATAACCGCTTTTGTCATCAGGTAGCAAGAAACCATGCCAAGCACCCATATCAAAAAAGGGGTTAAATTTTTGGTTTTGGTAACTATCGTAATCTTTATGCTGTTGTGGCGTGCCGGTCCGGTCAATAACATTTCGGGCAATAGGGTGCTCAGCGGTAATCTTCATTGCCGGCTCAGGTTGTGCTAAAGCAGCAATTGAAAAAAATGCTGATAAGTAAAAACTTACCCTAAATAAATTTAATTTTTTTATCATGAAATTAACTACCTACCTAATAGTGACTGAGTCTCGCTCTATTTTGATTATAAATAAGAAATGTTCTACTTCAGCCAAATTATGCCAAATTAAAAATTATTATGCGATAATTAATATAGTATTATTTGTATGATAAATGTTGCAATTAATGATTATACAATTATAGTGTAAAGTCGGCCGATTAAAATACAGCCATAAACAATATAAAATCAATTGGCGTAACAAGCGCTATAACACCATCAGAGGGGAGTATAAATGCATATTAAAAAGCCCAAGCTTAATTATTTATCGATGTTAGTGATGTTAAATCTAGGGGTAGTAAGTGCTGTAAGCGCAGCAGAAGATAAACAAACTAGTGAACATAAAGACATTGAAGTTATTACCGTATCGGGTATTCATGCCAGTATGGTCAAATCAATGGATATTAAAAAATCATCAGACGGTGTTGTTGATGCTATCGTTGCGGAAGATATTGGTAAATTTCCAGATCAGAACGTCGCGGAATCTTTGCAGCGTATCTCTGGTGTAGCGATTGACCGAGATGGCGGTGAAGGCCAATTAGTCAGTGTTCGTGGTTTAGGTCCAGAATTTAATGCTGTGCTGGTCAATGGTCGTACTATGTCGACTGTTAGTGGTGGTCGAGCATTCAGCTTTGATACGCTTGCCTCAGAATTAATCAGCGGTGCTGAAGTGCATAAAACCCAATCAGCAAAATTACAAGATGGTAGTATCGGCGCAACCATTAATATTACCACCCATCGGCCATTAAATATTGGTGAATTTAAAGCGGTTGGTAGTATCAAAAGCACTTACGACAAATTGTCTGATTCTAATAGTCCAACATTCTCTGGTTTAATTAGTAATACTTTCGATGATGGCAAATTTGGTGTTTTAGCCTCGCTTGCCTATAGCGATAAAGACAGTCGTAGCGACGTTGCACAAACCGCCGGTTATTTACCAGAAACTTTAGATTCATTAACAAGTGGTGAAACACTTGAAAATGTCTTTATGCCACAAAACTACGATCAAATCGTTAAAACGGAAAACCGTGAACGTACCAGTGGTAGCTTAGTTTTACAATACCGTCCTAATGATGATCTTTTATTTACCGCCGATGCTTTATATTCAAAATATGATGTGAGCTATCGCGAAGATATTCTTGCTCATTGGTTTGAACCTGGCAATATCGTTGATGCCACGTTAGATAAAAATCGTACCATAGTGCAATTAGCGACAGGTAATAACAGTGCAACTGATTATTTAAATCGCTTATCTTATCGTCCAACCACTACCAAAGCGCTTGGCGTAAATATGGATTGGCAGTTAAATGATGATATTAATGTCACGGCCGACGTGTCATATTCTAATGCGGAGTCTAACGGCGGTAATGGCACAACAGATACCGTAGCTGGCTTTTATAATAACTATACCTTTGATAACACCCAAGGTGGCGCAGTACCTATTTTAGGTTTTTCAGAAAACCTCAGTAAAGATATCTTGGGCGCTAACTGGGCCAGTATCTTTGGTGATGATATTGAAGATAAAATTGTTGAAGCACGCTTAGATGCCGAATGGATTGTTGATGCTGGTGCTTTATCAAAAGTTAACTTTGGTAGCTCACACTCAAGCCGTACTTTATCCACTATGCCAACGAATACTGACAGTACCGTACGCAATGGTTGGGGTGGTTATGATGTTAAACTTCCGGCAAGTTTATTCAGTGACTTTGACGCAGATGGCTTTTTGTCAGCCGTTGGTGGCAACCCAGTCAGTCAATGGTTAAGTTTTGATTCTTATGAATTTATGAGCTTTTTAGAAAGTGACCAAGGATATACACAGCTTGACCCTGTTTCGGCAGCGCGCATGAAACAAGCGATGGATAACAATGGTGGCCATACCGCACAAAATGTTCTGTCTGACTCATATGAAGTTAAAGAAGAGCTAACTGCAATCTATGTCGATGCTTATTTTGATGGTGAGCTTAATGATATGCCTTGGCAGGTAGTGACCGGTGTCCGTTATGTACAAACCGATACTACATCATCTGGCTATGGTAATGAGCTAGAGGATATCACAGGTCCAGATGCACTAGGTAAATATGTGCCTATTATGTCTGACGATTTAACGCGTATCAGCGCGGATGCCGATTACAGTAATGTCTTACCTAGTATTAATGCCAATATTGAAATTGTTGAAGATGTTATCGTACGTGCGGCTTGGTCAAAAAGTATCACGCGCCCAACGTTAACTGAATTATCTCCAGCGACGACTTATAGTGAAGGTAAAATTAACAGCTTATCAGCCGCTGGTGGTAACCCGAACCTTAAACCTTACGAGTCTGATAACTTTGATTTAAGTCTTGAGTGGTATTTTGATGACGCAAGTTATGCCGCTATTTCTTATTACACTAAAGATATCGATAACTTTATTGATAATGGACAATCTCAAGAAAACGTCACTGTGCCTAATGGTGAATTCGATGTTAAAGTGAGCCGTCCAATGAACCTTAACTCAACTAAAATCGACGGACTTGAACTTGCTTTACAACATAGATTTACCTATTTACCGGCACCATTTGATGGTTTAGGTGTGATGGCGAATATGACCTTTGTTGATAGTGAATCAAGTGCTGATAGCGCAGAAAATCCATTACCATTACCGGGTTTAGGTGATTCGCAAAATGCGGTGTTATTTTATGAGAAAGACGCTATTCAATTCCGCGTAGCTTACAACAACCGCTCTGAGTTTATGCAAGTAACTTCTAACTGGGCCGGTGATGCGCCAATTTATGTTGAAGATTACTACCAAGTCGATGTTAGTGGTAGTTACGATATCAATGAAGCGTTTACGGTATTTTTTGAAGGTATTAATGTAACGAATGAAGTGACCAATAAACGTGGTTTATATAGTAACCATGCCTTATATACCATTGAAACAGGTCCACGTTACTCTATCGGTGTTCGTGGTTCATTCTAACTCCCTAAATAGCAAAAGGATTTGCTGATTTCTTTAGGCGCTAGCTAGTTTTAGCTAGTTAGCGTCTCTTTTTTTACTCAACGACTGAACATTTATATTATGAACAAAGCACATATTTGGCTGAGAGCCGAAACAAAACCTCATGAACAACGTACCGCACTTTCACCAAAGGGTGCAAAAACACTAGTTGATGCGGGCTTTAAAGTGACCGTTGAATGTTCATCTCAAAACATTTTTTCTCAAGCACAATACCGTGAAGTTAATGCCGAAATCGTCGAGCAGGGCAGTTGGGTTAATGCTCCTAAAGACGCGATTATTTTAGGTTTGAAAGAATTACCTGAAGATGATTTTCCGCTTATTCATCAACATATTTATTTTGCCCACGCCTACAAAGAGCAAGCTGGTTGGCAAGACTTATTATCACGCTTTAAGCGCGGTGGCGGCGAGTTATTCGACTTAGAGTATTTGGTCGACGAGCAACAACGAAGAATTGCGGCTTTTGGCTACTGGGCGGGCTTTGCAGGTGCTGCTTTAGCCGTGTTGGCATGGGCAAATCAACAGCAAAACCTTAATCCGCCACTGGCGAATATCTCATCTTATCAAAATAAAGAACAGCTTCTTATAGATCTAAAACAAGCGATAAGCCAAGTTGACTCTAAACCGCAACTGTTAGTCATAGGTGCTAAAGGCCGCAGTGGTAGTGGCGCGGTAGATTTAGCAAAAGCGCTATCACTTGATGTTATTGAGTGGGACTTAGCCGAAACAAAAAAAGGCGGTCCGTTTGTGGAAATTACTCAAGCCGACATCTTTGTTAACTGCGTACTGATTAATCGAGATTTGCCGCCTTTTATCACTCATGAATTACTTAATCAGCCAAGCAGAAAATTGTCGGTGATTGTTGATGTCAGTTGTGACCCATATGGTAGCTATAACCCATTACCGATTTATCAGCAATGTACCACTTTTGAAACGCCATGTTTACGCATAGATGATGTTAAAATCCTTGATCTTATTGCTATTGATCATCTACCTTCGCTGTTACCGAAAGAAAGTAGTGAAGATTATGGCGAGCAGTTAGTAAAACATTTATTAACGCTAGATGACAAATCTCAGGGCGTTTGGCCCATAGCGCTGGCTTTATTTAAGCGCAAAATAACCGAAATATAAACAGGAAAAATATGACACATACTATACATTGGCTAGGAGCGGGACTGTCGTCAGCTCCTGGTATTATTGAATTAGCAAAAAAAACAACGCCAATTATTGTTTGGAATCGTAGCTTAGAGAAAGCGCAGCAAGTACTGAAGCATGATGAGGTCGAGATTGATGTTCGCCAGTTAAACTGGGATGCCTTAACTGCGACGGTAAAACCTGGTGATGTACTCGTGTCAATGCTACCAGCGACCATGCACTTAACCGTGGCAGAATTTTGTTTGAGTCATCAAGCGCACTTTGTTTCTAGCAGTTATATTGCACCGGAAATGGCGGCGTTAAACGCGAAAGCGCAAGCGGCTAATTTATGTTTTGTTAATGAAGTGGGGCTAGACCCAGGTATTGATCATTTATTTGCCCATTTACTAGTTGATAGCTACCAGGCAAGCGAGCAATATTCGCCAGAAAATCAGCATTACTTTCGCTCATACTGTGGTGGCTTCCCGAAAGTGGCCAATGACTTTAAATATAAATTTAGCTGGTCGCCTTTAGGAGTTTTGAAAGCGTTACGTTCAAAGGCTCAATGGCAAGAAGACGGCATGGTGAAAACCTCCAATGCACCGTGGGAAGCCTTAAGTGAATATCAAGCGCAGTTATTTGATCATCATGAAACGTTTCAAGCCTATCCTAATAGAGACTCGATACCCTTTATCAAGCAATACAATTTTCAAGATGATTGGGATGTGCAGGAATTTGTCCGTGGCACATTACGATTAAATGGTTGGTCAACTGCATGGCAGCCATTATTTGACGAAATAGCCACGCTAGAAGGCAGCAATGGCGAGCAGCGCTTGCTGGAAATCAGCCAAGAGCTTGAGCAAAAGTATGGTTATGATGAAGGTGAAGCGGATCGCGTCGTGATGTGTGTAGAGCTAGAAGTTCGACGCGCAGGCAAAGTGGTTTGGCATCAAAGTTATCACCTTGATAGTCAAGGTAACGAGCAAGGGCCAGCGATGGCGCGGTTAGTGTCATACCCGGTCAGTTTAGCGATTGAATCAGTACTGAATCGTCAAATACCTGCAGGTGTTAGTGCGGCGCCAGAAAATGCCGAGCAAATTAACCAATGGTTATCAACGTTAACGGCATTGGGAGAGTCCATTGGTCATCATGACCACCTAGCAAAGTAAAATAATACGGCGATTAAGTACTTGGGACGCCAAGTGATTTAATCGCCGTTTTTGTCTGTAGTTATCTACCTAAGACATGGATTGAAGTAAGTCATTCTAACTTTCAATCGATAACGCAGCATCAATGTTTCTAGCCCCCATAATGACTGAACAAAACAGCTTCAGCATTACTTTTGGAGTTCATGGAGCAAGTATGAATAAAAAGCTGCGATCAGGCGCGCTGAAACTGACATTGTGATCTGGTTTTAGTCTGGCTGCTAAAAATAAAGGGATAAACATGATAGAAAAAAAACTAAAACCGTCGTTATTTGACGCCTTATTTCCCATTGTCATTTTACTTTTTTTACTCTTTCTTGCGGTGTACTTTTTTGGTGATGACTCATCGTCAGGACCTAACCAAATTGCACTGATGTTATGCGCAGGTATTGCTTGCCTCATTGGTTTAAAAAATGGTTACAACCGAGATGAAATTGAAGCTGGCATAACTAAAGGTATTAGCCTAACGTTAGGGGCTATTTTAATTTTATTAGCGGTCGGCTCGCTTATTGGCACTTGGTTACTGGCCGGTACCGTGCCCACAATGATTTATTTCGGTTTGCAAATTCTCGAACCGCAATACTTTTATGTTAGCTGTTGTATTATTTGTGCGCTCGTTGCCTTGTGTGTTGGCAGCAGTTGGACGGTAGCAGCGACCATAGGTGTGGCGTTAATGGGGGTTTCATCTGGTATTGATGCCTCAGGGCCGATGACCGCAGGGGCTATTATTAGTGGCGCTTATTTTGGCGACAAACTTTCCCCTTTATCAGATACTACTAACCTTGCTTCAGCGATTGCCGGCACAGAGCTGTTTGTGCACATTAAAAACATGATGTGGACGACAGTGCCGAGCTTTGTTATTACCTTGACGGTATTTTTCTTTCTCGGCTTAAGTGACCAAGAACAAGTATCCAATGGCCAAATTGAGCAGTTGTTAGTGAGCTTAGAAAATGAATTCTTTATTGCTTGGTACTTACTGCTACCTTTGTTTATCACCTTGTTTTTAGCGGTAAGAAAAATGCCGGCATTTCCGGCCATTGGTATCGGTGCGATTGCCGGTGCGGTATGGGCGGTGTTATTTCAACAAGATCTCATTATGTCGTATGCCAATGATGGCTTATCAACACTCGAAGCTAATACTATGGTGGTATGGCAAGTGATGTACTCAGGTGTTGAGCTAGATACAGGCAATAGCGCAATTGATAATTTATTAAGTGGTGGCGGTATGGGGTCAATGCTGAATACCATTTGGCTAATTATCTCGGCGATGACTTTCGGTTCAATAATGGAAAAAGTCGGCTTATTAAAGCGTGTGGTCGAAAGCTTAATGAGCGTCACCAACAGCGTTGCCTCGTTAATTTCAACGACTATTGTGACGGCCTTTGGTACTAACTGTATTGCGGCTGATCAATATATCGCCATTGTTATGCCGGGGAGAATGTTCAAAGAAGAATATAAACGCCGTCAGCTAGCGCCGGAGAATTTATCTCGCGCATTAGAAGACGGCGGTACCGTCACTGCGCCCCTTATTCCTTGGAATACCTGTGGCGCCTATATGCAGTCGGTATTACTGATCAACCCACTGGATTATGCCGTTTTTTGTTTCTTTAATTGGCTATCACCGATCATAGGTATGATTTTCGCGATTACGGGCTTTAAAGTGAAATCTTTAGTGGTAAAAACCATAGATAAATCTGTACCATTGAGCTCAAGTGCCCTGAAAACAACGAGTTAAGTATTAATATAAAAGAGTAAATTATGGCTAAATCATTAAAGCATGTCGTTATTGTTGGCGGTGGCAGTGCCGGTTGGATTGCTGCGGGTAGTATTGCTGCTATGCATAATAGTAAGTCAGCGCAAGGATTAAAAGTGACCTTAATTGAGTCGCCTGATGTCAAGAGCATTGGGGTCGGTGAGGGCACTTGGCCCACCATGCGCACTACGCTGCAAAAAATGGGCATTTCTGAAACAGACTTTATCCGTGAATGTGACGTTAGCTTTAAGCAAGGGGCAAAATTTGCTAAATGGGTCACGGGCGCAGAAGACGATTTTTATTATCACCCGTTAGTGCTGCCTCAAGGCTATTTTGATATTGACTTGTTTAAATATTGGCAAAAAAATAAGCAAGACATGTCATTTTCAGATGCGGTGTGCTTTCAAGAACAGCTCTGTGAAAAAGGTCTAGCGCCTAAATTAATTACCTCGCCTGAATATGCCGCCGTAGCAAATTATGCCTATCATTTAAATGCCGGTAAATTTGCCGAGTTTTTAAAAGCCCATTGTATTAATCAACTTGGGGTTAATTATATTAGCGACCATGTTGGCGAGGTCAAGAGTACCGAAACGGGCGATATTGCTAGCTTAAGCACGAAAAAACATGGTGATATTGCCGGTGATTTGTTTGTCGATTGTACCGGTTTTTCAGCCTTGTTGATCGGTCAACATTTTAAAGTGCCCTTTATTAGTAAAAAAGATGTTTTATTTATTGATACCGCACTGGCGGTGCAAGTTCCTTATCAAGATGGCGCTGATGAGATTGCCTCGCATACCATCTCGACCGCGCAAGATGCCGGCTGGATATGGGACATAGGTTTACCGTCGCGCCGAGGTGTCGGTCATGTCTATTCAAGCCGACATACCACGCAAGCTGAAGCTGAAAAAGCCCTGCGTCGCTATTTAAAAGACTCGATTGGCGATAAAAGCGCTAGTGTGACCTTGCGAAAAATCGATATTAATCCAGGGATTAGAGAAAAGTTTTGGGTCAATAATTGTGTTGCCGTTGGTATTTCCGCAGGATTTTTAGAGCCGCTAGAAGCCTCGGCATTGGTGATGATCGAACTAGCGGTTGCGACTATCAGCGAACAATTACCGGCCAATAGAGAGTGCATGGATATAGTGGCGAAAAGCTTTAATGAACGCTTTAACTATAACTGGGATCGCATTATTGATTTTCTTAAGTTGCACTATATTGCCAGTAAACGTGAAGACACGGCGTTTTGGCGCGATAACCGCGACCCAGCTAGTATTCCTGAAAGCTTAAAGTCCTTGATGACACTATGGCAACACCGCTCACCGTCAGAATATGACTTTCACCATAAACGCGAAGTGTTTTCTGCGGCCAGTTATCAATATGTGCTTTATGGCATGGACTTTAGCTTTACGCCTAATGAGCGCGCGCCGAGCGAAGCCGAGCAGAAAATGGCGCAGCGTATGTTTGCTGAAAATCAAAAAGTCACCGAAAAGTACGTCAGTGCCTTACCGAAGAATCGAGAGCTGATAGAAAAAATTCATCAATTTGGTTTTAGTAAAATTTAATCAGGGCAGGTCAGTTATGCATACATTAGAAACAGTAAACAGCGAGCGCCACAGCAAAACGAAAGTGTCACTAGCAAGTACGCTAGCAAAGCATGCCAAGGTACACATGAGTCATATTGTTCTGCAGGAGTTTGCCGAGGTTGCTCAGTATTATCCGATATTTTTTTGTAAAGACAGCGATACCGGCCAGTTTCAACCGGTGGCGCTATTTGGTTTATCGGTTGATGAAAATATTTATCAAGCCAGTGGTTTGTGGCAGAAATGTTATTTACCGCTAAAACTGCAAAGTACCCCTTTTTATTTAATCAAAGATCCGCAAACAGAGCGGCCAAGTCTAGCGATTGATATCAAAGACACTCGCGTGCAAGAGCAACAAGGCGAAGCGTTATTTATCAACGGTAAAGCTAGCCCGTATTTGCAGCAACAAAGTGTGATATTGTCTGAGCTTACCCAAGGCTTTGTGCTAAATAGCGCCTTTATCAACGATTTGCTCGCACATAATTTACTGGAGTCCGTGGCCTTAGATATTAAATATATTGATGGTCAAGCGCAGCAATTGACGGGGCTGTATACTATTAATAAAGAGATGTTAGAAAAGGTGCCGAGTGAGGTGCAAAAACAATTTCAGCAACAAGGTTATACCGCTTTGCTCAGTGCGGCAATGTCGTCAGTGAGCCATATTAGTACTTTGATAGATATTAAGAATCGCTTAAAGCGTCAGCCATAGATAAATCCCTGCGTTAACGATTTTTAGCGGGCCTAGCTGAGAGTCTGCAGTTTTGACTAATACCAATTTGATTAATTACTAGTGTCGGGCTAGGTGCAATATTGCTATGCTAGGCTTTTACCGGTTATGCTAGTGTTGATAGATATTTTAATTGTAGCGCAATTAAATAGACTAAAAGTGTATAACAGTAAAACAAAAAATGCTTTTGCTTTAACTGTTTATTAGCGCTCTTGAACAGAGGTATAGATGGCAATGGCTTCACCAGAACTAGCGATTATATTATTAAACCTTAGTATTATTTTACTGGCCTACTTTTCGATATATCCGAAGCTAGCGGGCAACAGTTTCCATAAAATATCCATTTATGATCTTTTTACTTCCGGCTTTGCGCTTTTAGTGGTTGCTTTAAATTACTGGGGTAGTGGTCATGAGTTCAATTTGTTAATTGCCAATACCAATTGGTTTTGGTTTACGCTGATCACCTATGTGGCAATAGAAGTCCCTATTATGCTTTGGTATTTTAAAAAATACAAAATCAAGGTTAAATAAGGCTAATAGACAAGGACAAAAGCTTTAATTTTTACGACAAAAAATGACCTAAACAAACAGCAGTTTAGTAACTGGCTGTTTTGTAATTTGTGATCGAAAAAATTAACTATGCCAGCCACAATAAGTCCTAATTTTGTCACGACAATAAAATGCTTTGCAGAAGTTTCAACAGCGTAAAGCTACCTCCGCTTCACCGCTCATGGCGGTCAGTGGCGTATAGTTACTGTTCTATAATACGTCACAATTTTCTTTTTGATATTTAATATACTAATGTATAGAGGTTGATTACTTCTGATTATCCTAGCTAAGGACAAAATATTAAGGAGATGACATGTCTGACACTGATATCAATAATTTGAATTGTAAAGATGACCCTGCTTGCAATTCAATAGAGGAAATTTTGAAAGAAAAAAACATTGCTATAAAAGAGATTCTAAAAGAAAAAAGAATTGCTATAGAAGAGATTAGAGCTGAGATGGACTTAGCAATAGATGAAATTCTTTTAGAGTCGGAAGACTCAAATGAAGGGCAAGTCGTTAATGGTATGGCTGAAGCGGTAAAAAAACAACGCAAAAAAGGCAGAAGAGATTGTGACAGAAGAGCCCGTGACGCTGATTATGATAGTCATGAAAGAAGGCATAGTGAGGGGCAAAAAAAATAACGACGCATTAACTAAACTCCATACATGGCTATTACAACTATCTGAATGAGCGTTGTGGCAAAACCGGACGCTTTATTGTGGTAAATTCGTGGCTATATCTGTTCAGCTTTAGGTAATTAAAGACGTTTTAGTGGTACCGTTTGAGAAATTAATGAGTTAATTTTATCTGAGTCATCATTAGGGCTGCTGGCTATTAATTTTTGTTGCATATTGAAGTCGTTACTCGCTATTGTATTAACTTGATTTTTGTTAATACAGGCTGCGCTGATGAATCATTTACAAAAAATAGCGGGCATTGCCGCACTTTTCCAAGCGCTTATTTATATATCCGCTTTTGTTTTTTTTGGCGCCTTTTGGGATTTTCCGGCCGACGCAGATGCGACAGAAAAATTTGCCTTTTTAACTCGTCATCAAACAATTTTATCGCTAGTTAATTTGACTATGTATGTCGTCTTTGGTGTGCTTTTGGCGGTGTTAGTAATAGCACTTCACCAACGGCTAAAAACCAAAGCGCCGGTTTTATCACAACTGGCGGCTACCTTCGGTATTATTTGGGTTGGCCTTGTCATTGCAAGTGGCATGATTGCCAATATTGGTTTAGCGGTTACGATTGAGCTCTCAGCCAAAGATGCCGAGCAAGCATTGACCATCTGGTTAACCATAAATACTATCGTTGAAGGTTTGGGCGGAGGTAATGAAGTTGTCGGAGGGTTATGGGTACTTTTACTTGCTATTACCGCTTTGAAAATTAATGCATTGCCTAAATTGCTCAACTATTTCAGTTTGTTTATTGGCGCTGTTGGCATTCTCACTATTTATCCTGCGGAAATACTGACAGAAATTTTTGGCTTAGGTCAAATTGTCTGGTTCTCTTGGCTAGGTATAACCATGCTGATGAGTCGTCAAGCTGAGATTAACGAGTACGACAAAGAAAAGTTACAGTAGACAATATTCGTTTTTCAACATTTTAACTAAAATTTTTAGCTATTATTAGACCGCAAGGAAAGTTCAGTGCCAAAAATAATCAGTATAATATTAGCAGGCATTTTCGTTAGCTCCTGTGCGACAACTAGCCCGGTTATCAACCCGAATAAGATCATTAATATTTATGGCGTATCTTTGTTACCGCCACAGCATGGCAGTTGGCGGGTCATGACCGTTTCAGGCTACCAGCTGGCGCTTGCTAGCGTAGCTGCTAACAAAAATGAATCACTGGTCGCTAATATTTCTATTTATCAACTCCCTGAGTTTTCATCAGAGGCAGAATTTCTCAGCCATATTACTCAATACCGTGCTGCTACGCCAAATATTGGCAGGTTTGAGTTACAAAACAATAGCGAGGTGCTTAGACACTTAATGGCGCTGTTTGCGTCAAGCATCACAAGCTATCAAAAGATCATCATGCGAAAATAAAAGCGGAAAAAACGGCACTAATGCTGATGGAAAATATCGGTTATAACTGCATACATCCAAATAAAAAGTCTCTCGGGGTGAATGTCGAATATTCACTGCGCCACTTTGCTGACACTGCATATCCGTTACTTGATAAAGACGCAGATGACTTTTTTAGCCATATTAACTTTACGAAATTTTAGTCAGATAGCGCGCTCGTTACTTGCTAAGGTAAGCGCTACTATATTATTGCGCATTATTTAGCTAAGCATGCCAGTATGAGTTCCTGTATAAGTACAGATATGAAGGTGGGCATCAAAGCACAAGAGGTATAAATGAATATGGTTGTTAGTGAATTATCGTTAGCTGATAGAGCCGGTTGGCAGAGTCTTTACCAGCAATATGCTGAATTTTACCAAGTGCCGATGAATCAAGAAATACTTGATACCGTCTGGTCATGGATTTTTGATGAAGAGCATCAATTCTACGCCTTGATCGCAAAAGATGATGCCGGTAATTATTTAGGCTTAATGCACTTTAGAGCCATGCCTTCACCGCTTAGGGGCAAGCTAGTGGGCTTTCTTGATGATCTTTATGTTACGCCGACTGCAAGGGGAGCTGGTGTAGTCGATGCCCTATATCAAGCACTAAATGCGGCGGCGGCAAAAAATGCTTGGCCATTTGTTCGTTGGATCACGGCCGATAATAATTATCGAGGTCGTAATGTTTACGATAAGTTAGCCGATAAAACTCAATGGCTGACGTATCAGATGCCGGTCGAGTAAAGCGCTAGCATTGCTAATATTTAGACGAAAGTTGTTATGCTTTGCTATGAGCAACGTTTTAATTTAGCCTTTTCATTCAAGCTTTAATTTAATCGCAATGGAGTTTTATTATGCCAAAATCTTTGGATACGCATGCCTTAGAGCAAGTATTTCTTAACGCGCGTACTTTTAACAAATTTACTGAACAAGCAGTGCCTGATGCGCTGATTATCAAGCTCTATGATTTAATGAAGTGGGGACCAACCTCGATGAACTGTCAACCGGGGCATTATCTGGTGGTGAAAAGTCCAGCGGCGAAAAAAAGGTTACAGCCTGCCTTGATGCCTGGTAATCAGGAGAAAACCATGGCAGCACCCGCTACCATCATTGTTGCGACTGACACGCAGTTTTATCAACATATGCCAACGCAGTTTCCGGCCAATCCGAACGCGCAAAGTATGTTCGAGTCCAATGCGGCCTTAACAGAGCAAACTGCGCTGAGAAATAGCACACTTCAAGGGGGCTATTTAATCTTAGCCGCCCGCATGCTTGGTCTCGATTGCGGCCCAATGAGCGGTTTTGATAACGAAGCCGTTGATGCGGAGTTTTTTTCTGATGGTCGCTTTAAGTCTAATTTTTTGCTCAATATAGGTTACGGCGACGCCAGTAAAAATTACCCTCGAGGGCCAAGACTTACCGTTGAGCAAGCGGTCGACATTCTTTAATTAAGCGCGTTGCGATGAGCTAGGTTGTGAAAGAGCGGCTTGGGCTGCTCTGGCTCATATTAACGGAATCTATCGGCAAAAAAAAGCCACGTCGTCACGTGGCTTTAAGGAAGTTTACCATTGCCTGAGCATTAAATATCGAATTTAATGCCTTGTGCTAAGGGTAATTCAGTTGAGTAGTTGATGGTATTGGTTTGACGACGCATGTACGCTTTCCAAGCATCTGAGCCAGACTCACGTCCGCCGCCGGTTTCTTTCTCACCGCCAAAAGCACCGCCAATTTCCGCACCTGAGGTACCGATGTTGACGTTAGCAATACCACAATCTGAACCCCAATGAGATAAGAAGTTTTCCGCTTCTCGTAAGCTATCCGTGAAGATTGCTGAAGATAAACCTTGCACGACATCGTTCTGAATCGCTAAGGCATCATGAACATCACCTGAGTATTTCATTAAGTATAAAATCGGCGCGAAGGTTTCATTTTGTACCATATCATAATGATTTTCCGCTTCGACAATGGCTGGCTTAACATAACAACCCGACTCATAGCCTGCGCCTGTTAATACTTCACCGCCACACAATAACTTACCGCCTTGCGCTTGTGCTTTTACTAGCGCATCACTAAACATTTCCACGGCTTGTTTATCAATTAATGGACCGACATGGTTACTTTCATCTAATGGGTTACCAATTTTTAAGCCGGCATAGGCCTTGACTAAAATATCTTTGACCTGTTGATAAATGCTTTCATGAATGATGACACGTCGCGTCGTGGTACAACGTTGACCTGCGGTACCGACCGCGCCAAACACTGTCCCTGGAATCGCCAGTTTTAAGTCAGCTTGTGGCGTTAAAATAATGGCGTTATTACCGCCTAACTCTAGGATAGACTTACCAAATCTTGCCGCAACGCTCGTGCCGGCATGACGACCAACACGGGTTGAACCCGTGACTGACATCAAGGGAATGCGCTTATCATGTAACATGCCTTCACCAAGCACATTACCGTCACCAACCACTAACGAGAATACCCCTTCAGGTAGTTCATTTTCGGTTAACACCTCGTTTAAGATATTTTGACAAGCAATAGCGGTCAATGGCGTTTTCTCTGATGGTTTCCACAGCGTGACGTTACCGCAAATGGCAGAAATCATTGCGTTCCATGCCCAAACCGCAACCGGGAAGTTAAACGCAGACACTACGCCAACAATGCCGAGCGGGTGGTATTGATCGTACATTCTATGTAACGGGCGCTCTGAGTGTAAGGTAGAGCCGTCAAGTTGACGAGATAAGCCAACCGCAAAGTCACAAATGTCGATCATTTCTTGAACTTCACCTAGGCCTTCTTGTAATGATTTACCCATTTCATAGGCAACAAGCTCACCCAGAGGTTGTTTAAAATCACGTAACTTATTACCAATTTGACGGACGATGTCACCACGGTGAGGTGCTGGCACTTTGCGCCAAGTTTTAAACGCCGCTTGGGCCGTATTGATGACCTGTTCGTAGTCTTCGCTTGAACATTTATAGACGCTAGCAATTATCTTACCGTCAGCTGGAGATGAAATATCAAATTGGCCATTACTTTTTGTTTCCAACCAGTGAATACCCGTTGAAGCGCCATAGTTGATGGCATTAATGCCTAATTCATTTAAAAATTTCATATTAACCTTCTTGTTTTAATGTTGAAGTTATCGTTTGTTATACGTTATTGCGCTGCTAGCTCAATAAGTCCTAATTCAAGGACCTTGATAAACTTATCAGCGTCGGATTTGCTAAACGCTAATGGTGGCTTAATTTTCAAAATGTTATAGAAGGGCCCTTCAGTACTGAGCAAAATGTGATGCTGTTTGAAAAACTCAACTAGCCACGATGTTTTATCGGTTGCAGGTTGTTTGCTGGTGCGGTCTTCAACTAATTCGACGCCAATAAACAAGCCTAAACCGCGTACGTCACCAATTAGCTCAAATCGTTGCTGCAATAAGCTCAATTGTTCTTGAAAATAGGCGCCGGTGGTTAAGGCGTGTGCTTGTAACTGTTCTTGTTCAATAACATCCAGTACCGCCATGCCAATAGCACACGACACTGGGTTACCACCAAAGGTATTAAAGTATTCCATGCCGGTAACAAAGGCATCGGCAATTTCTTGCGTGGTAATGACTGCGGCCATCGGATGACCATTGCCAATCGGCTTACCTAAGGTGACAATATCAGGCACCACATTTTGCGTTTCAAATGCCCACATATGCGTCCCGACACGGCCAAAACCCACTTGTACTTCATCAGCAATACAAACCCCGCCAGCGGCGCGTACTTGTTGATAAACGTTTGATAAATAATTGTCAGGCATGATGATTTGGCCAGCAACGCCCTGTAATGATTCACAAATAAAGGCACTGGGCTTTTTACCTGCCTGCGCTAATTTCGCCAGTGTTGCTTTGACGCTATTGGCATAAAGTTCAGCGGTTTCGCTGCCTGTACCTTGAAATTCACCCCGGTAAGGGTCGGGTAAGGTGACTTTATGCACATAAGGCTGTGCACCTTCGCCGCCCGGGCCGTCAAATTTATAAGGGCTGGCTTCGATACAAGCATTGGTATTACCATGATAGGCGCCGTCAACTACCAATAGCTCTTTGGATTTAGTGAAACAACGGGCTAAGCGAAAGGCTAATTCATTCGCTTCACTGCCGGAGTTGACTAACATGCAGACCGATAATTTTTCTGGCATGGTCGCCAACAGTTTATCGGTGTAGTTGACGATGTTGTCATGTAAATAACGGGTGTTGGTATTGAGCTTGGCCAGTTGCGCTTGTCCTGCTGCGACGACTTTCGGGTGACAATGACCAACATGACAAACATTGTTGACCATATCTAAGTAGGGCACCCCTTGCTCAGTAAATAGATACGCGCCTTGGCCGCGAACCATTTTTAATGGCTCTTGGTAGCTTAAACTTAAGGTTTTCCCTAAGTGTTGCTTACGGTAACGGATAATATCTGCAGGTGCTTTGCCGCTGTCTAATGGTAGCTGACAGGCTTGACGTAATTGGCACAGTACTGCGAATGGGTTTAATGCGCTCAGTTGTTCAAGTAGCGCCCATGCCGGCTTAACCGACACTAATAAATACTCATTGTCTGGCTGCTGCGCGATGGCCAAGGCCGAGTTACAAACAGTCGTACATAAACGCAAAGCCACTAATGAATATAATACTTCTAGTTCACTGTCTGATAATGGTCGCACCTTATGATAGCCAGCCACTAGGGTTTTAAAGGCATCAAGCACGCCGTTTTCACCGGGTTTTTCGCCCATGAGGGCATAAGCACAAGCGACGGCCAATTCGTTAATAATATGGCTGTGCACCATATCGCCAAAATCGATTAAGCCGGTTATTTTTCTTGGCGCTGCTAAGTCATCCACTAATAAGTTGTAATCGTTGGCATCGTTATGAATCACGCCTTGCGGTAATTGCGACAGCACAGGCATGGTTTGCGTTTGATAAAGCGTGAGAAATTTTTCTACCAAGGGCGCTTGGCTAGCATTAAGTAAATGCTTTTTGCTCATACAGACGCGATAGCCTTGGGCTAAATCCCAATCTAAATAGCGATAGGCCCCAGGATGATCAAAATCCGCTAGAGCCAGATCAATATTAGCAACAAACTGGCCTAAATCAGACCAAAGCGTTTCGTTATGCGCCAGGCTGTCGGCTTCAGCATAAAACTTGCCAGGGAGAAAGGTTAATACCCGTAAATAAAACTCGGCTTGTTCGGCATTAGTGATGGTAGTAATGGTTTCGCCGTCATGATTAGTCAAGGCATGTGGCACCGCACATTGTTTGGCGCTTAAATGTGCCATAGCGGCATTTTGCATGGCTAACTCGAGTTTTGGCTCTGCTGAGTTAGCAATTTTAACAATATATTGTTCATTACTTGCCGTGGTTAATAAAAGGTTTTGATCGCAATAACCCATTAGGCTTTTCAATTGCCCAGACAGTTGGTATTGCTGAGTTAATAATTGATTAATTTCAATCTCAGAAAACGACGGTGTTTGATCTGTACTCATTGTTGCCTCTTTAAAGCTTATTGCTCGCTGGTATTGTTGCATACTCTAGCCACTTCAAAATGCCTGGTCCACGTGGGCGCTGCATCTTGAGGTGACTTGAGTAGAGTTACTTACTTGCTGGTTGGCTCAACTGTACGAGCAAGTGCTGCAGGGTTTATCTTAGTAGCGCTAAAAGGCACTAAGGTAAAACCGTAGTGATAGCTTTGCGCTGGGATGGTATATTGTGCATGCACTAAGCGACCCCAAGACGTATCACCACCAACGCCCATTTGTTTATGATCGATATTAACGGTGACCAAATCGCGCATTGGGACTTCTGCGCCATGCTTACTGGTTACCGGCACTAAACCTGAGGCAGACTCTTCACCATCTTGACCGGCAATAAAGTCGATATCGCTTTGCTTATAAGGCCATGCACTGGTGTTGAGTACTTGATCGCCAACCACCAATAGACCTAAGCCATTGTCAGCTTTTAATGCCATCCAGCGCACATCGGTTTTGTTGCCATTTTCTTGTGGACGCACATAGTGATGGATCTGATCTTTTACTAAGCTTTTATACAATGAAATTTGCGCGGATGTTTTTCTATCAGCATAGCTTTCATGCGGTCCACGACCAAACCAAGACAGTTGTTGGAATTGTCCTGGCATTGTCAGCTGCATGCCTAAACGCGGTAAGTTCGCTAATTCTTGGCTTGGGGCAATAGTTAACTGACTTTGCACATGAATTTGACCATTATCATTAACGCTATATTGCACCTGATAATCACCGATAAAGTCTGCGACCTTATATTGGCTAGTCACTTGATAGCCCTGGGCGGTTTTTTGCTTAGTCAGTGACGTTAAGACTAATTTGTCACTGGCCGTTTGCCATAGTGCTGCCCAATTTTGCATGCCATTGCCTAAATCATTATCAGTAGGGGCACGCCAGAAGTTAGCGCGTAACGATGATTTAAGTAGGTCATTCTGGTGATGACGGTACTGGCTTAACCAACCACTTTTCTTATCAAAGGTGGCGGTCGTGCTGTTATTGCTAAAGCTTAAAACTTGCTGGTTATCTTGTTTAATCACCATAGTGGCAGAGCTTGTTGGCGCTTGCTTCGCAACCAGTTGCACGGGTAATTGAAATTGTTCAAAGGCCAGCTCATGTCCAGTAGCTAACAAGCCATAAGGTTGACGAACCACAGCACTTAGCGTGATGAAATACTCTTTGCTATCACTTTGCGGTAATGGCGGCAGTGTCAGGTTAATCTTAGCTTTTTGACTTGGCAATACCTTAGGTAGTGCTTGATGACCTTGGGCGAATACCTCACCATCGGCTTCGATGCGCCACTGTAAATTAAACATGGCTAAATCGATGAAGTCATAACGGTTTTCAACAATAAACTGGCCTTTGCTGCTGTTATCTTCAGTAAAACGGATCGCTTGGTAAACCTTCTTCACTTCATAAGCGTGTGGGTGTGGTTGACGATCAGCTGACATTAAACCGTTATTTAAAAAGTTACCATCGCTTGGCAGGTCGGGGTGGAAGTCTTTACCGTAGGCCCAGTATTTAACGCCGTTTTCATTGGTGTATTCAAGTGATTGGTCAACCCAATCCCAAATAAAACCACCTTGTAGCACGTCGTATTTTTCGATCGCTTGCCAATAGTCGGCTAAGTTACCGACTGAGTTACCCATGGCATGAGCATATTCAATCATAATACCTGGACGGCTTGGTTTAGATTCAGCGTATTCGATTAATCGCTCGATTGACGGGTACATAGGCGCGAATACGTCGGTGTAGTGTTCTTCGCCGGCCGGTTCATACTGCACTAGTCGACTGTTATCACGGTCTTTAAGCCATTGATAGGTGGTTTCAAAAATTTTGCCTTTACCGGCTTCATTACCTAACGACCAGATAATGATAGACGGGTGGTTTTTGTCGCGCTCAAACATACGCTGCGTGCGATCTAAATGCGCTGGCAACCAGCTCATTTCATTACCTAATTGGGTTTTTTCATTAATTGCCAAAGGATGAGACTCGATATTGGCTTCATCAACGACATATAAACCATATTTATCGGTTAACTCGTACCAATACGGATCGTTAGGGTAATGACTGGCACGTACCGCGTTAATATTAAACTCTTTCATTAGCTTAATATCTTGTTCCATTGACGCTCTAGTTACCACGTGACCATGGTGAGGGTCGGTTTCATGGCGGTCGACGCCGCGAATCGTGATAGCTTTACCGTTAATGGTCAATTGGCTGTTAACCACGGCTAAATGTCTAAAGCCAATCTCGTTGCGTGCTGACTCAATGATATTACCTTTGCGATCTTTTAAGTTAATCAACAGGGTATATAAGTTAGGTGTTTCTGCTGACCACAATGCTGGCTGATTTAGCTTACCTGCAATCGATAGCTCAGCGCTGCCGTTAGCGGCGAGGTTCACGTTCACTTCTTTATCCACTAATACTTTCATATTATTACGTGGATCTAATAGCTGTACTTGAAGTTTTTGCTTGGACTTTTTATCAGCAAAGTTTTTTAAGGTGACATCAAGGGCTAACTTGCCTTGGCTGTAGTTTTTATGCAGGGTAGGTTTGGCATGAAAATCAAAAATGTGCTGCTTAGGCGTGGCGTAAAGGTAAACATCGCGCTCAATACCAGAAATACGCAGCATATCTTGGCTTTCTAAATAGCTAGCATCGGTCCAACGTCTAATTTGAAAAGCTAATAAGTTATCCCCGGTATTAAGGTAAGGGGTAATATCAAATTCTGCTGGGGTTTTTGCGCCTTGGCTAAAACCGACTTTTTTGCCATTTAACCAGACGTCTAAAGAGGATTTTGCCGCGCCAACATGCAGAAATACTTGCTTGTTTTTCCATGAGCTTGGCAGCGCGAAAGGCTTACGATAAGAACCAATCGGGTTGTAATCTTTTGGTGCGTCAGGCCACGTAGTGGTAAACGGGAAGCGTTCATCTAAATAGATGGGGTAACCAAAACCTTCTGTTTCCCAATTGCCTGGTACTGGGATTTGCTGCCAGTTGCTGTCATCAAAATTATTCACTTGAAAGTTTTCAGGTTTGTTTTTCGGCGAGCGTTGCCAGTCAAACTTCCACAGGCCATTAAGTAACAAGAAGTTATCGCTTTGTTCTTTGTTATTAATCAGCGCCGCATCGCGAGATTGAAATGGGAAAAATGAGGCATGAGGCGCTTCCTTGTTAATGGCAAATACTTCATTATTTTCCCAAGGTTCACGCGATTGACTATTAGCGTCAGTGTTAATAAACAATAACAAAGCTAACGCAGCAAGTTGTAATGATTTTATCATGAAACAAATATCTTAATTAAAATTAACAATACTATTTATAATACAATTAAAGTTTATTTAAGCAAGCACTTTCTAATGTAAATCAATCTGATTAGCATGAAAGCAGCAATAGTAGGCTGTTTCAATTTATTTAACGCGGACTAGGCTGCTTTCTGCCTAGGCTAACTATAAATAAACGCCAGTTTTTGATGTGAACCCGTAATAGCTGTGCCGATATTTACTTGCAGCAACTGCTAAAGGCTTATGAGCGAAAAGCCCATTGTTTGGTTAAAGCAAAGTATTAACTTGCTAATATTATCTCTGACAACATATTATTTTGACATGATAAAATAAGCTAGTGTATTTACGTAAACTCATTTATCATACAATTAGATGTTACTCAAATGTAGACAGAAAAATTCAATCATTGAGTAGTTAGTTCGCTTAATCATTAAAAGCAATAATAAAGAGTAAAGCAGTATCATGGAATCATCACATCGCAACTTAACCCAGCAAGTAGTTCATGCATTAGGGCAAAAAATACTGCAAGGTCACTATAAAGTTGGTGACCGTTTACCATCTGAAGCGGATCTGTGTACGCAATTTAATATTAGCCGTACGGCGACTCGCGAAGCGGTGAAAATGTTAACCGCTAAAGGCTTGATTAGCTCTAGGCCTAGACAAGGCATTACAGTTGTAGAATCAAAGCATTGGAATTTGTTCGATGTTGACGTCCTTGACTGGGTCTTATTGGGTAAGCCTGACTTATACCTGCTGAGACATTTTTTACAATTACGCTTAGCGCTTGAGTCAGAAGCCGCCTATTTAGCTGCGCTATATGCCACTGAAGCCGATTTAAAAGCAATAGAAAGTTCCTTAGTGCGGATGAAAGATGCCACCAATGGTATGGACGACACCCATGAAGCAGACATCGAGTATCATCAAAGTGTGCTGGAGGCGAGTAATAACCCTTTCTTTATCCAATTAAAGAATTTTATTACTACCGCACTGAAAGTTAATTTACGTTTTACTAACCGGATGATTGCGGTCACGGTAGAAGAATATCAAGCGCATGTTGAAATTTTTGAGCACATCAAAAATAATAATCCCCAAGCTGCTTTTGATGCGGCGATGATCACGCAACGAGCGACCTTAGCGATTGTAAATGAACAAATAGATATGCTGGAAAGTAAGGAAGCTTAATATATATCTAACTTGTGTGATACCAGTGCACACATTCGGGACATTTAAGGCTCATTTTAAACAGTGTGTTTAAGGGCTTTGTTGCTGCATAATTTCGGTCTAAAATATTTGTATTATAAATAGTATTATACTAGTATCTGGGCCAGAAATTTATAATTGAGCACCGATGACAAATGTCAAATAGTGAAAGAAAAGAAAAATTTGATCCGGTAGAGCACCCTCACCGTAGATACAACCCGTTAATTGGTGAATGGGTACTGGTGTCACCTCACCGAGCAAAACGTCCTTGGCAGGGACAGCTTGAAGCCAGTGATGATGAGCAAAAAAGTGCCTATGATGATGGCTGTTTTTTGTGTGCAGGTAATACCCGTATTAACGGAGAAATTAATCCAAACTATCAGACAACCTTTGTTTTTCAAAATGATTTTGCCGCGTTAAAGTCTGATACCCCTAACGTCAAGCAGGATGATCCGTTATTTAGCATGGCGACAGAACAAGGTGAAAGTCGTGTCATTTGT
>Ga0209344_10000350_pt1 | contig 86077 bp, 68 predicted proteins | sample Cruoilmetagenom6_FD_187293 | JGI IMG/M metagenome (GOLD analysis project Ga0209344, IMG submission 187293) | Oil polluted marine microbial communities from Coal Oil Point, Santa Barbara, California, USA - Santa Barbara Oil Seep Sample 6 (SPAdes)... | ecosystem: Environmental > Aquatic > Marine... | reverse complement strand
ATTCCGGTTCGCTTCTTTTGTCTTCGTCAAAAACCGCAAACCTGCTTAGTTGCTAAAATGAATTTGTTCTGACTCGCAAAGCTCGCCAACCACAAATATGTTTGGGCTATTCCGGTTCGCTTCTTTTTAAGTCCCTTGGTGCTGACAGAGGATTTGGGCTTGATGGGTTTTTACTTTTGGTCAGTGGTTTTACTTAACAGTGAATCAGATTTGTTCGAGTTACATTAAAGATAATATTACTGTACAATCCACAGCCTGCTTGGTTGCTGTCATACTGATGGCCCAATATTTTATATCTTAAGGTTTGCTCATGACTCAATCATTTTCACAATTGCCACTCAATGCTTCGCTTATCGACACTTTGGATTCACTGAACTATGTCAGCATGACAGAAGTTCAAGCACAGGCTTTACCAGATGTTTTAAATAACAAAGATGTCATCGTTCAAGCCAAAACTGGATCAGGAAAAACAGCTGTATTTGGTTTAGGCATACTTAATCGCTTGAACCTCAGTTCAATGAATGTTCAGAGTTTGGTTTTGTGCCCAACTCGTGAATTGGCAGACCAAGTGGCGGCAGAAATAAGGCGCTTGGCTCGTGGCATTCCTAATGTAAAAATAATCACCTTGTGTGGTGGTGTGCCAGCCAGGACCCAAGTCACTTCACTTGAACATGGCGCTCATGTGGTGATTGGAACCCCTGGTCGGATACAAGATCATTTGGATCGTGGGTCATTAATTCTAGATGACTTGACTCTTTTTGTTTTAGATGAGGCGGATCGTATGTTGGACATGGGCTTTCAACAAGCCTTAGATGACATCATTGAATTTGTACCCAATAACAGACAAACTTTGCTATTCAGTGCGACATACCCAACTAAAATTGCTTCAATTGCAGATCGAGTAATGAATCAACCCATAATGATTAAAGTTAAAGGCAACAATGATTCTGATATTGCACAGTCATATTATCGGGTTAAGTCTAATGCGGACAGGTTGGCAGGCATCCAATTATTAATGCTTGAACATCGACCTGAGCGGGTTTTGATATTTTGCAACACCAAAGCAGATGTCAAAGAAGTTAATCAAGCCATGGTCGAATTTGGCTTTAATGTATTGGCCTTACATGGTGATTTGGAACAAAAAGATCGAGACCAGACTTTGATCCGATTTACCAACAAGAGTACCACCGTTTTGGTTGCAACTGATGTTGCCGCTCGGGGGTTAGATATTGATGATTTGGATATGGTAATCAATTACCACATAGCCAGTGACACTGAAGTTCATTTACATCGAATAGGGCGCACAGGACGCGCAGGCAAGCAAGGAACTGCTCATTCATTCTTTGCGGAAAAAGAAAGCTATAAGATGAAACGATTGGCTGATTTTTTAGATGCGGAAATAGTTTCAAGCCAGTTACCGAGTCACAAAGTTCTTAGTCAAAACACCTATAAACCACCGATGATGACACTCAGGGTTTCTGGTGGCAAAAAACAAAAACTAAGGGCTGGGGACATACTTGGCGCTTTGACCGGTGAGCATGGTATTGAGGGAAGACAAGTTGGTAAAATCACCTTGTTTGATCATTGTGCTTATGTGGCGGTTAATCGCGAAGTGGCACAAACTGCACTGAATAAACTAAGAAATGACAAAATGAAAGGCAAAACTTTTAAGATTTGGTTACTTAAAGACTGAAACGGTTCCTTGGGCTCATTTTCCTTCAAGCATTTTGTCATAAGTGGTATTGGATTTGCTCAGGTCATCATCGGTAGGCAAGGGTTGTCCTGTGTAGGCATGCAGAAAGGCTTCACAAAGTAATTCGCTGTTGGTGGCATGTTTTAAATTGCCTATTTGTCTTCTGGTACGTTCGTCCGTCAATATTTTCAGCACTTCAAAAGGAATTGAAACGGTGATTTTTTTGACTTGTTCACTTTTTTTACCATGTGGTACATACGGGTTGATGTGTTTTCCATTCCAGGCCATATAAACGTCTATACTGTTAAAGCAGTTATTTTAACACGTTAATACTCGAAAGCAATTTTCACTTTTTCTTATAAGAAACAAAGAACCCTTCTAAATCGCCGTTTTCTGTATAGGGGCTTACACCAACCAATTCGTAGCCATGAACTGCGAAATCATTGTGCGACTCGGTCATTTTCTTGGCAGCTGAATGTTTCCTGGTTAATTTGTTTACATCTATAAATACTGTCACGGCTAGCCATGATTTCTCAGCGGCTTCATCAGCAGGATTTTTAGCCTTGCTGTTATCAGAAAGCATCAGTAAAGTGAAGGTTGAGATTAATAGGGCGGTTTTCATGGTGTCTCCAGTATGAATTATGAATATTCCCATTGTATTTACTTCCGACGGTTGAATACAATAGTGTCATTTGAAATGTTCGGAAACTATATGACCACAGTATTGACAGGGATAACCACAACAGGAACACCACATCTAGGGAATTACGTTGGCGCCATCAAACCAGCGATTGCAAGAAGTCAAGATGATGCAGTAAAAAGTTATTTTTTCTTGGCAGACTTTCATGCCATGATTAAGTGCTGGGAACCTGAACGGGTGGCGCAATCCACCAAAGAAATTGCGGCCACTTGGTTGGCATTGGGCTTGGATACAGACAAAGCCTTTTTCTACCGACAGTCAGACATTCCGGAAATACCTGAGTTGACTTGGTTGTTAACTTGTATGACATCTAAAGGCTTGATGAATCGTTCTCATGCCTACAAAGCCCAAGTGGCAGAAAACACAGACCAAGGTGAAGCGGATCCTGATAAAGGAATAACCATGGGCTTGTTCAGTTACCCCGTTTTAATGGCTGCTGACATATTAATGTTCAATGCCACCGAGGTTCCTGTCGGTAAAGATCAAACCCAACATTTAGAGATGGCAAGAGACATCGGCGCACGATTTAATCACCACTTTGGTGAGCATTTTGTGATGCCTAAAACCATTGTTGATGACAACGTGGCTATATTACCTGGGTTGGATGGTCGTAAAATGAGTAAATCCTATAACAACACCATTCCTTTGTGGTTGCCTGAAAAACAACTCAGAAAACACATTATGAAGATTAAAACCAACTCTTTAGAACCTGGTGAACCTAAAGATCCCAGTGATTCTTTTGTATTTGATATCTACAAAGCGTTTGCAAATGAACAGCAACTTAATGAAATGAAACAGGAATTTGTGAACGGCATCGCATGGGGTACGGCCAAACAGATGCTTTTTGAGATGATCAACACAGAATTGAAAGATGCCCGTGAAAAATACAATGAACTGATGAGTAACCCAGATATAATAGAATCTGAACTACAAAAGGGTGCGGTCAAAGCCCGTGAGTATGCGACTCCATTTTTAGCCAAGCTGAAAGAGTCAGTGGGTATAAGACCGATTAAGTAAATTGCGTTTTGTTTAATGGCATAACGTAGAGAAGAATAGAGGTAACAATGGTTGATTTTAAATTTGGACAAGTGATGTCTACCTTATGGAAGACCAAAGAATTTGTGATTTTTCGGTTTTTAATTTATATGGGTATTACGCTGGCTTATATTGCTGGAACTGGTACTGGAGGCGGTATTGGTTATTTATTTGGCAAGGTAGGCGACAATACGGAGGCCGGTGTTTTCTATGGCATGGTTGGTGGCTTTTCTTTGGTCAGTGGTGTCTTGTATTATGTCAGAGAATATATACTGTATTTGGTCAAAGCCGGTCACATTGCGGTCATTGTAAAACATTTGGATGGTGAACCTATGCCAGATGGCAAGGGACAAATTAAATACGCCCAAGAAATGGTTAAAGATCGATTTAAGGAATCCTCAGTGTTGTTTGGGGTTGATCAGCTGATCAAAGGTGTGTTGAAAACTTTCAACCGTATATTTTCTGGAGTCATGTCATTCTTACCGTTTTTGCCACAAGGCATAGTTAAATTCGTTAACGCGGTGGTCAACATGTCTTTGACTTATGTCGATGAAGTAATACTGGCATATTATTTTAGAAACAACTCTGAAAATCCGTGGGAAGATTCGCGTAAAGCCTTGGTTTTGTATGCTCAAAATTATAAAACATTTTTGAAGAATGCTTTGTTTTTAACCCTCATCACATGGGTCTTGTCATTGTTGGTATTAATCATCGTATTTGCACCTTTGGCTGCATTGATGAGTTTTGGTGGATACTCTGGTGGATTTTGGCCGTTTGTACTGTCATTGGTTACGGCATGGGGCATTAAATCGGCTTTGATTGATCCAATTGCAATGACAGCACTGATGCAAGTCTTCTTTAAAGTAACAGAAGGTCAGGTACCCAACCCAGAGTGGGAAGCAAAATTAGAGCGAGGCTCTAAAAAGTTTGTTGAAATGAAAGACAAAGCGGTCGGTTGGACTCGATCTAAATTTGGTGGCGACGACTCCAAGACCACTCAAATTGATTCTAAATAATAATCAGAAAAGCTGGCGCTTGACTGACTTCAAGCGCCAGAGATTGTTTTGCAAGCATTGAGTTTAAATATCATTCAGGCCATAGCCAGTATCCCAGCTGGTAAAGTAGCCACCTATGGACAAATTGCTGCCATGGCTGGAAACCATCGTGCAGCAAGGCAGGTTTCTCGGGTGTTACATACTTGCAGCAGTAAATACCAGTTACCCTGGCATCGAGTGATTGGATCCACGGGTAAGATTTTAATTCCTAAAGACCACATTAATTACCAAAAACAAAAGAAAAAATTAGAATCAGAGGGTGTAGAATTTGGCTTGAGTGATACAATAGATTTTACTCAATACCAATGGCAAGGTTAAGCCCTTTATGATTCAAACTCCTGAATATCAAAAACGCCGAAAGCAATTAATGAAAATTGTAGGCAAGAATTCAATTACCATCCTCAGCAGTCGTCCAGAATTAATTCGTAATGGTGATGTTCATCATTATTATCGTCAAGACAGTGATTTTTATTATCTTTCAGGATTTAATGAGCCTGATGCCGTTTTGGTGCTAATTCCCAGTAACAAAGGTCAAGAGCAAATATTGTTTTGTCGGGAACTTAATGCCAAAAAATTAATGTGGGATGGCCCTATGGTTGGAACCCAAGGTGCCGTTGATGATTACGGCTTTGATGCTGCCTTTGATATCAATGAAATTGATCGAAGAATGCCTTTGTTGATTGAAGGTTGTGAGAAAATTTGTTTTAAAATTGGTGACAATGATGAGTTTGATCAAAAGTTAACCAGTTGGATTAAATCGATTGAATCCAGGAATGGACAAAAATCCAAAGCACCTGAAGAATTCATGTCAATCAGTCATTTAATTCACGATATGAGGTTGTACAAAAGTCCAGCTGAAATCAAGTGTATGAAGAAAGCGGCACAAATTGCTGCAGAAGCACATATCAGAATGATGCAATCGTGTCAGCCAGGTAAATTTGAATATGAATTACAAGCTGAATATATTTATCATTTAACTAAAAATCAGTCACATACAAGTTATCCTCCAATTATTGGTAGTGGCGAAAACGGTAACATTTTGCATTACATCAATAACAATCAAATGATGAGTAATGGAGATTTGGTGTTAATTGATGCAGGTGCAGAATACGACTTTTATGCATCTGACATTACTCGAACTTTTCCAGTTAATGGCCAATATTCTGCACGTCAAAAAGATTTGTATGATGTGGTTTTACAAGCACAACTTGATGCCATTGATGCTGTTAAGGTTGGAAATCATTGGAATGAATTTCATGATGCGGCGGTAGAAACCATCAGCCAAGGGTTGTTAGATTTGAAAATAATCAATGGTCAATTAGATCAGGTACTAGAAGAAAAAACATATGCCAATTATTATATGCATATGACTGGACACTGGTTGGGTCTAGATGTGCATGACTGTGGTGATTATAGAGTGGATGATTTATGGGTTGAACTGGAAGAAAATATGGTTTTAACTGTAGAGCCAGGTTTATATATCAGTGCGCATTCAAAAGCACCAAAAAAGTGGAGAGGTATGGGTATTCGTATAGAAGATGACATCCAGGTTACAAAAAAAGGACCTGTGGTGTTAAGTAAAAACGTACCCAAAACCACCAATGAAATTGAACAAATAATGAAGGGGTAGGTATGAAAAAACAAATAGCAGTAATCAGTTTATTCTGTGCACATTCTGTCGCAATGGCTACTCACATAAAATGTGGGGGCTTGTTTGATGCTGAATCAGGAAAAATGTTATCTAATCAAGTCATAAGCATCAAGAATGATCGCTTTTCAACGGTTGAAAAATACAGCAACCAAGAGATTGATTTAGACTACAGCAACCAGTATTGTTTACCTGGGTTGATGGATATGCATACCCACATTACCCATGAAAGCAATGCCAATAGATACATTGAAAAATTTCAGTTTAATGAAGCAGATGTGGCTTTTAATGCAGTGGTGTTTGCACAACGAACTTTAGCTGCAGGCTTTACCACTGTCAGAGATTTAGGCGATGAATTTAATGTTTCTGTGGCTTTAAAAAAAGCCATTAATCAAGGCAAGGTTCAAGGACCGAGAATATTTACTTCCGCCAAATCCTTGGCCACTACCGGTGGTCATGCCGATCCGAGCAATGGGTACAGAGATGGCTTGTTTCCTCATACAACCCCCAGTCATGGGGTGGTCAATGGCCCCAGTGATGCCATGCGTGCAGTCAGACAACGTTATCAAGATGGTGCTGATTTAATTAAAATTACAGCCACTGGTGGTGTATTAAGTCAGGCTTCAAGCGGTGACAATGCACAATTCAGTGATTCTGAATTAACGGCCTTGATTGCGACGGCTAAAGATTATGGTTTTAAAGTGGCGGCTCATGCCCATGGTAAAGCCGGGATGTTACGTGCGATTAATGCTGGCGTTGACAGCATTGAGCATGGAACTTATTTAGATGACGAAGTTATTAAGGCAATGAAAAAGCAGGGCACCTATTTAGTCCCCACTTTAATTGCTGGAGATTGGGTGACTGAAAAATCAAAAGTGGATGGTTTTTTTCCAGCGGTGGTGGCAAAAAAAGCCGCTACCATTGGGCCATTATTAGCGGGGTCTTTCAACCGGGCCTATACAGCAGGTGTGAAAATAGTATTGGGTACTGACAGCGGCGTATCTGAGCATGGTCGTAATGGTGAAGAATTCGGTTTGATGGTTAAGCATGGCATGTCGGAAGTTGACGCCTTACAAGCAGGCACCATTCACGCGGCTAAGTTGCTGGGTCAAGAACATAGTTTAGGGCAAATAAAAGCAGGTTATTTTGCTGATATGGTTGTCGTAGCTAAAAACCCTATTGAAGATATAAAAACAATGGAAAATGTAAATGTGGTCATTAAAAATGGTCTTTTAGTTAAAAATTAATCAATCCACACAGGCTTAAACTATGAATTTTAAACACATCGTTGCATTAATGACCTTTTTAGTCTGGTTACCTGTGCAGGCTTGTCAAACGCCTGCAAGGTCTGCCATTATGGGGAAAAAGTATCCTGATGTGGATTTTGCAACAATGATGCATCAAGCTCATAATCAACCCTATCAAGGTTATCAGTTTAAATCAGAGCAACTGTGCACAAATGGAATGGCTGATGCTTTTCCTTGTCACAATGTTGATTTAATGGGACACTTGGATTTACTGACACTTGGTGGAGGTCAAGGCGCAGACTCTTGGGGCTGGAAAGATGAAAAAAGTGGTCGTTATTTTGCCTTGGTTGGTCGGTCAAATGGTACTTCATTTGTCGAAATAACTAACCCAGCACAACCCATATTTATTGGTCAGTTGCCTAGTGAGTTTTCTACCAGTACTTGGCGTGATATTAAAACCTATCAAAATTATGCCTTTATTGTTGCTGACAACATTGGTAACCATGGTATGCAGGTTTTTAACCTGAGCCGATTACTCACTGTTAAAACTGTCCCAGAAACTTTCACTGCTGACCATGTTTATCGTGGTGGCTTGTTTCAAGACGCGCACAATATTGTTATTAACGAAGACAGTGGGTTTGCATATTTAGTCGGTGGCAACACCTGTAATGGTGGTTTGCATATGGTTAACATTCAACAACCATTGAGTCCGCAATATGCAGGCTGTTTTGCTGATGATGGATACACGCATGATGCACAATGTGTTATATACCAAGGCCCTGATTTAGATTACCAGGGTCGTGAATTATGTTTCGCCAGTAATGAAGACACCGTCACTGTGGTTGATGTTACAGTTAAAAACAAGCCCACTCAATTGTCTCGAACCGGTTATTCAGGAAGTCAGTACACGCATCAAGGCTGGTTAAATAATGACCAAAGGTATTTTTTAATTGATGATGAGCTGGATGAACAAGTTAACCATGTAAATACCCGCACGATGGTTATGGACTTTAATGACATTGATCATCCTGTATATGTCGGATTTCATGAATCTGATGGGGCTTCAATAGACCACAATCAATACATAGTTGACAACCATACCTTTCAAGCCAATTATTCCAGAGGTTTGCGAATTCTTAAATTGGGTGATTTAAGTCAAGCAAAAATGACTGAAGTGGCTTATTTTGATACCTATCCCAATGGTGATGGAACTGGATTTCCTGGTGCCTGGAATGTGTATCCATTTTTTGATAATGGCATTGTTATTGTCTCAGACATTAATCGAGGGGTCTTTGTGTTGCGGCCTAATTTGAATGACGATTTAATTTATATCGATGGTTTTGAATCAGCCCAATAGGGTGGTTAAGTCCCACAATACGTTTCATATGTTAAATCGGATTTGGCATCAATAGTTTGGTATTTAGACGTGTCTTTAATGGATAAATATGGTGACTTCAAGACTTTAATGTATTCTTTAGCGGCTAGATCGTTGAGTGATTCCTCAGTTGTCTTTAATACTGTTTCAATGTGATGGTTCCTTGGGATAACTATTGGGTTGCTGTGGATCATGGTTTTTTGAGCCATTTCAGTTGTAATTTCGCACGCTGCTAAGCCATTCAACCAATTTTCGTGCCACAACTTAAGTTGAGGTGGTGCTAAATTGCCGTCACCTAATGAATCCATTAAACTTACAAAGGTAAGGGTGTAGTCCAATTGATTATTGAACATACTCTCAAGTAAGTCATTCAATAATGCTTCTGGTAATTGTTGGCTTTTATCAAAGCCAAGTTTTTTACTCATCATTTGATGGTAACTGTCCTGGTACTTTTTTTCAAAATTGACTAGCAATGGCATCACTGTATCAATGGCCTTTTTTTCATTTTTGTCAATCAAAGGTATTAAACATTCGGCCAATCGAGCCATGTTCCATTGAATAATTGATGATTGATTGCCATAAGCATAACGACCCTTGTGATCAATTGAACTGAACACTGTTGAAGGGTTATAGGCTCCCATCATTGCACAGGGGCCAAAGTCTATGGTTTCTCCAGAAAGTAGGGTGTTGTCGGTATTTAATACCCCATGAATAAATCCAATTCGCATCCATTCTGTAGTTAATTTAACATTTTTATCAATGACTTCTGACAGTAAATTGATGTACTTACTTGGACTGTTTTTATCTATATTATTGAAATGACGGTTGATGCATAAGTCGGTCAATACCTCTATTTCAGCATGCATTCCGCGAGCAGCAAAATATTCGAATGTGCCCACTCTTGTATGAGATTGTGCGACTCTGGTGACGACTGCTCCCGTCGTTAGGTCTTGTCTCATCAGTGGTTCACCCGTGGCTACAACAGATAGACTTCGAGTGGTTGGCACACCCATTGCGTATAATGCCTCTGACATGATGAATTCACGGACTGCAGGTTTGATACCACATTTTCCATCGCCATTACGAGAATAGGGTGTAGCGCCTGATCCTTTTAAATGTAATTCATGAACCGTGCCTTTTTGATCTATTAACTCGCCTAAAAGATGCGCGCGCCCATCGCCTAACTGGGGATTAAAATGACCAAATTGATGACCCGCATATACCATTGAAGTGGGTTTTGATCCTTCAAATAGTTTTGTGCCTGAAAAGTAGGCCGCTTTTGAGGTTTCAGGTAATTCAATACTGAGTTGCGTTGCCAGTTCACTGTTCCAGAGCAGTGTGACAGGCTTTGTCGTTTTGGCCGGTAAATTTCGGCGACTGAACTGATGGCCTAAATCAGTGTATTGACTGTTGAGTTTTAATGTCATTGTGGTTTAATTAATTTTTGGTACATAGAGGGAACCACCAATAATGAAAGTGCTGTTGATACAATCAAACCAGAAATAATAGACCATGCCAATGGTGGCCATAATGTTGACTTTGTCATCACTAAAGGCAACAATCCGGCAATCGTGGTTAATGTGGTTAAGATAATGGGTCGGGTTCTTCTGGCAACGGCTTGTTCAATTGATTGTTGCATATTCATGCCGGCATCTTGATTCTTTTGGATTAAATCCAACAAAACGATGGCATTGTTAACGACGATGCCAACCAAAGCCAGAACACCTAATGTGGCGGTAAAACCAAATGGCGTACTGGTTAACAACAAACCAAATGGAACGCCGGCAAAAGCCAGAGGTACAGTGACCAATATAATCAACATCTTTTTAAAGGAGTTAAACTCAATCAATAAAAATATCAATAACATAATAACACCAATGGGCAGTGCTTTACCTAAAGATTGGTTGGCTTTACCTGATTCTTTAACCGCTCCAGCCACATAATAATCGACCCCAGCTGGGAAATCGATGTTGTTAAGTTTAGGCAGAAAATCAGCCAAAATATCATCATAGGTATAACCGTCTAAAGTTTCTGAATAGACTGAAGCTGTTCTTTGTAAATTAATGTGATTGATTGATGCGGGTAACCATTCAATACTTTTTTCTGTCAAGGCATTCAACGTTAGTTGGTATTCACCATTGTGGATGGTGATGTCATCTAAGTCTTGTACATTGAAATTAATGTGTTCTGGTGATTGCATCACAATATTAACGGGGTCTTCAGCACCTCGGTATTGTCCAATCACTTGCCCCGACGTTCTTAATGCCAATCCGCTGGCCAGTTGATCTCTGGTAATGTCATTTTTGTTGAGTAGTTCATCGTGCGGTGATAATGTTAATTTTGCCATCCCCAAGCCTATGGTGTTTCTGAGGGTTCGAGTGCCTTCTGATTGACTTAATAAATCTTGAATTGTTCTGACGGCTTCAGTTAATTCGAGTCGGTTTTCAGCGATCACTTTTATTTCGATGGGGGCATCAGCAGGAGGCCCTTGTCCCAACCTTCTGGCGACGATTTCAGCTTGTGGGTAGTGAGGTGATACTTCATTGGTCATCCAATCAATTATTTCATGGCTGTTGGCCACGTCATCGATGATTGCTATGATTCTTGAGATGTGAGGCGATCGAGGTTTTTCAACCAAGTTGTAATAAAATACAGGTCCCGAATTTCCAACAAAGGTGACTGTTCTTTCAACATGATCTTGGCCAGCCAGCTGAGCTGCAATTGCTTGTGTGTTTTTAGTGCTTTGGATGATGTGTGAATTTTCAGGGTGTTTGATATCTATGATCACTTGATTGCGGTCTGTATCAGGGAAAAAGTCACGTTGAACAAAACTGAACATGTAGCCAGAGAAAACTAAAAATATTACAGCTCCTATGATAATTACATTGGTTTTACCGACTGCAATTTGACCTAATTTATGCCCCAGTTTTTGTAATGATGATTCTTTGTTTTCCTTGTGTTGTTTTAGGAATATGTGACTGAATGCCGGTGTGACTAAAATGGCATAAATATAACTGACTGATATTGATAAAATAATCATGGTTGGGATGGCACGGGTAAAATCTGCAGAGTTACCGTGAGATAATAACATTGGCATAAAGGCTGCTATGGTTGTACCGGTGGCAGAACCTAAAGACATTGCCAAGTTCTTTACTGAAATGACAGAGGCGTCAGAACCTCGCATTCCATCATCAATATGGTATTGAATGTTTTCCACCATCACAATGGCGTTGTCAACTAACATGCCTAAACCAATAACCATTCCGGCGATGGCCATTTGATGTAACACACCACCACCCAAGTTAAACAATGCCAAGGATGAAAATGTAACCAAGGGGATGACTGTGGCAACCACCAACCCAGGCCGTAAGCCCAGGAAAAACGCCAAAATCAAGGTAACCAGGAGCATACCAGTTAATAAGGAACCGCCCAGTTCTTGAATCCGATCCAACACACGATCTGGTTGAAAGAACACTTCTTCAATTTTTACTGCAGGGTAAATGGTTCTGATTTGTTCCATATATGCCCTAAGCTCTTTGCCAAATTCGACTACATTCAGCTGATTAATGGGCACATAAAGCGACAACGCTATGGCTCGTTCTTGATGGTGCCAAAAACCTGCATTGGAAACGTTTTCGGCTTCCAGTTTAACATCTGCCAACACAGACAACGGCAATTGTTCACCATTGGTCAATTCAATAACGGTGTTCTTGATTTCTTCAATTGAATTAAACTCAGTGTGTGCATCTATATTTATACGATTGTTGCCTACATGCAATGCATTGATTGGTTGCGCTTTGGTTCTTTCATTAATTTGTTTGGCTAACAACTCGTGATTGATGATGGCACTGTTGTTGAAACTCTCTTTCAAAGTGATGGTAATTTGCTCTTCTGGCATTCCATATAATGAAACCTTACCTATCCCTGGTAAGTTAAACATGCGATTTTTAATTGATTTGGCTTGTTCCCTTAATTGCATGATATCGTTAATTCCAGATAAACTATACACCGCGACCGCAGTATCCAGTAATCGGTCTTCTACACTGGGTTCTAGAACTCCATCGGGAAACTTTACTTTGGCTTTGTCAACGGCTCGTCGAACCCTGTCCCATACACTGTCTGTATCGGTTATGTGATCAAGCATTTTTACAATGACTTGAACAAATCCAGAACGCACCGTGGCTCTTATTTCATCAATTTCTTCAATCTGTGCAAGTTCTTCTTCTAATGGCTTTAGGACTTGTTTCTCTATTTTATTTACATCAGCACCAGGGTATTGAACCAAAACAAACCCTTGTCTGTAAGGGAAAAAGGGGTCTTCCTGTCGATTCATGTTTGACCATGAAAAAAGGCCAAACAATGCCAGGAAAATAGATGTGGTTAAAATCAGTCGTTTTTGTCCGACCAGAACCCTAACAACGCTCATGGCTGACTCAAAATTTGGTTGGGTGACAGACTGACTTGACCGGCGGTAACCACTTCAATTTCACCTTGTTGTGGCATTTGCACGATAACTTCATTGTTTTCTATATCAATCAAGTTAATGTAAGCTTGAATCACTTGATTGTTCTGTATCAGAAAAACAAAAGGTTTATTAATACCATCATCGATAACACTTTCGATCGGCAGTCGAAAATAAGTACCAATTTGTTCTTCAATCACCACATTTATTTTTTCACCTGATTTAATGCCATGCATGATGGGTACTTCAATCATGACTTTAAACAACTGTGATTTGGGGTTGGCAGTGGAGCTGATTTCTTTTATGGTTGCGGTGATTTGATGGTGTTGGTAGCTGATTTGTAATTTTTGTCCAAACGATAAATTGTTGTGTATAAATGAGGGTAAAAACAAGGGGGCTTCTAATGAATTGACACCACCTAAAACCATCACAATTTCACCTGCGCTGATGACTTCACCTGGTTCTTTATATATTTCCGCGACATTTCCTGCGAATGGAGCTTTTAAGAATGTTTCATCCAGCAATGATTGGGCTTGTTTTAACTGTGATTCAATGCTTTTTTTGGTGCCTGCTAAGTTGTCTCTTTGATTGATTAAACGGTCTAAATCATTTTGACTGACGGCATTGGTCTTTTTTAAATTTCGTACCCTTTTAACTTCTGCGCTATTTTGTTCTAAAGTCGCATTGATGGCTTCAATTTGGCTTTTATATTGTTGTACTTGTGGTTCGAGAGATGGATTGGATATTCTAAACAGGGCTTGATTAACATCTACATTTTCACCTATTTTAACCATTTGTTCTTCGATCACTCCGCTGACTTGGAATGATAAATTAGCTTGGTCTGTAGGCTCTACAAAGGCTGGCATTTGGTGCACTCTTATTTGTTCTTCTGCAACAAACTTTTCAGAACTGTATCCAACATCACTTTGTTGTTTGTTTTCAGTTGATTTTTCTGTTGAACAAGCTTGAATCATTACACTGGCTAATAGGGTGATTAACATAAGCTTTGTATTTTTCATGGTTTAATCCCTTGTATGGTTATTTCAATAAAATCGTTAATGAAGGTATCGTGATCACGGTATATATCTTGGTCCCATTGTTTAAAGTGACATTCAGCAATAAAGTATTGATTGATAACTGTTATAAAGGTCATCATTAAAATCACCGGTTTAAAATCTTTTCTCATCAAACCTTTTGCTTGGGCTTGTTTGATAATTTCATTTCCTTTTTGGATCAATGGTTTATCTAATTGTCCACACTTTTCATCGTTTTCAAGATGTGCATAAGCAAAAAATCGTGGTATCAATGGATTATTTTTGACCACTTCAAAATAAAATTTCATAGATTTTCGGATTAACTCAATCGGGTCTTTCTCTATCTCAAATAAATTCATTTGATCTTCTGCATAGGTTTTAAAAAATTGCTCTTTGACTTGTTCCCAAAGCGTTTCTTTATTTTCAAAATGATGAAACACCAAGCTTTTAGTGACTTTAGCTTGTTTGGCAATCATTGAAATTGAAACCTGTGCAAACCCATAAGTGGCAAATAATTCTAGCGATTCATTCAGTATTTTTTGTTTTTTAGATATTTCCATGGTGCAAATTATAATCGCAGACTGACCGTTCGGTCAATCGTTAGTCTGCATACTTTGTTTAAATTGCGCTAAAAGCGTGCAGTTAAAAATCATGTTGACAGATTTTTCGCTCATGTACAGACAGAAAGGCCTATTTATATTTTGTAATAGTTAGGTGCCTGATAATAAATAACTGATACTTTTGGCCTGTGCGCTTGATCATATTTGATGTTAGAATTCTGGGTGTTTTAAGACAGATAGCATAATTTTGGGGACAAAAATGAACCGTAAATCAACTAAAATCACATATTTAACTTTAGTCATGGCTTTATTTATAAGTTATGGCGTAGCTGCAGATACTCAATTATTGCGATTTGCAGATATACATAAGGATCAACTAACCTTCGTCTATTCAGGCGATATTTATACCGCTTCAATTTCAAATGGTGAGGCGAAAAGGTTAACCTCACATGAAGGCTTTGAAACATTTCCAAAATTTTCACGTGATGGAAAACAAATCGCATTCACAGCCGAATATACGGGCACACGACAAGTTTATGTGATGAATGTAGATGGCAGTCAGTTAAAGCAACTGACTTGGTACAATGATGTCGGTGCCATGCCACCTCGAGGCGGTTTTGATTATCGCATTTTTGATTGGTCAGCTGATGATAAGAATATACTTGTCAGGGCCAACAGGTTACCTTGGGGTGTGCGAATGGGGCAACCTTATTGGGTCCCTGTTGCTGGTGGGATGGAACAACCTTTGGCCGTGCCAGAAGCGGGTGGTGGTATGTTATCACCCAATGGTGAGAAGTTGGTATATACACCTAAGGACCGAGAGTTCAGAACTTGGAAAAGATACCGAGGTGGTCGGGCACAGGATGTATGGGTCTATGATTTAGTTAATAACACCAGTAAACAGTTGACCACACATGACGCCACTGACCATCAACCTGTCTGGGTTGGTGATGATATATTTTTCATCAGCGACCGTGACTATAATCTGAACTTGTATCGCTATGTTGAGAATGGTTCCCCAGTCAAAGTGACTGAGCATACGCAGCATGATTCATTGTGGGCATCAGCAGGACCTGAAGCAATTGTATATGAGAACGGAGGCCATCTATGGCGTTACGATCCTGCATCTAATACAAGCAAACAACTCAGTATTACAATTACAGCCAATCAAGAGCCCTTAATTGCGCAGCGTAAAAATGTCAAAGGGTTGATCGATTCTATGACATTGGCCCCAGATGCCAAGTCATTGATGATTGCGGCCCGAGGTGAGCTGTTTAAAGCAACCACTGAAAACAATGAAATTCGACAGTTTAGTCGCACTCCTGAGTCCAGAGAAATTGACGTGACTTGGTCACCAGATGGTGAAAGTGTGGCTTATTTAAGTGATGCCAGCGGCGAATATGAGATATATACCAAACACATAAAATCAGGTAAAGTGACTCAAATTACAAATGATGGATATACTTGGCGTTATGCACCATCTTGGTCGCCTGACAGCCAAAAGTTGGCTTTTTCAGACACCAACCAGACTTTGTGGGTGGTTGATGTTAAAGACAAAAAGAGCCAAAATATTGACCGATCTAAAAGAAATGACATCACAGATTACAGCTGGTCTCCAGACAGTGCCTGGTTGGTTTATACAAAAACTGAAAATACAGGGTTTAATTCGATATTTGTACATGGATTGAATAGCCAGAAAACACAGCGTTTGACCAGTGCAGATTTTAATGATTTTTCACCGGTCTTTGACCCGAAAGGAAACTATTTGTTTTTCTTATCAAATAGGGACTATAACTTGTCTTTTAGTAGTTATGAATTTAATTACTTGTACAACAATGCCACTCGAGTTTATGCAGCGCAACTGAACAATCAAGTAGCCCCCTTATTTCCTTTTGAAACTTCGGCAGTAAAAGCCGATGATAACAATGAGGACAAAGAATCTATTAAAGTCAATATTGATTTTGAAGGATTTGATAACAGGGTTATGGCATTGGCTGGTAATGCTGGAAATTATGCTGATGTTCAGAGTAATGGTGAAGCTGTATTTGTAGTTGAAAATGGCAACAATGGCAGTGCATTGAAAATCATTGATTTAACTGAGAATGACATCAAAACAGTTATCGGTGGTGTGAGAAATTACAGTTTGTCAATTGATGGAAAGCACATTCTGATTCAAAAAGGTCGTGATTATGGTGTAATTGAAGCAGCGGCTGATCAAAAGCTTGAAGACAAATATGACTTGAAACACCTGACCATGAAAGTTGATTTACAAGTTGAATGGCAGCAAATGTATACCGACGCATGGAGAATTTTGCGTGATTGGTTTTACGACCCAGGCATGCATGGTAATGACTGGCAGGCGATACATGATAAATATCAACCTTTGGTGGCATCAGCCACTCACCGTACTGATTTAGATTACGTGTTTGGTGAAATGGCCGGTGAAATGAATGCGGGACATATTTATGTCAATTCAGGCGACCAGCCAACAGTTAAAAGACAGGACAATGGTTTATTAGGCGCTGAGTTTAAAAAACATAAAAGTGGCTTTTTTGAAATCAGCAAAATTTTTGCTGGTGAGAACTGGAATGAAGCCAGGCGGTCTCCACTAACTGAAGCAGGTATTAATGCCAAAGTAGGCGATTTTGTTATTTCTATTGATGGATTGAGTACTAAATCAGTCGCTAATATTTACCAACTGTTAGAACACACAGCCAACCGGACCATTGCTTTAAAACTAAATGGTAAAGCCAGCGAGAAGGGCGCACGAAGTGTTTTTGTTAAACCCATTGCCACTGAAAGTCAGTTGCGTTATTTGGATTGGGTCCAGTCTCGTAAAGCCATGGTTGATAAGTTGTCTAATGGCCGAATTGGGTATGTTCACTTGCCTAATACAGCAATTGATGGCAACCGTGAGCTGTTTAAACAGATGTTGCCACAAATCGGCAAAGACGCTTTAATTATTGATGATCGATACAATGGCGGTGGTTTTATTCCGGATCGCATGATTGAATTATTGTCTCGAAAAACTGTTAATTATTGGAAACGTCGCGGCTTAGATCTAGATAGCAATGCCACGCCATTGATAGCACATGATGGTCCAAAAGTGATGCTGACCAATGGACAATCAAGTTCAGGTGGCGATGCTTTACCATACTATTTCCGTAAAGCGGGTCTGGGTAAAATTATCGGTACCAGAACATGGGGCGGTTTAATAGGTCTAAGTGGCAACCCTAATTTGGCAGACGGTGGTTCCATTTTGGCTTCAACCTTCCGGTTTATGGACACCGATGGAAATTGGGCGGTAGAAAATGAAGGCGTGACCCCAGATATTGAAGTGATTGATCGCCCTGAATTAATTGCTGCGGGTCAAGATCCATCGATTGAACGTGCTGTTGAAGAATTATTGAAAGATTTGGCTGAGAACCCACGTTCTACTATTAAATCACCACCCGCACCGACTGATTTTTGATCGTTAGTTTGCATTGAGGCCAGTAAAATGGCCTCAGTGACCGGTGAGTATTCAGCTGATGTTAATTAATTGAGGTTAAAATATCGCTGAATTAAACCGGAGCGCACTATGCAGCCATTAAAGCGGCGTAACTGGACAGCCAAAGCAGCCATTATGAGTAAAGGTGGTGTACATGAAAAATCCAATAAAGCCAAACGACAAAAAGATAAGCAGTCTTTTAAAAAGAAATTAAAAACAGGAGCCGAGCAATTCGGCTCTTATTCATTGCGAAACTTCATAAGCTCAACCATAGATTAATCAGATAAAACGCATTTATTGTATGATTTCGTCGTAATCAACCTGACTTATTCATCAAAAATTATATTTCCAGCAGTGATTCATGAATATTGCATTTACAACAATTTAACTCAAATTCCATATTGTTTGCTTATTTCTTATATATTCTTGATGCACTTAATTTAAACAGGTGATCAATGTTCAATAGATATTTTATGACTGGCTTATTTTTGATTTTTGCAGTGGGATGTTCACAACCGAAAAAACCTGCTCGCAATGTGGTGTTTGTACCCCACATTACACCTCAAGGGTTGAAACAATTTCAATTCAGTGTAAATAACCCAAGTAAAGTTAAAAAGGCGAATCAAAGTCGGCCAGGTGGTAAAAGTGGTGGAAAGGGTGGCGGGGGTCGCGGAAACAAAGGCGGTGGTCAAGGCCGTGATTTGGCAAGACAACGCGGATCGCACGATGAGGACAAAAACTTGTCTAGAATGAAAAATGAAATTGAAGCGTTGTTAAATAAATCTGGATTCTGTCGTGATGGCTTTATGGAAATTGATCATTACCGTGAAGCAGGTCGTTATTACTTTAATGGTCAATGCAATGAACTGGCTACTGTTAAGGATCGCCAAATGTTTAAAAATAAATAATTAAAAAGCCACATGTTGATCATGTGGCTTTAGTCATTTGGGGGAAGTACTTGTGTTTTATTGGCCCACTTCTGTCATGGCCATGATGTTATACCCGGCATCAACATAGGTGATTTCGCCGGTAATACCAGAGGCCCAATCTGAACATAAAAAGGCCGCTACTTTGGCCACTTCTTCTTGACTGATGTTTCTTTTTAATGGTGCGGCCTTGGCGACATGATCAAGCATCGATTTGAAGTTGCCAATACCTGAAGCGGCGAGGGTTTTGATGGGTCCTGCAGAAATGCCATTAACCCGAATTCCATCCATGCCCATGGCATGAGCCATATAGCGGACATTGGCCTCCAGTGCTGCTTTGGCGATGCCCATCACGTTATAATTGTTCATGGCTCTGACCGCACCCAAGTATGATAATGTGAGTAGGGCTGCATCTCTGCCTTGCATCATTTCTCGGCCAGCTTTGCCCAGTGCTGCAAAACTGTAAGAACTGGTGTCCATAGCGATTTGGTAACCTTCGCGGGTTAGGTTATCTAGATAGGTGCCTTGTAGTAATTCGCGTGGTGCAAAACCAACCGAATGAACAATAATATCTAAGCCGTCCCATTGTTTTTTTAGCTCGGTAAAAACATCATCGATTTGCTGATCTGAATTTACATCACAAGGTAACACAATTTCAGAACCCGTTTGTTCTGCTATTTTATCTACCCGTTTCTTTAATTTATCATCTAGATAAGTGAAGGCCAACTCTGCACCTTGTTGGTGCATAAATTCAGCTGTACTCCATGCGATTGATCGATTGCTGGCGACCCCAACAATAAGCGCTTTTTTACCTGTAAGAATACCCATGTTTGTTCCACTTTAAATAGGCATATCATCTTACTTTTTTTAAGGTGGTTTGGCTACAGGTGTGGATAAAATTGCTTATTTTTCAAACGTCAGTTTGAAATCAACCAAGACACTGTAGTCAATACTTTGTAAGCTCGCAATTTTAGTCAACTGATTGATCGCATCATCCAAAGCAAAATCTTTACCATTAACTAAGACAGGTTCATAGTTAGTTACCACCAATTTATCACCAATTGATTGAATCATAACTTCAGCACTCATGTTCTGCTTGATGCCATGTAAATCCAGTTCAAATTCGATGGTAAAGGGTTCGGTCAATGGTAAATGCTGCTCGAGTTGTGTAGATATCGTAGCCAGTGGAAATTGATCCACTTCAAATAAAAGGTCTCTTAATCGCTGATCTCTGATTTCTATGTTGGTATTGACTGTTGTTAGATCAGTTTTGATAACAAGTTGTTTTTCGTTGTTGATGTATCCACTTGAAAATTGAATGCTGTGTTCTTCGGTGATGTTTTTGTTTTTTGTGGTGATGAAGCTAAGTTGACTTTCTGTGGTGATCAGTTGCCAATTAATCGGACTTAACTCAGAATCAGCAGGGCTTGCTTCTTTTCGCTGATGACAAGCTGATAATAAAAGAATGGATATTAATAATATTAACTTTGGTGTGTTCATTCTGCTTCCTCATCTTGTGGTTTTTTTACGGTGACTACTTTGGCGAGTACACCAAATTGTTGGTGGTCAAAATACTGCCATTGGTCTAATTTGATTCTGGTTTTTTGGTTGATACTGTAAACCAATTGTTGGCCTTCTTCATCCAATCGGTAAAAATTGATTTTTACTTGAAAATGAGTAAACCTTTGTTTCGAAAAGGCCACTACACCATCAAATGAAAAGTCAGGAAAAGTATTCAAAACATCGTTAAAGTCGAATTCGTTGATTTGAATTGGCTGTAATGCGGGTGTCTCAATAAGGTCAGTTTCATCAGTGGATGGTTCTGAAGTTTTTTCAATGTTGCTTATAGCCACATATTCAGGTGACAAAAATTCAGTTGCTGGTTGGCGCCATTTTTGATGAAACAAAGGTTTTATGGTTGGGTTGTTATTTAACCGCAAGATGATTGGGTGCGACATATTGTGTGAAATAAACAACCAAACCAACGCTTCCATGGTTGTTTTGTTGTCGTCCAGTGGGACTTGCCAGTTTTCGTTGCTGTTTGCACTGGCATCATCAGGGCTTAGATTCGAATTAGATTTAAATAAAGGTAAGTCACTGACGTTGACAAATAATGATTTGGTGGTCTTATCAACATCGGTTATTTGATTGTTTACCGTGCTTGCTGTAGGTTGGCTTAAGTTTCTTGCAAATACAATAAGTTCAACATCATAAACCAGCTTGTCATCAGTTAAAGGTATGTATTCTTGTGCTTGAGCCCAGCCCCAACTAGCGATCAATATAATAAAGAGTTTTTTCATGATTGGAGTATATCAAATAAATGGTGGATTGCATCAATCCGTTGTTCAGCCAGTAGAAAATCACCCAAGTACCTCAAGCCATTTTGTGGCAAAGGATTGAATTTTTCTGGTTGTTTTTGTAACAATTGTATCAGTTTATTAAAAAGTTCATCGCTTTGCTTGGTAAATTTTATGTCTGCATATTCTTCATTCATAAGCAATGATTTGATATTAAGCTTGTAGGCTTTTTGTTTTAATTTTAATACATGAAATAGGTTTTGTGCTTGATCTGGCATCGGACCAAATCGATCAATTAACTCAACTTTTAATTCATCTAATGCCTCGCTGTTTTTGGCATTGTTCATTCGTTTATAGAAAGTCAAACGGGTAAAAACATCATAAATATATTCATCAGGAATTAATGCAGGGATATTTAATTCAATATCAATGTGATTACTCTCATCATCTAAAATATCAATTTCTTCGCCATTTTTTAAGGCAGTGACTGCGCGTTCTAACATGTCACAATACAAGCTGAATCCGATGCTTTGAATCTGGCCACTTTGTTCTTCTCCGAGCAGTTCTCCACTGCCTCGAATTTCCATGTCATGGGTTGCTAAAGTGAATCCGGCTCCTAAATCTTCCAGTGATTCAATGGCTTCTAAGCGCTTTTTAGCATCCTTACTGATGCCTTTCCAGCTTGGTATGATCATGAATGCAAACGCTTTGTGGTGCGAGCGCCCAACCCGGCCTCTTAGTTGGTGTAATTGAGCCAGGCCCAATTTATCAGCGCGATTGATAATGATGGTGTTTGCACTTGGGATATCAATGCCAGACTCGATGATGGTGGTACACACCAAAATATTAAACCGTTGTTTATAGAAATCAACCATAACATTTTGCAGTTCCTTTTCATTCATTTGGCCGTGGGCCACTCTGACTCTGGCACTGGGGTTTATTTTCTGAATGGTTTCTGCCATTTGTTCGATGGTTTGGACTTCATTGTGTAAAAAATATACCTGACCACCACGCTGTATTTCACGGGTACAAGCTTCATTGATGATGCTGTTTTGCCATTCCATTACCTGGGTTTTTACAGTTAATCTGGCTTTGGGTGGAGTGGCAATAATGGATAAATCTCTTAGGCCTGATAGTGCACTGTTCAATGTACGTGGTATTGGGGTTGCGGTTAAGGTTAAAAAATCCACATCGGCTTTTAATTGTTTTAAGCGGTCTTTTTGTTTCACGCCAAATCGATGTTCTTCATCAATAATAACCAAACCCAGGTTTTTAAATTTAATCCCTTTTTGAATGAGTTTATGGGTGCCAATCACCACGTCTGCCTGTCCATTTTCACAAGCAATTAAAATTTCTTTGGTGTCTTTAGGGCTGACAAATCTTGAGAGCAATTCAACTTTAAGTGGAAAGGGGGCGAATCGATCGACAAAATTGTCGTAATGTTGTTGGGCTAACAAAGTGGTTGGAACCAACAAGACCACTTGTTTACCTTCATTGGCAGCTATAAAGGCGGCTCGCAATGCTATTTCAGTTTTACCAAAACCGACATCACCACAAATTACCCGATCCATATGTGTAGGTGCTTGCATGTCTTTAATGACGGCAGTAATTGCATTGGCTTGATCCTCGGTTTCATCGAATGGAAAGCCGTCACAAAACAATGCATAGTCATCAGGGCTGACCTGCATTGCTTGCCCACCTGCCGCTTCTCTTTGGGCGTACAGTGATAATAATTCTGCAGCCACATCTTTAACCTTTTTAGCGGCTTTTTGTTTGGCTTTGGCCCATACTTCAGAACCCAGTTTATGCCAAGGTGCATTTTCTTCGCTGGCACCAGAGTAACGGGATACCAAGTGTAATGATGAAACCGGTACAAAAAGCTTGTCACCACCTAAATATTCAACTTCCAAATATTCAGCTTCGCCATCGTAATCCATTATTTTTAATCCACGGTACCTACCCACGCCGTGATCAATATGAACAATTGGTGAGTCCAAATGTAAGTCAGTTAAATTACTGATGATGTCTTCTGGATTGGCTTTATATTTTTTAACTTTGTGGTTGCGTGTAACCCGCTTGCCAAACAAACAGCCTTCATCAAGGATCTGTAGATTTTGTTGTTTTAAAAACACCCCATTGTCGATGGCAGCAATGCAAATACCACGTTCACAATCACTGTCAATAAAATCTTGTATATCATTGAATGCTTTGAATTTAATTTTAGTTGGTTTGAGTTTGCTTAAGATTAAATCTTGCCGGCCTAGTGAATCAGCTGTTATCAATAATCGATGTGTTTGCTGATCACAAAAACTCACCAAATCATGGTGTTTGTCTGCTTGGAAATGCACTGGTAGCTGACTGTCAAAATTAATTTCAGATTGAACTGCATGATTTTGTTGTTTCTGGTTAATCCAAATATTTTGAAACTGTAAAATATCAGCATATGTATTTTCAGCACCAGAATAAATGTCGTTGGGAGCCAGTATGGGTCTTTGGATGTCATGACGGCGGTCTTCATAACGGGCGTGTATTTGTTTTTCCCAGGTCTGTAAAATAGGCGCTGTTTGTTGACAATGAATGAAGACAGCGTCTTTGGGTAAATAATCAAAAATATCTGCGAGTTCTTGATGAAACATGGGTAAATACTGTTCTATGCCAGAAAATTTAATTGATTTTCTGACATCTTGATAGAGGGTGTTTTTACGGGTGTCGGCATCAAACCATTCCCTGAAGCGACTGAGGAATAATTCACGAGCTTGGTCATCAAACGGAAACTCATTGGCTGGCATGACTTGAACTTTTGTGGTTTCGCGAATGGTTAATTGGGTGTCAGTATCAAAGATTCGAATGCTTTCAATTTCATCATCAAACAATTCAATTCTAAAGGCATCCAATCCACCCATTGGAAACAAATCCAATACCCCGCCACGAACTACAAATTCACCAGCTTCACGCACTTCATTGACATGTATATAGCCATTTTTTTCAAACAAACTGCGCCATCTGTGCAGATCAAACTGTTCGCCAATCTTAATGTTTAAACTGCGCCCAATGATAAAATCTTTATTGGGTAACTTTTGCATTAAGTTTTGTGCCGGCATCACCACCACAGCGTTTTGTTTAACTGTACTGATTTCAGCCAAAAATTTCATCCGTTCAGATACGATGTCTGGGTTGGGGGAAAAAACATCATAGGGTAGGGTGTCCCATATTGGAAAGTGCATCACTTTGATGTCGTCGGCTGCATGACACAGCGCGATTTCACTTTCTAAGACTCGACTATGGTGAACTGAGTCGGTTAACACCACCAGTAAACCTGGGTGACGTTCATGAAATTCACTGATGGCCATGGCAAGTCCAAGACCTTTGAGGTTCAACCAGTTTTGATTTTCGCTGTGATTTATGGCTTGTGGTATCAGCATCAATGCATCAAGTTTTTAAAGGCAGGCATTGTATCAGTTTTGGGCTGTTATGGCATAATATCAACAAGTTCACTGAGCTGGTCTGAAGCAAAATGTAGCTATTCATTCCCATGCAGGCGCATGGAATCGATTGGGCAGGCTTAACAGGTTTAAATGGTGTATCTGTTAGTCGAAGCTATCGACGCGTGTTGAATGTTCTGTAAATTACGGTGCGTAATTAATCGATCACTTAGTTAACGGCTCGTTCAACGCAACAATATATTTTGTCACTATCGTTGCATTGGTTGGCATAAACAAGTAAAATCCGCGAACTTTTCCTTGCTGCACTGGGCTTTTGAGGTTGATCTTGAAAGTGACAGGTGGCATATTTTTATAAACCGTAAGGAGTTTTTCATGAGACATTATGAAATTGTCATGTTGGTTCATCCGGACCAAAGCGAACAATTACCAGCTATGATCGAAAGATACAGTGGCATGGTAACTAAAAGTGGTGGCGTTGTTCACCGTTCTGAAGATTGGGGCCGTCGTCAATTGGCTTATTCAATCGAGCGTTTACACAAAGCACATTACTACTTGTTAAACATTGAATGTGGTCAAGAAGCACTTGATGAAATGGTTGATGCCTTCCGTTTCAATGATGCCATCTTAAGACACATGGTATTGGCCAGAAAAGCAGCTGACACTGCCGCTTCACCTTTGAAGAAAGAAGAAGATGATAAAGCCAAAAAAGTGACAGAAGAGCAAGTGAAAGCAGTTGAAGAGAAAGAAACTGCAGCTAAAGAAGAAGCGGCTAAAGTTGAAGAAACTGCTAAAGAAGAAACAACTGCTGAAATAGCAACTGAGGAGTAAACACCATGGCAAAACCACAAAGAAGAAGACGCCCCGCGCAAAGAATCATCAGCCGCAACTGTAAATTTACAGCTGCTGGTATTGTAGAAGTTGATTATAAAGATTTAGACATGTTGAAACAGTTCATTACTGAAACAGGTAAAATCATTCCTAGTCGTATCACTGGTACCAAAGCTAAATACCAAAGACAATTGTCTACAGCCGTTAAACGTGCTCGTTACTTGGCTTTAGTTCCTTACTGTGACCAACACGGCAAATAACAGGAGATCATCATGCAAGTTATATTATTAGATAAAGTACAGAATTTAGGTGATTTGGGCGAAATCGTTAACGTAAAAAACGGTTATGCTCGTAACTACTTGATTCCTCAGCAAAAGGCTTCTAGAGCCACTGAAGAAAACATCAAAGCATTTGAAGCTCAAAAATCTGAATTAATGGCCAAAGCCAAAGAATCTGTTGCCGCAGCTGAAGCACGTGCAGAATCGATCAATGGTTTAAACATCACTATTTCTGCCAATGCAAGTCCAGAAGGACATTTGTATGGTTCTGTTGGTCCGCGTGAAATCGCAGATAAATTAACAGAAAGTGGTTACCCAGTTGATACCAGCGAAGTGGTTCAATCAGAAGGTGCATTCAAAGAAGTGGGTGAATTCCCAGTTAAATTGAATTTCCATGCTGATGTTGAAGCTGAATTGACTTTGACTATTGTTGCTGAAGCTGACGACGCTTAAGTCACAACCTTGTCATTCCAAGAAGCCGGTTATATTAACCGGCTTTTTTTTGCATTTTATTTTTAAACCAAGTCTAAACAAGACTATAATCTATCGTTCGAAAATTCAATCCTCTGCTTCGGTAAACTAAGAATTGCCAAACACAAGAAATAACATATGAATGAAATGCCCCAATTTAATGACAAGGATGACTTTAGCAATCTTAAAGTGCCGCCACATGCCATAGAAGCCGAAAAAGCAGTGATCGGTGGCCTGTTATTGGTAGCAAGTGCTTGGGATAAAATTGCTGGCAAAATCAGTGATGAAGATTTTTATCAAAAGAATCATCAGAATATATTCAGAGCCATTGCACACTTGCATGAAAATCAATTGGCTTGTGATGTAGTTACTGTCAGTGATTGGCTTGAAGCCCATGGTTTGACCCAACAATCTGGTGGATTGGAATACTTGGCTGATTTGGCTGCCAACACTCCAGGTGCATCTAATGTTGAAGCTTACGCGGGTATCGTCAGAGAAAAGTCTGTATTGCGTCAATTGATTCAAATTGGTAATGAATTGGCAGAAAAAGCTTTTAACCCAGAAACTCAAACAGCTGATGACCTGATTGAAGAAGCTGAAAAACTGGTATATAAAATCAGAGAACAAACCATGAAGTCGCAGTCTGGCTTTCATGATATTAAAGTGGTGCTGAAAGAAGCCATAGAAAATATTGAGGAATTGGTTGAAAACGAAAGTGACATCACTGGATTACCTTACGGCTGGATTGATCTGGATAAAAAAACAGCTGGATTACAACGATCTGACCTGGTAATTGTTGCTGGTCGACCTGCTATGGGTAAAACGTCTTTTGCTATGAATATTGCAGAACGGGCAGCGGTCAAAGGTTCCTCAGTGGCCATTTTTAGTATGGAAATGGCGGCACATCAATTAGTTATGCGGATGTTTTCATCCTTGTCTCAAATTAATCAAGGGGATTTGAAAAGAGGTAAGTTAACGGATACTGATTGGCCTAAATTAGGACAAAGTAGTGCATTGTTAAGTCAGTCAAAACTTTTTATTGATGACCAACCAGCGCTGAGTCCGAATGAAATCATGTCTCGTTGTAGGCGTTTGAAAAACCGTGAAGGTTTGGATTTGATTGTGATTGATTATTTGCAGTTGATGCAAGTAAAAGGCAAGGTAGAAAACAGAGCCAATGAAATATCTGAAATTTCGAGAAACCTCAAGGCCATGGCCAAAGAGCTGGATGTGCCAGTCATCGCACTTTCTCAGCTGAATCGATCGTTAGAGCAAAGACCGAATAAGAGGCCTGTCATGTCTGACTTGCGTGAATCTGGAGCGATTGAGCAAGATGCTGATTTGATTATCTTTATTTATCGTGATGAGGTTTATAATTCAGATTCTCAAGATAAAGGCAAAGCTGAAATTATTATTGGTAAACACAGGAATGGTTCAATCGGTACGGTTAATTTGACCTTTAGAGGTCAGTTCACTCGATTTGACAACTATGAAAATGATATTCTATTCGATGAGCGTGGCAAAGAGATTCACTGATTATGCAGCGCGAACGTGGTACCCAAGCAGTAATAAATACCAACTATATCAGTCACAATCTGAATCAATTCAAATCGCTTCATTCAGGAAAAATCATTGCGGTGGTTAAAGCCGATGCTTATGGTCATGGATTAGCCGCTGTAGTTCCTCATTTGACGGCTGCGGATGCTTTTGCTGTTGCCACCATTGAAGAAGCTGTAGCCTTGCGTGCCATTAACTCAGATAAGCCGATTATCCTATTGGAAGGGGTGTTCAATTCAGCAGAGTTAAACACTGCTATTGAAAATAAATTTCATCTGGTGGTACATCAAATATACCAACTTGAATTATTGAGGCAGGCACAAGGTACGAAACAAATAGATGTTTGGCTTAAAATTGATACAGGAATGAGCCGATTGGGGTTCAGCCCACAAGAAGCTGAATTACATTTGCCGAGTATTAAAGGCATTCATTCAATAAATAATCTAAGAATTATGACGCATTTTGCCAGTTCTGATTTAGTTGACGCAGAACAAACTAAGCAGCAAATGGCAATGAATGATTGGGTTAAAACATTAGGTTACGAATACTCTTTCAGTAACACCGCAGCGGTTTTGAATCAGTTGTCAGAGTCAACAGAGTGGGTGAGGGTAGGTATTGGTTTATTTGGTATTTCTCCGCTGTCTAAACAATGGGCAGCTTCATTTAACTTGAAACCAGTCATGCAACTAACGGCAAAGATCATAGCCATTAAAAAAATTCCTCAAGGGGCCTTGGTTGGTTATGGTGGCACATATAAAGCCAAAACTGATATGCGGATTGGAATTGTCGGAATGGGCTATGCCGATGGCTATCCATGGTCCGAAAAACAAAGTCATGTTATGGTTGGTGGCCATAAGGCACATATTATTGGACGGGTTTCAATGGATATGATGGCCATAGATCTCACTGATTTGCCCCAGGTTACCACTGGGTTTAGTATCGAAGCTTGGGGTGAAAACTGGCCGATAGAGGCAGTTGCAGACGAGCTTGGTTTGATACCTTATACCTTGCCTTGCGGTATAACTAAGAGGGTAAAATTCACTCATGTTCAATAACATAACTAACTATTTTAAGAAACAGGTTGAGCCTAAAGAGTGGCCTGTTTTAATTTGGTCTTTCTTGTATTTTGTTTTTCTACTGACTGGCTATTTTATCCTTAGACCCATTCGTGAAGAAATGGGAGTGACCGCTGGAAAGGAAAATTTAGGGTGGTTGTTTTTATCTACATTCATCGTGATGTTACTCCTACAACCTGTGTATGGAAAGATTGTTTCAAAGTACTCAAGAAAGCAGTTTATTCCAATCATATATGGTCTATTTGGAATTTCAATCCTTGTTATTTGGTCACTGTTTCACCTGATGGGAAAAGACAGTGTGGTTTTGGCAAAATTTTTCTTTGTATTTGTCAGTGTTTATAACCTGTTTATTGTTTCAATTTTTTGGAGCTTTATGTCAGATGTTTATAATAAGGAGCAAGGTAAGCGCTTATTTGGGGTGATTGCAGCCGGAGGCAGTACGGGGGGGATTATTGGCGGTTTAATTACCAGCCAATTGGTTTTTTATGTGGGCACTATAAACTTATTACTCATTTCATTGTTCTTTTTGATGTTGTGTATTTTTGCAGTATTTAAGGTGAGAAAATATGCCACAGATTCAACAGTCAATGCAGAAGCCCCTTTGGGTGGCAGTCCAATTGAGGGCATGAAACTGATGATGAAATCTAGGTTTTTACAACAAATTGCCTTGATGACCGTAATTTCAGTTGTCATAGGTTCGATTTTTTATTATTTACAAAATGATTATGTGAAACAATTTTTTCCCGATAGGGATCACAGAACGGCTGTATTCGCATACATCAATACCGCTACCAACAGCCTTACTTTATTCTTTCAATTAATACTGGCTCCCTTTTTATTGCAAAGATTCAAAGTGCATCAAATTTTAGGGATTTATCCCACCATGATGATTCTGGCTTTGTTGTTGTTCGGTTTTATGCCTGTTTTGTATGTTGTGCTGGGTGCAATCACAATACAACGAAGTGGTGCCTATGGCATCATGAAGCCACCGACTGATTGGTTGTTCACCGGCTTGCCTGATAATATGAAATATAAGTTTAAAAATTTCCTTGATACTGTGGTTTATCGTGGCGGTGATGTTTTTGCTCAGCTTATCTTTGTTAAAACGGTTGTTACTTTTTCTAAAGACCTCAGGATTTTAGCAGTTATCGGCGCTTGCCTTTGTGTGGTTTGGTTGTGGAACGCCATTCAAGTGGGTAAATTAGCCGCCATTGAATTTAAGAAGTATGCAACGGCTTCTTAGTTATTAAATAGGACGTTAAAAGACTGTTAATTTTGCTTCGTTTGTAGTATAAAAATTAACAGACAAGTGTGATATTCATCACGTTTACAATTGTACCTTAAAGTCAATTTTGTCTGTTTAAAATTTATCATATACAACCCCTCATATTTTGCCACCGGGGACATAGAAACAAAACGGAGACAATGAATGAAATACAGATCTCTCAAGAGGTTGACCTCTTGTATTTTGATGGCCATAACAGTTCAAGCAGCTGCTGATGAAACCATCATAACCAATGACCGCCTAAGCGCTCCAGCTAAGGTATATTACAACGACACACAAATTCCAAGTATCACAGCTGCAACAGAAGAAGACGCTTCTTTTGTGCTGGGTTATTTACATGCCAAAGACCGTTTGTTTCAAATGGACTATACCCGTAAAATTTCGCAAGGTAAATTGGCTGAATTAGTGGGTACGGCGGCTTTGTCAAACGACATTCAATTCAGAACCTTGGGTTTTGAAAGAGCGGCCAGAAAATCCTTGCCAGTCATGACATCAAAAACCCAAGGGATGCTAAAGGCCTATGCTGATGGGGTCAATGCTTGGTTAGATAGCAATGATTTGCCAATTGAATATACTGGTTTAGAAATCACCCAAATTGAAAGGTGGTTACCGATTCATTCGGTGGCGATTGCAAAGGTATTGGCTTTTCAGTTATCCAATGACTTGAATGAGATTGATGACACCATCGCCATAAGCACTTTTCAACAAGTGGGTGCTGCTGCTGGTTTTGATGGTACGGCTTTGTATATGCAAGATTTGTACCGAGCGGCTCCGCCTGATGATCGAGTCAGTGTGCCAAACTTCTTGGCTTCAATTGGTGGACAAGGAAAAAACCAACAATCATTGAAGCAGTCGATTGGTGATTTTGCGCTTGATTTGTCTGATTCAGAATTAAACATGTTGCATGAAATAAAAGGCAATTGGTCTAATTCAGCAGTGATGAAAACCATGAAAAACGATGGTAATGCCGACAAAGGATCAAATGTTTGGGTTATTGCTGGTGATAAGTCAGAAAATGGTTTTCCATTGATTGCCAATGACCCACATTTAAGTTTAGATTATCCATCAACTTTTTATTCAGCTCATATGGCTGCTGATACCGGTTTGAATGTTGCTGGAGTGGGTTTCCCTGGCGCACCAGTGATGGCTCAAGGCTGTAACGAAAGTTTGTGTTGGGGCAGTACTGTTCATCCAGTTGATGAAATGGACTTTTACTTTGAATCGATCAAAACCAATACATTTGGTATCCCAACTCATACCGTATACAAAGGTCAGGAAGAACCAATTGTTTGGGTATTTCAGACTTATAACGCCAATATGATTGGTGATGGTGTGATGGATAACACAGAACGTCAAGACGTGGGTTATACCCAAGGTGGATTGACTTATTTAGTTCCAAGAAGAAACTTCGGCCCAATTCTAAGTGTAGATACAGCGAATAACCAAGCGGTTTCAATGCAATACACCATGTTTGGTCCAACCAAAGAAATTGAATCATTTTTTGATATGGCTCGAGCTTCAAGTCTTGATGAATTCAGAATGGCTTTAACTAAGTTTGATGTGGGTTCACAGAACTTTGGGGTGGTTGATGTAGATGGCAATATTGGATACTTTACGGGTGCAGAGGTACCGATTCGTGAAGATTTACAAACCATGATGCAACCCGATGGTGTGCCACCGATGTTTATCCGTGACGGAACCGGTGAACACATGAATGAGTGGATGGCTTTAACCAACCCTGACGTGAACCAAGCAATTAACTATGAGGTGATTCCATTTGATGAAATGCCTTTCAGTGTAAATCCTGCCAGTGGTTATGTGGCCAATGCCAATAACGATCCAATCGGTGTTTCCTTGGATAACAATGTATTGAACCAAGTGCGTCCAGGTGGCGGCTTGTATTACATCTCACAAGGTGGTTATTCATCTTTTCGTATGGGTCGAATTGATCGTTTAATCCAAGATAATTTAGCCAAAGGTGATCTATTTACCAGCACTGACATGAAAGTGTATCAATCCAATCATCAATTGTTGGATGCTGAATTGATGATGCCGCATATCATGAATGCAGTTAACCGTGCTTCTGCATCAGGAGCTTGGCCAGGTATTGCTCAATTTTTGGGCGATCCAAGAGTGGTTGAAGCGGCTGGTTATTTTGCTGCTTGGGATTTCAGTACACCAACAGGTTTAGCGGAAGGTTATGACCCGTTCGAAAATCCATTTGCATTATCGGAACCGACTAGCGATGAAGTTACTAACTCAGTTGCAGCCAGTATTTATAATGTTTGGCGTTCAATGGCCATACAAAATACAGTTGATGTTACTTTGGCGGGTATCGATGCGGCCATTGGTTCTGATGTGATGACTGCCAACCGTCCTGGCAGTAAATTTTCGTTGAATGCCTTAAAGCATTTGTTGGATACATTTGATACCAATCAAGGTATTGGAGCATCAGGTATTAACTTCTTTACCAATCCCCAAGCACCAACAAGAAATGATGCCAGAGATTATGTGATTTTGGCTTCTTTGAAACAAGCTTTGGATAATATGGCTGGTGATGATTTTGCGGCTGCATTTGGTAATTCAAGTAATCTAGATGATTACCGTTGGGGTAAATTACACAGGATAGAATTTTCTCACCCGCTTGGTGCTTCATTGACTATTCCTAATGGAATGTTTGGTTTCTCAACGGTTGATGGTTTATCCGGTGTTGCCAGATCTGGTGGTTACCAAGTTTTGGACGCCTCTTCACACAGCACACGCGCAGACAGCAGCAATGAATTTATGTTTGGTTCGGGTCCTGCCAGAAGATTTGTCGCTGAAGTGACACCATTGGGTATTCTTGCAGAACAAATCGTACCAGGTGGTCAAAGTGGTGTGATTACTTCAGGTGCTAATTATGTTAATCAGTTGGTGTTGTGGTTAGTTAATGGTTATTTGCCATTGATCACAGACCTTGACACCCTTGAAGCCATAGCCAATGAGGTTTATCATTTTGAGCTTTGATTTAACCTTAGGTTAAGTCTTGAAATTAAGGGCCTCAATAGTCAATTGAGGCCTTTTTTATGGGCGTTATATAGTGCTTTGAGAAATTACTTTCCCGTTATTTTTTTAATTTTGAGTAGAGAAGCCCTTAACGGCGTCCTGGGAATTTGTGGTGCTGCATTTATCACCTGGTCGTAGTCGTTTGCTTGCATGTTCAATATGCCACCATGAGCCAGCATGACTTTATCAGCTGCAAGTTTTTTTACATATTTGAGAGATTTACGGTATTTGTTGGGATGAAAAATTGGAAAAGGTGCGATGAATCGAGTCCTGAGCTTAATCATAAGGTCTGCCACATAAATCCAATTTTTATCTGGATGAAAGACTGATAAGTCTCGGTCTGTGTGACCTGGCGTTTCAAGCAGTATCCAATCAGGAAAATGAACCACTTTTTCACCATGGCTCACTTTAATATCTGGATTTAACTTTCTGTTGTACATTACATTTTTAATGCCTTTATTCATTTTTTTACCGACATATAAAGTCAGTATGACATCAATCCAGTGCATCATAATGCCATTTAAACCTTTGTACCATTGATTTTCTTTATCAGCTGATACAATTAAACACCCAGACAGCTTGCGCAATTTATGAGCAGCACCAGCATGATCTGGATGCATGTGAGTAACTACGATGGTTTTCAAGTCATTCAGAGGGCGGTTTAACTTAGATTGAAAAAAATCGATGATAAGTTTTAGGTCAGCACGACAACAACCATCGAGTAATAACACGCCATGAGGGTATTCAATTAGGTAGATAGATTGAATGTATCCATTTAATTGATGAACTTTCATTTTAGTTTTTGGTATATGTATTCACCCGCTTGTTTAAGAGCTGTTCTGGCTGGTTTAAATAAACTGGCTGAAAAATGAAAGACATGCCACAGTTCCTTATAGGTGATTAGGGTGACGTGTACACCCGCTTTAATGGCTTTTTGCTTCAGCAGTAAACTGTCATCTAACAACACTTCATCAGTACCTACATGAATTAAGATCGGCGGCAAACCAGTCAAATCCTTATCAACCAAACAAGCCTCGGCTGTGATAGATTCAGAGTTTTGTAGATAATTATGAGCCATTTGTAAACTCCATGATTGATTGATGACAGGATCAATATCAAACTGGGTCACATGACTCTTGGTCTCTCTGGATTTATTAATCCAGGGTGAAATTAAAAATAGGCATGCTGGTTGTGACAGTTTAAGGGATTTTAATTGAATTGCCAGAGACAGCGCCAAACCACCACCAGCTGAATCACCAGCCAATGCAATTTGGTCATGTCTGTAGCCTGAGTCCAGCAAGGCTTTATATGCATCCACTGCATCTTCAATCGCAGCCGGGTAGGGATGTTCTGGTGCCAATCGATAAGCCAAAGATAGCACAGATATTTTGGCGTATTTGGCCAAATGTGCACACAAATCTCTGTGTGATTTTGGTGACCCTATGCCATAGCCACCACCATGAAAGTATAAAACAACCTGTGCTGATTTCTTTCCCTCATGATTAAACCACCAAGCTGGTCGACCTATTAAACTTGTTTTATCAACTTTAATAGGACTGGGCAATGATCCATAACCACCCATTATATTAATGCCTTTGCGTTGCAGCCACAGCGGGCACTTCTGATTTAGTAACAATTTTGAGGTGACGCGAACCAAGCGACGCATGGTTACAGTTGATAAATTAAACATGGGTTAATTGATTATAATGAAAAACATAAGGTTAAATTATATGCTAAATAACATAGATTGGTTTTAACAAAGGCAGGCTATTTATTGATTCTACTTAATTGATACCGGTGATTGAATCGTTCAATTGAAATCCAATGAATCGCATAATCATTGTAAAATCATTGAACTTTAACAGTCTGTTGGTATCATATAGACATCATGTTTAAAGTCATCAAAAATAACCAGCAAATACCTAAATTTTCATATATTTTGCTTTTGCTTTTTATAGTCAGTCAATCATTGGCTTATGACCTTGGCTGCAACATGGAAACATCCGGTCATGACATGTCAACTTCCAAATTGATGGATTCAAATGATGCGCATGCGGGACACAACATGCCAACAATGCAGTCTTCCATGGTTATGGATGTTTCATCCCATACAGATATGAGTGGTTGTTGTGATTCAGACTGTCAATGTGCTCAAAATACCTGTGCCAGTTCATACTCAATAACAGCCTATAAACAACAAACTGAATTTGATCCAGTCAATCATACTTTGTTTTTTTATGAGTCTGAAGCTATTCAATTTCAAGCCTCTTCCGCATTATATCGACCTCCAATCATCTGCTAACACAGGATCAGTGCGCCCAAAATTTGGGTTCAAGATTAAAGTTTTGGCAGAGGTTAACCTACCTCTGAGTTCCCGACAGCGTTAACACCGTTAATACGGTTTAACCACTTAGCCTCGATTGTTAGGCATCAGAGTTTAGTATGAAGAGTATAAAAAAGAGTAGCCGATGGGTGACTGGTTTAGTTATGTGTGTATCCATTTCAATGGCTCAGTCACAAGATTTATTAATGGCTGATGGCCTGTCCATGTTTGAAGCCATCGATTTGGCAAAAGTCAATGACCCTTGGATAACCGGTAGTCAATTCAAACAAGCACAACTAGATGCCATGGCGGTATCAGTAGGGCAGTTAGCCGATCCCCAAGTTTCGCTAGGCCTTAGCAGCATAGGTGCTGATAATTTTAACTTCAATCAAGAGCCTATGTCTCAGTTTAAGGTGGGTGTGAGCCAAATGTTTTCTAGAGGTCAGAGTAGATCGCTTAAAACTGAACAAATGAAACTGTTGGCCAGTGAGCAACCTTTACTCAGAACCCAACGACTGGCCTTAATCACTTTGCAGACCGGTCACTTGTGGTTAGAGGCTTATAAAGCCCAAGAGAGTATCAGGCTGATTGAAAAAGACCGTACATTATTTGTACAGTTGGTTGACTTGGTTGAAGCAAGCTACAGTTCAGGATTTGGTCAAACCAGACAACATGACGTGATCAGGGTGCAACTTGAGTTAACTCGATTGGAAGACCGGTTAAGCCAATTAAAACAATCCAGTGAAACCAGTTCAAAACAATTAAATGGTTATATCCGCCGAGATTATTCGGTACATGTTGGTGATACATTCAACTTAAATACATCACTGCCAGAAATTGATTTACTTGCGGAAGAACTGATCAGCCCAAAACCACTTGATGATACAGACACGGTGGTTGCGATTTTATTAAAACACCCTGCGGTTCAATCTCTGGATCGACAACTTATGGCACAAGACAAAGGGGTTGAGTTGGCGCAACAAAAATACAAGCCGGCATGGGGCATCAACGCCAGTTATGGCTTCCGTGACCAAGCAGATAACAATGTCAATCGTGCTGATTTGTTTTCTATTGGGGTCACTTTTGATCTGCCATTGTTCACTAAAAACAGACAAGACCAAGAGCTTAAGGCAGCCATTTCATCTGTGGCTGCTAAAGAAACTGAAAAGACCCTGTTGTTGCGACAATTGATGTCAGCTTTTGAAGAAGCCACCGTGAAATTAAATAGATTGCAGCAAAGAAAAGGGCTTTATAGTCAAAGTTTATTGCCTCAGATGAGTCAGCAAGTTGAAGCTTCTATGACCGCTTATACGCATGATGACGGCGATTTTTCAGAGGTTGTTAGGTCTAAGATTGCTGAATTAAATGCACAAATTGACGCTTTAGCTATCGAAGTCGAGATTGCAAAAACCAAATTTGAATTGAACTATTTGTTAGCCGGTCACACAACTGACATGGATAAGGAGAAACATCATGAATGATAAAAGCAATTCTCAGCTTAAAGGTTTGGTTATTGGCACCCTAATTGGCACGATTATCACATTTGTATATTTTTCATTCCATCATTCATCCGCTGAATCAGAAGAAACCACAGGTGTGGAAAAAACACCTTTGTATTGGGTGGCTCCTATGGATCCTAATTATCGTAAATCTGGGCCAGGACAATCTCCAATGGGAATGGATTTGATTCCATACTATGGTGACAATGCAACCATTGAAGACAGTCCATCAACGGTTAGAATATCTCCAGATGTTGTTCATAACTTAGGCGTAAGAACTGAATATGTGGAATTTAAACACGTTGAATCTACGATAAAAGCTGTTGGTATCGTTAAATATAATGAAGAACACTTATTCCATATTCATCCAAGGGTTGAGGGTTGGATTGAAAAGTTATTTATCAAATCAACAGGCCAGTCAGTGGATTTGGGTCAGCCAATCTACGAGATGTTTTCACCTGAATTAGTGAATGCCCAAGAAGAACTTTTATTGGCTTTAACGCGCAAAAACACCCGTTTAATTCAGGCTGCAGAGGACAGACTCAAGTCGTTACAATTTACACAAGCACAAATTAAGCAATTAAAACAAAACCGCGTTACTCAACAAACGGTGACTTTTTATTCACCGCACCAAGGTGTTTTAGAAAACTTAAAAATCAGACAAGGTTTTTACGTCAAACCTGGTGATACATTGATGTCTATAGGGGCTTTAGAAGATGTCTGGATAGAGGTTGATGTGTTAGAAAAACAGTCGGCGGCTGTTAAATTAAATCAATCTGTTGAGATGAGTCTTGACTACCTTCCTGGACGAACGTGGCTGGGGCAAGTGGATTTTATTTACCCAACTCTAGACCCAATTACCAGGACACTTAAAATCAGATTGCGTTTTAATAACGATGACAAGTCCTTAAAACCCAATATGTACGCCCAGGTAAAAATTAATGCTTATGATAAATCAAAGGCATTGGTGGTGCCTGCCGAAGCGGTTATCAGAACAGGTTATTCAAATCGCCTTGTGGTGGCTTTAGGCGCTGGTAAGTTTAAGTCTGTGGAAGTTGTTTTAGGTCAACAATTTGATCAATATATTGAAATAATTGAAGGGGTATCTGCGGGTGATCAAATTGTCACTTCTGCTCAATTTTTAATTGATTCAGAATCCAGTCAATCTTCTGATTTCAAAAGAATGAATGGTGCAAAACATAATGATTCATCAATGGATCATTCAAAGATGGATCATTCAAAGATGGATGATTCAAAGATGGATGATTCAAAGATGGACCATTCAAAGATGGATGATTCAAAGATGGATGATTCAAAGATGGATCATTCAAAGATGGACCATTCAAAGATGAATGATTCAATGATGCAAGAGCCAAAACAGGAGCCACAATAATGATAGGTTTAATCATCAAGTGGTCTGTAAACAACCGACTGTTGGTGTTGTTGTCGACTTTTATTTTACTTGGCTTGGGTTTTTATTCTGTCAAAAACACACCGGTTGATGCCATTCCTGATTTGTCAGATGTGCAAGTTATTATAAAAACCAATTATCCTGGGCAAGCGCCACAGGTGGTACAAGATCAAGTTACATACCCATTAACAACGGCGATGTTATCAGTGCCTGGGGCTTTAACAGTTAGGGGCTATTCATTTTTCGGGGACTCATTTGTTTATGTGATCTTTGATGAAGACACCGACTTGTATTGGGCACGAAGCCGGGTTTTAGAATATTTAAGTCAAGTGGCGCCATCTTTACCAGAAAATGCCAGGCCTCAATTGGGACCTGATGCCACAGGTGTGGGCTGGGTGTATATTTATGCATTGGTTGATCGATCAGGGCAACATGATTTAAGTCAGCTTCGCAGTATTCAGGATTGGTTTCTAAAGTTCGAATTACAAACAGTACCCGGTGTTTCAGAAGTGGCAGCCATCGGAGGTATGGTTAAACAGTACCAAGTCAAAGTGGACCCACAAAAATTACAAGCTTTCAATATTCCTTTGTCCCACTTATTGATGTCTATCAAGCAAAGTAATCAAGAGGTTGGAGCTTCTGTGGTGGAAATGGCTGAAGCTGAATATATGGTCAGAGCCACAGGATATATTGGTAGTATTAAGGATCTTGAACAGGTGCCTTTAGGTGTTAATGATAATGGCACACCTTTGCTTTTAAGTGATGTGGCTCAAATTGACTTGGGGCCTCAAATGAGAAGGGGCATTGCTGAATTAAATGGTGAGGGCGAGGCAGTTGGTGGCATCATAACCATGCGTTCTGGTGCCAATGCCCAGGCGACCATTGATGGGGTAAAAGCGCGACTAGAAATTCTAAAGCAAGGACTGCCTGATGGTGTTGATATCGTCACTGTTTATGACAGAAGTGCATTGATTGAACGAGCGGTTGAGAATTTATGGCATAAATTATTACAAGAGTTCATGGTTGTGGGCTTGGTTTGTTTTGTCTTTTTATTCCATCTTAGATCCTCTTTGGTGGCTATTCTCTCTTTGCCCATCGGAATTTTGGTCGCATTTATCGTCATGCATTTGCAAGGACTAAATGCCAATATCATGTCACTGGGAGGCATTGCAATTGCAATTGGTGCAATGATTGATGGTGCAATTGTAATGATTGAGAACATGCATAAACACATGGAAAAAACCGAAGTTACGGATAACAACAGATGGCAAATTGTAATTAAATCTGCCACTGAAGTTGGTCCAGCTTTATTCTTCAGTTTAATGATCATTACTGTCAGTTTTATTCCAGTCTTTACGCTTGAGGCTCAAGAAGGACGGATGTTTGCTCCGCTTGCGTTCACCAAAACCTATGCGATGGCGGCATCGGCTGCATTGGCAGTGACTTTGGTACCAGTCTTAATGGGTTATTTTGTGCGTGGAAAGGTATTGTCTGAGCATAAAAATCCAGTCAATCGTATATTGACCGCGGTTTATATGCCGGTGTTAAAAATAAGCTTAAATTTTCCGAAGACAACATTGCTAATGGCACTGCTTGTGATGTTGCTTGGGTTTTGGCCAGTAAATAAAATTGGCAGTGAGTTTATGCCACCATTGGACGAGGGTGATTTGATGTATATGCCCACCACGTATCCTGGCATTTCGATTGGTAAAGCCCGTGAGTTGTTACAACAAACTGATAAGTTGATTAAAACGGTTCCTGAAGTGGCAACGGTCTTTGGTAAGGTTGGAAGGGCCGAAACTGCAACTGATCCGGCTCCATTAACCATGATTGAGACGTTTATTCAATTTAAGCCTAAGGACCAATGGCGAGAAGGTATGGACGCGGAAGATATCAAACAAGAGCTGCATGGCTTGGTTGATTTTCCTGGAGTGACTAATGCATGGGTCATGCCAATTAAAACCAGAATAGATATGTTGGCTACAGGAATTAAGACACCGGTGGGGGTAAAAATATCTGGACCTGAATTAACGGTTATTGAATCAATTGGTAAACAGTTGGAGTTGATTTTAAAAGAAGTTAAAGGGACGGCTTCAGTTTATTCTGAGCGAGTAGCGGGAGGTCGCTATATTAAAATAGATATCAAACGCGATCAAGCGGCTCGATATAATTTGACTGTAGCTGATATTCAACAAGTGATCTCATCAGCCATTGGTGGGATGAATGTTACTGAAACTGTAGAAGGTCAAGAAAGGTATCCGGTCAATGTCAGGTACCCACAAGAAGACAGAAATTCACCTGAAAAAATATCACTTTTACCGATTGTGACACCAAGTAAACAAGTCATTGCCTTAGGCGATGTTGCGGATGTGTTGATTGAAGATGGACCACCAGGTATCAAGAGTGAAAACGCCAGACTGACTGGTTGGTCATTAATTGATATTGAAGGCTCTGATGTGGGGACATATGTTGAACGCGCTCAGCAGGTGGTTAATCAGCAATTAAAACTGCCAGCGGGCTATTCAATCACATGGTCTGGACAGTATGAATATATGCTCAGAGCCAAAGAGAAGTTGACCTATGTGGTGCCTCTGACACTTGGCATTATTGTCTTGTTGTTGTTTATGAATTTTCGTAATTTCGCAGAAGTGGCTATCATAATGGGTACATTACCCTTTGCTTTGGTTGGTGGTATTTGGTTGATTTATTTAGCCGGTTTTAATTACTCCATTGCTGTAGGCGTTGGGTTCATTGCATTGGCAGGTGTCGCGGTGGAAATAGGCGTTATTATGCTGGTTTACTTAAATCAGTCTTACCAAGAGTTACTTTTGAAACACAATGACAACAACTCTGGACCCAGTAAAAATCAATTATTAAATGCAGTAAGCACAGGAGCTGGTTTAAGGGTTCGGCCGGTTATGATGACTTCACTGTCAATTATTATTGGTTTATTGCCCATATTATATGGTAGTGGAACCGGTTCTGAAGTGATGAGTCGAATTGCAGCACCCATGGTAGGTGGTATGATCAGTGCTCTTATCTTAACTTTATTGGTATTACCTGTTGTTTACTTTCTTTGGCGATGTTCTTCATTGAATACAACAAATAACTAGCCAACTTAACGCCAAGGCTCTATCCGATATACTTGTATGTGTTTGGATTTAATGTCAGGTCAATTGCTAATCATTGCTGTGGTCTGTGATAACAAATTGACCTGTATTAATTGATCCGTGTTTTAAAATTTAAGGTTGGAATAAGATGCTGACGGATTGAATACAATACATAGTATTTGTAGATTAATTCGTTATAATCATTGGTAATAAAATGAATGGGTGTATCCATTTCTTATAAGGATGATTTAATTTAAATATGGCTAAAAAAAACAAACCAACCGATGATTTAATTATTGGTGGGCATAGCATAGCACGGGGTGAAACAAAGAAGATTGAACTGCCCACAGTGCGGCTTTACACCGACACTGACATGAACATTCCTATATATGTCAAAAGAGGTAAGAAACCGGGTCCAACGCTGTTTGTCAGTGGTGCGATACATGGTGATGAGTTGAATGGTATAGAAATCATCAGTCGATTGATTAAAAGTAAGTCTATCAACTCATTGCGAGGCACATTGATTGCAGTGCCTATTGTGAATGGTTATGGGGTTTTGAATCAAAGTCGATATTTACCAGATCGCAGGGATTTGAACCGTTGTTTTCCAGGCTCTGCCAAAGGTTCTTTGGCGGGCAGAATCGCTCATTTATTTATGAAAGAAGTGGTGAGTAAATGTGATTATGGTATTGATTTACATACTGGAGCCATACATCGCAGTAATTTACCTCAAATCAGGGCAAATATGGATGATGAGGTCACCTTTGAGATGGCCAAAGCCTTTGGTGTACCGGTCATGGTTAATTCAAACCTCAGAGATGGCTCGTTGCGTGAATGCGCTGATGGTCATGGTATTCCCATGTTGTTGTATGAAGCAGGACAGGCCTTACGCTTTGATGAGCTGTCAATCAAAGTAGGTGTTAAAGGCATCACCAATGTACTCAGACATTTAGGCATGCTGCCACAAGTTAAAGCCAAGAAGTTTGTAATTGAGCCTTTTGTCGCCAGAAACAGCGGTTGGGTTCGTGCATCTGACAGTGGGTTTGTGATACATAAAAAAGAGCTGGGTGATCGTGTCGCTGAAAATGACGTCTTGGCTGAGATTAAAAAACCCTTGGGCGATGTTTCTTCCCAAATGTTAAGCCCTTCTGACGGTATTATTATTGGTAAACAGAATATTCCACTGGTACAAGAAGGTGAGGCTGTTTATCACATAGCCTATTTTAACAAACCCAAAAATGTTGAAGCGAGTATTGAAAATATGCAGGATAAATTCGAATAATTGTTGCGGTAAGTTAACAGGTGCTTATTGAGGGCGCAAACTAGGCTTACGTTTTAAACAGGCTTTTACCTTCGTGTTGTAGTAACCATTGTTTACGCTCTAAACCGCCAGCATAGCCCGTTAATGTACCATTGCTACCAATAACACGGTGACAAGGCACAATAATCGAAATCGGATTTTTCCCATTAGCTGCACCCACGGCTCGTACGGCTTTGGGGTTGTTGATCAGTTGAGCCATGTCACGGTATGAGGCCAGTTGGCCAAATGGTATGGTTAAAAGGGCTTGCCAAACCTGTTTCTGAAATGGGGTGCCATGCTGCTCTAACACCAAATCAAATGACTTTCTGCTGCCACTAAAGTAATCATTCAATTGTAAACGACAAGATTGTGTCCATTGATTACTGCGGTGATTGGCGTCAGTACTTAATTTGCTTTTCGTGACAAAAGCAACACCACAAATGCCGGTGTCTGATGCCGTTATTTCAATTTCACCTACGGGTGAATCCATATATTCAATGTACATTACAATTGACTCCATAACTGAAAAGTTAAATAACTGCGCCAAGGTGCAGCAACTGTTGGGTTGAATGTGCTTGGGTTTATTTTAAGTGCTTTGAGGGCATTGTTTACCCCTGAATCACCAGTTAAAAATACATCTGGATCACTTAAACCCCTTAACTTACTGTAATTGACAGTCCAAGGACCAATGCCTTTTAAGTTGATCCATGAATCCAAATCCTTTTGATCACGTGTTGAGAGGCAGTGAGTGGCTAAGTTTTTTAAACTTTGTTTTCTGGCAGATGGCATTTTTAGAAATTCCAAATCACTATTAATAATCGAATCAGGCGATGGGAAATATCTTTTGCCGTGTTTCAGCTGCCCCAGCTGATTGACTGTTTGGATGACCAAATTTCTGGCTGATTTGACTGACACTTGTTGGCCTAAAATGGCCCGAAGTCCTGCTTCAAAAGGACTCCAAATACCGGGGATTCTCAAGCCTTCTTTGGTTGTGAAATTTTCAGGCATCACCGCTTTAAGGTGATTTTCTATCATGGTGGTGTTGGCATCTAAATCAAAAAGCCTGCGGATGTTATTAATAACTGTTCTTAGATAGACCCAATGATTTGAAGCATCAAATTGAATTGCAAGCTTGAATGCATTGTGGTCTTTCATATGTTCCAAGTTAAAGTGACCTTTAACAATTGTGCCGTCTTCGTCTAATTCAAAAGTTCGGCCATAGGAGTCGGTCTTCATGGTTTCTATACCGGGAATAAGTCGGGATGCCAAGAATTTTTGCATGCTCGGCCAATCATATGGTGGTCGGTAAGATAATTTAAGCTGTATAGGATGCTGATTGACATGCACCGTTTTACGCCTGATGTTACTGGGTGTTATGCGAATCATTTTAATAAAGCAATCGTTGAATCTTCGGACACTGTTAAAACCACTGGCATAGGCTATTTGGTTGATAGGGAGCTGAGTTTGATGAATCAATTGTTTTGCAAATAAACACTGTTGATACAACGCATAAGACTTGGGAGCAATTCCAAAGTGTTTAACAAACAATTGTCGCAAGTAACGATCACTGACACCTAAATATGCCCCCAGTTCCTTGATGGATAGTCGTTCTAAAGCACCTTCATCTATAAGTCTGACGGCACGTTTTAGTAAGGCTTGACTGCCTAGCCAGGCAGCCGAAAAGGGTGCACTGTCAGGTCGGCAGCGTAAACAAGGCCGGAACCCAGCATTGGCAGCTAATACGGCTGTGGCAAAATACACCACATTGACTTCTTTGGGTGGGGTTGCTGGACAAACACTGCGACAATAGATGCCAGTGGTTTTGACTGCAGTAAAAAATAAACCATCAAATCGAGCATCTCTAGAAAGTCGTGCTTTTTGACAAATCTGGGAGTCTAATTGGTTTGGGTTGGTGAGTGGTTCTGTCGTTGGCATCATGAGGCTATTTTATCTGGTTTGGTTTGAATACATAGCCATAAACGGAATTAAAGATTATGTCTAAGGCTCAGTTCAATTCAGTGGATTTATTTGGTATGATAACCTGCTGTAAATCTTCAACATATAAATTTAACCATGATTAAAAAAATACTCCTTTGGATGTTGATGATTTTGCTGGCTTATCTGTTATTCATGTTCTGGAATAAACAAGTTGACTCAGCACAACAACCTGTGGATTTTGATCAGGTCAATTACGTCGGTTCTACTGAATGCAAGGATTGCCATAAGAGCCGTCACAGCAGTTGGTTTGACACCTATCATCGAACCATGACTCAAGAGGCGGGACTTGATTCAGTGTTGGGTGATTTTAATGGTCAACCGCAAACTTATTGGGGTTATACCATCAGACCCATTAAACGAGGCCAACAATTTTTTTTCGCCTACTATGATGCAACCAATACGCAGCTACTCAATGAAATTGAAATCAAAAGAACCGTTGGTTCAAGAAGGTACCAACAATATCTAGCCCAGACGGCTAACACCGAAGGTAATTACTACAGACTGGAATTATTGTGGCATATTGAAGACCAAAGGTGGATTCATCTCAATGGGGCTTTTTTGGACTCAGATAACCAATCATTTTCTCAACACACGGGAATATGGAATCAAAACTGTATTTTTTGTCACAACACAGGGATTCAACCAGGAATGACTAACTACAATGAACTGGTTAATCGCAGTAAGGCCGGGGAAACGGTGAATGTGTTTACCGATGCTCGATTTGAGTCTGAAGTCACAGAATTAGGAATCAGCTGTGAATCTTGCCATTCGCCAGCTGAAACACACGTTAAACTGAGTCAAAACCCGTTCCGAAAATATTATTTTCATTTCACTGATAAACAAGACCCCAGTATTATTCACCCGAAAGAAATTGATCAACAAGCGGCCTTAAGTGTTTGTGGTCAATGTCATGGCCAAAGAGTTCCTGAAAACTTGTCATTGGCTAAAACTTGGATGGAAACAGGGCCTACATTCAGGCCTGGAGAAAACCTTGAGGATCATGTGAATCCAATTTGGCAAGACACCCAAGTAAAAGCCCAACCAGAAGATGTATTTGCCACCCGTTTTTGGGCTGATGGCACGCCTCGGTTAACTGCTTATGAATATCAGGGCATTGTGCAGTCCGCCTGTCTACAAGACAGTCGCTTCACCTGTAACAGCTGTCATAATATGCATGGTGGGGACCCCAAAGGCATGATTGATCCAGAGAACAGAAGTAATCAAGCTTGCTTGGATTGTCATCAACCCATGGTTGAATCGCCTGAGGCGCACACCGGACATGATGCTGACGGTGCTGGTTCTTTGTGTTATGACTGTCACATGCCCAAAATGACTTACGGTATCATGACATTTCATCGAAGTCATCGCATTGAATCACCAAGCAGCTATAAAGAATTGCCGATTGAAAAACCCAATGCTTGTGTTGCTTGCCATTTAGATAAAACGGATCAATGGTTGTTCCAAGAGAGTGCGCGACTGTGGGGACAAGATAAACCCACGGAAACTCATGGCATGATACAAAGCTTGGTTGAATTGCATTCAGGAGATCCGGTTCAACGCGCTTTGGCCGCATATCAAATGGGTCATCATTTTGATTCATTGGCAGTCAAAGATCGCTTATTTTTGGTGCCTCATTTAATCTATGCAATGCAAGACAGTTATCCAGCAATACGGCGATTTTCTCATAAGTCATTGCAAGCGATTATCAATGAATCCACAGCAGAACACTTAGAGATACCTGCTTTAAATGAATTAAAAGCGATCTTAAAATCCTATGATTTTATAGCTGATCAAGCCAGTAGACTTAAGGTTGAGAAAAAAATCTTGGCATGGATTAATGGCATTGACTTTTCAAAGTGGCCACCGCCGCCGGATGGTTCAATGCTTAATTTAAACTATAGTTTGAAAATGGATCTAATTGAACCATTAAGAAGAGAAGCATTGTCTGAAGACAAGAGGATTCATGTTGGGGAGTGAACAACTGTGTTACATTTTATCAAAGTTGACAAGCTTGCAAGCAGACCTTCATAATGTCTCTTATCATTTTGATTTAAGCCTCAGGAAATCTGCATGACATTAAATACCAATCATTACCTGTCATGGATAGATGTTGACAATGAGTTACATTGTGAAGTTTTACGCTGTTCAAACCGCAAAATCACCATTGGGCGTTCTGAAACAGCTGATGTTGAGGTTTTAAATACCAGCGTTTCACGTCTACACCTTGAGCTTTCTTGGGCCGAACACAAATGGCATGTTAAAGACCTGAACTCCAGTTATGGAACTTGGATAGATGGTGTTAAACTTGAACCAGAAAAAATCCACCCCTTGGTGGCTGATTCTGAGATGAGACTGGGTAATTTAAGTATGTGGTATGAATTGCGTAGAGACAATGAATCGCAAGAAATGTTTCAAACATGCTTTCACCCAGCTACAGCCAATAATGAAATTGAATTATCTAGTGAATTCAATGACTTCAGGGTTAAACTTCTGTTTTTACTTCAAGATAATTTTGGTGATAATACGCTCAATGTAAAACTCATCAGTAACATTGATGAAGAATTACATCAGTTAATTAACACCCAAGAACTTAGACTCAAAGAGCAAAGGATATTGAATTCGATCAGCCACATCCTGAATCGAAGTTTGACCTTGTCTGAACTGCTCAAAACATCATTGAACTTAGTCAGTAAAGTGCTTAATGCAGAACGTGGATTTGTGGTTATCAGAGAAGTCAACGGTGACCGGAGTGAAATTTTAGCTTTGAGACATTTTGAGCAACTTGAATGGTGTCATGAAAATAAGACTTTACATGATTTTAGTCACAGCTTGGTTGAACGGTGTTTTGATCAAAATAAAATATTAATCATTGGTGACACTGAGTTGAATGATAGTTTGCATGACATTAATCCAGTTAAACAAGGCGGTGGTCGCAGTGTTGTGGCTATTCCTTTGGTTCAAGACAATCATGTGGTGGGTGTTATCTATCTAGACAACCAACAAAAGTCACATACCTTTAACCAACAACAAATTCCATTCCTAACAACATTTGCAGCGCATACCAGTATTGCATTACATAACACCTTATTGTACAAAAGAGCCATAACAGATGATCTGACACAGCTGTATACCAGACAACATATAGATGAAGCCTTAACCCAAGAAATTCAGAGGGCTCAAAGACAACATCTTGAATTGTCCTTATTAATTCTTGATCTTGATCATTTTAAGCACATCAATGACAATTATGGTCACACTACTGGAGATCAGATGCTTAAAGCTTTTTCAGCAGTCATTAAACAACATGTGAGGGCTTGCGATTTGGCGGGGCGTTTTGGTGGTGAGGAGTTTGTTGTCTTACTGACTGATACCGATTTGGATGGTGCTTATGTATTTGCTGAACGCATCAGGAAAGCCACAGAAAAAATACGTGTTATCAAAGATGAGCAAACAATAACCATCACTGTTAGCATCGGTGCCACCAGTTATCAACCTAAGCAAGCAGAAAGTGCTTTGTTGTTACTTGAAGATGCAGACAAAGCACTTTATCAGGCCAAAGAACAAGGTCGAAATCAAACGGTTTGTTTTTCTGACCTTACTTGATACTCATTTGGGGATTGATTTATACCTTCACAGGTTTGACGCATGTGATAGGGTACTCATATAATTATTCAATTCATTTTACTTTAGGAATTCTGAAGATTTTTAATGGTTAATAAAACCGAAGTACATTGTCCCCAATGTTTACACCACAATACAGTTGATGCTGTGCAATGTAGCTTGTGTGACTGGCCACTATCAGCACAACAAATAGACCCAACAGTTGTACCTGAATCTGCTGCCACTTTAGAATCTGTTGATCTTACTTTGCCACCTGATCATATGAACAAGACCAAAGATGAAGGCCTAACCATTGCACCAGTTGATGCCGACCCTGATTTAACCATCGCGCCTAAAGTGCTGGCTGAACAAAAGAAGTCTGTTATTGAAACCCGTACGATGAGTTTGGCTGGAGACTTGGCACATTTTGAAATATTGGAAATATTAGGGCAGGGAGGGATGGGCGCGGTTTACCACGCCAAGGACCGTACCTTGCACCGAGATGTGGCCATCAAAATGTTACGCCCCTTGGCAGCCACTTCAAAATTGAATCCCGAAACATTACTGGATGAAGCTCGCATGGCGAGTAAGCTGAACCACCCTAATATAGTGACTATATATGATGTGGCCAGGGCTGAAAATAGTAATTACATTGTAATGGAATGGGTTGATGGTCAACCATTGAATGAGCTGATACCGAACGGCGGCATGCCACTTGAAAAGGTATTGGGCTATGCTTGTCAGATAGCAGACGGCTTAAATTCCGCTCATCAGAAATACATGATTCATCGAGACATTAAACCGCAAAATATTATGCTCACTGCAGATGACAGTATCAAAATATTGGATTTTGGAATTGCGGGTTTGGTTCATCAACAATCAGCAGATTCCAACAAACAATCAGAAGCATTGATGACGACGCCAGGGGTTGGAACCCCCAGTTATATGTCACCAGAACAAGCACAAGGCCTCAATCTAGATCAACGCTCAGATATATTTTCATTTGGCATTGTGTTGTATCAAATGCTCAGTGGTCAACGACCCTTTGTGGCTAAAAATACGGAGTCAGTGCAGCAATCTATTTGTTCCGGTGACTACATTCCAATTCAACAACAGGTATCTGGTTTACCTGTCAATGTGGTTAAACTGCTTGATAAGATGCTAGCAGTTAAAAGAGATGATCGTTGGCAAAACTCTGCTGTATTGGCAGAAGAACTCCATGTTATTTATGCTGAATTAACCCACAGCAAAAACTGGTGGCAGCAGCGACATTGGGTGAGTAAAGTAGTGATGTTGTTACCCTTTGTTGTGGCCTTGGGTTGGGCGCTTAAAGAGACTGTGTTTCCAGCATCTACTCAACAATTGATTGAGCGACAGTTGGCTGAAGCCAATAAAATTGCTATTTTGCCGTTTGAAAACATCAGTGGTGATCCACTGATCCAAATATTTGGCGATGGCTTAGCTGTAAATTTGGGCAGTGATTTGGCCGCCATTGCTCAAGAGCAGGGTAATACTTGGATTGTGCCCGCTACTGAAATAGCCCGAATGGAAGATCCTTCACCACAACAAGTGGCTGATAAATATGGCGTAGATTTAATCCTGACTGGAAGTCTACAACACTTGGGGTCCACCCGTTTATTGGTTTTAAATTTATTGCACGCCCAGACAGGACAACAAGTAAAAACCACAGAAATTGAAATTGATGCCAATCAATTATTTCAAGGACATGATTTAATCAGAAAGCAAGCTTTGGCTTTGTTGGATTGGCGTATACCTGTTAACTTAATCAGTCAGTTTGAACAAGCCAGGCCCGAAATTGATGGCGCATATCGTGAGTATATTCAAGGTAGGGGTTACTTGTATCGTTATGACCAGGATGACAATTTAGATAAAGCCATGAAGGCTTTTCAAGCCGCCTTATCAATAGACCCTAGCTATGAAAAAGCTTTTGAGGGTTTGGCAGAAGTTCAGTTAAATAAATTTGTAAAAACGAAGGATGATGATTGGTTGAATGAAATGAGTCTGGTAATTGATCAGCTTAAATCCATCAATCCTGACAATGCACAAATTGGCTATTTAGCGGCTGAAATTGCAATGAAAAGGGGGCAATATACCGATGCCGTCGCTTTGTACCAAGTCAGTATCAAGTTTAATCCTAAGCACGTCAAAGCACAAATAGGTTTGGCGAAAGCGTACGATCAATTAGGGGATAAGGCAACGGCAGAACAGGTTTACAAAAGTTTGGTTCAATCGGCACCTAATAACTGGCGGGTTATTTCACAAATTGGTATTTTTTATTTTTATCATGGTGATTATCAAAATGCATTGAATCAGTTTGAACAGTTAACTGTGATGAGTCCCAATAACCATTATGGTTTTAGAAATTCAGCAGGGGCTTATTATGCATTGGGCGATATTGAAAATGCCATTAAGTACACTCAGTTGGCGATAGAGATCAAAGCATCAGATGTGGCTTACGCCAATCTTGGTACCATGCTGTTTTATATTAAGAACTATGCGGCTGCTGTCACTGCATTTGAAAAAGCCGTTGAACTGAAAAACAGCAATTATTTACACTGGGGGAATTTGGCTGATGCATATAAATTGAGCAACAATGACAGGAGTCATTTTGCTTATGAACAGGCAACCCAATTTGCAATGGAATCTTTGAAGACGAACCCGAATGATGCGATGGCACAAGCCACTATTGCTTATTATTTTTCAAACATGGGTCAAGTTGATAAAGCCATTCAATATGCCAAAGCGATCACTGATACAAACTCTGGCTTAGAACATTTTTTGGTGGCCACTGCCTATGATCAGCTCAATGAAATCGATCTTTCTATTGAACATTTAAAACTGGCAATAAAGAAAAATTACCCCATTGATGAAATTAAGAATACGCCTTTACTTAAGAACAGCATGAGTGACATTAAATTTCATGAATTGATTGATGGTAAATATTAAAATTAACAATTGAATCAAACTTGAACTTTTTGTTTTGATAAACCTAAATATTGTCAATTTAGGTTTATCAATAAGCTTGTCTTAACCGAGTTAGTCTGGATCGTCAGTTACAATGATAACAGGGTCCCATCTGGCAGTACAGGCATTACCCAGGGCATTGGTAAAGTTGGCTTCAAAATAAATATCCTTACCTTCTTTATCTAATACATTGGCTACAAACTTCAGTTGATTGTGATCGGTATCACTTAAGAATTCCAAGTCGGAATCGGTAAACAGGTGCAGTCCTTCGACCGTACAAACGTTACCGCTTTTGGCTGCTAAGCTGAGGGTGTAAGTCTCACCTTGTATAAGGGTTAATGTGGCGTTTTTAGCACCAGCGCCTTGATACACAACATAGTTTTCACATCCTGTATAGTAATCCTCATTGTCATGTGCACAATTGGCTACTATACCGTCAAAATCAACAATTACGTCTATATTCGTTGTCATATATTTTCCTCTTTTTTACGTCATTAAACTGGCTTGAAATTAGTTTGACTTAACTTAAAACCTTTTATATTTAAATGTCGTTATTGGTAAAAATCTCACACTGACTGAATTGTCAGTAATCAATACACACAGTCATCTTGCTACAACTAAAGTCATAAGATAACACACTTTTCTGATAAAATAGTCACCAATACATGATAGTAGAAAATGACTTAAATTGATATTACAAATTATTACAGGCCACTGATTAAAAACTAATATGGCAAGCTTAAGAAATACGAAAAGTAAACACAGCTTTGTTCTCAGAGCCCAGCATATTTTTGGCAGACATTCTGCTGGCTCACACACCGTTTTAGAAAACCCAGAAGCTTCACGTTTGCACGCCTCAATATTGTGGAATGGTGCATGTTGGATGTTGCAAGACACCAGCAGCAATGGAACTTTTTTGAATGGTCAATCAGTTTCTACTGGTATTAAAAGCCGATTAAAGTTAGGTGATAAAATCCAGTTTGGAGCAATGGATGCGCCTACTTGGGTTTTTAATAATGATCAGCCACCCAAAAGTTTACTGGTCCCTTTGATTGATGGCTTGAGCCCAATTGAACTAACGGGAGTGGTGGTGTTGCCAAATGAAGCTTCTCCTGACATGACTTTGTATCAAAATGATGCCGGACATTGGGTTGTTGAAGATGAATCTGGCGTAGTTCGATTAGAGGCTGGTCATAAAGTTTCTACAGCACAAAGTAGTTGGGTATTTATTGATGCTGAAACTGCTGATAATACACGCCAAGCTGAACATGTTTTGCACCAGGGTTTGACCGCTTACGGGATTAAGTTTGATGTCAGTAAAGATGAAGAACATGTTTGTGTTACTTTGAAACGTGGCGAGATGACAATAGACTTAGGGGAAAGGGTTCATCATTATCTGATGCTTTTTTTGGCTCGGAAACGATTAAAGGACAGCAAACATGGGGTGGAGTCCAGTGAACAAGGTTGGATTGACAAAAGCAGCCTTACTCAACAAACCGGTTGGGATGAAAAACACATCAATTTACATATTTTTCGCTTTCGCAAACAATTGATTGAAGCGAATCCCAATGCCTTGCAATTGTTACAAATGGTTGAAAAAAGGCGAGGTTCCCTCAGGCTGGCATTAACGGCTATTGAAATCAATGGTGGTAATGATTTTATGAATCAGAGTTAATGATTGTCCTCTGCGAAGAAAGCATACTTGCGACTAATGACATGGGTTCAAGGCACTGAATGGTGTTGTCAAAATTTAAGCTTTTTACCGGCAAAGAACTGTTTCTGCATCAAAATAAGCAATTGAGATTTATTAATAGCTTCTGTCTTCAGTGATTACCAAGAAGTGAATGATGTGGCAGTCTATTGAGTAAAAAAAATCAAGTCATAACTTTTTAGGCCACAGAATTGGTCAGTGAGTCGTACCTGCGTATGTTTGATTCGGAATAATTGGATTGGACTGATCGCTCGCATTTTATGTCAACAGCCATCACTGTCATGCGTCGATTTTTAGTTGATCATGCGCGTAAAAAACACCCACAGAAGAGAATTCCAAAAGCAGAATTGGGTACCTGGAATGATGTCTTGGTTTCGACTGAAACCTTGGGCAGTGATATTGAGCGGCTTGATGATGCCTTAACTGATTTGGAAAACCTCGATGAAAGACAAGCCAGAATCGTTGAATATTGATTCTTTGAAGGTTTAACTGAACCAGAAACAGCCAAAATCATGCAAGTTTCTTTAAGTACGGTTAACAGAAAATGGAAAGCGGCTAAAATTTGGTTGAAACACCAGATTTTAGTTTCAGCCAAATATATGAAACAGAACAGATGAATAAGGACGACTATCAATTCATTAAAGCCACGCTGATTACCGTCGATGGATTGCCACTGAATGAGCAAATCGAACAAGTCAAAATCAAGTGTAAAAGCCATCCTCATTTAATTGATTCAATCACAGCCATGTTGGAAAGTGAGGCCGAAGATATTGAGCTGGAGAACAGACATGGCAAGCAAGGTATTTTTGCCTCTGGCCTATTCCAGAGCACATTATTGATGAAGATGTAACAGAAGAGCTAGTGGCGCCCAGTACTCAAGTCAATCAATACAGTATTGTGGCCGGTGAAAATGAGATTACAGTCACTATAGATTGTGATTATGGGAATGATTTAATATATAAAGATGGATTTGAATAGACGATAGTCATTAAACCTAATAAGGCGTGATTAATCACGCCTTATTAGTAAGATGTACATCACGTTGTGTTATGAACATGAGGCGCTAAGAATGGCTTTAACTGTGTAACATAAACACTGGTATATTGGCATCATGCAACATGTGTTGTGTGACACCACCAAATATTTGTTGTCTTAAACGACTTCGACTGTACCCACCCATAATCAACAAGTCTGATTTAGTTTCTTGATAACCGTTTAGTATGGCATTGGTGTCATTGTTATCTTTGACTTTGGTGTGATTGGCTTCAATACCCCAATAACTGAGATAATTAACCAAGTGACTGGCCTTGGGGCCCAATCTATTTTCTGCACCATTGGTTATTATGTTGACCGCTTTAGCTGCTTGTAATAAAGGCATGGCCGCTTTCAGTGCCAATGAAGCTTCAGCACTTTGGTTCCATGCAATAGCAATCCGTTTACCTAAAGTTTTAGTCATGGTTTGCGGGAGAATCATCACAGGTGATGATGAATGCAATACCGAGCTTAACATGATGGTATTGGCCAGTGAGCGACCTTTTTTTGCAGGCCTTGAAACCATCATTAAATCTGAAACAGGGCCCATAATTGAAAATAGGCGTTCAGGGGAGCCTACCTTTTCAGTCCAGAAAGCAGCAGGTTTGGCTTTGGGTTTTTTGCTTAAGGTATAGTTAAATTGATCAGCCATTTTATCAAACAGTAATTTTGCTTTTATATGTGCCTCATTGCTGGCTTTTTCTTCAAGAGCACTTTCCCAAGCCGCATCAAAGCTTGGGATACCTAAAACAGAACTTTTTGATTCATCTGGTAGCTTAACTGTTGAGTCACGATGAGGCCTGATATGGTAACCAATGATATTGGCACCGATTTGTTGGCCTATTGTAAAGCCTTGATGTAAGGCCACAACGCATTCGGGTCTGTCACTAACAGGAATATAGATGGCTTTCATTAAATTGTATCTCCATTAAAATTAATATGTTTTTGAAAAATAAAGTGATTCATTAGTTTGTTAAATATTCAATACTGGGTTTGATTGTTGGTTTTCATGCTTCAAGCTTGACTGGACTCACAAAAGCTTCTGGTTTTAATGCCAATACTGAACAGTTAACATCAAACAAGATGGCTTCAGCGGTGTTGCCGATGAAAAAGCCTGGAATACCGGTTCTGCCAACAGTACCCATAATTAGCAATTCAGGATTTGTTTTCTTTACAAGTTGTGGAATGTTGTGAGCTGCGCTGCCTTTGATAAGGTGTAACACAGGACTTAAAAATGTATGGGTTTGTTTCCCATGAGTTAACACACTGGTGTCGACAGTGTCCTTAAGCCATTGACTGCGTTGTTCTTGTTCCTGTTGAAGCATGGCGTCAACTTCTTTATCTGTATATTCCATGCGAGGTGATCTGAGAAAACTCTCATTGTCTAGTGACCATGCATGCACAACATGTAATTCAGCAAACTGTGATAAGGCCAAAGAAACACCCATGTCTAATAATTGTTTGTTTAACATTTCATTTTCTGGGTTATCAGGTTCATAATCGATGGCGACAATTATTTTCTTTTCAGGCTTTGATTCAGTCGGTTTAATCAACCACAGGGGACATGGACAAAACCTCAACAGCTTTAAGTCCTGACTACCAAAAATAATAGATTTAAAACCTGATGGGTTGACAGCTTTGATTACCAAGTCAATGTCAAACTCAATAACTTCTTGGATGATGTCTATAAAAGGTTTGCCCAAAAATACTTTGACCTGAATTTCATCCGAGGTCAGATTTTTGATGTATTGTTTTAGCTCAGCCTGTTTGTGATTGAGCATTTCTTGAATTAGAATTTTATGACTCGGTTGATCCTGGCTCAATTTTTTCAAATTATCAAAGCAACCAATAACGGTCAATTCAGCCATTTGACTGCGAGCCAGTTCAATAGCCTGTTCAAGTGCTGCATTGTCACAATGGTCAGATTCACAAACGAATAATATGCGGTTCATTTTTTTCATCTTTCACAACCTCTTTGGTCAATTATTAACAAACAAATATTATAGTTTAATATAAAGCATGATATGTTGACCTTTGTCATAAATCAATTCGATAAACCCGCAGAATTAGTACGTTTTTATTCACATCTGTTAAACTGCCTCTTTGCGCTTAGAAAGAGATTTAATTACCGATGAAAAATCATTTTAATCAATGGCTATCAGATGCAGGTGTTGAATTGTCATCACTACAAATGACTTTGCTGATCTTAACTGCAATACTATTGATTTCATTGATAATCCACTGGTTTTTTCATCAAGTTTTAATCAAAATAATTGCCAAATTTGCCAAGAAATCTCGTCGGAATTGGCAAATACTCATTGAAGATAAGTTTTTAAGTCGATTGGCGTTAACTACTCAAGGGGTGTTGCTTTATGTTCAAGTGGCATTATGGATCAACCATCAATCGATTTTCTATCATGCGATTCAAACCTTAACAGTCATATGGATTACCGTTTTTACCGCTTTGATGTTGTTTTCACTGGTTAATGCGTTTGGTCACCTGACTCAAAAAAATAAGCGCACCAAAAATCTACCCATTCAAGGTTTACTCCAAGCCATTAAGCTGTTTATTTCCATTATTGCAGTCATCATTATTATTGCTGTAGTTATTGATCGTTCACCGATGTTAATTATCAGTGGTTTAGGTGCCATGACGGCGGTGATGATGTTGGTGTTTAAAGACCCCATTATGGGTTTTGTGGCTGGCATTCAATTGTCTGCCAATAACATGCTTAGATTGGGGGATTGGTTAGAAATGCCCAGTTATGGCGCAGATGGTGATGTGATTGAAATAGGATTAACCACGGTTAAAGTTCAAAATTGGGACAAAACCATCACCACCATTCCAACCTATGCATTAATTGCTGATTCATTTAAAAATTGGCAAGGCATGAGTGAATCAGGTGGTCGGCGGATTAAACGTGCTATTTATATTGATGTAAGCAGTATCAAGTTTATGGATCAAGATTTAATCGATCGCTTAAAAGCGGCCAATTTATTGGCTCCTTATTTGACGGAAAAAATTGATGAAATCAATGACTATAACACCGAACATGAAATTGATTTGGCATCTGAAATCAATGGACGACGTCTAACCAATATAGGTACATTACGGGCATATTTGCTTAATTATTTAAAAAGCCACCCCAGCATTCATCAAGGATTGACTTTGTTGGTGCGTCAATTGCAAGCTGAAAACATGGGGGTTCCTTTGGAAATATATGCCTTTACCAACACCACGGCGTGGGGTGAATATGAGATGATACAAAGTGATATTTTTGATCATATATATGCAGTTATATCTGCATTTGATCTTTCAATTCATCAATCACCTGGCAGTGCTGATTTTACCAAACTTGGTAAAAGTTGTGGCAAAGTACATTGATTATATGGGCTGTATTTAGTTGGTTAAATTGGTTCTAATTATGCACTTATCAAATCAGTCTAACGCTTTTAAACAGAAGCATATAATGCTAGCATAAATACCCAAATCATGTCATTTATGGGTGTTATGCTTAACTGGGAAGGAATCAACGAATTTGTGGCTGTTGCTGAAACAAAAAGCTTTACAGCGGCGGCCAAAAAACTGGGCATTTCAACCGCCCAAGTGAGTCGACAAGTCAGTCGATTAGAAACTCGAATTGCGACCAAATTGTTTGTTAGAACAACCAGACAGGTGGCTTTAACCGAATTAGGTACCATTTACTATCAACACTGTAGTCGAGTGTTAGATGGTTTGCTTGAAGCTGAAAGGGCCATAACAGATTTACAAAACAAAATATCTGGTAAGTTACGGATTTCTGCCCCTGTCATCTATGGTGAACGCAGACTTGCACCGCACATTCATGACTTTGTAATTCAGCACAATGAACTTGATGTGGAGCTTTATTTAACCAACAGGCAAGTTAACTTAATTGACGAAGGGTTTGATTTGGTTATTCGATTAGGAACCTTAGAAAATTCAAGTATGGTTGCTAAAAGGCTGGCCAGCAGAACACAAGTGGTGTGCGCATCCCCTGAATATATTGAACGTTCAGGTCTACCTGTTGTTTTGCATGATTTGAGTGAACACAATTGTTTGAAGGGTGCCACTGATTTTTGGCGCTTCAAGGATCAGGGTAAAACAGTCAATATCCCGGTTAAAGGTAATCTCAGCTGCAATATTGGTTTGTCTTTATTAGATGCTGCATTAAAAGGGATGGGGGTTGTCCAATTACCGGATTATTACGTTGCATCCTATATCGAAAGGTATCAATTAATACCTTTATTGAGTGAATATCAAGTGGCTGAAGAGGGTATTTGGGCCATTTATCCAAATAACAGGTACCTCTCTCCAAAAGTACGTTTATTTATTGACTATTTAAGTGACCATTTATAATTTGAATCATTGTTACCATACAGTAACAATGTTTTTATATGTTTGCTATTATCAATCTAGATGTAATGCTTATAATGATTGTCTGTTCAAAAACATATTAACATTATGACTGATAAATTTATAAAATCAAAAGCAGCCATCGCTTGGGGGCCCAAACAACCACTGTCTGTTGAAGAAGTGGATGTTATGTTACCTCGCCAAGGTGAGGTGTTGGTGAAAATTGTGGCTTCTGGCGTGTGTCATACAGATGCATTTACATTATCTGGTGAGGATCCTGAAGGCATTTTTCCATGCATTCTTGGCCATGAAGGCGGTGGAATCGTTGAACAAATTGGAGCCGGTGTGACCAGCGTTCAAGTGGGCGACCATGTGATTCCGCTGTATACGCCTGAATGTGGTGAGTGTAAATTTTGTCTATCAGGAAAAACCAATCTGTGCCAAAAAATCCGTGAAACTCAGGGTAAAGGTCTGATGCCTGATGGTACCACTCGGTTTTATAAAGATGGCCAACCCATTTATCATTATATGGGATGTTCAACGTTTTCTGAATACACTATTTTACCTGAGATTTCATTGGCCAAGGTTAACCCTGAGGCTCCGTTAGAAGAAGTTTGTTTGTTGGGTTGTGGTGTTACAACAGGCATGGGAGCCGTGAAGAATACCGCTCAAGTAGAAGAGGGTGCCACAGTCGCTGTTTTCGGTTTAGGGGGGATCGGTCTTTCTGCCATAATTGGTGCGACCATGGCCAAAGCTTCACGCATAGTTGCGATTGATATCAATGAAAGCAAATTTGAACTGGCTCTAAAATTGGGTGCCACTGATTGTATCAATCCACAAAACTACGACAAACCGATTCAAGAAGTGATTGTTGAACTCACCGATGGTGGGGTCGATTATTCATTTGAATGCATCGGTAATGTCGATGTAATGCGGTCTGCATTAGAATGCTGTCACAAGGGCTGGGGTGAATCAGTTATTATTGGTGTGGCAGGTGCTGGACAAGAAATATCAACTCGCCCATTTCAATTGGTGACAGGACGAGTCTGGCGTGGATCTGCTTTTGGTGGGGTTAAAGGTCGTTCAGAATTACCTGATTACGTTGAACGTTATCTGAAGGGTGAATTTAAATTAGATGACTTTATCACGCACACCATGGGTTTAGAGGATATCAACCATTCATTTGAGCTGTTGCATAAAGGCGAAAGCATTCGAACAGTCATACATTTTGACCAATAATTTATTTAACTAACAGCTGCTTCTTAATTGAGGCAGTTATCAAAGGATTATCAATGATGATTGAAAATATGAGTAGCAATAAAGTTTTTGGTGGGTGGCATAAACAGTACAAACATTATTCTGAAAGTTTAAACAGTCATATGAAGTTTGCAATCTATATACCACCGCAAGCAGTCAATGGACAAAAAGTACCGGTTTTGTATTGGTTATCTGGTTTGACTTGTACCGATGAAAACTTTATGCAAAAAGCGGGAGCTCAGGCTGTGGCGGCTAAGCTTGGCATGGCCATTGTCGTGTCTGATACCAGTCCCAGAGGTGATGATGTCCCTGATGATAAAGCTTATGATTTAGGTCAAGGTGCTGGTTTTTATTTGAATGCCACACAAGCGCCATGGAACCGTCATTATCATATGTATGATTATATCGTCAGAGAATTACCCTCATTAATTGAAGCCCATTTTCCGGTGACATATAACAGAGCCATTTCAGGACATTCTATGGGTGGCCTGGGTGCTTTGAATATTGCTATGAGAAACCCTGAGCGTTATGTTTCTGTTTCGGCATTCAGTCCCATAGCTAATCCCATAGATTGTCCTTGGGGTCAAAAAGCATTTACTGCCTATTTAGGTGAGAATCAACAAGATTGGTTAGATTATGATCCCAGTGAATTAATGCGTAAAGCCACTCAGTTTATTCCTGCCATGGTAGATCAAGGTGAAGCAGATGATTTCTTGGTTGAACAATTAAAGCCAGAAGCTTTAATCGCAGCAGCAGAGTCCAGTGGTTATCCATTAGATTTTAATCGCCATGCAGGCTATGACCACAGTTATTATTTTATCGCTAGTTTTATTGAACAACACCTAATATTTCATGCAAAACATCTGATTAATTCGGATGTTTGAATGTAATCAACTTATAAGTATTTTTATAAGCAAGGCATTTAAATCTTCTTTTGAGTGCCTTGCTTTTTTAATTACCTACAATCTAAATTGGTTTTAAAATCATTGGAAAAAACCCAAGATCAAATACAATAAAACACTTAAACCACCTGCCGTCAATGCATAAGGCAATTGGGTTTTAACATGGTCTAACAAGTCACACCCGGCTGCCAATGAAGCAATAACAGTGGTGTCTGAAATAGGTGATGCATGATCACCGAACACAGAGCCGCCTAGAACTGCGCCCAAAACCAAACCAGGCGAAATATCCAAGCCCAGAGCCAAAGGTATGGCTATGGGAATTAAAATACCAAAAGTCCCCCAAGAGGTGCCGGTGGTAAAAGAGACAAAACCAGCAATCACAAACAATAGAGCAGGAACCAAAACCACAGGAACTGAATCGCTGACAACAGCCGTAACAAACTTTGCCGTACCTATGTCACCCATGGCAGATGAGAGTGCAAATGCCAACAGCACCAAAGTCACCAAAGGTAACAATTCACCCATGCCTTTAAAACACTGTTCCATCAAATACTTAGTGGGCTTTTTGGCATCAAATCGCAACAAAGCAAAAGCCACAACAACTGATAATACAACAGACCATAATACGGATTCCGATCCAGAGCCTTGACGTAAATCACCATCACCTGTGATAAACATAAACAATAAAATGCTTAACACCATAAATATCAAAGGTAGCAACATATAACGTTTTTTAGTTGGCTTTGAAAAATCATTGTTTTCTGCAGTTGACATGGATCCCTGCTGGGTCTGTTTTTCTAAATTTTGATTTTCCAAGGTTTTCATTGGGCCATAAATTCGGGTACTTAACACTGTGTAATAGACAATAATCAGGGTGATAATGGCATAAAAATTATAGCCAATGCTACTGATCATTACAGCCACTGGGTCTGCTACACCGGTCTCTTGAACATAGCCCAAAATGGCTGCGCCCCAGCCATTCAAAAGTATTAAAACGCTGATGGGTGCACAGGTTGAATCAATGATATATGCCAAGCGTTGGCGACTCATTTTTTGTTGATCGAAAACGGCTTGAGATGAAATCCCAGCTGTTAACACACTCATGTTGGTATCAATAAAGATACTGCTACCTAACAGCGTCGGTAATAAGCCGGCTTTACGTTGGCTGTCGGTTAATTTTCGCAGGGTCAACCAATCAACCAAAGCCGTCACGCCACCTGATATACGAATGAGTTGAATCAATGCACCAATCAATAAACTGAACATCAATACACGGGTGTTGTATGCACTGGAAAAAACCTGAACAATGCGATTAAGCACATCAACGAATGCCAATATGGGGTTTCCACCACTTAAGATCATGGCGGCCGTAAAAATACCTATCAACAGGGCCAAAGTCACTTCACGTTTCCATATCGCAAATGCAATTGCCACCAATGGGGGTAAAATACTTAACCAACTCATAGATCTTATCCAAACGTTATAAGCAAACCATAATAACGAAAAGACTGGAGTAAGAACAGAAAAAAACGAGCGTGATTCCATATATTTATCGGGTACGAAATATCAAGAAATATCAGACGTTTGAAACAAGTTTGATTGATTCTTGGTCAAAAGACATTGAGCGGCCCTTTGACTTATCGGTTAATTGTTTAAGCCGCCTCATCGTATTAATGTCTGTTTAGTCGACGTTCAATGGTTGGTTAATTCCGAGTTTACCTGTGCACAATGTTCTAATTATGGCATTTCTGTCTGAGACTGTGTTCTGAGTCTGCTTGTTTAATCTGCGACAAATTGTGGTATATACTATACGAGGTTTAGTGACGGTATTGTAGAGCTCGCTATTAAAAACATGACAAGGGGATTATGGTGTCTGATGATTTAGAAACCAATGAAGAAAATGATAGATTGATTCGTGCCATCAAGACAGGGGATTCATACCAGTTGGCTTATGAAGACATGAAATTCCTTGCCAGTAATGATTCACGTCCAATTAGATTACAATTAGAGTTATTAAAACCAGAACAAGAGTTACGCCGCCAAAAGGTCAGTTCAACAGTGGTGGTTTTCGGTAGTGCACGAATATTGGCACGTGAACAAGCGGAAACAGCGCTCAGCAAATTGGAGGCGCAAAAATCTTCAGGTAATGAAACCGTACAACTAGAAAGAAAAATCGCTGAGGCCAAAAGGAAATTGGCTCAGTCACACTATTATGAAGAGGCCAGACGATTTTCACATATGATTTCTTCTCGGTTTCAAGAGGAACATCGTCGTGACTTCGTGGTAGTTACTGGTGGTGGTCCTGGTATTATGGAAGCAGCAAATCGCGGTGCTTTTGAGGCTGGTGCGAGGTCTATTGGACTTAATATTACCTTACCCCATGAACAAGTGCCTAACCCCTATATCAGTCCAGAATTGGCTTTTCAATTTCATTATTTCGCAGTGCGAAAGATGCATTTTTTATTGCGCGCAAAAGGTTTGGTGGTTTTTCCTGGTGGTTTTGGTACCTTGGATGAATTATTCGACATATTAACTTTGGTACAAACAGGCAAAATGGAATTGATTCCAATTGTATTGGTTGGTAAGGAATATTGGAAAAATGTCATTAATTTTGATTACTTGCTTGAATCCGGCTTTATCAGTGCTCAGGACCTACAATTATTAAGCCATGTTGATACTGCAGAAGAAATAGTAACTGTACTGGAAACTTTTTATGCTGGTAAGCCACCCCAAGATGACTTGTTTGAAAAATAAGCATGGCTAGATTACATTTTTAAGTTTAGTTTTCTTTTAAACTAAATACCCTGTCATTATGGCTTCGCATCACGCAATAGCCAAATCATCGCACTGAACTTTAGGCAACTGAACTGAATAGAATACTTAACTTGATATATATCAAAAAATAATTGGCTGTTATCCCTTATGCTTATTTGTATGGTTCAGATACAGCCATAAATTCAAATATTTGGATTTTAAAATTGAGTAGCCAAATACATTTTAGTGGTTACAAAGCAGTATTCATTTCTGTTTGTAAGGACTCAATTGATTTTATTTAATTGGTGAACAGCATGAAAAAGAAAGGATAAGTTTTTGTTAGGTATATGCTGGAATTGGGCCATAGGTTTTGGCCTTGATCAATCATGTACTTTTAATGATTCAGTGAGGCAATATAATGACAAAAGTTGTGATTCTTGGTGCTGGTATTGGCGGCATCCCAATGGCATTAGAAGCAAAGGAACTGTTAGGTAAAGATCATCAAGTTACTGTAATCAGTGACTCTGAAACATTTAAGTTCACCCCGTCCAATCCGTGGGTCGCAGTGAACTGGCGCAAGAAGGAACAAATTGAGGTCAACCTGACCCCGATGTTTGAAAAGAAAGGTATTGAATTTATTCCAGTTGCGGCAGAAAAAATTATACCAGAGAAAAACACCATAAAATTAATGGATGGGCAAAATATTGACTATGACTACTTGGTCATTGCCACGGGTCCCAAATTGGCATTTGATGAAATTGAGGGCTTGGGGCCAGAATATTACAGTGAGTCTATTTGTACCACCGAACATGCTGTAATCGCGGGCGATAAATGGAAAGCATTTTTAAACAACCCCGGACCTATAGTTGTTGGAGCTGTTCAAGGTGCTTCTTGTTTTGGTCCAGCCTATGAATACGCATTGATTATGAATGCTGATTTACGCAAACATAAAATCAGAGACAAAGTACCTATTACTTTCATCACTTCTGAACCATACATTGGGCACTTGGGATTAGATGGTATAGGTGACACCAAAAGTTTGCTTGAGTCAAAATTACGTGATGCCAACATCAACTGGATAACCAATGCGACTGTTGATAAGATTGAAGAAAACCAAGTTCATGTAACTGAGCACTCATTGAATCATGAGGCCAAAAAACATGAGCCCATAGGTTTTAAACATGCGATGTTTTTACCCTCATTTAAAGGTGTAGATGCGGTTTTCAATGTAGCTGGTCTAACCAACCCAAAAGGTTTCGTCATCACTGATGAATTCCAAAGAAATCCTACCTATCCCAATGTTTTTTCAGTGGGTGTTTGTGTCGCCATTCCCCCATTAGGTAAATCGGCGGTACCAGTGGGTATCCCTAAAACAGGTTATATGATTGAATCTATGGTGACTGCAACCGCACACAACATCAAATCTTTGATTGATGGTGAAGAACCACAAAGCATTGCGACTTTGAGTGCATTTTGTTTGGCTGATTTTGGAGATGGTGGCGTGGCTTTTCTTGCAAAACCACAGGTTCCACCACGTAATGTAAATTGGTCTGGCAGTGGTAAATGGGTTCATATAGCAAAAGTGGCCTTTGAAAAATATTTCCTATACAAAGTAAGGAATGGTAAAAGCGAACCTTTTTGGGAAAAATTTATCCTAAAAAGTATTGGGGTTGAAAAACTTAAAAAATAACCAGGACAATGATTGTGAATAAAAAAATCTTTATGGCATCACTGTGGATATTAATCAGCTTCCACTCGATTGCTGATGAGCAATGGTTTGAAGTTACCCAGAGTATTCAACCGGTTTACCGATCATTTGAAGGTCAGGTTGAAGCAATCCATCAATCAACGGTGTCATCACAAACCAGCGGAAGGGTGGCTGAAATTCATTATGATGTAGATGATTATGTTGCGGCTGACAGCATTTTAATTGAATTCACCAATACTGAACAAAAACAAGCCTTACAAAGAGCACAAGCCAATTTAGAGTCTGCTCAAGCGGTAGAAAAAGAAGCTATTGCAAATTTTAATAGAATAAAAAGTACTTATGATAGAAAATTAATCTCGCAAAGTGACTATGACTTGGCTTTAAGTAAAAAAAATACGGCTGCAGCTGCAGTTAAAGTCCAAAAAGCAGCCGTAGAGACTGCGAGTACACAACTTGAGTACACTTTAATCAAAGCCCCTTTTGCAGGTATTGTTACCAACAGACACGTCGAGAAAGGAGAAACAGTAGATGTCGGCACACCCATTATGTCAGGGCTTTCTCTGGATCATTTGCGCATCATTACTCATATTCCTGAATCACTGATCAGCCAAATTAAAGCCCAGCCATTGGCGCGAATAAAATTGCCTACGGAACAAACAGTGGAAAGTCATGACCTAACTGTATTTCCTTATGCAGACAGCCAAAGCAGGACATTTGAAGTGCGGGTAAACTTGCCTGTACAAACTGCGGGTCTGTTTCCTGGCATGTCCACCGCAGTGGCCTTTAATGTGGGTTCAAAAGAAACCCTTTTAATCCCTAAAGAAACAGTTGTTCGTCGTGGCGAGTTGACTTTGGTTTATGTCAAACATGAAAACAAAAAATTACCCAGGCAAGTGATAACTGGTGGAGCTTATAATAATTCTATTGAAATACTTTCTGGCCTTAATTCAGGTGATTTAGTTGCCCAAAACCCATTGCTTTGAGTCATGAAAATATCACTTCAACTATCAGCGACAATAAAACCACAATAGGCATGAAAAATTCTATTCAATTATCAATATCTGGTCAACTGGCTAAAGCATTTCAGCACAACCAATTAACGCCACTGATTGCATTGGTTTTGGTTTTGCTGGGTGTGTTTGCAGTGGTGGTGACTCCGCGTGAGGAGGAACCACAAATTGAAGTGACTTTCGCTAACGTCATCATTGCATTACCAGGAGCCAGTGCCAAGCAAGTCGAACAGTTGATTGCGATTCCAGCAGAGCAGGTATTGGATGAATTGAATGACATCAAACATATTTATTCGACATCACAACCTGGTATGGCTGTCATGACGGTACAATTTAAAGTCGGTGTTAAAAGGAATGATGCCATTGTCCGCTTGTACAACCAAATTCAATCAAACAGTGATTGGCTGCCACCAAATTTAGGTGCCAGTACACCGGTTATCAAGCCCATGGGTATTGATGATGTACCTATTTTGACGGCCACCTTGTGGAGTGAAGACTCAACAAAAACCAATGCAGAACTGGTGAAGGTAGCACATACTTTAGAAAATCAGCTTAAACGCATTCCTGGTACTCGGATTATACGCAGTTATGGTGGCCATGAATCTGTATTACATATTGAAGTAGATCCTGTCGATATGCTCAATTACGCAGTCAGTTTTGCTGATATTAGTAGGGCATTACAAGCCACTAATTTCATTTTACCTACAGCGAAGCGAATTGCAGACAATCAAATCATTGAAATACAAACGGGTTACCCATTCAGTCATTTGGATGACATTAAAAACTTGGTGGTTAAAGTTCACAATCAAAAGCCAGTGTACTTACAAGACATTGCCAATGTTAGCAATACAACAGACACTGCTGAGTCCTACAGTTGGATTCACCCGGGTGTCGCTTGGTCAAAATCTGAAACCCCTGATTATTCACCGGCTGTGACCATCGCTGTTGGTAAAAAAGCCAACAGCAATGCCAGTGAAATCACCGAAGCAGTTATCCAGGCATTAGAGACCCTAAAAAACAGCCACATTCCAGACGATGTTAAAGTGGAAATTACCAGAGATTACGGTAAGACGGCCAATGATAAAGCCAATAAATTGATGACGAAATTACTGTTTGCAACGGTCTCAGTCATCCTGCTGATATTGATTGCTATGGGTTGGCGTGAGGCCATTGTTGTGGGTTTAGCTGTAGGCATTACGTTATCAATTACTTTGTTTGCATCTTGGGCTTATGGTTTTACCCTTAATCGTGTTTCGCTTTTCGCTTTGATATTCTCTATCGGGATATTGGTTGACGATGCTGTGGTTATTGTTGAAAACATCCACCGAAGAAGTAAAAACAAGCTACAAGATTTAGATAAATTAATTCCATTGGCTGTGGATGAAGTCGGTGGCCCAACTATATTGGCTACTTTTACGGTGATAGCAGCCTTAATGCCGATGGCATTTGTAACTGGTTTGATGGGGCCTTATATGAGCCCAATTCCAATCAATGCCAGCATGGGAATGTTGTTGTCATTAATGATTGCTTTAATCATCACACCTTGGTTATACCGAAAAGTAATTGGTAAACAACACAATGCAGAGCAAAAAAGTGAGGCAGTTAAGACCAATCAATTATTCAACCGTATTTTACCGGTTTTTCTAAAGCAAGCAGGTGGTAGAAAGGCACGTTATGCATTGATTCTTTCAGTAGTCTCTTTGTTATTGTTATCAACTTTGTTGGTACCTTTTAAGCAGGTCATATTAAAAATGTTGCCCTTTGATAACAAATCAGAAATACAAATTGTAGTAGATATGAAAGAGGGTACAACCCTTGAGACCATCAATCAATTGATGGTTGAGCTGGTCGATTATGTCTCTGGTATTGAGGAAGTCAAACATGCAGTGGCCTATGCAGGTAAAGCATCGCCTATTAATTTTAATGGCTTGGTTCGTCAATACTTTATGCGTGAAGGTCCGCACCTTGGTGACATCCAAATCACATTGACAGACAAACATGACAGGGCCAAACAAAGTCACCAAGTGGCGTTGGACATGCGGGTAGGTATAACTCAGCTAGAGAAAAAATATGCTGCGGCCATTAAAATTGTTGAAGTGCCTCCAGGGCCACCGGTTCAAGCGCCCTTGGTCGCTGAAATTTATGGTATTGATTACCAACAACAAATGGCCACCACTGAACAGCTTAAACACATATTTTCAACTGTGGACCACTTGGTTGATGTTGACAGTTCTGTAGAATATGCTGCTGCCAAACAAATCATTGAAATTAATCTGCCTAAAGCCATGGTGTTGGGTGTTTCACAACAGCAAATAGTTGAAGCTGTCAATACGGCATTGTCAGGTGTAGATGCCAGTTATTTACACCATGAGCATAATAAATATGCACAACCGATCAGAATTGAAGTGTCTCAAGCAAAACAAAATGATTTAAACCAGTTGATGTCAATTCCAGTTCGAAGTGTAAGTGGTGCGATGATACAACTCAGCGAGGTGGTCTCAATTCAAACATCAAGGATTGAAAACACCATTTATCACAAAGACTTAAGACCTGTTGCTCAAGTTACGGCTGATATAGCTGGTGGGGCTGATTCTCCTCTGTATGGTATGTTTGAAGCCATGGATTTAATTGAATCAGCTCACCTTGAAATTGAACAGTACATGATTAACAAACCTTTGTTCAGTAATCAAACATATATTAAATGGGATGGTGAATGGCAAATCACCTATGAAACGTTTCGAGACATGGGGATTGCTTACTCTGTTGGCTTGATTCTTATATACTTACTTATTGTGGCTCACTTCCACTCATATTTTGTGCCACTGATTATCATGGCACCAATTCCTTTGACTGTTATAGGTATTTTGCCAGGGCATTGGTTGATGGGGGCTCAATTTACAGCCACATCAATGATCGGGATGATTGCTTTGGCGGGCATCATTGTCAGGAACTCAATTTTATTGGTCGACTTTATCAAAATACAAATAGCATCAGGTATGGATTTGAAATCAGCAGTGATCGAATCCGCTGCAGTGCGAGCCAAACCGATTATATTGACTGCTATGGCAGCCATGATGGGGGCCTTTTTTATTTTAGATGATCCTATTTTTAATGGTTTAGCGATCTCTTTGGTCTTTGGAATATTGGTTTCTACTTTACTGACTTTGGTGGTTATTCCTGTTTTATACTTTTGGTACGAGTCTAAACAAGACAATAAATTGAAACAGTCAATACTTGACGCCAATTAATAATTAAACATAAGCAATCAAGTGATGGCCAATGTACTTTACTGCGTTACTTATATTGATACAGTTAAAGGTTTTGTGTTTTATCTGTGAATGCGTATAACAAATACAATTGAGAAAATATTATGCAACGAAATATTAGGTTAGCAGTGGTTATCTTTTTCATGCTGTTGGTGGTTATCTTTACCCTGCAGAACATTGAAATTGTTTCTGTGAAATTACTCTGGTGGGATATAACTATGTCCAGATCAATCTTGGTTCTTAGCTTACTGTTAATTGGATTTTTGATTGGAAGGTTTATTGGTTTTAAGCAACACAGAAAAAACAAAGCCAAAACAAATCAAAATTAATCAGGGTTGTTACTTAAGAACTGTTATCTAATGACCGAATTGATACCTGTTGTAAATTGTTCTAAGTGGCTTTGGTGAATTTAATGCAGGTCTTTTTGAAGCACTTTATGCGCTTGTAATGGTAAAGAATACAATGATAGAATATCGACTTCACACTCAATGTGCCAATCGTTATTTTACTCAATGATTAAAAGATTACTCATATTTATATTACTTTCAGCTGTATCGTTTCAATCGTTTGCGATTGTGACTGATTATGATGAAGTGTATCAAACAGAATTGGTGCCTTTTGAGTTTGAAAATGTACTTGATATGGTTGCTATGAGTTGTGAATCTAACAATCAAATCACCGATACGTCATTCGAATGTGAACACTGCTGCCACTGTCCTGGTTGCCATCAAACACCGCTATTACCTTCGACTTTGAGTGTGGCTATTCTATATGCCAATCACCCCTTACCAATTTTAAATCAATCCATAAAAATCAACTTTTTTTCAAGACTGCTGCGTCCTCCTCAAGTTTAAAACTTAATACATCAATCTAAAACTGACAAGCCTCAAAAGCACCTTTGAGCTGTTCAGTGGTTTATTAATTTTAAAAAATTTGGGAATAATCAAATGAATTATTTAATTTCAAGCATGCCCATTGGTATGTTTACATGGTATGGCATCAAAAAGTGGTCCCTGATGCTGCTAATACTGAGTGCTTCTCCAGTCTTTGCTGAAAATTTGAATTTAGCTTCAGCTGTTAACTTGATGAGTAGTCACAACCCATCTCTGAAAATATTTACTTTTAAACAATCTGCATTGAAAGGATCATCCTATTCAGCCAATCTAAAGCCGGCTATAGAACTGGGCTTTGAAGCTGAGAATTTTACTGGCAGCAGCCCCTATAACGGGTTCAGTCAAAGTGAATTCACTGTTTCTATATCATCAGTGATTGAGCTTGGCGATAAAAGAAACGCAAGAATAAATGTGGTGTCGAAACAAACGCAACTGCTTGATGCACAAAGACACATTAAATCACTCGAGGTCATTGCCCAATTGACCCGATCATTTATTCAAACTTTGGCCACACAAGAACGTATTCGATTGGCTGACGAGTCAGTTGAGCTGGCCAGTGACATTTACCAAGCTGTCAAAAACAAAGCAGCGGTTGGCGCCATCAGTGATGCCGAGGTTAAACGTGCTTTCGCTGCACTCAAACAAGCTCAACTAAACCGCCAATCAGAACAACAAAAACTGCAAGCTCAAAAGGTTGTTTTGAGTTTATACTGGGCTGAAAAACACCCTAAGTTTTCAAACGTGACGGGGGAGTTATTTAACTTTGGTGAAATTCAGAACTTGAATACGCTGTTTGAAAAAGTTGAACGTTCGAGTCTATTAAACACATTAATGACCCAACAACAATTGGCAGAGTCACAATTTCGCTTGGCACAAACCCAGTCTAAATCTGATCTGAACTGGACAATTGGTATTCGTCGAATTGAAGAAACCAATGATTCAGTGTTGACTGCTGGTTTCAGTATGCCACTGTTTAAGTCAAAACGAAATTCTGGGTCATTGATTGCAGCACAAGCTGCCATCGACCAATCAGTAGCAGAGCAAGCAGTTGCCTTGTTGGATTTATATGAACAAGTCTATCAAATTTACTCGTTAAGAAAACTCGGAATTACAAGGTTTGACACCTTGAAAACAGACATCATTCCTGCTTTGTCTACGGCGTTAAATTTAACCAAGGCGGCTTATTTAGATGGACGCTATGGATACCTTGATTATCTGGCTGCCAGACAAGAATTGATCACTGCCAAGAAAACCCTTATAGATACGGCTGAAAATATTTTAATTTATGGCGTTGAGTTAGAGCAAATTACCGCCCAACCTATATATCTCAAAGACCCACAAACTCAAGGTGAAAAATCATGAAAGTCCTTATGACATTAAATCCCATCAGTCTTGTCCTGTTATTGTTAATTATTAACCAACAATCAATTGCCTCTGACGATCATGATTCGCATGATTCGCATGAAGAAAAAGTGGTTACTATCAATGAAGCAATTGCCCATAAATTTGGCGTCAGAACAGCTGTTGTTTCAGCTGGAATTATTAGTCAACAACTCAAAGTTTATGGTAAAACGGTCAATGACCCCAGTCAAATCAGTCATGTACGTGCTCGTTTCCCAGGCACAGTTGCATCAGTTAAGGTGCAAATCGGTGATACGGTGCAGGTGGGTGACACATTGGCTTATGTTGAGTCAAATGAAAGTTTAAATAGCTATCCAATTAAAGCGATGATTGCTGGCGTTGTTATTTCAAGACATGCCAATCCTGGTGAAATGGCTTTGAATCAAGTGTTATTCACCCTAGCTAATTTTGACCAGGTTTGGGCTGAACTCCAAATTTTCCCAGGTCAATTAAGCCAAGTTAAAGCCGAACAAAAAGTTCGAATATCGGGTTTAGACAAAACAGCAGATTCGACCATCAAACACATTATTCCGTCCCAAGATGATAAACCATATTCAATAGCAAGGGTTCCTATTGATAATGAATTACATGATTGGTCAACGGGATTATTGGTTTCAGGTCAAGTGGTCATCTGCGAATTTGAAGCACCGATTGTTATAGCACATAAAGCCATTCAGGTGATTGAGAATAAACCGATGGTTTTTATTAAAAAAGGGGATGTTTATGAGGCTCATTCTGTCCAGTTGGGTCGTTCTGATGGACGTTTTACTGAGGTGTTGTCTGGGATAAATCTCGGTGATGATTATGTAACTGAGAGCAGTTATTTAATCAAGGCAGATATTGAAAAATCTGGCGCAGCACACGACCACTGAGGGGATTATTATGATTGAATCAATGATAAAGACCTCTATTAAGAGGCGTTGGTTGGTAATGACGGCAGTGTTGTTAATTATCTCAACGGGTATTTGGAACTTTCAAAAGCTACCCATCGATGCCGTTCCTGACATCACCAATGTTCAAGTTCAGATTAATACAGTTGCACCTGGTTACTCACCACTTGAAACTGAACAACGAATTACTTTTACCGTAGAGACTGCATTAGCAGGTATTCCGAACTTGGCTTATACCAGATCCATGTCGCGCTATGGGCTTTCGCAAGTAACAGTGGTCTTTGATGAGGGTACCGATTTATATTTTGCCAGAAATTTAATCAATGAGCGCCTTGGTACCATCAAAGGCACTTTACCAAGTGGTTTAGAGCCAGAAATGGGACCAGTCGCGACGGGCTTGGGTGAGATTTTTATGTATACCGTTGAAGCCGAAACGGGTTATTTGCAAGCAGATGGCACACCGATAAACTCAACTGAACTCCGTGAGATACAGGATTGGATTATCAAACCTCAGTTGTCCTTAGTTAAAGGCGTGACAGAGGTAAATAGCATTGGTGGCTATAACAAACAGTACCATGTCAATCCTAGCCCTGAAAAGATGTTGAACTACAACATTTCATTTGATGACATCAATCAGGCATTGGTAATGAATAACGCCAATGTTGGAGCCGGCTATATCGAATCCAATGGACAGCAAATATTGGTCAGAGCCCCTGGACAGTTGAAAACACCAGAGGACATCGAAAATGTCGTGATTAAAAACATCGGGCACGCACCAATCAAAATCAAAGACATTGCGACTGTTGATATCGGTAAGGAGTTAAGAACAGGTGCCGCCACTCAAGGTGGAGAAGAAACCATACTTGGCACGGCCATGATGTTGGTAGGCGAAAATTCAAGAGCAGTAGCAAAGTCTGTCGCTAAAAAACTCGAAGAAATAAAACAAACCTTACCTGAAGGGGTCACCATTGATGCGGTTTATGACAGAACCACTTTAGTTGATAAAGCCATATCAACGGTGCAATTAAATTTGATAGAAGGTGCATTATTGGTCATTGTGGTTTTGTTTTTATTGTTGGGTAACTTTAGGGCCGCCTTGATCACTGCAGCAGTGATTCCATTGGCGATGTTGTCAACAATTTCTGGCATGGTTCAAACCGGTGTTTCTGCAAATCTAATGAGCTTAGGTGCTTTGGATTTTGGATTGATAGTTGATGGGGCGGTCATCATCATTGAAAATGCAATCAGACGATTGGCTGAGGCTCAAAAGGGTCACGGTACTTTGTCTTTGAAAGCGCGTCTTGAATTGGTATTTACTGCCACCAATGAAGTGATTCGTCCAAGTTTATTCGGTATCATCATCATTACAGTTGTTTATATACCATTGTTCTCACTGACAGGTGTTGAAGGTAAAATGTTTCATCCCATGGCAGCAACTGTAGTGATGGCATTATTGGCCGCATTGATACTGTCATTCACATTTATTCCTGCGGCCATCGCCATTTTTATGACGGGTCAAGTCAGCGAAAAAGAAAGTATTGTCATTCGTGGCACCAAAATCATTTACCAGCCGATGTTAAAACTGGCTATTAAACTTCGTTGGTTGGTGTTATGTATGGCGATTGGCTTAACTGGGTTAGTAACATGGTTGTCATCAACTTTGGGTTCGGAATTTATTCCAGAACTCAATGAAGGTGATATCACCATGCATGTGATGAGCATACCAGGTACAGGTCTTGAGCAAGCGGTAAAAATGCAAAAAATCATCGATGAAACGCTAATGACGTTCCCACAAGTTTCAAAAGTCTTTGCTAAAATAGGTACGCCAGAAGTCGCTAATGATCCGATGCCGCCGAATTTAGCTGATAGCTTTGTGATGCTAAAACCTGTTGACCAATGGCCCGATCCATCAATGACGCAGCATCAGTTAATTGAGCAAATTGAAGAGGCGGTACTAAAGCTTCCAGGCAACAACTATGAGTTCACCCAACCCATTCAGATGCGGTTTAATGAGCTGATCTCTGGTGTCAGGTCAGATTTAGGGGTTAAAGTTTTTGGTGATGATTTAGATCAGTTGCTGCTATCCAGTCATGAGATTCTGGAAGTCCTTGAAAAAATTGATGGCGTTGCTGATGCCAAGGTTGAACAAGTCACTGGTTTACCCATGCTGTCGGTCACGCCTGATCGTGTGGCTTTGTCGCGTTATGGTATCAGTGTAGCGGTGTTGCAAAATGTTATAAAAACAGCCATTGGTGGTAAAGCAGCTGGTATCATTTATGAAGGTGATAGGCGGTTTGAAATTATTGTCCGTTTACAGGATGACCTCAGAAGTGACTTAAACCGACTTTATGAATTACCTGTTCCACTCAAAGATGGTAATTATGTCCCATTGAGTGAGGTGGCCGAATTGATTTTGGCACCAGCGCCAAATCAAATCAGTCGTGAAAATGGTAAAAGACGCGTAGTGGTTACCGCCAATGTACGGGGCAGGGACTTAGGTTCATTTGTTGATGAAGCAAAATTGAACATCGCTTCCGAGATTAAGTTACCAGCCGGTTATTGGTTAAACTATGGTGGAACTTTTGAACAAATGGAATCAGCCACTCAACGCCTTTCAATCGTGGTTCCAATTACATTAATGGTCATATTTGGTTTGTTAATCATGGCATTCAGTTCATTCAAAGATGCGTTGATTATTTTTACCGGCGTTCCATTGGCATTGACTGGAGGTGTTATCGCCTTGTGGTTAAGAGGTATGCCACTATCGATTTCTGCTGGAGTGGGCTTTATTGCACTGTCAGGTGTGGCTGTACTTAATGGGTTGGTGATGTTGTCGTTCATTCGCGAACTGTGGAAAAAAACCGGTGATTTGTATGAATCAATAATCACGGGGGCCATGACCCGTTTGCGCCCAGTAATGATGACCGCATTGGTCGCCAGTTTAGGGTTTCTACCGATGGCACTTAACACCGGCACTGGAGCTGAAGTGCAAAGGCCATTGGCTACAGTGGTTATAGGTGGCATCATTTCATCAACACTTTTAACATTGTTTGTCTTACCCATACTGTTTAAAATGGTTCACAAAAAGTAGTTTTGGTTTTAATCATCAGCCTGAATTTAAACTCAGGTATTTCAATTTAGATTGAGGCTGATGTTATTTTGTTGAAATGGCGATGCATTCAATGTGCTTCATTTTCAGCGGGTTTAAATCATTTTTTTAGTTATGTTTCTTAATGGAAGTCATTTAGCCATTTCGTCAAGAAGAGGATATCAAGGCGATTATGTTATAGGGCGAGCCATTGGTAACAAAGTAAGAGTCACGCCTTATTTGATGGATGTAACAACGAATACAGCCAAGTCCTAATGCATGTTTAATGTCTGAATGTTTTGTTGGTTAATTGTTGCCATAGGGTCAAAATACAATTGTGTTAGAATTGGCAATGTTAGACTATTAATATATTTTAGAAACTACAATTGATAAGCACTTAATCAAAAAAATCGCAGAAGGAGACCGAATGGCCTTTCAGCGTTTATATGCACGTTATAACGTTAATGTATTTAACACGGCATTAGGTTATATGAAAAATGTTGAGCTTGCAGAGGAAGTCACACAAGACGTCTTTTTAGCGATTTTTCAAAAAGCGGACACTTTCAAAGGTACCTCTAAAGTCAGTACCTGGGTATACCGGATAGTGGTTAATAAATCCCTTAATTACCTAGACAAGCAATCCCGCAGGCCAACTTCTGATGAAGCCATTGATGCGCATCATAAAATCGATTTTAATCACCCTGGTGTTCAACTGAAGAACCAAGAAGCCTCACGACACTTGTTTGCCGCAATGGATATTTTGCCGCCAACTCAAAAAACAGCTTTTATCCTTAGCTATGTAGAAGGTTTACCACAAAGTGAAGTGGCTGATGTCATGCAAAAAAGTCTGAAATCGGTTGAAAGTTTATTGCAAAGAGCCAAAGGAAATTTAAGAATTAAATTAAATTCATTTTATAGCGAAGGAAAATGTTAAAAATTCGTTCCAAACCTACAGAGGTTACAAATAATGAACAAACTAGATAATTGGACTGATCAAGTATTAAACAGTTTAGACGGTATACAAAAAGCCGCTCCAAGTCTCGATCTGTTAGATCGAGTGATGGCTCAGCTGCCCCAAAATAATGTGATGCCAAAGTGGCAGCTGCGTTTAACTGCTGCGGCCGCCTGTTTATTGATTGCACTTAATATATATGTATTTGATTTTGATAAACAAGAGTCCAGTAAGCAACCATCTACTGAGTACGTCAAATTAGTAGAAGATTTTTCGCTTTACCAATAGGGTTCTGATGCCATGAAAAAAAACCAAGTTTATATTGCATTGATTGTACTGTTAATCATTCTTAACATTGCACAGTTAGGCGCTCACTTTGTGTTTCCCAAACCGCCGCCTCATATGGCCCCCAACAATTTAAAAATGGAAATTCCTAAAATTTTAGATTTGGATGAACATCAAACTGAAGCGTTCTTTGAATTGGCATCCAATCACAGGGATCAAATTAATTTTCTGCAAAACCAGCAACGCGAGTTGACCTTAAACTATATTAACAACCCATCAGATTTATTACTTAATGAAATTGCAGACATTCATAAACAAAAAATTGTATTAACTAAAAATCATTTTAATGATGTTTACCAAATTTTAAATGATGGTCAAAAAGGCAATTTTTTAAAATTTAAACAACGGGCTTTCCAAATGATTAACCGATAAAAGTATAAGCAAACCGGCCATTGAATCACTCTGACTTATTGACAGGTTTGCCTGCTTCCCACCTCAAAAAAATACAGCTGTTATCAAATTTAAGAAATCCCTCCCACCTAACAGTGTTTCAAAATAAGCTGAATAGCAACTCAGAGCCACATTTCTAATCGAAGTTCAAAGACGTTCAGTCACCCTCAATTTTAAATAACTCAAATTAATTCGAAGGCTTTTCGAAAATCATAAGTCTAAGTTAAATATAACGACTTTATAGCTTTACATTACATAAGGAAAACAAGATGAAACATTCAAAACTCAGTTTATTAATCATTGGTCTGCTATCAGTAACCACTTTTGTCCATGCACAAGATTCTAATCATCCCAGAAAAGGTGGTAAACCACCATCTGTCGAAGAAATTTTTTCCCAAATGGATTCAAATCAAGACAATCAATTATCAATCAGTGAGGTTGAGGGTCCTTTAAAGAATGATTTTTCAAGCATAGATTCAAACAGTGATGGGTTTATCAGTATGGAAGAGTTAAATAACGCACCCAAACCCCAAAAAGGACAACGACCGAACAACAGACAAAATTAAATGACTTCGGTGATATAAAAACAACCACTCAATCAAACAGGTGAACAATGAAACAACGATTATTTATAACTGCCATCACATTATTATTTGGCTTTCAAAGTGCAATGGCACAAAACAATTTATCCAATACCAGTGGTTTCTGGTATGACCCAGCCTATGATGGCAGCGGTTTTAATATGGCAGAACTGTCTGGTGGTTTATATATCTATTTTTATGGTTATAAAAACAACACAATCGGTGATGATACCGGTGAAGCGCAATGGTTGGTGACTGCAGCAGGCATTCCCACCCCCATAATTGTTGACCAAACGTATGAAGTCGATTTGCGCTCAGGCTTTATTGGTAATGGTGGCAGTTTTACCACCGCACCTACAACCGAAAATTCAGGGACTGAAGTTTGGGGCTTATTAAGCCTGACATTTGATAGCTGTGAATCTGGAATTGCTACTTTAACGGGAAATGATGGACAAGTTTCTCATGAGATTGTTAAGTTTGCTGAAATCAATGGATTAAGTTGTCAGATTAATAGTAATGAAACAGCTGTATCGACCGAAAATGTTTTGTGTTCATACAGCCAAACAACTAGCAACAATCAATCTTCGTTAACCTTAACCAGCACATCCACATGGGCTTGTTCTGACGGGACGCGTTTATTAACTGCCAACGGCATACCCAATCATGAAGTCGGTGAGTTTCCGAATGAAGGTAACCCCAATACGATTGGTGAAGTTGATGTGGCTGCTTCTTTCAGCTTAATGCCAGTTGAAACATCGACAGCAACTCAACTGGGTGGTCCAAGAGGTGTCACTGGTTATGTCTTAAATGGCGTTAAAATCGATGCGGGTACGGCTGGATCTTGTGATGACTCAGGGTCAAGCTGTAGTTTGATTGATAACTCTGGTAATTGGAGTATCGAAGCCTTGGGGCAAAGCAGTTTTAATTTTGGCACCGACAACAACAACGCACATGTTCAACCCACAGGTGATTACCATTATCATGGTATGCCTGAAAATTACTTGAGTGAACAAGGCGCTGATAACACCCAAATGACATTGATCGGTTGGGCGGCAGATGGCTTCCCTATATATGCCAGATATGGTTACAGTATTCCTAATGACGCATCTTCTGAAATTGTTGCAGTCACAGGTAGCTATCAGTTGATCGATGATGTCAGTACCTCAAGACCTTCTGTCTCAACTTACCCATTGGGGACTTTTCAGCAAGACTGGGAATATATCGAAGGTTCAGGCGATTTAGATGAGTGCAATGGACGTGTGGGTGTGACTCCTGAATTCCCAGAAGGTATCTACCATTATTTTGCAACCGACTCTTATCCTTATTTTCAGCGTTGTGTTAAAGGTGAAGTAGACATCGATGAGACCCTTCCACCGCCACCACAGTTTTAATATGTCATTCACTGGAGTCATCTCTATGCAAGTATTTAAATTCATCAGCTCAACAACTACTTTGCTAATGGCTGGTATATTGTTGTCACTTAATGCCAGTGCCCATTTAATGGTGTCTCAGCAAGGCACCATCAATGTGGTTGGGGCAGAGGCCTTTGTGGTTATTTCAATACCTATCTCCACATTTAAAGGTATCGACACAAACCAAGATGGTCATATATCAATGATTGAATTCAACCAACATAGAAACACCGTCACTCAACAGTTGGTGCAAAATTTCGTGTTGCTGGATAAAGACCAATCCATCGAATTGGTAGATGTTCTGTTATCACCCGTTCAACCTCACCATTCCACAGATCAACATTTTACTCAGTTGACTGTAATGGGAAAATTTAAACTCGATGATCTTTCTGAGTCAATTAAATTAAAAATCAATTTGTATGGCACTGCAGAGGATGAGCAAAGATTAAAAGTCACCTTAATTCGAGCCGAAGACCATATTGAGCAAACCATGCAATTCAATCCCACATCAACAATTTCAGATGTGCTTTTAACCCAATCAACTCAATAGGTGAAAAAATGAAACAGCGATTATTTATAACAGCCATCGCATTATTATTTGGCTTACAAAGTGCAATGGCACAAACCAATTTATCCAACACCACTGGATTTTGGTACGATCCGGCCTATGACGGTAGTGGCTTTAACATGGCAGAACTGTCTGGCGGTTTATATATTTATTTTTATGGATATAAAAGCAATACAGTCAGTGACGATACGGGTGAGGCACAATGGTTGGTGACTGCAGCCGGTATACCAACGCCAATAGCGGTAAACCAAACATATGAAGTTGATTTAAGATCTGGTTTTATAGGTAATGGCGCAACTTTTACAGACGCACCAACAACCGATGGTTCTGGCACTGAAGTCTGGGGCTTATTAAGTCTGACATTTGATAGTTGTGAATCCGGAGTCGCTACTTTAACTGGAAATGATGGACAAGTTTCTCATGAAATTATTAAATTTGCTGAACTCGGTGGCTTGAGTTGTCAATTAAACAGTACTGATTCGGTTGATCCTTCGAAATTTTTAGCCAGTGGTTTGGCTGAAGATATAAGCACTGTCTCATGTACATTATCAGATGGTACAAGCAGTGAATGTTACAAAATCGTAACTAAGAGCATGCCCAGTGACAGTGACATGGGGCCTTGGTGTCCTGAGCATATTTCCGATGATGCATCGGCAGGTGGGATTTGGTTGGAAGGAGGTGAAGTGTATGATGTTGATGGACCATTCATTGAAAATTTAGCCAGCTTTTACAATGACAGCTCATGGCAAATGTATGACAGCATTACCGGCCAAGTCACCAAAACAGAAAGTGTTGCAGAATGTGAAGCCGCCGCCAATCCAAATGTTGGGGCAGAGTACGCTAACTACTGTGTTGAATGTCTGCCAGAATTTGTAGACGAATTAACTGATACGTTTTACATCCCTGTCACACCGTATGCGGCCAATACAATCACATCATTTGCTACTGGGCCAGGAGGTCCACCCGGCTCAAGTGCCGTACCTACAGAAAGAGGCATTGCCTTCAATGGCGTGCGTTTTGATGCGCCTGCGCCCTTGAGCATTATACTGAGTGCTTATACCTTGGCACCTTTTGATGATGCCGGTGGACACATTAATCCATTTGCTGGATATCATTATCATGCAGCAACCGGTCAAACCACCGAAATAGCACAAAGTGACGGTCATGCACCCATGATTGGTTACGCCTTGGATGGTTTTGGTTTATATGCAAACACCGATGTTGATGGCAATGAATACACTGATTTAGATGAAGCACGTGGTCATGAAGATGCCAGCAGAGGTTACCATTATCATGTTGATTATGCAGGTTCAAATAATTTTATTAATGGGCTGCGAGGCGTGTATGCCGTGGATGGAGAGTAAGTTAATGAAACAAATTATACTGGTTTTATTTTGCTTGATTAGCACCAAGAATTATGCACACCAAACCAACTTAGCCAGTTTTACTTTAGAGCAATCGGCTGAAGGGGATTACACCATTCAGCTCATTGGTTCGCTGACTGGCTTTGAAACCGTGATTAATCAAAATTATTCACAAATTGGCTTTGAGTCTGTTGAAGAGTTTAAAGCATTGGTGGCTAAGCATTTTACCCAAAGTCTGGATTTAACAATTAACAAGCAGCCTGTTAAGTTTAGACCCGCCGTGGTTACTTTAGGTCATCAGACTTCAGTTATTGCTGAGTTGATTGATGTTGATAATGAGGTTGTTTCCATGCAACTTAAAAACACATTTTTTAAAGACATTCTACGAAATAAAATGATTGTTAGTTTTTCCGGAAATGACTTTCCCAAGAAAAAATATGTGCTGAATACAAACAACCAACATAAGCTCAATCTCATATTAAACAAAGACCAATCAGCTGGTTTGGCAATGCATCAATAAATTAAATTTTAGGAATAATAAATGACTCAATTACCATGTTTTAGAACAAGCCTTTCCCTATCTGAAGGTGAACCAGGCATTAAGGGGAATCAATCTTTAAAGTCAGTAAGAAAACAACGGCATATGCAAGCAAGATTGCTGTCAATCGCACTCTTGTTAACATTTTTTATGTTTGCTTTTTCTGATCTTCATGCACAAGACTTCTATGATATTGATACGGTCAATACCATCGAGATTACTTTTGCCGAAAACAATTGGGACCAATTGCTTGATGACTTATATGCTGCTGGAAATGAAGACAGGTTGACCGGTAGTGCTTTGATTAATGGCCAGCAATTCACAGACATTGGTGTGCGTTATAAAGGCAACAGTACTTATTCGGCCAATCAAGTTAAAAACCCACTAAATATAAAATTGGATTACATCAATGAAGATCAAACCATCGATGGTTATGGTACTTTGAAGTTAGCCAATGTCACCAAGGACCCCAGCTTTGTTCGTGAAACACTGAGTTATGAAATAGCTCGAAAATACATGCCAGCGAGTCAAGCCAATTACATTAACGTTTATATTAACGGTACGCATTTGGGTTTATATACCAATGTTCAGTCGGTGGATAAATTTTTCCTTGGGAATCACTTTAATTCAAATCAAAATGCATTTTTCAAGGGTGAATTAACCCAAAGTGGCCCACCCACAGCTGATGAGATATGGGCTTATTATGGAACAAATTCAGCCGATTATACCAAGTATTTTGAGCTTAAATCTGATGATGGCTGGGACCAGCTGATTAATATGCTGGATTTTTTAAACAACTTTCCTAACAACATGGAAACATACTTAAACGTTGATCGCCATTTATGGATGTTGGCATATGATATTTTATTGGTTAATCTCGATGCCCCAGTCAACTACGGACATAATTACTACCTTTACCAAGATGATGCCAATCAATTCAACCCAATTATATGGGACTTGAATGAAAGTTTTGGAGGCTTCAGTATGCTTTTATCTGGCCCGCCATTGAATGTGACATCGATGCAGCAGTTAGATCCTTTTTTATATGAATCAAACGCTGATTATCCAATCATCAGCCAAGTCCTGTCTAACCCACGTTACCGCAAGATGTATGTGGCACATATGAAAACCATTATGCAAGAAAATTTTAGTAATGATTGGTACCACTCACGTGCACTTGAGATACAAAATACGATTGACTCTGATGTGCAAAATGATTCGAATAAATTTTATTCATACAATAATTTTTTGGACAATATTGATGACTCTGTAGGTGGCGGAGGGGGACCAGGAAATCAGTCTGTTGTTGGCTTGACTGAACTGATGGATGCGCGTGTTAGCTACATTAACAGCCAAACAGAATTTCAGGCGGTGGCACCGAGTATTGCTGGTACAGCTGTTGTTCCAGTAGCACCTCTTGCTGGTTCACAAATCTCGATAACAGCACAAGTCAATTCGGCTAATTTTGTTCAGTTGAAGTATCGCGACAGTGTCAGCTCTGGTTTTATTGGCGTGGAGATGTTTGATGATGGTAACCACAATGATGGTGCTGCCAATGATCATATTTATGGTATATCCCTTAATGTAGGTTCTACAGATTTACAATACTATATTTATGCAGAAAATGACGATGCGGCACAATTTGATCCGCAACGTGCAGCCTATGAATTTTATAGTGTTTCTATAGTTGGTGACTTAGTTATCAATGAATTTATGGCTTCAAATGATGTGACTGTTGCTGACCAAGACGGAGAGTTCGATGATTGGATAGAGCTGTATAACAACACAGATTCAGCCATTGCTTTGAATGGCTATTTGCTTTCTGATGATGGGCAGGAACTGGATCAATGGGCGTTCCCAGATGTCGCCATCGAGCCGCATTCGTTTTTGACTGTATGGTTGGATAATGATGAAGAACAAGTAGGTTTGCATGCGAATTTTAAATTGTCTGCATCTGGTGAAACCATCTATTTAAGTTCACCCACTTTAGAACTTATTGACGAAGTCACTTACGGTGAACAAACCACAGACATTACAACCGGCCGCTATCCAAATGGCACAGGTGATTTTAGATTGATGGAGCCGAGTTTTAATGCATCCAACCTCAATTATGTTGACCTTATATTCGGCAACGGCTTTGAGTTGTAAAGAACGTATTTAACCCAAGGGTCAGGGTGATTAAGTATGATTTAATCATCCTGACTCGTTTAGCGATGATCAATGGTATATATTAACTATTACAGGCTGGGCCGCATGTCTTAAACTTGTCTTAACATCAGTTAATGTAATGCTCTTAATTAATCTCTGAAATTAATGGGCACACCGTAAGCGGTAGAAAATACAGCCATCCAATAAATGGTCTCGGTTACGCCCAGACCGGCACAGCGACCTTCAAAATAATTATTTTTAACATCTGAAGGACAACAGGCAGCAGTACCACAGCTAGGCACAGAAACCATGCAAGCATCTAAACTGAAGCCCTGATTTTTACAATATACCAGACTTGCCTCACAAATTTGAATTTGTGGCCATGTAGAAACATCGTCAGTTTTAGCATGTTGTTTAAGCAACTGATAAGCGGTGGAGAATACCTTTTGATCAACACTTTCCGTTTTAGCATAAGTACATTCTGCATTATTTGAAATGCCACGTTGTTGCCTGATCAGTTCTAGTGGGTCTTCAATGGCCCCAAAAGACCGTAAAATATTAATCACCTGCTGTGAATTTGCGGTTGTTCTTTCAATGGCAAGGGCCAGTAAGGTTTGTTTACCAATGATTGTATTTGGACTTAAGCCTTTTTCGAGCAAAAATTTTACTTGTTCATATCGACCTTGCATCACAGCATAACTTAATAAGTTTCTACTTATATTATCTGCAAGAATAATCTCAGGATAATGATCAAAAAGAATTTGGGCCACTTGAAAACGCCTGTCATTTTTTGTCGACTCAAATATTTTCCTTATTAAATCTGGATCATTCAAGTCTTCAGGGTAGGTGTTGACGAGTTGGCTGAAATGAATCAGGTCTTGTTTTTTTAGCGCAAGCAAAAAAGCATGGTTATAAATAGAAGAATCGGTTTTTCGTGCGGCCCCCATTTTAAGTAATTTTTCAGTCACAATCGGTTTGTCATGCAGAATACTGTAACTCAATAAGGTTAAGTTATCTAAGGTGAAATCTTTATTGAGTTGATTTTGAGCCAAATATTCAGTAATCCCTGTCTGGTCATTTTCAGCCAACATGGCTTTAACCACACTGACTTGTAATTCCGAACTTGAATGGAGTGCTTTGAAAAGCTTGCTTCGTCTAGGCTCAGTAGATTTGACTATGTAGGAAATTAAATTGTTTTGAGCTGGTGAATGACCCTTTATGCAATCCGCTTGAACAAGGGTTTTAAAAGGTTCTGTGTCTTCATTTTCTAATGCATATTTTAATAGTTTTTCACCTTCAAGCAGGTGAATTTTACAGCTAACCAATGGCGAGCCTGCCGCCAATAAACTGATCAATACTTCAGGTTCGTGATCGTGTACAGCTTTTGTGATCAGTTCCTGAAGAATTTGAATTTGATATTCTTGTCGTAACGCGGCCTGCTTTAAGTCTGTTACGGTTTGTTTAAGTTGAGAAATGTCTTGTGCTTTAATAACTGAATCAAAGCGATCTAGCCATTCATTTTTAAGTTTGTTTTGAGCTGATGTATTCTCGTTTCTTTGTATTTGGATTGAACTTTGAATCGTTTTAGAATTGTTTGAAGGGCCTGATGGTTTACCGTATGCTTGTTCGTATTCAGCTTGCTCAATGGCGTTTTTATTTGTCTGGAAGGTGCTCAATTGATAAACACCCCCAATCGCTAAATAAATCAGAATGCTACAAATTAGAATGGCACAGATCACAATAAATAAAGTGGATACTTTA